>Ga0310910_10000421_pt1 | contig 21295 bp, 10 predicted proteins | sample GREbulkMGHF172_FD_203448 | JGI IMG/M metagenome (GOLD analysis project Ga0310910, IMG submission 203448) | Lab enrichment of tropical soil microbial communities from Luquillo Experimental Forest, Puerto Rico - GRE.bulkMG.HF172 | ecosystem: Environmental > Terrestrial > Soil > Tropical forest >... | reverse complement strand
CCGTTCCATCTCGCGTGCGTCAGCGGCAGTAGTGGCCATGGGTTTTTCCGTGGAGTAATGAATATGCCGTTTCGCGCACTCGCGCAGAATCTCCAGGTGCCGATCGTTTTCCGTGGTTACAATGACGGCGTCCGGTTTTACTTCGTCGAGCATCTGCACGTAACCGGAATAGAACTTCACGGTGGCGGGCAGTTTGGCCCTGGCTCGGTCTACCAGCTCGGAGTGGTTGTCGGCGATGGCCACCAGTTCCGCGTAGGGCTCCTCGGTTAAATCCTTGAGCAGTCCCCATACGTGATCGTGGTCGAGCCCCACGATCGCCAGTTTGGTCTTCTTATTTGCCGAATCGGTTTGGGCGCGAAGCAACCGAGGCGCCGAGCACAAAACAATCGCAACCAGAGTAAAACACCGCACCAATAGCCGTCTTTTTTTCATGAATGATATCTCTCGAGGTGCTGCAAAATTCGCGTATACCGGAACAACCAGCAGCGCGCCCGAAGTCTGTTCGGACCCTGCGGATAAGTCAAGGTACCAGGATGTTCTCCCCGTACCCTCAATTAAGGCTAAGATTCCAGGGCACTTAGGGATATTCCTGTCTTGCGCTCATTGCCGGGCGGATCTTTGCGAACCGTAACCACCAAGCAAATCCCTTCCCGTGGATACCTGGCCATTGGGCGCAGCGGAACCGCTTCGCTAGTTTTGCACGGGCAAAGCGGCTTGGTTCCGCGCCTGTCCCAGGACTGCACTGGCCTTTCGCGCGATGAGTTGGAAGCCCTGGCCGGAGGCATCCTTTTGAAGCGCCTCGAGATAGGACTGCCCAACTGCTCTGTCGGCGGACTTTATTTCGATCTCCCCAAGAGCCAGCCGGGCTTCATAGAGTTCCTCTGCGAAGGTAGGCGCCCTGGACGCCCTGAGGAGATTCTTCAGAGTCGCCAGCGCATCGCGCACATCCCTGTCGTCCCTTGAGCTCGCCCGAACACGCGCGCCTGCCACAGCAGCAGACAATGCCAGTTTCCGATTGTGCGTTTCGGAAGCGACCTTCGTTGCCTGGTCCACTTTTTCCCGGGCTTCTGCAATCCGGCCGTACGCAAGCAGCGTTCGCGCCAATAAGAGACTCGCTGCGGCCTCTCCGCCCGGGGTCCTATTCGCTTCGTACACCTCGGTGGCGCGCCGTGCAAACGCGGCGGCACGGTCATTTTGGCCTCTGTCGAGGAAGAGCTCGGCAAGGTACAAATCCATGCGGCTGACTTCGGTCTTGTCCCCAATCTCTTCAAACTTCTTCCGCGCTTCTGTTAGGTCCTTCAATGCTTGTTCAGGATCCCCCTCGAGCCTCTGAATGCGTCCCAGGCCGGATAGGGCGTCTGCCTCTCGGCCTGAATTGCCAATGCGCCGGCAGATTTCGACCGAGCTTTGATAAATTTCCTTCGCCTTCTGGTGATTCCCGAGAGCGAGATAAACATCTCCGAGACCATTCTTCGCCAGCGCCTCTCCATTCTGATCGCCCACTTCCTGATAGATGGAGAAGGCTGCCTCGTAGCCACGCAGGGCGCCTTCGAGATCCCCGAGGTAAACGAGAATGTCGCCAATGTTGTCATTTTCCGCGGCTTGTCCCCTCCGGTTGCCCACCTGGCGATAAAGCGCAAGAACTTCTTCATAGCTCTTTTTGGCGCCCAAGTAATCGCCCTTGTTCTTCAAGGCGATAGCACCAACGGTTGTAGCCTCCGCGACGCCAGCGCGATCATTAGCGGAGGCATAGAGTTCCTTGGCATCGTGAACAAGTACCTCAACCTCCGCAAACCTGCCAAGGTTTTCATCGAGCCAGGCTCGATCCAAACGCGCCTTCGCCAGCAATAGAGAGGCGCCCGCCGACTGCGCTTTCTCCGCGGCACGCGCCAGGACCGCTTCCGATCTCCTCGTGTCGCCGAGCGAGCGCGAAGCGTCGTCCTCCACAAAGTCGATGCGCGGATCATCACACAGAGGAGCAGGCAGCTTTCGCAGTGCGGCAACGGTACTCAGCGCGTCTTTCCATTCATTGGCTTTGTACTCGGCGCTCGCGAGCGCCAGCCCATATTCGAGGTTGTCGGGGAAAAATTCGAAAAGGGCCCGATAAATGCCCGCCGCTTTCTGCCAGTCCCGTGAAGTCTCATGATAACGGGCCTCAACCAAGAGTCGCTCCGCGCGGGGCAAATTAGCGGACGAGTCAAAGGCCTTCTTCGCCTCTGCCTCTGCATTCTCGTCGTACCCTAACTGGCTCCACGCCGTTGCAAGCACCGCATGAGAAAGCGCGTAATTGGGCTCGGCTTCGATGGCTTTCTGTAGAAGGTCCCGGGCGCGAAGGGCGTCAAAGGCGCGCAGTTTGGCCAGTCCTTCAGAATACAATCTGGCGGTTTCGCCTTTGGCTGGTAGGGCGATCGCCACTTCCGCGGCCTCTTCGCGGGTCACAGCTCGAACTCCCAGCTTTTCGCGGAGGTGCTGGCCGACTCGCGAAACCATGTCGAGCAGATGCGCTTCGGTTCCCGTTTCAGAAGCCACGCCGATCGTCTCTCCGGTTTGCGTATCCTGCAAACGCAGATCCAGCCGAATCTGGCCATCGGGCTTTCCCCCTAAAGTTGCGTAGGAGCCGGCAATCACGTAGTCCGTTCCCAGATTCTTCCGGATTCGAATCAGGCTCTCGGGGCCAAGGCTGTCAACCTCCGGCAAAGACAGTTCCATCTTCATCCGTGCGATGCTTTCCGCCGGAATCGCGCGCACTTGCTCGCCTGCAGTCAGCTCCGTCGTGAGCCAGTCGGAAAAGGCGGTGGACAGCCACGCTTTGCGCGGGTCCCCAGAAAGGCTCGTGAAGCCCAGCACGGCCACGGAGCGACGAGGACTGACTGTGTTCGACGGGCTGCTCAGCTCCACGGGCTGCAATACCCGGCCAGCGACATAGACTGCGGCAGCGGCTATTCCTATAGCTGTTATCAAGCCATACCAACGCAGCTTTCTCCATGACGTATGTGCGCTAGGCTCTTCGTGACCTGCGGAAAGTTCCTCAGTGGGGTGACGTCCCGCCGCATGTTCGCGCGCCGGGTCCGACTTCGGCTTGCACACCGGCGCTAGGAAGCGGTAGCCGTGGCGCGGAATCGTCTCGACGTAGCGCGGGCTGTCGGCGGAATCCCCCAGCGCCGCCCGTAGTTTGGTCATGGCTTTATTCAGGCTGCGATCGAAATCCACAAACGTATGAGCCGGCCAAAGCTTTTCCCGTAGCTCTTCGCGGGTGACCACTTCCCCGGGATGTTCCAAAAGGAGGGAGAGAATCTGGAAGGGTTGCTCTTGCAGTTTGATGCGAACACCATGTTTACGCAATTCGGCGGCGCGCAGGTCTACTTCAAAGACTCCAAACCCCCTGGTTCGAAAGGCACTCTCCCCCGCTCGCATGACCCTTCACCCCTGCAGTTTTGCGAGCGTAGCACGCGGCGAGGTCCTAAGCAATACGGCCTTCACCGAACGAGCGTGCAAATTCGCCGCAGCTTGGAAGCGCTTGCAAAAACCAGGCGTAGCCGGCAACAGATCTGCAAAGCCCGCGTGCGTAGCGGTGCTTTTGCGTTGCTCGTAAGCCGGTGTAAAATTGCGCGTATTGTGCTACCCCAAATCACTGGAAAGGGTCGCTTTTCGCGGCTCTGCCTTTCAGCCACTTTTCTCTTGCTTGTGTCAGTTTGCTTTTCTCCTATTCTGAAAGCTCAGTCGGAAGCCAAGGCCAGCGATGTGCGTGTGCAAAAGCTCTACGGCGAGGCAAAAACCGCCGAAGCACGCGGCGATTTCGCCACCGCCGCAGCGAGTTATGAATCGCTGCTGCAAGTCGCGCCACACCTCGCTCCTGCCTACAACAATCTCGGGTCGCTCTACATCAGGCAGCGCGAATACAAGAAAGCCGCTGCCGTCCTGGAGAAAGGGCTAAAGATCGATCCAAGAATGTCCTCCACTTCGGCGCTGCTCGGTATTGCCCTCTACGAACTAGGTGACTACGCTGGGGCTCGGCGCAATCTGGAGTCCGCGCTGCGCGCCAATCCTAAAGATGACAACGCCGAGCTCCTTCTCGCCAACGACTTGATCAAACTGGACGAATTCGAGCGCGCGGCGGATCACCTGCGCCAACTATCGCAGCGCCAGCCGGAAAACCAGGAAGTCTGGTATTTGCTCGGCAAAGTGCACATGAAATTGTCGGAGGATGCGCTTGCGAAGCTTAATGCTCTGGATCCCGATTCCGTTTGGTCTCACGAGATTTCCGGAGAAGTGATGGAGAGCATGAAGAATTACGACGGCGCGCTGCTCGAGTACAAGAAGGCGGTGAAGGTGGGGCCGCAGCAGGCGGGCACGCGCTACCACCTGGGAAACGCGTATTGGTCGTTGAATATGTGGGATGCAGCAACAGAGCAGTTCCGCGCGGAGCTCGCCAACGATCCCTCGAATTGTATGGCGCAGTGGAAAATCGGTAACATCATTCTCGAGCAGCATGGAGACTCGACCCAAGCACTGGCAGAGGTCCAGAAAGCCTTGGAGGTCTGCCCGAATTTGCTGGGGGCTCGTGTGGACCGAGCTCGCGCACTGATCAAGCTGGAACGGCCAGGCGAAGCCGTGAAGGATTTGGAGGCCGCGGTGAAGGCAGATCCAGGAGAGTCCTCAACGCATTTCCTGCTGGCGCAAGCGTACCGCGCGCTGGGGCGGACACAGGAGGCACAAGCGGAAATGAAAGAGTTCAGCACATTGGAAGAGAGCGCGAGAGCCAAAACCGCGGAACGCGCCAAGGCGCTGTTGCAGGAAAAAAGCAAAGAACCGTAGTTCATCGGGGCTCCGGGCTGGAGTGAGTGCCAGTGAGAGCGGCGCAACGTTCGTACTCGGTTTTGGCATTTTCCACGAGCCCCTGCTTGCGATAAACAGGAGCCAGCATGCAATGGAGATTGGGAGCGTGCGGAGAAAGTTCAATGGCTTTTTCTAGTTCCGTTTGTGCCCTGGGAAAATCTTCCACGCGCGTGTAGGCCTTCCCAAGAAGTTCATGCGCGCGCGACTCGCTCGGCGCGATTTCAATCGCTCGAAGAAGGAATGTAACCGCATCCTTCGGATGGTTCTCGTCAATGAGAAGACTACCGAAGTCGATATAAGGACCAGGATTTTTCGTGAGAGATTGCGCTTGCCAGGAAATGGCTTGCTGGTATGCCGCGGTGGCTTCTTCATTGCGACCAAGGCCGGCAAGAGCCAAACCGAGATTGTCCTCCGCCTTTACGTTTTGAGGATCGAGCTTCAAGCACCGCTGGAAAGCGTCGAGGGCCTCGGCGAAGCGATTTTCGTTGTACTTCGTGCGGCCGAGGTAATACCAGCCTTCGGAATCGCTGGGAGCCCACTCGAGCATCTTCGTCAACCATTTGTCGGCGTCGAGATAATCGGCAAGAAGAACATAGTCAAGGGCAACGATCTTCAGGTCGGCAGCGGAGGGATCGTGGAATTTTGCGCCCGCGTTAAATTCGGCGAGCGAGGCTTTCGCCATTTCCCGTGTGCCTTTTGGGACAGACGCCTCAGAAGAAGCTGCACTCATGGTTCTCGCGCTGGCCATGGGCCCGTGAGTCTGGGACGGGAATTGAGTCTCCATCGCTGCTTGCGCCTGCATTTCGTGAAAGAGAGTATGTCCGAGGAGGAAGTGGCCTTCGGCGGAGTTGGGATGGCTGTTCAGGTATTCGCGGACGGCTCGGTCGGCTTCTGTGAATTTGCCTTGCTCGAAAAGGGATTTGGCGTCGGCCAGGGGCCTTTCGGATTGATCCGAGGATTGAGTCGGCAAGCGAGTTCGCGCTGGGGAGCGTGTTGGAAGTAGCCCGCACAGCAGCAGGACAATTGAGAGGATGACAGTAGTGGCCAGCCCCCCTTCCCCCGTTTTTGTGCGAGTGTCGATTCTAAAAGAGTTAGCGGAGAGGAAAGTTGGAGGGATAGAAGGTTGGAACGCAAAAGGTTCTTTGTGGAAGAAGGAAGAGCGGAGCTGTGAAAGACTGGCGAGGGGCGAGCTTCCGGATCTGGTAGAACGGGGGTCGCACGAGCACCGATGGAACGCGATAAACACGGAAGAGGATAGCACGAGATAACTCGGCGATCGGGAAAAATAGTGGTTGGACGATGGGAATTGAACGCTGGATGAGAAGCATAGGTTGGACGCGGGCGCAAAAAGCTCTAGAGATCGGACATAGGTGGGCGGTTGCCCGCTGTCCCTGTCAAACCACCGTACGTACGGGTCCGTATACGACAGTTCGGTGAGTCGAGCGATCGGCATCCTGGGAAGGGTGGAAGTCTGAGCTCCGCAAGGTAAGGATTGGGCAGCGCGACCGCTAGCTAGGGCGGGGGAATGTTTGCCAACCGCCAAGGGCCGTGGGCGCCCGACCGTTTGAGCGGCGAGCTGTGTGCCCACTCCTCGTTTCAGCAGTTCCGCAAACCGTCTCTTCCCGCGCTTCCACTGCTTCCAGATTGCCGATCCAGCCCGTAAATAGCGGGCTAGGTCCTCGGCCATCTGCTCTATGCTCACGCCGCGCGTCCGACGCCTCCGTTCCCTCCTTGAAACGAGCCACCGCCTTCGGCGGACGAAACGGCTGGAGTAGGGTGCCCTCCAGCAGGCGTCAGAAGGTGATTTTGAGCAGAGCCTGTCCTTGTCGAGGCGTATTGCCTTGGCATGCAACGACGCCGCTGACGTTGCCCGTAAGGGTTCCGTCGGAGCTGACACGTGCGAATCTTGCTGCACCGTCGTTCACGCTTGTATCGGGGCCACAGACCTGCATTCTATTTAGGACGTTGAAGAACTCCATTCTGAACTCCGCATTGACTCTTTCTCCAAAATAGAAATGTTTGGCTACTCCCAGGTTTTCATTGGCGTTAAACGGATTGCGCAAGGCTGCGATCTGCCTGGGAGCATTGCCTTGTTGGAATCCCGGATCAGAAAATGCCGAGGGAGTGAAGACAGGGAGGCCCTTGTAGTAGTTGTTATAGTCCACGTTGAGAGCGACGCTAGGATCGAAGTTGGCACGATTGAAGCCATTCAGGAAAGGATCGTTATTGTTAGCGAGAATCTGAAGAGGAAAGCCGGACGCGTATTGGAAAACGCCTGTAAGCTGCCAGCCTCCCACGATGTTTTTCGCCAGCTGGCCGCCGTTCGTCAGATATTTCTTGCCAGGACCGATCGGCAATTCATAAGTGCCACTGATCGCCAGAAGGTGTGTCTGGTCATTGCTGGCGATGGACCATTCGGACTTTTGATTGAACTTGTTCTCCGAGCCGAAGTTAAAAGTGGAGAAGCCTGTGTCGGTATTGGACATGGTCTTGGATAGGGTATATGAGACCAAGAAGCTCAAGCCGCTGGAGAAGCGTTTCTGCGTCTGAAGCTGCAAGGCGTTGTAGAAAGCAGTGCCATTGGTATCGAAGTTATTGCAGATTCCTCCGCATGATTCGCTGGGGTTGTACATCGGGTACGGGAGCAAAGCCTGAGGCAGGCCAGCTCCCGAGCCATAGTCACAAAGGAAGTTCACATAGGGAGTGAAGAATGTGCCCGCTGCCCCGGGGTTATTGGTGTTGGGCCCGCAAGTCACGCTTGCCTGAGAGAATCCCGCGGATTGCAGGGCAGTTTGCGATGCTCCGGAAGTCCAAGCAAAATTCGGGGAATTGGGCGACATCAGGCAGGCCGGGTCATTGGCATTCCCAGTTGCGCAGAATTGGGTCAAGAACTTGGGGTTGGTTTGATTGACGGGGTTCAACAAGGAGGGCAAATGCAGTGCGCGGTTCCCGATGTAGGCCACCGAAAGAAACATGTTATAGGGCAATTCATGCTGGATGCCTGCATTCCACGACTCGGTGTAAGGAATCTTGCCCGGATCTCGGCCAAATTGACGCAAGACGCCGGTGGAATTCAGGAAACTGCGATCCGTGAACTGGGTGGCAGCTGGCTGTGGAATCGGTCGGTTATCCCAGATACCATAGCCCGGGACGTTGGAGCCAAGCGAGTTCACGTTGAAAATCCCGCCGAGCAAACTGCCATAATTAACGGCGATCTTGTTGTCTCCGTACTCGTACGAGCCGCCATCCAGGAAGTTAATTGCGAAACCGCTCAGGACCACAGTTTTGGGATTCAATTTATAAGCAAATCCGAGGCGCGGACTGAAGTCCTTCCAATGCGTGTTAGCCCGATTGTACCCGGCACAGACTGAACAGCTTCCCAGTTTGTTGGCTGCCCCGAGCAAGGGATTGCCCGCGGGGTTGACAGCGCCGGAATTGGGAATGGTTGGATCGAAGAAAAGGACGTTATTGTTGTTTTCGGTGAACGGCCGCATGATGTCCCAGCGAAGCCCTAGATTGACTGTCAGCCTAGACGATACTTTTAGGTCGTCCTGGATATAGGGGCCAAAGTAGAGATTGCGAAGCCGGTTCTCGATGGCAAATTGGCGCTGGGTGGCATCGGCGTAACCAAGCAGGTAGCTGGCGAAAGCGCTCCCGGTGGTGCCAATGTTGTTGGGATCAGCAGTGGTGCGAGAGTTAAAAGTAAAGCTGCCGCCGCACTGCTGGCATTCCTGGTCATCCTGATAGGAGCGGCGAATTTCCCACCCGACATTGAACGTGTGACGACCATGGTTCCATAACCAGTTGTTGTCGAAACTAAGCCCAAGCTTACGGTTTTTGGAATAGGTTTCGCCGTTGCTGTTTAGTCCCCACTGGTTCGGCTGGCCACCAAAAGGAGAGTTGAAGTGAATAGCAGGAAGAGAGATGGAACCGGCCACCGCAGGGAAGTTAAATCCGAGAAAAGAATTCAATTCGTTGTTGATCTCGCCCATCCAGCCAAAACCGGCCGTCATGACCAAGCTGTTGGAAATAGCATTCGAATAGGTGAGGAAGAGTCCCGTGCCAAGGCGAGGTTCCTCCTCCAAACCAGAGAGCGGATTGTTTACATGGATACCGCCATTGCAGCACGAAACCAAGTCGTATTTATCACGCCAGAAGCTGCCGTGGAGTTTTTGCTTCTCCGTCAGGTTGTGGTCAATCGAGAAGCCCCAGTTGGTCTGCCGAATGGGGAGCACTCCCTCGGATGGAAACTTGTTATTCGTCAATCCGGAATTATCCGGTGCAGGAATAAGCGTCAATAGGCTTGCAGAAACAGTGCTGAAACAGGAAGTAGGAATCTTGTTGCCGGGCCATCGCTGGCCAGGCGCGGGAGCGGCGCAGCCGGAAGGCGCGACAAAGCCCTGGGGAACAAAAATGGGAATCTGATTGCCGCTGCCATCGACATAGCCACTGAAATCGCCGCCCACTTCGGCCGGCGTGGGGATAGTAAAAGCTCCCGAGGAGTCCTTGAGGTTTTGGCGAAACCAGTCGGCGCTAAAGTGAAAGAAAGTTTTGTTTTTTCCGTTGTAGAGCTTAGGAATCCAAACAGGGCCGCCCAACGAAAAGCCATAATTGTTTTGATTGATTACAGGTGTGGGGCCTTTCACATTTGGGTTGGGGCCAGGAGGAGGAGCAGCACCCGCAGCGTTGAAGACAGTGTTTCGCACAATCTCAAAGGCGTCGCCATGGAGGGTGTTGGTGCCAGAAGCAAACTGATAAGAGGCTACGCCCTGGGCCAAACCGTATTGGGCGGAGAAATTGGACGTCAGGACCTGAATTTCGCTGACCATTTCAAAAGGCGGATTGATATTGGATTGCAGGCCCTGGGTCTCCGATTGATTGGCGACAACACCATTAAACATAACCTCGTTTTCAAAGTCGACTCCGCCGTTGATGCGATGGCTAAACTCGCCACCTTGAACGCCTGGAGCGATGAACAGATAGTCATCAATTTGGCGGTCGCGAGCTCCGATATTGCCGGGTCCGCCGCCAATCAAAATGGGCACTTCGTTTACAAGTTTGTTCTCCACAATGGTGCCGAGCTGGGGCTGCGTGGTCTCCAGGGCAATCTGCTGCGCGACTACCTCGACAGTTTCGGTGGCCACACCCGTCTTTAAGGTCACGTCCGCACCGGTGTATCTGCTGACGTCCACGTGAACTTCGCTAAGAACGCCAGCAGAAAAGCCCGGCGCTTCGACCCTGACTTTGTATGTCCCGGGAATCAAATCCGTGACGGTGTAGGTCCCGGCAGAAGTAGTGACGGCCGTGGTAGATATGTTGGTCGCAGTGTTGGTCACGGTCACTTTCGCACCAGGGACGACTGCGCCGGAAGGGTCCGCGACCGTTCCACTAATGCCGCTCAGGCCCTGAGCAGAGAGGTAGGCTGGTAGGACGGCTACGAAGAGCGCAATTGCAATGAATAACCATAGAGAACAGCGAGAAGCCAGACGGGAAATCGGATTGTCGTATTTGGAGAAAATCTTCATCACTCGCCTCCTCAATAAGGTCAAGGATCGATCACCGCGGATCGAATCCAAGTCCAAACGACAAGAATCTCGCACCGGAAAATGAGACGGACACTCCGCGCGGTATCCCCAAACTATGCCGGGAGTGTTGGACAAGAGGTCAAGAGCAGTCAATGCACCGGGGTGTCATCTTCATCTTCCCGCGTAATTTGCTGAAACGAGAGAAGATGCGGGGTACTGTTCCCTCATTGCAGTAACCGCTCGGCGAAGTTACAAGCCCGGTGTCCAGGGAGGAATTCAGGGAGCCAGCGCGCTTACAGCGCCTTTACCTTCGGCTACTTGGACGACGCAGTCGATGCAGGGGAGCGAGATTTCCTGGCGGAGGCCGTTTGGCCAGAAGACTTCGAGTTTGTCGATTTTGGAGGCGGAGCCGAGGCCAAAGTGGAGGCGCCGGTCGGAAGTCGAGGCGTAGCTGGCACCGCTGAAGACGTCGGCGCGCTGGCGGACGCCGCCCGCGGTGAGGAAGACTTTGGCACCGATCGCGTCGCGGGCAGACTTTGGTCCGGCTTCAGGGGCTGAAGCCCCTCCATTGTTTACGCTCCTGGCGCGCGAGCTAAAGTTCCCGCCTCCTACGAGGTTGAGGGTGAGCCAGTGGTTGGAGTTGTGGGCGATGTTGCGGAGAAGCGTGGGAGGAGAGTCGAGGTTGTTCAGAACCACGTCGATGTGGCCATCGTTGAAGAGGTCGCCGAAGGCTGCGCCACGCGCACAGACGACGGAAGCGAGGCCGCTGCCTGTGGCGGGCAGAACTTCCTGGAATTTGGCGCCGTCGAGATTGCGGAAGAGCTGCGGGCGTTGCGCCCAAGTGGTGCCCCAATCGCGCTGGTCGGCGACGGGGTAGACGTGGCCGTTGGCGATGAAGAGGTCGAGAAGGCCGTCGTTGTCAAAATCGAGAAAACCCGCTCCCCAGCCGAGAAAAGGGATGGTCGGGCTGCCAAGACCGGCTTTGAAGGAAACATCGGTGAAGCTGGCGTCTCCGTCGTTGCGGTAGAGAGTTTTGTAATCGTCGGAAAACGTGGTGATGAAGAGGCCGAGGCGGCCCGTGTGATTGTAGTCGCCGAGAGCAATGCCCATCGATGCCTGGGCGCGGCCTTCTTCGTTGAGCGCGAAGCCGCTCATGTAGCTGACGTCCTCGAAGGTGCCGTCGCGGTGATTGCGGTAGAGATAGTTAGGAGTCGAGTCGTTGGCCACGATGAGGTCGGGCCACCCGTCGTCGTCAATGTCGGCGAGGATGGAAGCGAAGCCGTAGCGACCTTCGCGATCGGAGACGCCCGCCTTCGCGCTGACGTCTGTGAAGGTGCCGTCACCGTTGTTATGGAAGAGGTGATCGCCTTCACCGAGCAGACCCATTGGACCGCAAAAAACGTTGACGCCGCGGTATTGGCATGCGCCTTCGGGTACGCCGTTTTTGCCGGCAAGGATAGGATGGTCGAGATCGTAGTGGACGTAGCCGGGAACGAAGAGATCGAGCAAGCCGTCTCGGTCGTAATCGCCCCAGGTTGCTCCGGTCGACCAGCCGCCGAGAACGACACCGGCCTTTTCGGCAACGTCGGTGAACGTTCCGTCGTGATTGTTGTGGTAGAGGCGGTTCTTGCCGTAGTTCGAGACGTAAATGTCGGGCCAGCCGTCGTTGTCGTAGTCGGCGACGGCCACGCCGAAACCCCAGCGGTCGTTGGACACTCCTGCTTTGTCGGTGACGTCGGTAAAGGTGCCGTCGTGATTGTTGTGGAACAGCATGGCGCGGGGCGATGGCTCGGCGCCTTTGACGGCAGCAACCGTGGAACCGTTGAGGAGATAAATATCGAGCCAGCCGTCATTGTCGTAGTCGAGAAGAGCGACGCCAGAGCCTGGAGCTTCGATGATGGTGGCCTTTTCGGGAGAGCCGGAGCGATGCTGAAACCTGTCGAGGCCGGATTGATGGGTGATATCGACGAACACGATCGGGGCGTCGTCGACGAAGCCGCCGGCGGTGATGGGGCGGGAGTGGGAATCCTTGATAGGAGTGTGAATGCCGCCCGTCGCCATGCCGGAAGGACGCGGCAGCGCGGTTTGCGGCTTGTTGGGAGCGGATTCCTGGCTGGGGGCAAATTGCACGAGGACGAGGGGGCTAATGACCATGAGGGCGATGAGAAGCAGAGGGGCGGAACGGCTGTGGTCGCGGGGAGTGCTCATTTTTGACCGGCCGAGGGCGACGGTTCGTCGACGGTGAGGATTTGATCGGCGCGGATGTTCTTCAAAGTTTGCGTGATGCCGCTGGGCCAGCGAATCTCGATGGATTGGGCGACGGATTCCCGGCCGAGGCCAAAGTGAACCCGTTTGTCGCTAGAAGACAAATAGCTGCCAGCGGTCGACAGGGTAGCGCATTGCTGGCCTTTGGCGGTGACCAGCTTGACTTCGGCACCGATGGCGTCGCGATTGCTTTTGTGGCCGACAAGTTTCAGCTTGAGCCAATGGTTTTGCGTGGGCGTTTCGTTGTGCAGGATGTGCGCGGGTCCATCGTTGGTGGTAACGACGGCGTCGAGGCGGCCGTCGTTGTCGATGTCGCCGATGGCCATGCCGCGGCCGAGCCAGGGTTGGCTGAAAACGGCGCCGGAAGCGGCGGAAACATCGACGAATTCTTTGCCGGTGTTGCGCAGGAGAAGCATTGGTTCTCGGTAATGGAGATTGGGGTAACTGAGCTCGACGGTGTCGAGGTCGTGGCCCTGGGCGACAAGGAGATCCTTCCAGCCGTCGTTGTCGTAGTCCAAGAAGCGTACGCCCCATCCGGAGTGAGCCATGCTGACGCGAGCGATGCCGGACGTGAAGCTGTCGTAACTGAAAGTGGAGTCGCGGTTGTTTTGGTACAGGGCGTAGCGCTGGTTGGCTAGGTCAGTAATGATCAGATCGGGCCAGCCATCATTATTGTAGTCGGCGAAATCAACGCCCATGCCCGCAAAAGTGCGGCCGTCGCCGTCGACAGCGACTTCGGAGAGCAGACCCGTTTCTTCGAAGGTGCCGTCTCCTTTGTTGTGATAGAGGAATTCGACCATGGAGTCGTTGGCAACGAAAAGGTCGATGTGGCCGTCGCGGTCGTAATCGGCCAGAGCGATGCCCAGGCCCTTGCCGGGTTTGGAAAGACCGGTTTTTTGGGAGACTTCCGTGAAATGGCCGTTGCCGTCGTTGTGGTAGACGAGCGGAGAAATGGGCTGAAACACGTCCGGATGACAGTAGGCGCGGTAGCCTTCTTTGTGCTCGCCACACCAGATGTCGTCGAAATCCCACTGAAGGTAGCGGAGAACAACAAGATCGAGCAAGCCGTCGTTGTCTAAGTCGACCCAAGCGGCACTGGTGGACCAGCCAGAACCGGCGACCCCGGCTTTCTCCGTAACGTCGGTGAACGTGCCGTCGCCATTGTTGTGATAGAGTTTGTTGCCGCCGTAAGCAGTAACGTAGAGATCTTCGAACCCGTCGTTGTCGTAATCTCCGACTGCCGCGCCCATGCCGTAGCCAACGCCTTCGAGACCGGCCTTTTCGGTTACGTCTTCGAACGTGCCATCGGGTTTCTGGTGGTAGAGGCGGTTAGAGTACTTTGGACCACCCTTCTGCGGGATGGAGCCTTTAGGAGTCGGATCCTGAAGGGGCGCGCCATTGACCAGAAAAATGTCGAGGCGACCGTCGTTGTCGTAATCAAACAGCGCGACGCCGCCACCCATGGTTTCGAGCAGATAATGCTTGACGGTGTGCGAAGAGAAGTAGTTGAAATGGACACCGAGAGCGGCGGCAACGTCGGTGAACTTTCCAGGCAATGGCTTTTCGACGCTAGCCGTAGGAGCCGATTGGCGGGCAACGGCGGCCCCAATGAGTAGCACAGCGAAGAAAACGCCCAGAAGCGCACGCATAATCGATTGATATTACAGCATGACAGCGGGAAGGGCCGCGTTAAGCGCATCCTCGAAGCGGTTAGGGTCGGGGAATGACGACAAATATCTCTTCAGAACAGAACAGCTTAGGCGGGAACGTGCAAATGACATTCGAGTGGATTGACGGCGGGAAAACAGCTCGAAAAGAGTCGAGAGTGTGACCGAACAGGGTGGGGGTGTTGACGATGGCGGTAGCAGGGTGGAGGGTACGATGACTTTTGGCGAATACGTATCTAGGCCCGCTTCGAGAACGGGTGTCCGAAGCTTGCGCAGGATTCCTTTTGCAGGCGCCTTGGCCTGCTTCTTGCTCCTTGGTGGCGCGCTGGCGCAGACCGCCGGTAAGCCCGATTTGAGCGGAGAGCGGACGCTGTACGTGGTTGGCTACGCCCACCTCGACACGGAGTGGCGCTGGGAATACCCCCAAGTGATCAACGAATACCTTCGGAAGACCATGGACGAGAACTTCACGCTGCTCGAAAAGTACCCGCACTACGTTTTTAACTTCAGCGGTGCCAATCGCTACCGCTTGATGAAGGAATATTACCCAGCCGAGTTTGCCAAGCTCGCCGACTACGTTCATTCGGGGCGATGGTTTCCTGCGGGCTCTTCGATGGAAGAAGGAGACGTGAACGCCCCAAGTGCAGAGGCCATTATCCGGCAGATTCTCTACGGAAATGAATGGTTTCGCAAAGAGTTTGGCAAAGCCAGCGCTGAATATATGTTGCCCGACTGTTTTGGATTTCCCTCTTCACTGCCGACGATCTTGGCGCACTCCGGCGTAAAGGGGTTCTCGACTCAAAAACTGACCTGGGGCTCTTCGGCCGATGCCGGGGGGCCGGAATCAAGCGAGAGGACGCCCGAGGGCACGCCGTTTAACGTGGGCTTGTGGGTGGGGCCTGACGGAGAAAGCGTTCTGGCGGGACTGAATCCGGGGAGTTACAGCGGCGGAATCTATACGGATCTCAGCAAGCCGCTGCCCGAGCCGCCGCCAGCCACCATGCTGAAGGAAATCCAGACGAAGTTTCACACGCTCCGAGAGAAATTACAAAGTGCGCAGCGCAGCGGAAAGGCACCGGAGCAGAAGGAACTCGAGGAGCTCTCGAGCCTTTGGGATCAGCAGGAGGGTCTCACTAAGGTGCAGGAAGAGCGCGACCAAGAACGATACCAGGGCGATTGGGCGGCGCGAGTCGAACGTAACGGCAAGGTGAGCGGGGTCTTCACGGATTATCACTATTACGGAACCGGCGATGTCGGTGGCGCACCCGATGAAGACTCCGTGAAGCGCCTGGAAGCGATCGTGACCAAAGGTACAGCGAGTTTGCCACCGGAAGAATGGTTGTCCTTGTCACGGAGGCTGCAACACCCGGCCTGGCCCCCGACGCCAGTGGGCGAGGGGCCGGTCCATGTGCTTTCTTCCACGGCCGAGCAATTGTTCCTTGATATCACTCCTTCAGAATCCAAGGGGTTGCCGCGATATACCGGGGAGATGGAGTTGACCAACCATTCAGCCGGGTCCTTGACCTCGGAAGCCTACCAAAAGCGCTGGCTTCGCAAAGAAGAGCTGCTTGCGGATGCCGCGGAGAAAGCCTCGATCGCCGCGGAATGGCTGGGAGCCCGGACCTATCCGCGTGAACGGCTAAACAATGCCTGGACCCTGGTGATGGCCGGGCATTTCCACGACATCGCCGCGGGCACGGCCACGCCAAAGAGCTATGAGTTCGCCTGGAACGACGACGTGATTGCGATGAACCAGTTTGCGGGAGTGCTCGGCAACGCAACCGAAGCAGTTGCGGCAACCCTGAACACGGAAGTTAAAGGTGTCCCGGTGGTGGTCTTCAATCCGCTCAACATCGCGCGAGAAGATGTCGTGGAAGCGAGTGTGGAGTTCCCAGGCGGAATTCCGAACTCGGTCCGCGTTACCGGTCCCGGCGGCAAGGAAGTTCCCGCACAGATTTCAAGCGGAAAAGTCCTCTTCCTCGCACACGTCCCGCCAACCGGCTACGCCGTCTATGATGTGCAGTCAGGTGAGGCTCGCGGCATATCAACGCTGAAAGTATCCAACGATTCGCTCGAAAACCAGTATTACCGCATAGCGCTGAACGCAGACGGCGACGTCCGAAGCATCTTCGACAAATCCATTGGAAAAGAACTGCTGGCGGGACCGGCAAGGCTGGCCATCTCCTATGACAACCCCCAGCAGTGGCCGGCGTGGAACATGGACTGGGATCAGGAACAGGCCGCGCCAAAGGCGTACATCGGCGGGCCAGCGAAGATTCGCGTTGTGGAAGATGGTGCGGCGCGCGTGGCCGTGGAGGTTTCACGAGAGACCGCGGGCTCGAAGTTTGTGCAAACCATCCGCCTGTCCGCAGGCGACGCGGGCCAGCGAGTGGAATTCGGGAACGTGATCGACTGGCATACGAAAGAGTCCAACCTCAAAGCAACATTCCCCTTGACCGCTTCGAATCGCTTGGCGACCTACAACTGGGATATCGGCACGATCGAGAGGCCAACCGCAGAGCCGAGAAAATTTGAAGTTCCCTCGCACCAGTGGATTGATCTGACTGCCATGAGCGGTGAGTTCGGCGCTACGATTCTCACCGACTGCAAGAACGGATCGGACAAGCCGGATGACCACACCATCCGGCTCACGCTTATCCGGACGCCGGGCACCTCCGGCGGTTATCACGACCAAGGCACTCAGGATATCGGCCGCCACGAATTCATATACGGCATAGCCGGCCACGCCGGAGGGTGGCGCGACGGGCAAACCGACTGGCTGGCGCAGCGGCTGAACGATCCGCTGATTGCTTTTGAGACTTCGAAACATGCGGGAGCGCTCGGCCAGCAATTTTCTTTGCTGAAAGTAAGCAACTCGCGTATTCGAGTTTTGGCGCTGAAGAAAGCCGAACAAAGCGATGAGATCGTCGTGCGGATGGTGGAACTGGACGGCAAACCGCAGGAGGACGTGCGCTTGTCGTTCGCCTCGCCGGTCGTTGCGGCCCGCGAGGTGAACGGGCAAGAGCAGCCGATGGGCGCGGCAACCGTAAGCGACGGCGCCCTGGTGACCTCCTTTTCGGCCTATCAGCCGCGTACCTTCGCGGTCAAGCTGGCTCGGGCGGCCGGGAAGGTCAGCAGACATTCCGCCCCGGTGAAGCTGCCCTACGATCTCCGAGCGGCGAGCAACGACGGCACAAAATCGTCCCAGGGATTTGACGGCAAAGGCAATGCGCTGCCTGCGGAGATGCTGCCTTCGCAAATCCAATTCGATGGCGTGGAGTTTCAGCTTGCTCCGGGAAAGACTGGCGTGCCGAACGCACTTGTTGCAAAGGGGCAGATAATTGAGCTTCCGGCGGGAAGCTATAACCGCCTTTACTTGCTGGCCGCTTCCATCGATGGCGACCAGAAAGCCGCGTTCGAAGCAGGCCGTAGGAAACTCGAGTTGAATATTCAGGACTGGAGCGGATTCATCGGGCAGTGGGACGACAGGCAGTGGACTGCGAAAGACGTAACGGTTCCCGCGACCAGTGCGCGGCCGGCGCGAACCGTGCACGACGATTATGCGGAGATGACCGGCATCAGGCCAGGCTACATCAAGCGGGCGGACCTGGCGTGGTACTGCTCGCATCACCACAACCCCGCGGGCGACAACGTTGCCTACTCGTATTCGTATTTGTTCGGCTACGCCGTCGATTTGGAACCTGGAACCAAGACCGTCAAGCTGCCGGATAACCCTAAAATCCGCATTCTCGCCATGACGGTGGCGGAGGAAGATCCAAGCATAAAGCCAGCACAGCCGCTCTACGATGTTCTTCCTCCGCCGGCAGCGGGCGACAAAGATTTTCTGCTCTCTAGCTCAACCACCAGCCTCTCCGTCACGCAGGGGCGAATCGTCACAGTAACGGTCGGTGTGACCCCAAGGAATGGGTTCCAGAGCCCCGTGAGCCTGGCGGCGACAGGACTGCCTGCCGGAGTAACCGCAACCTTTGCTCCGCCCAACGCTTTTGGAACAAGCACGCTAACGCTCAAAGCAGACCGTTCGGCACGTTCGGAGACTGCGACGATCACGGTGACCGCAACGTCAAGCAGCCTGTCGCGCAAGGTCCCTATCCTTTTGAGGGTCGTCGCAGTGAAAACCGGGGCAGTGGCAGTCGATCTCACTTCGGCCTACAACATCACGGGTATCTACACAGACGGATCAAAGTTTGACGAGATTTCTAGCCTTGATGGTGGCGGATTCGCGCTCCCCGAGCAGCCTGTGGGCGCCACGCAGGAATGGGATGGTGTTTTGTTTCGGTTCGGCCCGGCCAATGCTCCGGACGTCGTCACCGGGCAGACGGTCACTCTGCCTGCCGGTAAGTTTGGCGCTTTGAAGATTCTTGCGGCCGGTGTCCAAGGCAGCCAGAAGTCGCAAACATTCACCGTCGCCTATGCCGATGGAACGTCTTCGACTTTCACGCAGAGCCTGAGCGACTGGTATTCACAGGGAAGCTTCAGCGGGGAATCTACGGCGTTGACTGTTCCTTATCGCCTTACGGGAGATGGGGAAGCCGACGACGGTACGTTTCACATCTTCGGCTATTCGTTCGATCTCGCCAGCAGCAAGGTGGTCGACAGCGTCGCCCTGCCTAGGAATCGTAATGTGGTGGTCCTTGCTATGACGCTTGTCCCTTCGACGGAGTAAAACAGCATAGCCGGAAAATGGCGCAGCCTTCGGCGGGTAACGTCCTGGTTCGCTCCTGAGCGTGTCTCCCGAGAAGAATTAACTGGTGCCTTTCATCCCTCCAAGCCAGGGCAATTTTCGCGGCTGTTACGAACGGTATGGCAATACGATGTCGGCTGATATTGCGAATCAATAAACTTCGGAATCGCCAATGTCCTACTTTTTACCGATAAGCTTAAACTGCGCCGTGTCGGGATTCGCGGGTTGTTCCATGAATACGCGTGTCTCGACGGTTTTGTAAAGCTCTTCTGGCCTAAGCGGAACCAGGCCGGGTGTGGCTGGCAGATGGCGGAGTATGGAGGCGAACACGACCTCGCGGCCGGAGAATGCGTTAAGGTTTTTGTATTCTGTCAGCAACACGATAGAGTTCTCATCTGCGGCGGAACCTGGCCCTGCCAGTTGCACTTCAGAAACCCGGTGGTAGCCTAGAACCACACCTTGCCGCTTGGCTTCCTGTCGGACGCGCATCCAGTGATCGTCCAGATAGCCAAGGGCTAGTGCCATCTTGCCGGGTTGCACCTCTACGAACTCCATGGCCCATACCGGTCTTTCCGCAACCTCCGGACTTTGCGCGTCTCCCTTAACAATGAAACAAAGGAAGCAGAGAAGGAGACTCGGGAATCTGAGCATTCGCATCGGCTTTACCTCCCGTGTGGTCAGACTTCCTACCTGTACACCAAATCGTAGCATAGCCCGCAACGGCACGAACCTTCCGCGACGATCTGGTTCGGATCAGAAGGAAGAGCACAGAATCAAGCGAGAACGACCCGCCATTGAGGCGCAAAAGCAGTAGTATGTTGCCCGGAGCGCAATCCCCAAAATCCCGCGAGGAGTCTTGATGAAGCCAACACCTACCCATGCGGCGCTTGCATTCCTCGTCCTTGGTGCCCTTTTGGTTTCCTCGCCAGCCACTCCTGGACAGTCGTGTTCCTTCAAGCCTGTTCTACAGGGACGCGTCTGTACCAAGCCGGGCGCGCCATGCAGGCCGCCTACGGTAGGTAGCGGAAATGTGGGCAAGTGCACGACCGAGGGTTTGCGCCCGGAAGCCCTTGCATGCGAATGCCAGGGCGCGCCGACCCCCAGCTATAACATAACCCTGTCTCTCCTGACGCCGAGCTACATTGACACAGACGTCGCAACTTCCACCATCACCGTCATTGCATTTAATGGCTTTACCGGCACGGTGAACTTTAGCTGCACCGTCTCCGGAATGTCCCATCCCGCGCCATCCTGTCCGGACCCTGCTCCGGCGACCGTGACCGACGGCTCTGCCACCTCACTGTTGAAGGTCTCCGCAAGCGCTTCGGCCGCGGAGGGCAACTATACGGTTACGATCAACGCAGTCGATGGCCATGGACGGCCGCCGGACAACGGGGCACAGTCATCGAGCGTGTCAGTTTCCCATGTGCGATGGATCCTCGTGGGCGGCGGACGCATTGCCTTTCTTACTTTTGTGGCTTTGCTGGCGCTATGGAGCGTGCGGCTCCTGTGGCACAACAAGAGAGATGCTTGGCGATGAGCTCGCAACCTTTGTTGCACCCGAAGCTTGACCCGGCGGCGATTCGACTGCCTTGGCTGAGCCGAGAATTTCTGCTTCGCTCGAGCCTCGTCGCCCTGTTTGTTCTCCTTACCTATCGGTTCCCGTGGCGATGGTTGCGGTTCGTAACTTCCGCAGCCGTCCTGCGTATTTGCGCATCCCTCGGCATGGCCACCGCGCGCGTGTCGTTTGATGCCATTCGCATTCAAGGGCAGCTCTTCCGCGTCGTGATCGCCTGCACTTTTGTCGATGTCTTCATGGGGTCGATCCCCCTTCTATGGGATGTCAGAAAATCCTTGCTCCGAAATGCCTTGCGGCTCCTGGCAGTTGCCGTTATTTTTTTCGGCTTGAACCTGGTTCGGCTGGCAATCGCGCAAGTCCTCTATTTTCGCGGCGTACCCTGGACGTTGACAGACGAAGTCCTCGGTGGATTTGCTTATTTTGCGGTTTGGCTCTTTGTTTGGCGGCAGCGAACTTGGCGACTTCTACGCGAAGTGTGACGCAACGCGCTCCTTTTTCAACGATTTTTACCGAAAGGCTCGCTAGCTCGAATGTACCGGAGCACCTCATCGGCGGAAAGCCTCGATACGCGCGGAGCACCCTTGCATCACCGCAATCGACCACGTCGCGGTTGGAAGCTCTCGAGACCTGCTCGAGCCTGCCCCACCGTTGGTAAAGGTTTTTGCCAGACTTCTTCCACGAGACACCCATCGCACGTCGCCTTGCGGTCTGTAGTATTCAG
>Ga0310910_10000412_pt1 | contig 21593 bp, 18 predicted proteins | sample GREbulkMGHF172_FD_203448 | JGI IMG/M metagenome (GOLD analysis project Ga0310910, IMG submission 203448) | Lab enrichment of tropical soil microbial communities from Luquillo Experimental Forest, Puerto Rico - GRE.bulkMG.HF172 | ecosystem: Environmental > Terrestrial > Soil > Tropical forest >... | reverse complement strand
ATGATGATATAGCCGAGCCCAGCCTGAGCGGTGATGAACTCGCCGACGATGACGCCGATCATCGCCATCGTCACTCCGACCTTCATCCCGGCGAAGACAAACGGCGTTGCATAGGGGAACCGCGCCAGGCGGAACATTTGCCACTCGCTGGCCGTCAGCGAGCGGCATAGCTGCAATACCTCGGGCTTGGCGCTGACCAGCCCGGTTGCGGTCGAGATCACGACCGGGAAGAATGCGATGAAGACCGCAACGACGATGCAGGACTTGCTGCCGACGCCCAACCACACGATGAAGAGCGGCGCCAGCGCGATTTTCGGGATCAGCTGAAACATGACAACATTTGGATAAAACGCCTCGCGCACCCAGGCAGAGAAGGTGATCGCGACCGCGAGAGCGACCCCGAGCAAGGTGGCGACGACGAAGCTGATGATGGTTTCCAGGGTCGTCGGCACGGACTGCTGAAACAGGATCTTCCAATTATTCGACAGGACCGACCAGACCGCCGATGGCGGAGGCAACAGCGCGGGCGAAATCCGGCTCGCACGGCAAAAGAATTCCCAGGCTATTAGAACCGTCAGCGCACAGCCGAGCGGCAACAAGACAAGCCGGCCCAGGCGATATTGCCAGCCGCCGGCACCCCGGCCGTCGACCTCGACCGGGGAGCTGGTGGTCTCCTGGAAAATGGCCATCCGGCGAAGTCAGCCCGCCTACTTGGCGGGTTTCCGAGGAGGTACCGCGGAGCCGGGGCTCACTCGGCGGCAAGTGCCATGACCGGGTGCAGCGCTTGCGCGAGCGTCTGCTCGTAGGCCTCGAGCCATGGCTGACCCTCGGGCGCGATCAGGTCGCCCGACCGTGCGCCGCCGCTGACATCGGGATCGTCGACGCCGGACGGGACCGTCCCCTTGTCCTGTAATGCCCGGACGGCGTCCATCAGGCGGCGCCGCGTCATGACGATCATCCGGTCGCTGGGAGCTAGATTTTCCAGCGTGCGATCGGATATGTCGCCCATGCTCTCGGTAACTGCCGAGTCCTGCGGAAACACGCCGTCAATGCCGGTGTAGCTGATCGTGCGTTGCGCCTCCCGGTCAATCAGATAGTCGTTGGCTTGGTTGGCAACCGCGCGCCACCGACCGAACCAGTCGGCGGTGTTCGGCAATGTCGGACTTACCCGGTCAAGCAGCGGCAGCGGCTCGCCTCTCTTGTTGGAACTGAGCACCGGGGTTTTGCGGGTCCAGCTGAAGGTGAACGCCATCGTGTGGGTGTCGTCCATTGGGACCCAGCCTTGGGCGAGCACGTTGTCGGCCAATGGACCGTTCGGGAACAATGTCCAGAACGGAAACGCAAAATGGGCAAAGCGATAATAGACGTGGCCCGGTTGGGCCGGGCGATAGGCCGCATACATCGTGCCCCACTCGGTCGGCTGCGCGTGGTAGCGCGGGGCGCGATCGGTGAATTGAAACCGTTCCAGGTGATCTGGGTCGATGTCGTCGATCGTGACCTTGCCGGTATGCAAAAAGCTGAAATGCGAGGTGTCGATGTCGCCTTCCAGCGCCTGCAGCCAATTGCACTCCCGCTGCCGGGCCCAGAGGTTGGTCTCGCCGGGCGGGCACAGCATTGCCTCGAGTGCGGGCAGCGGCGGCGCCACCTCGCGTTCGCCCATATAGACGTAGACCAGTCCGCCGCGCTCGGCCACCTTGTAGGCCTTCGCCTTGACCTTTTGCCGAAAGTCCTGGTCTGCCGGCAGATTAGGCATATCGAGGCAATTGCCGGCGACGTCGTATTTCCAGCCGTGATAGATGCAGCGCAGGCCGCCTTCCTCGTTGCGCCCAAAGAACAGCGAGGCACAGCGATGCGGGCAGCGGTGATCGAGCACGCCGACGCGCCCTGCGCTGTCGCGAAAGGCAATCAATCGCTCGCCCAGCAGCATCAGGCGCACCGGGTCGCCGTCGGCTGCTAGTTCCGACGATAGGCAGGCCGGCACCCAGTATTGCCGCATTAGCGCGCCCATTGGGGTGCCGGGGCCAACACGCGTCAGTAATTCGTTTTCCATCTGAGAGGTCATGTCGAGGGCTCCTCCAGTCCAGGATCAAGAATAGGCGTCGGTCAGCTCAGATATTTGTCGAATTCGGAGACCCGGGCGCGGACATCGGTCCATTGGGGCGCGCCGAGCTTGATCTTGCCTGCGAAGCGGTTCGTGAAAATGGCGTCGGGATCGGGCCGCTTGGCTCCGGGCTCCATCAGGTAGCGCATGACGAGATCGGTCGTCTCCGCGTAGGCGGCCGGGTCTGACCACCCCAGCCCGTTCTCGTGCGCCTCCGGCCGGTCGATGCCGTGCTGCCACATGCCGAGCCCAATGCGGGCGAATTCCTTGGAGCTGGGGTTGAGCGCCATCTCGGGCACTTCCTTCCGGAACAGCTCCAGCGAGTCCTGCGGATTGGTCAGAGTATAGGCGAGCGCTTCGAGCAGGCCGTCGGTAATCGCCTCACACAGCGCGGGATCGGTTTCGAGCGTCCTTCTCTGGGTCGCGATCGTCTGACCGTGATTGCGGATGCCGGCCGCGCTATACAGCATCCAGCGGCTCGGCACGCTTTTCGACAACATCATCGACCCGCTGCCCAGGGCGAAGGAAGTGATCGCGTCGACTTGCTTCTCCATCAGCACGCGCTCGAGCACCTTGTTGTCGACATGGACGAACTCGATCGAATTAGCGTCAAGCCCAACCTTGTCGGCATAGGCGGGGAAGAACGGGAATTCCCCGGAGGTCGGCACCGAGGCAATCTTCTTGCCCGCAAGATCCTGAGGCTTCAGGATCGGCGAGTCATCGAGCACCCCCACTCCCATCGTCGAATCATAATCGCAAGTGGCCAGTGCGATCAGCGGCAGGTCCTTGGCCACGGACAGGATCAATGGCGGGACCGCGACAATTCCGAAGTCGAACTGGCCGGTCGCGATGCCCTGCGCCGACGCCATCGAGCCGAAGCCCCGCGTGATTTCGAGGTCGATCCCGCGCGGCTTCATCGTCTTCGCGTGCGCGACGAAGACGTAAACAAAGTTGCCTTGCGCCAGCCAGGCCAGGGTGAATTTAACGCTGCGAGGTTCAGCAACGGCCGGCATCGGCAGCAAGGCGGCGCTCGCCGCCGTCCAGGTAAGAAAGCCCCGCCGCGATATTCCGCGTCTCATTGTCATCTGACCCGTCCCCGGCGTCATCGCCTGCCATAAGACCGATGCACCAACTCCTCGGCGAGTGCTACTGCGCCGAACAATGCTACGCCGATCACGCACAGCACTAAGAGCGCCGCGAAAATGAGCGCAGTTTCCATTCGCGAGCTGGCGTACAGGATGTAGAAGCCAAGCCCTGCCTGCGCGGAGATGAATTCGCTGATGATCACGCCGATGACCGCCATGGTCATAGCGATCTTCATGCCGCTGAAGATTGCCGGCAGCGCGAACGGAAAGCGCACCATCGCGAAGCATTGCCATTCGGAGCCGGTTAGCGAACGGCACAGCCGCAACGCCGAGGCTTCGATATTGGCGAAGCCGACCACGGCCGAGATCACCACCGGAAAAAAGCTGACAAAGGCGGCAAAAGCGACGCGCGACCCGCTGCCGATGCCAAGCCACACGACGAACAACGGCGCAAGCGCGACCTTCGGGATCAGCTGGAAAAGGACTAGATTGGGATAGATCATGTCGCGCAGGAACGGCGAATAGGCGATCGCGATGGCGAGGCCGACCCCGAGTGCCGATGCCGTAAAAAATGCCATCAGCGTGTCGAGCGTGGTCGGCACCGCGTGATGCAGCAGCACCGGCAAGACGCGCCACAGCTCGTGCCCGATCGCGATCGGCGGTGGCAGAATCACGGCCGGTACGCGGAGCCCCGTGACGACAATCTGCCAGACGAGGAGCACCGCGGCGGCTGTCGCTAGCGGCAAAATGACGGGCCGCAGCTGTCGTAAGCGCGGCCCGGTCAGCACCGCTTTGCCGGCCAGCAGAGCGGGTGCGATGCCAATCCGCGGGGCGACGGGGTATACGGCAGTCATCCGACCAGCTCCGGGCGTGCGAGAGTTGTCTCGGCGCGATGCCCGTTCGGGCGATTATGGCTTTGCTCAATCCGCCCGCGCAGATGGCCACAGATCTCGTTGAACTCACGGCTTTCCCCGAGCACCATCGAGCGCGGCCGCGCGAACGGGATTGTCAAATCCTCGACGATCGTCGAGGGCCGCCGTGTCATGACCAGGACGCGGTCGGCAAGAAACACCGCCTCGCGGATGCTATGCGTCACGAACAGTGCTGTCTTCGTATATTGCTGCCAAAGATCCAGCAGCAGCTCATTCATCTCGTCGCGGGTGATCGCATCGAGCGCGCTGAACGGCTCGTCCATCAGCAGAAGTTCGGGATCGTACACGAGCGTGCGGCAGATCGCGACGCGCTGGCGCATCCCACCCGACAGTTCGTGCGGCTTCTTGTGCATGAAGCCGTCGAGGCCGACCCGCTCCAGCAGCAGCTGCGCACCAGAGCGATAGGTATCCAGCGGCCGCTTCAGGACACGGAGCGGGAACAGCACGTTGTCGAGCGCGCTCTTCCACGGTAGCAGCGTCGGGTCCTGGAACATAATGCCGATGCTGGTGCGCGGCCCGGTCATCGGCGCGCCGCCGACAGCGATATGGCCCGATGTCACCGCTTCCAGGCCGCCGAGCATCATCAACAAGGTGCTCTTGCCGCAACCTGAGGGCCCGAGGACCGCGACGAACTGCCCACGCGGCAGGGTGAAACTGACAGAACTCACTGCCTCGATCGCCCCGGCCGTGCCGGCGCGGAAGACCTTGCTGACCTCGGCAACCTCGACGTACCGTTCGCGCTCGACGACCGGCATGGCTCGCTCCTTCCGCCCGCATCCTCGCAAGCGACGTGCCAGCGATGTGCCGAGAGTTTCGCCTTGCCGGGTCAGCTGACGTAGGGACGGAATTCCTGCGCGTTCTTTTGCGCTTGATCCCATTCCGCCGATGACAATTTGAGGCCACCGACAAAGCGATTGGTCATCATAGTGGCGATTTCCGGCCGCCGGTCGCCTTCATGCGCCAGGTATTTCATCACCAGATCCGTCATCGCCTCGTAATCATTGGGTTCCATGTAGCCCATCCCGTTCATCTTGATGATCTCGCGGGCGGCGACATAGATCAGGATGCCGGTGCCGACCCGGATCTGCTCGCGCGCCTGCGCGGCGAGTGCCATTTCCGGCACCTGCTTGAAAAACACCTTCATCGCCTCGCCAGGATCAAGAATTGTCGCCTTTAAGCCTTGCAGGATCCCATCGACAAAAGCCGCGCACAATTCGGGCTCCTGGGCGACGCGCGCCGACTGCGTCATGACGGTGGTGCCGTAATTGAGGATGCCGTAGTCGCTGAACAGCATGAAATGGGCATTCACACCGGTGGCGGCGTAGCTCGGCATCGCGCTGCTGGCAAAACCCGAGATCGCGTCTACCTTGCCTTCGGGTAGCAGCCGGTCACGCACCTTATTGTCGACCTGGATTCGCGTGACTTTCGACAAGTCGAAGCCGGCCTTTTCGGCAAACAGCGGCAGAAAGGGGTAATCGCCGGAGGTCACCACCGAGGCCATCGTCCGCCCCTCGAGATCCTTGGGGGTCTTGATCGGTCCGTTGTTCAACACGCCGATGCCCATCGTTGCGTCATATGCGCAAGCGGCGAGCGCCACCGTCGGCAGCCCTCTGATGGTCTGGAGGATCGCGATGGACGGAGTGCACATGCCGAAATCGAACCGGCCTTCGCCGATCGCTTGCACCGCGGCGACCGACCCAGACCCACGCGCGATATCGACATCGAGCCCGTGCTTTTCCCAGAACCCCATGCCCTTGGCAACAAAGGTGAACAGATTGCTGCCCTCGGCGACCCACGGCAATGTGAATTGGATCGATTTCTTGCTCTGGGCGAAGACGAGACGCGGACGGGCGATTCCGCTGGCGGCGCCCAGAGCGGCTGCGCCCGTACCGCCAAGAAATCGGCGGCGCGACAATCGGCCTTCGATGTTCATGACCTCTCCACCAGCGGCTGTGCGACGAGAAGGCTCGCAGAAAGCGTGCCATCCCGGCGCCGGCGTATGATCTTTATGGCTGGCGGCCGTTGCGTGCTTGGTTTCCTGTGACCAGAGAGGGATTGCCTGGCACACCTTATGTTGCCGAAACGCAGCCAGCGCCGATGCGCGCCCGCGAAAACCTCGCTCCAGGGTGTAAGGCCGCGCTTGTAAGGGGAGACCAGCCGATGGAATGCCTCCTTCACCGTGTGCCGATGCGCGATCCCGGCGACGCCTCCGCGATTCTGCGGTTGATCGACGAAGGGCTAATCTCGCCGCACGAAATCGTTGCAGTCTTCGGCAAGACCGAAGGCAATGGCTGCGTCAACGACTTCACCCGCGGCTACGCGACGGTGGCCGTGTCGGTCGCCTTGGCGAAGTATCTTGGTATCTCCGCCGACGAGGTGCCCTCGCGCGTCGCAATGGTGATGTCAGGCGGCACCGAGGGCGGATTGTCGCCGCATTTCCTGGTGTTTGCCGTTCGCGAACGCGATGTAACGCCCGGAAACCTCAAATCCTTGGCGATCGGCAGAGCGTCAACACCGGCGCTCTTGCCCGAGCAAATCGGCCGCATGTCTCAGGTGGACGCGACGGCGACCGCCGTGCGCGAGGCGATCAAGCGAGCAGCAATCGCCGATGATGCCGATGTCCATTGGGTCCAGGTCAAGTGTCCTCTGCTGACCAAGGAGCGCATAGTCGAGGCCCGGTCGCGCGGCGAGATCACTACGACGGATGATCCTTATTCGTCCATGGCCTTGTCACGCGCAGCCGCGGCGTTGGGGGTGGCAGTCGCCCTAGGCGAGGTCGACTCCGCGAGGCTCGATGACCAGGCGATAGGCCGCGATTTTGGTCTGTGGTCATCCTGTGCCAGCGCCTCGGCCGGCGTCGAGCTAATGCACAACCAGGTCATCGTGCTCGGCAACAGCAGCGGATGGTCGGGCGATAACATCATCGCCCATAGCGTAATGCGCGACTCAATCGATCTCCCGAGCCTGATCGATGTCCTAAGTGGGCTGGATTTCACCCTCGCGGGCCAGTTGGACGAAGCAGCGGTCCCACGGATTCGAGCGGTGTTTGCCAAAGCCGAGGCATCGCGCAGCGGGATGATCCGCGGGGCGCGCCACATTATGGGGGATGACAGCGACATCCAGGCCAGCCGCCATGCTCGTGCATTCGTTGGCGGCGTGCTCGCAGGAATCATCGGTCGCACCGATTTATTTGTCTCGGGCGGTGCCGAGCACCAGGGACCCGACGGTGGCGGACCCATCGCAGTAATCGCTCGTCGCCGCTGAAAAGCCCGCCCATTGGTCCGAGAATTGCTCCGGCTGACCTGCGATGACATCGTCGTCCGAAGTGAGGCTTATCGCCCTTACCAAGACGTTCGGCCGGACGGTGGCGGTCGACGCGATTTCGGCCGAGATTCCGGGTGGCAGTTATTGCTGCCTGCTCGGTCCCTCGGGCTGCGGCAAGACAACGACGTTACGCATGATCGCCGGTCATGAGGTTCCGACGAGCGGCGACATCACCGTCGGCGGTGTCCGCGTGACCGACCTGCCGCCGGCGCGCCGGCGCACTTCGATGATGTTTCAGAGCTACGCCCTCTTTCCCCATCTGAACTGCGTCGATAACGTCGCCTTCAGCCTGCGCGTGCGCGGCGTGCCGAAGGTCGAACGCCGAGCCAAGGCGTGCGACATGCTACGCATCGTCGACATGGAGGAGCACGGGGAGCGGTTGCCGGCTCAGCTGTCGGGTGGGCAGCAACAGCGTGTCGCGCTGGCGCGCGCGCTCGTCACCAATCCCAGCGTGCTGCTGCTCGACGAACCGCTGTCGGCGCTCGACCCCTTCCTCCGCGAGCGCATGCGCGAAGAGTTGAAACGCTTCCAGCGCCAGTTCGGGATCAGCTTCCTGCACGTGACGCACAGTCAAGACGAGGCTTTGGCTCTCGCCGACCTTGTCGTCGTAATGAATGACGGCCGTATCGAGCAGGCGGCGTCGGCGCGCATGGTGTTCGACAAACCCGAAACCACGTTCGTCGCGCGCTTCATCGGCGGACACAACGTTCTACGTTGCACTGTCGAGACCGTCGACGCGAAGGGGGCTCGCCTCCGGGGTCCACAGGGGGTTGTGATTGTAACGGCAAGCCCCGGCTTGGAAGCAGGCCGGATTGTTCATGTCGCGATCCGAGCAGACCAAATGCACATAAAACAGGCAGGAAGGCGTCTGCAAGCCGTCGGCTCAGGCAACGGCCAGGCGCCGTCGCATCAGGGGCTCCAGTCGCGCGTCGCGTCCGTCGAGTACCATGGCTCCGTGGTCAAGCTGCGCCTCGAGACGGATTGGGCTGACGAGCTGACGATGACCCTTTCCGACCAATCCTTTGACACGGCTGCTTTAGCTGAGGGCGACGCTGTGGCGATAGGCTGGAACGATGCTGATGCGCACGTGATGAACTGAGACGAATCAGGGGAGTATGGCATGCATAAGAGAACGTCTCGACGCCGGTTTCTAAGGGGTACGGCAGCGACTGCAGGTTGGGCGCTTAGTGCGGGTGCAATCACCGGATTCCCGTTTCTTCGCGCGGCTGAGGGGGTCACCTTGCGAATTGCAGGCACCGGCGTCAATCAGTTCAAAGAACTCGCCGACAAGTGCAAAGAAGATCTGGGATTCACGGTCCAATACACGTCGCTGGTCTCCGACGACGTGGTGAAACGCGCCGTCACCCAACCGAGCTCTTTCGATCTGCTCGACTCAGAGTACTGGATGCTGAAAAAAATCGTCCCATCCGGTAATCTGCGCGGCATCGATGTCACGAAGATCAAATACTACGACGAGATCGTGCCGATCTTCACCAAGGGGGAGTTGCCGAACGGCAAAAAGGTGGCGATGCAAGGTATCTCGCCGATCAAAGTTGCTTATTTGAACGCGGAAAATACCAAGGACTTCGCTCCCGAGCCGTCGCAGTGGATGACGGTGATTCCGACCGTCTACAACGCGGACACCTTGGGCATCCGACCCGACCTGATCAAACACCCAATCGAGTCTTGGGGGGAGCTGCTCAATCCCGAATTCAAGGGCAAGTCCTCGATCCTGAACATTCCGTCGATTGGCATTATGGATGCAGCGATGGTCTGCGAGTCCAAGGGTCTGGTCAGCTATGGCGACAAAGGCAATATGACGACGGCGGAGATCGACAAGACCATAGCGGTGTTGACCGACGCCAAGAAGGCGGGCCAGTTCCGCGCCTTCTGGAAGGAATTCAACGAGAGCGTAAACTTGATGGCCTCGGGCGAGGTGGTGATCCAATCGATGTGGTCGCCGGCGGTCACCAAAGTGCGGCAGATGGGCATTCCCTGTGTCTACCAGCCGCTCAAGGAAGGATATCGCGCTTGGGCCGCCGGGCTCGGCATGCCGACTCACTTGCAAGGGCCGATGCTCGACGCCGCGTATGAATTCATTAACTGGTACCTGTCCGGATGGGTCGGCGCCTTTCTCAATCGACAGGGCTATTATACAGCCGTGCTCGATACTGCAAAGCAACAGATGAGCGCAGACGAGTGGGACTTCTGGATGGAAGGCAAGCCGGCCAAAGGCGAGATCCTCAGCCCGACCGGCGAAAAGATCGAAAGCGCCGGTACGGTGCGTGACGGTGGCTCGTTCTGGGATCGCATGGGCCGGGTCAGCGTGTGGAACACGGTCATGGACGAGGACCGCTATATGGTCCGCAAGTGGAACGAGTTCATCGCTGCGTGACAATCACTGTCCGACCTCCTGCCTCCGACATCGGCCATTGCGCTGCAGATTGCGGTAAGAATTCGAGTTCGAACGCTCGGTCTAGTGAAGCGGCCGCTGTGCGCCGCAAACTACCGATCGTTGCGTATCTCGAGGCGTTGCCGCTCACATTGGTGTTCCTTCTGTTTTTCGTTGTGCCGATCGCAATGGTCGTCGTGGTCAGTTTCTTCGGCTACGAAACCTATCGGATCTTGATCCCCGCCTTCACTCTCGACAATTTCCGGGACGTCTTTTCGGAATCGGTCACCTACCGCACCTATCTGACCACCGTGAAATTCTGCGCCATCGTGTGGGTGATTACGGCTATACTCGGCTTCTTCATCGCTTACTTTCTCGCCTTTCAGCTGCGGAGTCGAGTCTCGCAGACAGTGCTTCTCCTCATCTGCTCGATACCGTTCTGGACCTCGATCGTGATTCGCATGATCGCCTGGATCCCGCTTCTCGGGCGCAATGGCCTCGTCAACCGCGGGCTGCTGGGAATGGGCATCGTAGATGGGCCCCAGGAATGGCTGCTCTACTCCGAGTTCGCCGTCATTATCGGCTATGTCCATCTTTACACGCTAATGATGATCGTGCCGATCTTCAACTCAATGATGCGGATCGACCGCGCCCTGGTGGAGGCCGCCACCGACGCCGGCGCCAGTACACTACAGGTGCTGTGGACCGTTATCCTGCCGCTGTCGAAATCAGGGATCGCAATCGGCTCGATATTCGTGATCGCCATGGTGATGGGCGACTTTGTTACAGTCGACGTGCTCGGCGGCGGGCAGGTCCCATCGGTTGGCAAGCAGATCGCTACCGAGCTTTCATATCTCCAATTTCCCCCGGCGGCTGCAAATGCGATTGTGCTGCTGCTGGCGGTGATCGCCATGATTGCCATCCTGGTGAGTGTCGTCGACATCCGCAAGGAGCTGTGAGGATGCACGGCGCCGCTCGTCCGCCGATCTTCTACGGGCTCTCGGCTCTCTTCGGGCTCTTTGTCGTGTTCCTTTACGGCCCGATCGCGACCGTCGTGGTGCTCGCCTTTCAGGGGCCGGAGGGCGGGCTCGTATTTCCGATGAATGGTGTATCGCTGCATTGGTTCGCTGAGCTGTTTCGGCCGCAGTCGATCGGCGACATCTGGGGAAGTTTCGATCGTTCGATCGCTCTCGGCGCAATGGTGATGGTAGCGACGGTGCTGTTCTCCCTCCTTGGAGGCCTCGCCTACCGCAGGCGTTTTCCCGGCGCCACCACCTTGTTCTACATCGTCATCGCCAGCTTGGTGATGCCGTCTGTCGTGGTCAGCCTCGGCATTGGGTCGATGTTCGAGATGCTCGGGATCGAGCGGACCTGGTACAGCTCGGCACTGGGCGCCCATCTCACCTGGACCTTGCCGTTTGGCCTGCTGATTATGCTGGCGGTGTTCAACCGTTTCAACCCGGCATATGAAGAAGCGGCTCGCGACTTGGGTGCAGGAGGCTGGCAGACTGTTCGGTACATCGTTGTGCCAATTATCGCACCGAGCCTGGTCGGCGTCGCGCTTTTCGGCTTTACCCTGTCGTACGACGAGATTGCGCGAACCTCGCAGTCGGTCGGCGCGCTGAACACGCTGCCGCTCGAACTCGAAGCGATGCAAACGAATGCCACAACCCCGGTGATCTACGCCTTGGGTGCGACGACGACAGGGTTGTCCCTCTTTGTGATTAGTGCGTGTTTGCTGGGTGTCATGGCAGTGCGCCGAAGTCGCGACAGGTTCGGCTCGGACGCGGGCAAGGCTGTATGAGGGCAATATGTACCTGATCGGCGTCGATGTCGGCGGCACCTTCACGGACGTCGTGTTTGCCGACACGGAATCTGGCCGGACCTTGATCCACAAAACTCCAACGACACGAGACGACCCGTCGCGCGGCGTGGTCGCCGGAATCGGCGAGCTGTGTGCGCGTTTCGACCTGCCGCGCCCGGCAATCGACCATGTGCTGCACGGCACCACGATCGGCACCAATGCGGTGTTGGAGCACGATGGAGCGTTGACCGGCATGATCACCACTGCCGGCTATCGCGACATCGTCCATATCGGCCGCCACCAGCGCCCGCAGCATTATTCGATCCGCCAGGAAATTCCCTGGCAAGATCGGCCGCTGGTCCGACGTCGTCACCGCCTGACGGTATCCGAGCGCCTGACGCCGCCGCGCGGGGAAGAATTGGTTCCACTCGACGAGGAAGCGGTGCGCGATGCGGCTCGGGCGCTGCGCGCCGAGGGGGTCGAGGCGATCGCAATCTGCTTCCTGTTCTCCTATCTGAACGCTGCGCACGAGTCGCGTGCACGCGAGATTGTGGAGGAAGAATACCCGGATTGCTTTATCTGCACCTCGGCTGAGGTTGCGCCGCAATTCCGCGAATTCGAGCGGTTTACGACTGCTCTGCTCAATGCCTTCGTCGGACCGCGGCTGCGCGCTTATATCCGACGGATCGAGCGCAGCCTGAGCATTGAGGGCTTCGCTTCCGATCTTCATGTGATGTGCTCGAATGGCGGCGTGGCGACGCCGGCGACAGTGGCGAAGACCCCGGTATCGACCCTCCTCTCGGGACCGGCTGCCGGCGTTCTCGGGGGTGCCTGGAGCGGCGCGTTGTCGGGGCACGATCGGATGATCACCTTCGACGTCGGCGGCACATCGGCCGATATCGGTATCGTCATCGATGGCCGCTTTGCCGAGGCGACCGCCCGCGACACCTGGATCGGAGGTTACCCGGTGCTGGCGCCGATGATCGACATCCACACGATCGGCGCCGGCGGGGGATCAATCGCCCATGTTGACAGCGCCGGCGCCTTCCGCGTCGGCCCACGCAGCGCCGGGGCCCATCCCGGGCCGGCGGCCTACGCCCAGGGCGGCATCGAGCCGACCGTGACCGATGCCAATCTCGTGCTCGGCCGACTGGATCCCGACAATTTTTTGGGCGGGGCAATGTGGCTCGACCGCGCCGCCGCGCGGCATGCCATCGGCGGTCTGGCCGCGCGGCTCGGCCTCGGTCTCGAGGAAGCGGCCGAGGGCATTCTCACAATCGTCAACGCCAACATGGCGAATGCGATCAGCTCGCGCACGGTGCAAAAAGGGCTCGATCCGCGCGATTTTGCGCTCGTCGCCTTTGGCGGCGCCGGACCGCTCCACGGCGCCGAGGTTGCCCATGCACTCGGCATCCCCCGGGTCATCGTGCCGGCCTATCCCGGCATCACCTCCGCAGTCGGGCTGTTGACCACCGACCTCAAATACGATGCCGTTCGCAGTGAATTCCAGGCCGGCGACACAGTCGATCTCGGCCGACTCGATGCCGATCTGGCGGCCATGCAGAGCGAGCTCGCGCGCCAACTTCTCGAGGACGGGATCGCGTCTGGCGATGCCACATTTGAGCGCTCGGGCGATCTGCGTTATGTCGGACAAGGTTATGAGCTGCGTGTCCCATTTCCGGACAGGCAATTGGAAGAGGCTGCGCTCTCACAAATTTTCGCGCGCTTTGCCGAGCTGCATCGTGTGGAGTATGGGCATGTGTTCGAAGAGAGCCCTATCGAGATTGTCAATATCCGTGTCACCGGCATCGGCCGTATGCCAAAGATCGCGGCGCCGCGTGTGGCCACCGGCGGCAGTCTCGCCAAAGCGTTGGTCAAGACTGCGCACTGCGTGTTTCGGTGCGACGGCGCGCTCGAAACGATGGCCACGCCGTTCTACCGGCGCAGCGATCTCCCGCTAGAGCAACCGATTGTCGGGCCGGCAATCGTGCTGCAAACCGATTCGACGACGGTCGTGCTGCCGGGTACCACCCTGATCGCCGAGGCGGGCGGCAATCTAATTCTTGGAATAAACCAGTAGCGCGACGGGAGGCATCGATGAAAGAGCCGCTGGCCACCGACTGCATCACCGCGAGCGTCGTGCAAGGTGCGCTCGAGAACATCGCGGTCGAGATGGGCTACAAGCTGATGCGGATGTCCTATTCGTCGATCATCCGCGAATCCGAAGATTTTGGCGCGGCATTGGTCGATGCCGAGGGCCGCGGGCTCGCCGAGTCGGCGCAGTCGACACCGCTGCAGTCGGGGCCCATTCCCGGTTATATCCGCGGCATACTGAAAGCACTGCGAGAGCGTAGGGATGCTGTCCGGCCCGGCGACGTGATCATGCACAACGACGCCTATGGCGGCGCCAGCCATGGACCGGACGTCGCATTCGCGGTGCCGGTATTTCACGACGGTCGGCTTGTCGCGTTCGCGGCGACGACCGCTCACCACCTCGATATCGGCGCGCTGAGCCCGGGCAGCTGCGGCATCGTCGATGCCATTGACGCCTATGCCGAAGGGCTCCAGTTCAAAGCCATCAAGGTCTATGACCGCGGCATCCGCAACGACGCGGTGTGGCAGCTTCTGCGTGACAATATCCGCGTCTCCGACCTCGTAGTCGGCGACATGGAGGCGCAAATCGCGGCCGCGCGAATCGGCGCTGAGCGGCTTGCCGCACTGATCGAGCATTACGGGTATGAACGGTTTACCGCGTCTTGCGATGCAGTGATGGATTACGCCGAGCGTCTCATGCGGCAGGCCATCGCGGCACTGCCCGATGGCGACTATACCGCCCGCACGATGATCGACGGATTTGTCGACAGCCCAGACCCGCAGAAGCGGCATTTGCCGATTATCGCCACGGTGCGGGTTCGCGGCGACGAAATAGAGGTCGACCTGACTGGCACCGCCGACCAGGTCGCCGATCGACCAATCAACATGCCGTTCCAGGGTACCGTCGATGTCGCCGTGTGGTTGACGGTGCGCTCGGTGCTGCTCGATACCGCCGTGCGCGGCCATGTCCCGGTGAATGACGGGTTGCTGCGTCCGATCAAGATCACAGCACCGCTCGGCTCGCTCGCCAACCCGATATTTCCGGCGCCGACGATTGCTCGCTTCTGTCCCGGCAACCAGCTCGCCGACACCGTGATGAAGGCGTTGGCGCAAACCGTTCCCGAGCAGGTCTCCGCCGGGATTGGCAATCTCAAAGTCATTGCCTTCTCGGGTATGCGGATGGGCAAGCATTGGGTCCACATGGAGATCTTCGAGGGCAGCTACGGCGGGCGCGCCGGGCTTGACGGAATGGATGCCGTCGATACCCTCTATGCAAATACGCGAAACAACCCGATCGAGGATATTGAAAGCCACTTGCCGCTGCGTGTCGCGCGTTACGAGCTGCGCGAGGGCGCCAGCGGGGCCGGGGAATGGCGTGGCGGCCTCGGTTCGGTGCGCGAGTTCGTCTATCTGAGCGATGGCGGTGCCTCGGTCGAAGGTGAGGGGCATGACTTCCCACCCTGGGGGTTTGCCGGGGGCAAGCCGGGAAAACCGGCCGAGCTAATGCTCATCCGGCGCGACGGGACCGGCGAGCTGCTGCCATCGAAAGTTCCACATATGCAGATCCACGCCGGTGAGCGGTTTGTTTGTATCGGGCCGGCTGGCGGAGGTTATGGTGATCCGTTCGCGCGAACGCCCGAGCGGATCCGCGAGGACGTTGCTGACGACCTCCTGTCGGCCGACGCGGCACGCCGGGATTATAGCGTCGTGCTGACCTCGCTCGGCGCCGTCGACGAGGCGGAGACATCGCGCCTACGCGCCAAACGACTCTGAACTAAGTTGCGCATAGCGGCCCCTCTTGCACCGTCGCTGGCGGAAGCTTCGTTCTAGCGCCGGCGCCGCGTAGCGATACTAGGTAAGCCCGTGCGGGCACTAGTTCTTGAGGGCGGTGAGTACGACCGCCGAGACGCAGGGAAGGGGCCACTTAGGGAACGTCTGAACAAGGGCTGGCGCGAGGAGAAAGGACATAGAAAATTCGTCAAGGCTTGTGACGGGGTGGTGACGGCACGCTGTCGTGGGCGGATTTGGTTGTTGATGTGAGGGTATTTGGCGCATCGCGGGCAGTCTACGCCGCCGAGCAGCGCAATAGATGCCGGCGCGCCATGAACAAATTGGCCAAAGCACAGGTCACCAGCAGACGGGGGGTGCTCTTGTTGAGCCCGCGATAGCGCACCTTGGCGAAGCCGAAGACCCGCTTGATGATCCCGATCGAATGTTCGACCCTGGCCCGGACCTTCGACTTGGTACGATTTTTGGCCCGCTCGATCTCATCCACGACGCCGCAGTGGCGGTAACGCCGATTGGTGAAATCTTGGGCTTTTGGCGCGTGCTGCCGGATCACCGCCCGCTGGCCGCGATAGGCCTGATCGCCCCACACCCGGGTCTCCTCGCCATGCAATAGATTGGGCAGCACCGTGCTGTCGGCGGCATTGGCCGGGGTGGCGGCCACCGCGTGGATCGGCTTGGTGCGGCTGTCGACGCCAAGATGCGCCTTCATGCCGAAGTACCACTGGTTGCCCTTCTTGGTCTGATGCATCTCGGGATCGCGCGCCTTCTTGGCGTTCTTGGTCGAAGAGGGCGCGTTGATGATCGTGGCATCGACGATCGTGCCGGTGCCACCTTCAGTCCCTTCGCCGCTAGATGCCGCTGCACTTCATCAAACAACTGCCGGCCCAGATCATGCTGTTCCAGCAGATGACGGAAGCGGCACACTGTCGTCTCGTCCGGCACCGGCTCGCGACCCAGATCGATGCTGACAAAACCGCGCATCGCTGCCGAATCGTAGAGCGCCTCCTCCACCGCCGGGTCCGACAGGTTGAACCATTGCTGCAGAAAGTAGATACGCAGCATCCGCTCGACCCCAATCGGCGGGCGGCCATTTCCAGCCTTGGGATAGACCGGCTCAATCAGCCGGCACAGCGCCGGCCACGGAACCACTCGCTCCATCTCAGCCAGAAATACCGCCCGCCGCGTCGTGTTGCCGTAACGTTCAAACCCCGCTCTCGCCAGCGTCAGCTGCTTCATTGCCCCAACCTACGCGCGCCAATCCACCTTGCTGCTCATTATATCACGATCACTGGGCGTGGCTTTTGCAGAGGCTCCTTAGCAGGTTCACCACCAGGCGAGAGGCCAAACCCTCATGCCTTGCCCCCCGCAATATCGGCAACGGCATATCTGGGCATACCAGCCGGACCCGAACTCATCAAAGCCCTCATGCCGGGTCTCCTCTCCGCAATCGCGGCAGAAGTGAAGAAAGCGCTCGGGTCGGTCGTGCAACGGAATTTCGTTGCGCCATGCGACATTCGAGTCTGCCCACCACCAATATCCGAGCACCGCAAACAGCCTTTGCCAGCGGTTTAAACGGATCCCGCGGGTAAGACGGGTTCGCTGAGCCGGCGAAATAAGGCCAACTTGATCGAGAATGTTACCCAGGGTAAAGGACAGGGGGGAACGAGCGACCATCGCGTCCTCCTATGAGGCTGCCGAAATCGGTGCATCAGCCATGCCAGTCGGATTTGTCCGGGTTGCTTGACGCGAAATCCGTTCGGTGGCACCCGAGGGATGACTGAACAGGCCGCTAGTCGCGCCGATTAACGCAAGGCGCGTTGCTGCCAAACTGGCGCACTTCCCTGACTGACAACGATCCTTTGGAGTTCTAGTTTCGCTAGCTATTTGCGGAGTTTTGAGGGCCAGCACGTAGCACAGAGATTTTTGCGAGATTGGTGGCGTCACGTAAATCTTGCGGCGAGCGGAACTGGCCCGAGCGAGGCGGGCTCGAGCTGGCGCGCTAGCGTGATCAGCGTGCTGGTCAAAGCCACGAGATCCTTGCGGGCGGGTTCGGAGGCTAGCTTACCATCGCGGAAATCGCTGCCGGTCACGTACACGCTGGTCGGCGCAACGAGGGCGCCGAACCAAGCCAGCACCTGCCGCAGCTGCGTATCGACGGCGAGATAGTGATGGGGTGAGCCGCCCATTGCGACAATGCCGAGCGGCTTGTTTTGCAATGCTTCGACCGGGACGATGTCGAGCAGGTTTTTTAATACACCTGGATAGCTGGCCCGGTAAACCGGCGCGCCGATTAGAACAGCATCCGCTGCGCCGATGCGCGCGACGGCCTCGCGGGTCGTCTCGCTGTAGCCGTCGAGCGGGCGGCCGTCGCAGATATCGACGGGTGTTTCGGCCAGGTTGAGGATTTCGACGGCGACATCGCGGCCGCCAGTCTGTGCGACTGCCGCCGCCACTGCGATCGCGCCGGCAAGCCGGCCGGGCGGCGTAGCGGCGCCGACAAGCATCAGCAGTCTCGGACCATCGGCCATTTAGGAAACTCCTCTCGAAGAACCGTGGCGTGGGGCCGATCATGGCGCCCGGGAAGAGATTCCGGAACAGCGCGCCGACGACTCGGCCGCGGGTGTGCGCCGGTGTGCGTGTCGGGCTCAGAATTCGCGCAAGGTCTGGCGCAGAGTCGGTTGGGTGTATACCTCGCGCACCAGATCACGACGCTGCAGAGCCGGCACGAGCCCTTCGCAGATCTCGTTGATAAAGCGACGGCTGGTGCGCTGGAATGGCGTGCTGATCAGAAAACCGTCACCACCGACATAGTCCATGACCGCTGCCATCTTGTCGGCCACCTCCTCCGGCGTGCCGATCAGGTCGAGCTCGTTGTCGAAGCGCTCGGATGCGAGCTGGCGCAACGTCTTGCCGCTGCCCCATTGCTGGAAGCGGTCGAGCGAGCCCTGTTCGCCGTTGGTCGTCAGCTTGCAGTGCAGCGGCTCGTCGAGGCTGAACTCCGAGAAGTCGATGTCCGATGTCGTGCCGGCAGAGGCCAGCGCCGCCTCGATGAACCAGGGCTCGTTGACCATGCGGTGATGCTTCTCACGGGCCTCTGCAGTCGTTTCGGCAAGGGTTGGATAAACCAGGAACAGGATCTTGATGTCGTCCGGGTTCCGCCCGCATTTCTCCGCATGCGCACGCACGTCGTCGCGGTATTCCTTTACGCCTTTGAGCGTGCTGGTTGGCGCGATCACCGAATCGGCGTGTCTGGCGGCGAAGGCGCGGCCACGCGGCGAGCCGCCAGCCTGCACAAAGGTCGGACGTCCCTGCGGCGATGGCACGGTATTTAGCGGTCCGCGCACCTTGAAATACTGCCCCTCGAAATGGATCGGGTGGACCTTGCGCCAATCCGCGTAGGTGCCGGTCGCGCGGTCCATCACCACCGCATCGCGCTCCCATGAATCCAACAGCTGGTACACGACCTCCATGTACTCGTCGGCCATCCTGTAGCGCTGCTCGCGCGGCGGCAGCTTGTCGAGCCCGAAATTCTGCGCCGCGATGTCCTCGCCGCTGGTGACAATGTTCCAGCCGAAACGGCCGCCGGCGATGTGGTCGATCGTCGTGCAGACGCGCGCCAGCATGAAAGGCGGCCAGGCCAGCGTGGACATCGTCGCGACGACGCCGAGCCTCGATGTGGCCGCGGCGATCATCGCGGCGAGCGGCACCGGATCGTGCTTCGGCACCTGCAGCGCATATTTCAGCGTCGCTTCGGCGGTGCCGCGATAAGCCTCGGACACCATTAACGTGTCTTCCAGCATGATGTAGTCGAAGCAGGCCCGCTCCAGCGCCTGCGCGAACTCGACATAGAACCTGCCGTCCCACTGCGCGCCGCCATGGTTGAAGACAGATTGCCAGGCGCCCGGTGTGAAGTTGACGAACCAGCCGAGATGAAAGCGCTTCGGCATGTTCAGTCTCCCTTTTGCTATCGCCTAGAATTCGCGCAAGGTCTGCCGCAGCGTGGGCTGCGTGTACGTCTCGCGTACCCGGCCGCGGCGCTGCAGCGCCGGGATCAGCCCTTCGCATACCTCGTTGATGTAGCGGCGGCTGATGCGCTGCAGCGGCGTGCTGATTAGAAAGCCGTCACCGCCGATTTCATCGATCGCCTCCCCCATCCGCGCTGAGACATCGCCCGGCGTGCCGATCAGGTTGAGGCCGTTGTCGTAGCGTTCGGCCGCGAGCTGCCGCAGCGTCTTGCCGCTGCCCCATTGCTGGAACTTATCGAGCGCACCCGACTCGCCGTTGGTGGTGAGTTTTGGCAGCGGCTTGTCGAGATCGAACTGCGAGAAGTCGATGTCGGTAATCTGGCCGATTCCGGCGATCGCAGCCTCGATATAAGCCGGGTTGCTGACCAGGCGCCGGCGCTGCTCGAACGCTTCCTCGCGGGTCTCGCCGAGGAACGGATAAACCAGGTACATCACCTTTATATTGTCGGGGTTGCGGCCGATCTTTGCGGCGCGGGCACGGATATCTTCGCGGAATTTCCTCATCCCGCTTATGCCGTTGGCGGTGGCGATGATTGCGTCAGCGTGCTTCGCCGCGAAGTCGCGACCGCGCGGCGAGCCGCCGGCCTGGACATAGGTCGGCCGGCCCTGCGGCGAGGGCGCGGTGTTGAGCGGGCCGCGGCACCGGAAGAATTCGCCCTTGAAATAAACGGGGTGGACCTTGGTGTGGTCCGCGTAGACGCCGCGCGCGCGGTCCTTCATCACTGCATCCGGCTCCCAGCAATCGAACAGCCGGTTGACGAGGTCCATGTATTCGTCTGCCATCGCGTAGCGGACCTCGCGCGGCGGCAGCTTATCCATGCCGAAATTCTGCGCCGCCAGGTCCTCGCCGCTGGTGACGATATTCCAGCCGAAGCGGCCGCCTGCGATATGGTCGATTGTCGCCGAGACACGGGCGAGCATGAAGGGCGGCCAGGCCAGCGTCGACATCGTAGGGACGACCCCGATATGCGAAGTCATCGCCGCGACCATGGTGGCGAGCGGCACCGGATCGTGCTTCGGCACTTGCTGAGCGTATTTCAGCGTCGTTTCGGTCGAGCCGCGATGCGCCTCCGGCACCAGCAACTTGTCTTCATAGATGACGTAGTCGAAGCAGGCGCGCTCTAGGGCCTGCGCCATGTCGACAAAGAACCGACCGTCCCACGGCGATCCGCCGTGGGAGAAGGTGCCGTCCCAGTTGCCAGCGGTGAAATTGGTGAACCAGGCAAGGTGAAACTGTTTCGGCAAAGCCGACCTCCCGCCCAGATACTTTCGCTTGGACGCGCATTGGTGACGCGTCCCGCGATACCTATCGCAAGAACCGGGCCAACCGGGTTTGCGATGACTCAGCTACTTTTCCGCCGCCCGTCCGCTGATCATCAGCCGCCTGCGAAATGCACAACTGCTGCCGATCAGTGCGGCAATGCGCGAAGAGCCCAGCGCCGATGCGAATGCGCTATCTCTATGCCGCCGGGATCGCATGCACCCAGCGCAGGAACTCGCGGGCGCGCGCATGCTGCTCGGATCTGCTGCGGACGACCGGTTTCGGTCGAACTCGGGATGCTGCCAGCGTGAGCGTGGGCTTCCGGCGCACAGGCGCCATCCAACACGCAACAGGGCAGGGTACGTCTTCAACCTGTCAGAGACAGTGCCAGCCAACGCCGAGAACGGCCGGGATCGAGAGCGGCCCGAGCACCAGCGCGCTGGCGGGCTTTTTGTCGTCAGGGGACAGCCCCGCGTTCCCTTCCCGCCGCATGCTATACTCCGGTCGCTCGACACGACGAACAAATCGAGGGAGAGAAACTCCTTGGACTGCCGCTAATCGGGACAAGGAGCAGCAGAAGGTCACGATACCGCCAACACGCAAACCAACGGCTGAGACGGAATCGCCTTCCGTCCAAGCCGACAGTCTGCGGGACCGTTCTGGATTGGTAAAAAATCTGCACAGGATGTCCCAAAGCCGCAAAGGGTCGTGTGTCACGAGCGCCGTATGAGTTATCTGCGGCGCGCAACTGTACGAGAGATGAAGGAGGGGCACAGAGCAAGGCTGG
>Ga0310910_10000408_pt1 | contig 21647 bp, 20 predicted proteins | sample GREbulkMGHF172_FD_203448 | JGI IMG/M metagenome (GOLD analysis project Ga0310910, IMG submission 203448) | Lab enrichment of tropical soil microbial communities from Luquillo Experimental Forest, Puerto Rico - GRE.bulkMG.HF172 | ecosystem: Environmental > Terrestrial > Soil > Tropical forest >... | reverse complement strand
TGTCCGGCCCTACTCCGCGAGCGGCACCGGGTTGGCGGACGGCGGATCGATCGCAAAGGTGGCAGCCGTCAGGCATGTCATGGAAAAGCTGCCGACCGCGGCAACCAGCGCCACCAGGCTTTCCAGACCCATGGTCTTTTCCGCGGCCGCATAGGTCGCCTCGTTGAGTCCCTTGTTGGCGAGCATCTCGCCCGCCACGACGAAGCAGGTTTGCTCGCGCGGATCGGGCAGGTGCGGCGCCTTGCGCGCGTTGATCGCGTCGATGATCGACTGCTCGATGCCGATGGCGAGCGAGTTGCGCACCTGCGCGAACCATGGATAGCGCGCATTCCAGTATCGCGCGACGATGAGGTTCACAATCTGTTGCTCCCGGCGCGACAACGGCCCGGATGCGAGCGAAGCGCGCAGGTTCTGGCAGGCCTCGAAGACTTTCGGCAATCGGATGTAGGCCTGGTATGGGCCGCCCACGATACCGGTCGATTGCTTGGCGGCATCGTAGACACGCGCCTGCTCGGCATTCATGTCGGTACGCTCCACGATCGCGATGCGCGTCATGCTGATCCCCAGCGGTTGGATGTGCTGTACAGTGGCAAGCCTAGCATTCCCTTGCTGAGTGCGCGACCGGCAAGCTAGCATTGCCCGGCATGCAACAGCTCGCATTCGGCATAGCGTTCGCCCTCCTCGCCCCGCTGTTGGCGGCAGGGCCGGTGAGGGCGCAGAACTGGCCGCAGCGGACGGTCAAGCTCATTGTGACGCTGGGAGCAGGCAGCGGCGTCGATCTCGGCGCGCGACTGCTCGCGGAGCGACTGAGCAGGCGCTGGAGCCAGCCGGTCGTGGTCGAGAATCGACCCGGCGGAGATGGTCTCGTCGCCATCGGCGCATTCGTGAACGCCAACGACGATCACGTGCTGCTCACAACACCAAGCGGCTCGTTCACCGCGCATCCGTTCACCTACAAGAGCCTGCCGTACAAGCCCGCCGACATCGTCCCGATTGCCAGGATCTCCAATACGATCGTGGTTGCGGCGGTGCCCACTTCGCTGGAGGTCGGATCATTTGCGGACCTGGTGGCGATGGCGCGCGCAGAGCCGGGCTCGCTCAACTGGGCCGGCACCACCGCGAGCAACGAGTTCCTGTTCGCCGCGTTCCTCAAGAATGCCGGCCTCGCCATGTCCAAGGTTCCCTACCGCAACCTGGTCGAGGCGGCGAACGATCTTGCGATCGGCCGCATCCAGATCAATGTGACCGCGTTTGCGATAGTGCGGCCGCAGCTGGAAGCGGGCAAGGTCAAGCTGCTGGCGGTAACCAACACTGCGCGCGCCGCCATCATTTCCGAGGTGCCCACGATTACAGAAGCCGGCTATCCCGACCTTGCGCTCGACGGCCTGGTCGGCATTTTCGGCCCACCAGGCATGCTCGAGCGAACCCGCGAAAGCATCGCCGCGGATGTGCGCGCGGCCATGGATCACGACGTGGAGGAACGGTTGAACCTCACCGGTCAGGTCCCACATTTCGGCGGGCCTGCCGAGTTCGCCGCCGATATCGCACAGCAGCGCGCGCGGCTCGCCATTGCCGCCAAGACCCTCGGCATCATACCGACCGAATGAATTCTTACGCGACCGCCGCGGCAACCGCCCGGCGCGCGAGCACGCCGACGAGGTGAGCACGGTACTCGGCGCTGCCGTGAATGTCGCTCGCCATGCCGTCGGCGGGCACCGTCATCCCCTCCAGCGATTTGGGGCCGAAGCGCTTCTTGAGCGCCTCCTCGAAGGCGGGAACGCGGAAGACGCCGTTTGCGCCCGCGCCCGTCACGGCGACCCGGATCTCGGAAGAGCGCTTGGAGACGAATACTCCGACCAGCGCATAGCGGGAGGCTGGATTGGGGAACTTGTAATAGGCCGCCTTGTTCACCTTCGGGAATTGCACCTTGGTAATGATCTCGTCGGCCTCGAGCGCAGTCTCGAACAGCCCCTTGAAAAATTCATCGGCAGCGATGCGGCGCTTGTTGGTGATGATGGTGGCGCCAAGGCCGAGCACACCGGCAGGGTAATCCGCGTTCGGATCATTGTTGGCAACTGAGCCGCCGAGCGTTCCGCGATGGCGGACGGCGGGATCGCCAATCCGGCCGGCAAGGTCCGCCAATGCCGGAATGTTCGCCTTCACCACGGCCGAGGTCGCTACCTCGGCGTGCGGCGTCATGGCGCCGATGGTCAGCGTGCGGCCGCTCATCTCGATCCCGGCCAGGCCCTCGATCTTCGAGAGATCGACGAGATTCTTCGGGCCTGCGAGCCGCAGCTTCATGGTCGGAATCAAGGTGTGACCGCCCGCGAGCAGCTTTGCTTCCTCCTGCTTGGCGAGCAGGCTTGCCGCCTGCCGCAGGGTTGTCGGCCGATGTTGCGTGAATGCGTACATGCTCGGGCTCCTATGCCGCCTCTTTGCTGTTGCTGGCTTTCTGCAATGACCGCCACACCGCCTGCGCGGTGGCGGGCATTGACAGCTCCTCGGTGCCGATTGCGTCGGTGAGCGCATTGATGACCGCCACCGGCGCGGCAATCGCGCCCGCCTCGCCGCAACCCTTGATACCGAGCGGATTGGACGGCGACCTGGTCTGCGTCATGTCAACCTTCAGGGCCGGCAGATCATGGGCACGCGGCATGCAATAATCCATGAGCGATCCGGTCATGAGCTGGCCGTCCTTGTCATAGATCGCGCATTCAAGCAGCGCCTGCCCGATGCCCTGCGCAATACCGCCATGGACCTGACCCTCGACAATCATCGGATTGACGACGGTGCCGAAATCATCGACCGCGGTCCACGCCACGATCTCGCTTTCTCCCGTCTGCGGATCGACCTCGACTTCGCAGACATGACAGCCGGCAGGGAAGCTGAAGTTGGTCGGGTCGTAGAAGGCGCCCTCCTTGAGGCCCGGCTCGAGCTCATGCCCGTCAAACTTGTGCGCGATATAGGCGTTGAGCGCCACGTCGCCCCAGGCGACAGACTTGTCGGTGCCGCTGACGGTAAAGCGTCCGTCCCGGAACACGATATCCCCTTCGGCCGCTTCCATCAGATGGGCGGCGACCTTCTTCGCCTTGGCTTCGACCTTGTCGAGCGCCTTGACGATTGCGGAAATACCGACGGCGCCGGACCGTGAGCCGTAGGTGCCCATGCCGAACTGCACCTTGTCGGTGTCGCCGTGCACCACGCTGACATTCTCGATCGGAATCCCCAGCCGTTCGGAAACAACCTGGGCGAATGTCGTCTCATGGCCCTGTCCGTGCGCATGAGAGCCGGTGAGCACCTCGACGGTGCCCGTGGGATTGACCCGCACCTCGGCTGATTCCCAGAGTCCCACGCCGCAGCCGATGGATCCGGCCGCCTGGCTGGGCGCAATCCCGCAGGCTTCGATGTAGGCGGAGAATCCGACTCCGCGCAATTTGCCGCGGCGCGCGGATTCGCGCTTGCGCTTTTCCAATCCGTCATAGTCCGCGATCTTGAGAGCCTTCTCGAGCGATGCGCGGTAGTCGCCCGTGTCGTAGCTCATGATCACGGGGGTTTGATGCGGAAAGGAGCTGATGAAGTTCTGCTTGCGCAGATCAACCGGGTTCATTCCCATCTCGCGCGCCGCAACTTCGACCAGCCGCTCGACCACGAAAGTGGCTTCCGGGCGGCCAGCCCCGCGATAGGCATCAACCGGCGCCGTGTTGGTGTAGACCGCATCGACCTCGCAATAGATGGCGGGGATCGCATACTGCCCGGACAACAGCGTGCCGTAGAGGTAGGTCGGAATCGAGGATGAGAACGTGGACATGTAGGCGCCGAGATTGGCGATGGTCTTGACGCGCAGGCCGCTGATTCTCCGCTCGCGGTCGAACGCCATCTCCGCGTGAGTCACATGGTCGCGCCCGTGCGCATCGGCGAGAAAGGCCTCGGTGCGCCCCGACACCCATTTCACGGGGCGGCCAATCCGGCGCGCTGCCCAAAGGCAGGCCACCTCCTCGGGATAGATGAAGATCTTGGAACCGAATCCTCCCCCCACATCGGGGGCTATCACGCGCAGCCTGTGCTCGGGCGCCATGCCCACGAATGCCGATATGACGAGGCGCGCGACATGGGGGTTCTGTGTCGTGTTCCACAGCGTGAGGCTTTGCGTGCCCGGATCGTAATCGGCGATTGCGGCGCGCGGCTCGATCGCATTTGGCACGAGACGGTTGTTGACGAGGTCGAGCCTGGTGACACGGTCGGCGGCCTTGAAGGCGGCGTCCACGGCGTGGGCATCACCGAGATGCCACTGATAGATGGTATTGCGGGTTGCGATATCGTGGATTTGCGGCGCATCAGCGGCTTGCGCCTTGGCGGGATCAACAGCCGCCGCAAGCACCTCATAGGCGACGTTGACCTTCTCGGCGGCGTCCATGGCCTGCGCCAGCGTTTCGGCAATGACGAGCGCTACCGCGTCGCCGACGAAATTCGCCTTCCCCTGCGCGATCGCCGGGTGCGCCGCCATCTTCATCGGCGAGCCATCCTTGGAATTGATCATCCAGCCGCAGATGAGATTGCCGATCTTGTCGGCGGCGAGATCGGCGCCCGTGAGCACCGCGAGCACTCCCGGCATTGCCGCCGCTGCAGCGCCGTCGATCTGCTTGACCCTGGCATGAGCGTGCGGGGAACGCAGGAAATAGGCGTGGGCTTGGCCCGGACGGTTGATGTCGTCGGTGTAGTGACCCCGCCCGGTAATGAAGCGCTGGTCTTCCTTGCGGCGCACCGGCGCGCCGATTCCGGTTGCGCCCATACGATCCTCCTCCCTCGCTGCTGCCGTCGCCGTGCCACCCCTACGCGGCGGGTTTGCCGTGCCCTTTTTCCATGGCCTTGGCGCCGGCTGCGATTGCCTTGACGATGTTGTGATAGCCGGTGCAGCGGCAGAGATTGCCTTCGAGCTCGTGCCGGATGGTCGGATCGTCGAGGTCATGACCCTTGCGGTAGACAATGTCGACGGCGGTCATGATCATGCCGGGGGTGCAATAGCCGCACTGCAGCCCGTGATGCTCGCGGAAGGCCTCCTGCATGGGATGCAACGGTCCGTTGGGATCGGCGAGACCTTCGATGGTGAGCACCTCCGCCCCCTCGATCTGCCAGACGAATACCGTGCACGCCTTCACGGCCTTGCCGTTGATGTGCACGACACAGGCGCCGCATTGCGACGTGTCGCAGCCCACATGGGTGCCGGTGAGCCGCAGGTTCTCGCGTAGGAACTGCACCAGCAGCGTGCGCGGATCCACATCACCGGTGACGGCTTTACCGTTCACCGTCAGGGCGACGGCGGTCATGGCTATCCTCCTTGGAATTGCGGTCGAACGTCTTGTTTTCCGGGTCGAGGGTCGATTCCGGCAACGGATCCGGTCAAATCGGCACGATCTTGCGGAAGTGCACGGGAGCAAGTCAACCCTGAAATGGCGCTTTTCGTGTCCTCAGCCGCCGGCCGCGACCGCGGCCGCGAACTTCACGAAGAAATCGTCCGCTGTTTTCTTTGCCGCACTGTTGATCAGGCGTTGTCCGAGCTGCGCCAGCTTGCCGCCGATCTGTGCCTCGACGTCATAGGTAAGAAGCGTGCCACCGTCCTGGTCCGAGAGCGAGACCGTTGCGCCGCCTTTTGCGAATCCCGCGACGCCTCCCTCCCCTTCGCCGGAAATGCGGTAGCTGTTCGGCGGATCGAGATCGGAAAGCCTGACTTTTCCCTTCCAGCGTGCCTTGACTGGACCAACCTTCACGGTCGCAACAGCCTGGAACTCGTTGTCCGCGATCCTGTCGAACTGCTCGCTGCCCGGAATGCAGCTCTTGAGCACTTCGGGATCGTTGAGCTTCGTCCAGACGACTTCCCGGGTTGCGGGAAGCTGGACTTGCCCATTCATGGTCATCGCCATCGCCTGGTTCTCCCTCTCGCTGGACCGAGATATAAAACTTCGGTTGGCAACGAGGAAAGTGCTTTGTCGGTGCCCGGGCGGGACCCGGCAGGTGACCGTTGGATCACTGCACGCACGCCCGGCAACCGCTGGCCGCAAGCCAAAGAGGGATCCAGATTTTGGAGTGTCGATCTCGGGGGACCGATGTCAAACGGGCGCTGCTTCGGTCCCGGTATGCGGCAGCCTCGCCGAAGCCGACCTATTCGCTCGGCCGCCCCCCATTTCCTCCATGTGCCGCTCGACCAGGAGCACGATCATTGCGCTCGAAAGCAGCAGGAACTGCGTTGCGTGCAGGCGAATGAGGGCCGCATCGCCTGAATTGAGTGCAGGCCAGGTCCAAAGTCCAAGCGTGATGGCGGCAAGGACGAGGGCAGCATCGAGCGTCTCGCGATTGGTGTCGCGCCCGACCACCAGGGCCCGCGCAAAATCGATCAGATAGGCGAGAAAGCCGATGGCAATCACGAATTTGAGACCGGCAAGCGCGTTCGAAACATGCACCAGACCGACGAGCCCGAAGTCGAAGAGGGCGCGGAAGTAGGCGGCAGCCACCGCATGGACCGGATCCTCGAAGCCGTGAAAGGGCGATGTCAGGGCACGCAGCCCGTCCCCTCCCCACACCGGCGCGAAATAGAGCGCAACGAGCGCGGCGTTGACCGAGCCAAGCCGGGGAGATGATCGCATCGCAGCCTCCCGTGGGGGACCGATGGGCGGGTGCTGCGTGGCAACGGCGTCTCATCGAGCCACATCGAGGCCATCTAGCGGCTTTGCAATTCGAGCTACAATGGAAACCCTTTGTTAACCTTAAGTCGGCTCACAGGCGCTTGTAGGCACGGTCGTGATAGACGAGCACCGGACCGCCGGGGCCGAGCCGCACCGCTTCGACCGCGCCGAAGAACACATTGTGGCTGCCCACGGATCGCACCTCGACAATGCGGCAGTCGAACACGGCCACCGCCGAAACCAGAACCGGGCTCGCCGTGGTAAGTACCGTCCAGTCTCCGCTCGCAAAGCGATCGCTGCCGGACACGCCGGTGCGTCCGGCGAAGATATCTGCAATCTCGGCTCCGCCATCGCCCAGCGTATTGACGCAGAAGACGCCATTCTCCACCACCGCGGGATTGGTCTGGCTACGACGATTGAGGCACATGAGCAGCATGGGAGGCGCGTCCGACACGGAGCAGACGGCCGTCGCGGTTGCGCCGGTCTTGCCGCAGGGTCCCGCTGTAGTGATGACGTGAACCGCAGCGCCCAGCCGGCTCATGGCCTCGCGGAACGCCATGGGATCGACCGTGCGCACCACCTGGGGGCCGACCGCCTGAAGGCGCCGTCCATGGCATCATCGGGTCGCTGGTCGATCCAGCTCACCAAGGCTACTCGGCCGCGCGGCTGGCGCCCGCAACTTCCCAGTGCGCGATATCATCGGGATTGAGCCACCCGCCGGCACGCCAGCCGTCCTCGTCGTAATCGCCCAGGCATTGCTCGGCGAGCGCGACCATGCCGTCGAGCGCACCGGAGCTGCGCGCGTTCCATAATGCCTGAATGCGAATATCCTCGTGGTTTCCGGCGTAATTCATCTCGTAGAGCTCATGGCGGCCGCCGAACTCGGTACCGATGGCGTCCCACAACAGCTTCATTACCTTGATGCGTTCCTTGTAGCCGATGCCATGCGAGCCACGTACGTATTTCGCAAGGTATTTGTCGATCGCAGGATTTTTGAAGTCCTTGGTCGAGGAGGGAAGATAGATGAGCGCAGAGGCGATGATCTTCTCGACAATCTCCTTGACCCGGCCGTAAGACTCGCCGGCAAATACCCGATAGCTCGAGCCTGACTGCACGTTGGGCAGGACGGCGCCGTCGACCCAGGGCGTGGGATTTGCTGCCATGGCATCGGTCAGCGCCCAGAACAGATTGCGCCAGGCGATGATCTCGCCCAGCATCGCCTGATTGCCGCGAAAGTCGTCGGCTCCGGTTGTGCGCAAGGCCTTGGCAATGACGCCGACCAGAAAATCGAGCTTGACCGCGAGCCGGGTGCAGCCCTGGAACTGATAGCCGGCGAGGAAGCCGGACTGTGGAAAGAAAGTCTTCAGCTTCTCGAGATCCCGGTGGAGCAGCACGTCCTCCCACGGAATGAAAGCATTGTCGAATACAAAAATGGCGTCATTCTCGTCGAACCGCGACGACAGCGGATAGTCGAACGGGCTGCCCATGACGCTCGCCATCATCTCGTAGGAGGTGCGGCACAAAAGCTTCACCCCGGGAGCATTCATCGGGGCAATGAACATCACCGCGAGATCAGTATCGTGGGTGGGGACAGCCGCATTCTGGCCGAGAAAATTATAGTGGGTCAGCGCGGACGAAGTTGCGACCACCTTGGCGCCACTGACATAGATGCCGGCATCGGTCTCCTTCTGGATGGTGATGAATACATCCTTGACCTGGTCTGCCGCCTTCGCCCGATCGACGGGCGGATTGACGATTGCGTGGTTCATGAACAGCACGTGCTCCTGCGCGCGGCGGTACCAAGCATTGGCGTTGACGGAGAACTTGCCGTAGAATCTGTGGTTGGCGCCCAGCGTGTTCATCAGCGACGCCTTGTAATCGGGAGAACGCCCCATCCAGCCGTATGACATGCGTGCCCAGTGTGCGATGGCGTCGCGTTGCGCAAGCAGCTCCTCGCGCGAGCGCGCAGCACGGAAGAACTTGTGTGTAAATCCGCCCGATCCGGTATCGGTCGGCGAGGTCAAGATCGCCTTGCTCTCATCATCGTGCAGGGCGTCATAGAGCCTCGCGATCGAACGCGCCGCATTGCGGAATGCGGGATGCGTTGTGACATCCTCCACCCGCTCGCCATAGATGTAGACCTCGCGCCCGTCGCGGAGGCTGGAGAGATATTCCTGACCCGTGAAGGGACGGCCTTTCGCCCCGATCGCGTCTTCGCATCTGATTGGGCTCATGGGATCGGACTCATGGGGTCGTCTGCAACCAGCCACAGGAACAAAGGCACCCACGGTGACCAGTGTCAATGCGCGATGTTGAGGCAGGGCCGACTGCCGGCTGCGCGCAAACGAGGTCCACGCCGCTGCTGCCGGTCGGTTGCCGGTCTTGCCGGCACTTGGTAGATGTTCTTTCGTCGCGCGGTTGCGGCGACCAGCGAAGCGGCGCCGGGAATGGAAGTCTTCACCCAGCAGCTCATCAACGGCATCACGCTTGGCTCCATCTACGGTCTTATTGCTATCGGCTACACGATGGTGTTCGGCATCATCGGCATGGTCAATTTCGCCCACGGCGACGTATTCATGGTTTCCGCGTTCATTGCGCTCATCACCTTCCTCCTGCTCACCACCTGGCTCGGCGTCGGTTCCATCATCGGTGCTCTGCTGATCGTGCTCATCGTCGCCATGCTGTTGACCTCGCTGGTCAACTGGACGATCGAGCGGATCGCTTACCGGCCGCTGCGCGGATCGTTCCGGCTGGCGCCGCTCATTTCCGCCATCGGCATGTCGATCTTTCTGTCGAATTTCGTGCAGGTCGCGCAAGGACCGCGCAACAAGTCAATTCCGCCGATCTTCAACGAAGTGATCGTGCTGATACCCGACAGTGAAGGTTACGACGTCGCCATATCATACAAGCAGATCGTGGTCTGGGTGGTCACCGCGGCGCTGCTGTTTGCCTTCTGGTTCGTGGTCAGCAAGACGGCGCTCGGGCGCGCGCAGCGCGCCTGCGAGCAGGATCAGAAGATGGCGGCATTGCTCGGTATCAATGTCGACCGCACGATATCGGTCACATTCGTGATCGCAGCTGCGCTCGCTGCCGTGGCCGGCACGCTCTATCTGATGTACTATGGCGTGATCAGCTTCGCCGATGGTTTCGTGCCGGGAGTAAAGGCCTTCACCGCCGCGGTGCTCGGCGGCATCGGCTCGCTTCCGGGCGCCGTCCTCGGAGGGCTGCTCATCGGCCTGATCGAAACATTATGGTCGGCCTATTTCTCGACCGACTATAAGGATGTCGCCGCCTTTTCCATTCTTGCGATCACCATGATCTTTCTGCCGCAGGGTCTGCTGGGCCGACCCGACGTCGAGAAAGTGTGAGATGACGCCCGAGGCGTCGCGCCTCGATCTGGCTCGCGCATGCCGCGATGCCACCATCGCTGCTCTCATCTCCTGCGGGCTGTTCCTGCCGCTGATCGGTTTCAACACCGTTCTCAACATCCACAACGAGCTCATCCTGGAGACGCGTTGGCCGCTGTTTGCGGTTTTCATTGCGATCATTGCGGGGGGCCGTTTCGTTCATTCGCTCCTGATCGCGCCCTGGCTCGAACGGCGGGCGATGCGGCCAAGACGAGACGGCAAACCCTCCCGCATCACCCATGCCACAAGCTGGATGATCCCTTTCACGCTCGGATTTGCCATCCTCTATCCGGCACTCGCGCTCTGGCTTGCGGGTTTCCAGGGGGCGGTGAAGTGGATCGACAATTTCGGCGTTCAGATCCTGATCTATGTGATGCTGGGCTGGGGCCTCAATATCGTCGTGGGGCTCGCCGGCCTGCTCGACCTTGGCTATGTCGCGTTCTACGCAGTGGGCGCCTACTCCTACGCGCTGCTGGCAACAACGTTCGGGCTGTCGTTCTGGATTCTGTTGCCGGTCGCAGGCTGCCTGGCCGCATTCTGGGGGATCCTGCTCGGATTTCCGGTACTGCGGCTGCGCGGCGATTATCTCGCCATTGTCACTCTCGCGTTTGGCGAGATCATCCGACTCGTTCTGATCAACTGGGTGCCGGTCACCAACGGCTATGCCGGCATTGCAAGCATTCCGCGGCCTACTTTTTTCGGCATTCCCTTCAATGCAACGGATGAGGGCTTCGCCGCCCGGCTGGGTCTCCCCTTCAGCCCGATCTACCGGATCATATTCCTGTATTACCTGATCCTCGCGCTCGCATTGGTTACGGCGGCGGTCACGGTGCGCCTGCGACGGCTTCCGCTCGGCCGGGCCTGGGAAGCTTTGCGCGAGGATGAGATCGCCTGCCGTGCGCTCGGCATCAACACGACCAATACCAAGCTCACCGCCTTCGCCATGGGGGCGATGTTCGCCGGCTTCGCCGGATCGTTTTTCTCAGCCAGGCAAGGGTTCATCTCGCCCGAGAGCTTCACCTTCATGGAATCGGCGGTGATCGTTGCGATCGTCGTCCTGGGCGGAATGGGCAGCCTGCTCGGTGTTGCGCTGGCCGCCGTGATCATGATCGGCGGAACCGAGATCATGCGCGAGCTCGATTTTCTCAAAACCGTGTTCGGCAGCGATTTCGATCCAACACAGTACCGCATGCTTCTGTTCGGTCTTGCGATGGTGCTGATCATGATCTGGAAGCCGCGCGGCCTGATCGCGCGGCGTGAACCGTCGATTTTCCTGCGCGGCCGTCAATATCAATCTGCCTTCTCGCGCCAGCCGGATAAGCACATGGAGGCAGCGTTGCTGCCTCGTGAGGGAGCCGGATGAATACGCCCGCCGATGGCGCGACGCGCCCCGGCATGCCCGAAAGCGAGCGAAGCGCGCGCGCGGGCTCACCGCCACTGCTGCGCGTCGACCATCTCAACATGCGCTTTGGAGGTCTGGTAGCCGTCAGCGATCTGTCGTTCACTGTCGGGCGTGCCGGCATCACCGCGCTGATCGGACCCAACGGCGCGGGCAAGACCACCGTGTTCAACTGCATCACCGGATTCTACAAGCCCACCGAGGGACGCATCGCGCTGCAAGCGGGCGACCCGCGGGTATGGGAGGAGCTCGAGATCGTGACCGACCGCGGCACCCGCGGCATCGGCCACGGCAACGGGTCGCTGTTCCTGCTCGAGCGCATGCCTGATTATCTGGTCGTGCAAAAAGCCCGCGTCGCCCGCACATTCCAGAACATCCGGCTATTCCCTGGCATGACCGTTCTGGAGAACCTTCTGGTGGCTCAGCACAACCCTCTGATGCGCGCCTCCGGATTCACGGTGCTGGGCGCGCTTGGACTTCGCTCCTACGCACGGGCAGAGAAGGCGGCCGTCGACAAGGCGCGCTACTGGCTCGACAAGATCGGCCTGCTCGAGCGCGCCGACGATCCGGCAGGAGAGCTGCCCTATGGTGCTCAGCGCCGCCTCGAGATCGCGCGCGCGATGTGCACGGATCCCGTCCTGCTCTGCCTGGATGAGCCGGCCGCCGGGCTTAATCCACGTGAGAGCACCGAGCTTGGGCTTTACCTGCATGCCATCCGCGATCAGCACGGAACCTCGATCCTTCTCATCGAGCACGACATGTCGGTGGTGATGGGAATTTCGGACCACATCATCGTGCTTGATCACGGCCAGAAGATCGCCGACGGCACTCCGCAGCAAATCAGAAGCGATCCGAAGGTGATTGCCGCCTATCTTGGCGTCGAGCAGGACGAGGTCGGCGCGGCGCGCACGGGAGAGGCGGATGCACTCATGTAGCTCGCCCATAACCAAGGCGCGCAGCTCCTGCGAAACGCAAGCCTCGGAAGGAAGGAGATGACCTTGGCGCCGCTTCTCTCCGTGCGCAGGCTCAAGGCCTATTACGGCCATATCGCGGCACTGCGCGGCGTCGACCTCGATGTCGACCAAGGCGAGATCGTGGCGCTGATCGGTGCCAACGGCGCCGGCAAATCGACCTTGATGATGACGATCTGCGGCAATCCGCGCGCGCGTGAAGGCAGCATCCGGTTTGCAGGACGTGATATCAGCCGGCTTGCGACCCACGAGATCGCCGCGCTGAAAATAGCGCAGGCACCGGAAGGCCGCCGCATCTTCCTGCGGATGACGGTGCTCGAGAATCTGCAGCTTGGCGCCGCGCTCGCCGAGCGAAGCCGTTTCAACAGCGACCTCGAGCGGGTCTGTGCGCTGTTTCCGCGACTGCAGGAACGGCTCGATCAGCGCGGCGGCACGCTCTCGGGCGGCGAGCAGCAAATGCTGGCGATCGCGCGCGCGTTGATGGGGCGACCGCGCCTGCTCCTGCTGGACGAACCTTCGCTCGGACTGGCGCCGCTCGTTGCCCGCCAGATCTTCAGTGCGATCAGGAAGCTCAACAGCGAGGAGAGCCTTACGGTATTCCTGGTGGAGCAGAACGCATTCCATGCGCTCAATCTGGCGCACCGCGGCTATGTAATGGTCAATGGGTTGATTACGCTGAGCGGGAGCGGCCGCGAGCTGCTGGAAAAGCAGGAGATCAGGTCGGCTTACCTCGAAGGCGGGCGTTGATCGGATGCATCTTTCTCTCCTCGAATTGCTGACAGACGAGCAGTCGCTGGGCGTATTCCTGCTGGTAAGCGTAGGGATGGGGGGAGGCGCCGCCTGGCTCGCAGGCCGCGCAATTGCTGCGACTTGGCGGCCGTGGTGGCATATCGCGCTCTACATGCTGCTTCTCGCCCTGGCCGTGCGCTTTTTGCACTTTGCCTTGTTCGACAGCACATTCCTGTCACTGCATTACTACCTTGTGGATTACGCGGTTTGCCTCGGATTTGGGTTGCTCGGGTTCCGCTTGATGCGCGTCACCCAGATGGTGAAACGCTACCAGTGGATCAATCGCAGAAGCGGGCTTTTTGGCTGGCAGCGCCGCGACCAAACGCCCGAGCACGACACGACAAAATCCGGGTGACTTTTCCCTCATTTGCGGCTTGAATCGCCGAGGCCGCAGGGCCGGAACGTCAAATCCGCCACCCTAGCCCGCGAAAAATTCACCAGATCCAGGGACCCATATGATGAGACCTTCCACGATGAGGCAACAGCTTGCTCTTGGCCTGACGCTGGGACTGGGCCTTGCTTTCGCGCACAGCGCTTCGGCTCAGATCAAGCTGGCAGTGGGCGGGCCAATTACCGGCGGGAGCGCCACCTTCGGCGCGCAGCTCAAGAACGGGGTCGAGCAGGCCATCACCGACATCAACGCCGCCGGCGGCATCATCGGCGAGAAGCTTCAGGTTCCTGCTCTCATCGGCGACGATCGCGCCGATCCCAAGGAAGGCGTTTCAGTTGCCAACAAGTTCGTCGGAGATGGAGTGAAATTCGTCGTCGGCCACTTCAACTCCGGGGTCACCATTCCGGCCTCCGATGTCTATCAGGAGAACGGCATCCTGGAGATCACGCCGGCGGCCACCAATCCCAAGGTCACCGAACGCAACATGTGGAACATCTTCCGCACCTGCGGCCGCGACGATCAGCAAGGGGGCGTGGCCGGCGCGATTGTCGCTGAAAGGTTCAAGGGCAAGCGAGTAGCCGTCGTTCACGACAAGACGACTTATGGCCAAGGCCTGGCGGATGAGACGCGCAAGGTGATGAACGCCAAAGGATTGAAGGAGGTGCTCTACGAAGGCGTCAATGTCGGCGACAAGGATTACTCGGCGCTGGTGTCGAAGATCAAAGCCGCCCGCGCCGACCTCGTCTACTGGGGAGGACTGCATGACACGGGCGGGGTGATCTTGCGACAGCTGCGCGACCAAGGCGTCAAGGCCGCGTTCATGGGCGGCGACGGCATTGCCGATGATGAGTTTGCCACCATCGCAGGCCCCGGCGCCGAGGGCACGCTGATGACCTTCTCGCCCGATCCGCGGACCAACGCCGCAAACAAGGAGATCATCGAAGTCTTCCGCAAGAAGGGCTTCGAGCCGCAGGCCTATACGCTCTACAGCTACGCCGCCGTGCAGATCATCAAGCAGGCTGCCGAGCAGGCAAGGTCGCTCGATCCGAAGAAGGTCGCCGAGGTGATGCATTCCGGCAAGACGTTCAACACCGTGCTTGGAGACATGTCGTACGACAAGAAGGGCGACGTGACAGGCTATACGGTGGGAGGCAAGAAGAAGGACCGTTACGTTCTTTATGTCTGGAAGAAGGGTCCCGACGGCAAGATCACCTACGTCGAGGCGCAGTAGGGGCGAGGCGGGACCCCTACCATTGACGAAAGTCAGCCGATGCTTTGGAGCGCCGGAAACGTTTCGATCAGCCAGTTGTTGAGCTGCGTGAACAGGCCGGTGAGGAAGGCAACCCCGGTCAGCACGAGCAGGCCTCCCATCAGCCGTTCCATGTGTCTCAGATGGGCCCGGAAATGAGCAAGGAAGACCGCGAACGGCTCGACGGCAAATGCCGCAATGAGAAAGGGTAGCCCGAGCCCAAGTGAGTATACCGCAAGCAGGCTCGCTCCCTTGGCAACTGTGGCCTTGGACGCTGCAACCGCCAGGATCGCGGCAAGGATCGGCCCAATGCAGGGCGTCCAGCCTAACGCAAAGGCAAGCCCCATGACGTAGGCGCCCCATAGCCCGACCGGCCTTTGCACTTCGAGGCGCAGCTGCCGGTTTAGCCAGGCGATCGGCGTGAGACCCAGGAAGTGCAGCCCCATGACAATGATGGCGATGCCGGCCAGGATTGCGAGCTCGTTCGAGTAGAAGCGCACTAGCGCGCCAATGCCGCTGGCGCTGGCGCCGAGTGCGACAAAGACGGTCGAGAAGCCCGCCACGAACAAGAGAGCGGCCAAGACCGTGTCACGACGCGCGCTCGGCTTCGGTTGCGCGCCGGCAAGCCGCTCGAACGATGCCCCGGCCAGATAAATCAGGTAAGGCGGCACCAATGGCAGCACGCAGGGCGAGAGAAAACTGACGATGCCGGCCAGGAACGCAGCAAGAAAGGTAATGTCGGCGGTCATGCCGCTAAATGGGATAGAGCGGGGTGCCTATGCAAGCTACCGTTGCTTGTCGCGACATGAAGAACCTCATCACGGATGTCCCCGGTGTCTTGGTCGGAAACGCCCATGACGCGCGCCTCGCCTCCGGCGTCACCGCCATCATCTTCGAGGAACCGGCCGTTGCCTCCGTCGATGTACGTGGCGGGGCCCCCGCCACCCGTGAAACCGACCTCCTAGAGCCGCACCGCAGCGTCGAGCACATCGACGCCGTAGTCTTGTCCGGAGGGTCCGCTTTCGGGCTCGACGCCGGAACGGGCGTGCAAGCTTATCTGCACGAGCGCGGCCGCGGCTTCCCCATCGGCGATGCCCGGGTGCCGATCGTTTGCGCGGCAGCACTTTTCGATCTGCTCAACGGCGGCGAAAAGGCTTGGGGGCGATTTTCGCCCTACCGTGACCTTGGCCACTCCGCCGCATCTGCTGCGGGCAGGACATTCGAGCTGGGAACCGCGGGTGCCGGTTTCGGCGCCACGACCATCAATCGCAAAGGCGGTCTCGGCTCGACGTCTGCGCTCACCGGCCGCGGCCACGTGGTCGGCGCCCTGGTCGCGGTGAACGCCTGCGGCAGCGTCGTTGTCGGCGAGGGTCCGCATTTCTGGGCCGCACCGTTCGAGTTCAGCGATGAGTTCGGCGGGCTCGGCTTTCCCTCACGGCTCCCGCCGAATGCCCTCACGCCGATTGCAAAGGGCGGTATCGGAGCCAATACGACCATCGCCGTGGTGGCCACCGATTCGGCGCTCAGCAAGGCGCAGGTCAAGGAGCTTGCCGTCATGGCCCAGGATGGGCTCGCGCGCGCCATCTATCCGGCGCATACGACCTTCGACGGCGACACGGTCTTCGCGGCCGCAACCGGCCGCCGCCCGCTCGCCGACCCGATCGTCGAACTCGCGGAGTTGGGTGCCGCCGCCGCAAATGCCCTGGCCCGCGCGATTGCCCGCGCCGTATTCAAGGCTACGGCCCTGCCGGGAGGGCCACCAAGCTGGCAAGATTGCCACAGTTAGCCACTTTTACGACAATAACCGTGCATTTCATTGACTCTGCCGCGAAATGGCCGCTTAAAGCGGACAATATCCTGATGAGCCGAAGGACTCGCGGCACCCTGCGGGTCGGCCCCTCAATTGGGAGTTTTGCCATGCGTCTTGCAGCGATGGCGTGCGCACTAATGGTCGTGATGTGCGTGGCGGTTTTTGGCGCCATTCTGTCGCAAAGGTCTTCCGTTCCCATCGCTTCGCCCGCACCGGTTCAGGCGACCACCGACGGTGCTGCCCGGACGGTCGTGACTACCTTGGAAGAACGAGAAGCTGCACCGGCCACCTTGGCGCCGATCAGGCCTGCCGCTGAGGCGGATGTCGCGCCGACGCCGGCGGCATCAAGCGCGGCACCGGCTGCCTCAGTTGCGGCGCCAATTGCACCGACCGCGCCAGCCGCGCTCAACGTGCCCGCCGCGCCCGCTGCTTCGCTCGCGCCCAACCCGCCCGCTACGCCAAGCGCCGCTGCCGCACCAAGCGCGCCGGCCGTGCTGGCGCAGAATTCGCCCGCAACTGCCGCCACACGCGCCGCGCCACCGGCGGCAGCTCCACCCGCGCCGCCTGCGGCACCGACCCAGGCGGCCGCGCCCGCTGCCGCCGCCGCATCGTCCTGCCCGGGTAATCCCAACGCGCTTGGCGTTTCTCGCGTGGTCGAGATCGACACGACGGGCGGTCCTGGGTTCGGCTTCGAGCACTTCAAGGCCTATGACTTCCTGCGGGAAGGCGAAGTGGTGCTCACCTTCGACGACGGACCATGGCCAAAGAATACCCCGGCAGTGCTCGCTGCGCTGGCCGCGCACTGCACAAAGGCGATTTTCTTCCCCATCGGCCTGCATGCCACCTACGAGCCGCAAATCCTCAAGCAGGTGGCCGCTGCCGGGCATGCGGTCGGCTCCCACACCTGGTGTCACCAGGACCTGTCGAAGACCAAAGGAACCTGCCTCGTCAACGGCAAGCGCGAGTCGTACGAGTTCGATCCCAAAGACGAGATCGAGAAGGGTGTCAGTGCCGTGCATTGGGCGGTCGGCGCTCCGACCGCGCCCTATTTCCGCTTCCCTGCATTGCGGCAGCCGCCGGAGCTGATCGATTATCTCGGCAAGCGCAACATCGCCATCTTCTCCGCCGACCTCGACTCGTTCGACTTCAAGATGCGCAAGCCCGAGCAGGTCAGGCAATCGGTAATGGCGAAGCTGAAGAAGAACGGCAAGGGTATCGTGCTGATGCACGATTTCCAGCATGCGACCGCCGAGGCCGCAATGGATCTGCTCAACGACCTCAAGGCCGGTGGCTACAAGGTCGTGTTCATGAAACCGAAGTTCGCTGTTACCACCCTTCCTCAGTATGACGAGATGATCCTGAAGCTGATGAAGACGGCTGGCAGCGAAGGCCGTCCCATGTCTAACGTCATCCGCACCATCAGCGAGTAATCGGGACAGTCGGAGCATCAAGCGGCGGGCGTTCGGAAACGCTCGGCAGCGTAGGGCGCGGGATCGACGAACGCGGTCGCTCCGGTCATCATTTCGGCAACAAGCCGACCTGTCGCTGCACCCAGCGTCAGGCCCCAATGGGCATGGCCATAGGCGAGCCACAAGCCCGGTTGTCCAGGGGCACGACCAATCACCGGTCGCGAATCGGCAAAGCAGGGCCGGCTACCCATCCATGGCGTCGCCTCCACCTCCCTTCCAAGCGGAAACAGGCCGCGCGCGGCAGGGAGCAACTGGCCAAGCTGCCTGGGGGTTGGCGGCGCATCGCGCGCGGCAAATTCTGCCCCGGTGGTGAGGCGGATGCCCTGCTCCATGGGGGCAAGGCAGAATCCTATCTCGGCATCGACCACCGGGCGTGTCAGCCCCGCATTGCCGGAAGGCCGGAAGTGGCGGTGATAGCCACGCTTGATGCCCAGCGGCAGCTTGATGCCGAGCGGCGCGAGCAGATCAGGCGCATATGGCCCCAGCGCCACCACCACGTCCTCGGCCTCCAGGCCGCTTGGCGCGGTTTCGATGCGCCAGCGCGTCCCGGCGCGACGCAGCGAACGCGCTTCGGCCTGGATCAGCCGGCCGCCCAGAGCGGCAAACCGCGCTGCATAGGCCCGCGTCACCGCCAGCGGATCGGTCACGTGGGCGACACCTTCCCACAGCACTGCGCGGTGAAAGACCGGTGCGAGACTGGGCTCGAGCTCGCACGCGGCGGCAGCATCGAGCACCCGAAAGGAAATGCCGAACTCCTGCGCCAGTGCAAACTGGTCGTTGAGCGCCGCAAAACCACGCTCGCTGCGATAGAGCTTGAGCCAGCCATTCTTGCGCAGATACCGGCTGGCGCCGGATTCAGCGAGCAGAGCTTCATGCTCCGCCAGCGCATGCGAGAACAATGGTCGCATCAAGCGGGCGGTTTCCAGGAGCCGCCCAGGACGGGTCGCCGCACGATACGCCCACAGCCACGGCGCCACCCGCGGCAAAAAGCTCGGGTGATAGCTTGCTTCGGGCGCGCGCCTGAGCGCAATACGCAGGAGCGAGGAGAGCCGGGATGGAAAGGCGGGCGGGAGCAGCGTGTTGCCTTCGATCACGCCGGCGTTGCCGTAGGACGTCTCCTCGCCCGGGCCGCGACGATCAACCAGCGCGACGGAGAGACCGCGCTTGGCAAGATGCAGCGCAATCGAGGTGCCGACAATGCCCGCGCCCAGCACAATCGCATTAAGCTTCGTCATACGATCATATCCTCATCGCTCTCGAGCAGAGCCCAAGGTCGTCACCGTGCACCAACAGGTCGCGATTTGCTCGTCGGCGTGCAGCGTGTTAGGCGACAGTCATGCGACACCCCCTGATCATCGCGCCCTCCATTCTTGCCGCCGATTTCGCGCGTCTCGGAGAAGAGGTGCGCGCCGTCGATGCCGCAGGCGCGGATTGGGTGCATATCGATGTGATGGACGGTCATTTTGTTCCCAACATTTCGATCGGCCCGGACGTCGTCAAGGCGCTGCGTCCGCACACGCGCAAGATTTTCGACGTGCATCTGATGATCGCGCCGTGCGATCCTTATCTCGAAGCCTTCGCCAGGGCCGGCGCCGACAGCATCACGGTGCACGTGGAGGCTGGCGCTCATTTGCACCGTTCCCTGCAGGCGATTCGGGCGCTCGGCAAGAAGGCCGGGGTCACGCTCAATCCCGGCACGTCAGTCGATACCATCGAGCCGGTCGCCGATATCGTCGACCTGATCCTGGTGATGTCGGTCAATCCCGGCTTCGGTGGCCAGACCTTCATTCCATTCGCGATTGAGAAGATTTCACGATTGCGGGCACTCGCCGGATCCCGTCCGATCAACATCGAGGTCGACGGTGGCATCACGCCGGAGATCGCCCCGCTGGTAGCCCGCGCCGGCGCCAATGTGCTGGTCGCCGGATCCGCTGTTTTCAAAGGCGGCAACCCCGAGGCTTATCGCGCCAATATCGCGGCAATCCGCGGAGCCGCGGAATACGGGCGCGGAGAACGCACCTGAGGCGACAGCGCAGAGATACCGCCAGGTAGGGCTCAGTTTGACCTTGTCAGGGAAGCGCGAGCCGCGGCGATATCGTCACGAACCGGGTCCGCGCTCGCGGTGAGCGCAACCACGGCGGCGTAGTGCTGCCGCGCTTTATCAAGCTCCCCTGCCCGTTCCGCGGCCTTGGCCGCTCCCAGGGTAGCGCCGAGCCGATGCGGCTCCTTCTTCAGCGTCGCCTCGAATGCAGCGAGCGCTTCCTGTGGCATGCCGCGCACCAGCAGCATGGCACCGTAGAGCTCGCGCGCGGGCGCGAGCGGCCCCGGCGTCACCGGCGACTTCTCGGTCTTGTCCTCGGCGTCGGCGGCGGCGCGCATGGCGCTCAGAGCCTGGTCATACCGGCCGCGCGCAAGGAGCGCCCAGGCGCTTGCAACCTGATGCTGAATGTCGACCTGCTCCGCCCAGTACGGCTCTCTTGCCTCGCGCAGCCGGTCGCGCAATTCCGCAAGCTTTGCGATGTCCACCTCGGCGGTATCGGGGTTGCCGGAGCGCCCCGCGCCGAGTGCCCGCGCAAAATGTGTAATCGCCATCACCTGCGGGAATTTGTTCGGCCGCACTTCCAGTTGCGCCGCATCCTGCCAGTCGCCGCGCTCGATTGCGTAGCGCGCGGGCGAGGCGGCGCGCGCAAAATTTCCGCCCATGAGTTCGGGATTGAAATTGGTCGACTGCAGCATCTCATCAATCACCGCGCGCGCAGCGTTGTCCTGCCCAAGCTGCAAATAGGCGTAGACCAGATAGTCCATCCCGTGCAGCTGGTCGTTGCCCTCCTTGTCGGCCTTCGCGGCCTTCACCGAGGCGATGTTGGACGCGATCGATTCCTTCCAGTAACCGACGCGCGTAAAGATGTGGGAGGGCATGTGCTGAGCATGCGGCGCCGCCGGTGCAATCTTCGAGTAATGCATGGCCGCATCAAGTCCCTTCTCTGCGATCGGCGGATAATCGTAGAGATGGATCAGATAATGCGCTACGCCCGGGTGCCGGGGTTGACGCTTGAAGATGGGCTCCAGAATTGCTGCTCCTTTGAGCTGGTTGGAGTAGGTCTTGTCGCTCGGCGAGGCGGCGACGTTGAGGGTGATGGCGTATGCGATCTGCGCCTCGTCGTCGTCGGGGTAACGCCCGGCCAGCATCTCCATCGCCTTGAGGTAAGCCGCCACCCGGGTACGGTGATCGACCTTGTCGTAATCCACGTACATCCGCGCCAGCGCATCGATGTAATCGCGCTCGCGCTCCGTCCTGGCGCCGATCGCTTGTGCCTTCTGGATCGCCGCCAGTCCAAGCGGAAGGTTCGGAGCGGGCGGGGGGTTATGCGGGTTGTTCAGAAGCGTCAACGCCACTCCCCAGTAGGCGATACCGCATTCCGGGTCGGCCTTGGCCGCGTCCTCGAATATCTCCTTGGCCTGGCGATACCAGAACGAGTGCTGAT
>Ga0310910_10000403_pt1 | contig 21718 bp, 28 predicted proteins | sample GREbulkMGHF172_FD_203448 | JGI IMG/M metagenome (GOLD analysis project Ga0310910, IMG submission 203448) | Lab enrichment of tropical soil microbial communities from Luquillo Experimental Forest, Puerto Rico - GRE.bulkMG.HF172 | ecosystem: Environmental > Terrestrial > Soil > Tropical forest >... | reverse complement strand
ACATGCCCATCGCGCGGCACCCCGCGACGGCGAAATCGGACATTGCGTCCATAACATGATGCGGGCATCGGGAACTGCTGACTTGCTCTATCAGCAAAATCATCACGGCGTCTGGCGTTCGGCCGATGGCGGCCGGAGTTGGGACGACATCACGCGCGGTCTTCCGTCAACGTTCGGGTTCCCCATCTGCGTTCATCCACGGGACCCAGAAACCATCTGGACCGTGCCATTGAACGGTGACACGGCGGGCCGTTTTCCGCCCGATGCCGCTGCAGCCGTATGGCGCTCAAGAAACGGCGGCGAGACCTGGCAGGCTATGCGCGATGGGTTACCACAGGAAGCCTGCTACTTCACCGTTTTGCGGCAGGCTATGGGGCGTGACGAACGTGAGCCGGTGGGGGTGTACTTCGGGACCAATAGCGGCTCAGTCTTTGCCAGTCTCGACGAGGGCGAGCGCTGGCAGGAGATCGCGCGGCATCTCCCGACCATCCTGAGCATCGAAGCGCTCGATCGTCGGTAGCCAATAGCGCAAAGGTGCGGCGTTTTAATCGGGAAGGCGGAATGTCTGCTGTTGGCACAAAGCGGACGTTCGGCGAACGCCATTCAATGCCGGCTTTTGGGGGTAAAGCGGACATTGCGTTTGACAGATGAAATGTCCGCTTGATCCAAAGCAGACATCGCTCGGTAGCGTTGTTAAGCGAGGCGGCACGCTGATGCGCTAGGAGGAGAAAGAGGATAAGATTTGAGCTGGCGAGGGGCTTTCCAAAGGGAGGTCCCAATGTGTGATTACAGCCTTCACAGCATTAAATCGCGGCCTGCCAAAATTCGTGACAAGCTTACCGTGCGCAACTTTGGCACGGGTACCCGAGGATTTGCGACATCGGAAGATGCGACTGGACGAGGTTAAACGCTTGCAGCTGCCAGGTGCCGGAACCTAATCCCCAACCGCGGCAGCGAGGTTTAAGTGCTCTGGACGGTAACGTGTCGGAGGGAGTTCGCATGCCCATCAGATTGCAACTCAAGGCACTACGCGCGATCGCGCCTGGAGGCTTGCGCCACCCACCTCGGCCTCATGGGCGCCTGGGAATTACCCGCCGATCCCTGCTGGCCTGTATTTCGTTTGCAGTTACGGGAAACATTCTGCGGCTGCCAAACTGGATTGCTGTTGCACAGGCGGAGGAAAGAGTTTGGCGGCACGGCCTTTCCCCATTTGGCGATCTGAAATATCCGGCTGCCTTCAAGCATTTTGACTACATCAATCCAAACGCGCCGAAAGGCGGCGTCGCGTGGCAAGGCGCGTTTGGTACATTCGACAATTTCAACACGGTGATCGCCGGGCTCAAAGGCTCGCTCGCTGCCGGCGTCGACCTGATTTATGAAACACTCCTGGTTGCCTCACTTGACGAGATTTCAAGCGAGTATGGCTTGCTCGCCGCCGCGGTCAGCTATCCGGAAGACTATTCGTCAGCATCTTACCGGTTGCGGCCTGAGGCCCAGTGGCACGACGGCACGCCGGTCACGCCTGAGGACGTGATTTTTTCGTTCGAAGCGTTTAAAAAATATAGTCCTCAGTTCTCCGCGCAATATCTCCACGTTACGAAGGCCGAAAAAACCAGCGCTCGCGAAATCACATTTATCTTCGATCGGCCAGGCAACCGCGAACTGCCGCAAGTCGTCGGCCGATTGACCGTGCTGCCCAAGCACTGGTGGGAAGGAGCTGACAAGGACGGTAGGAAGCGCGACATCGGCGCTACCACGCTCGAACCGCCACTCGGCTCCGGTCCTTATCGGCTGAAAGATCTCTCAGCCGGCCGCAAAGTGATCTATGAGCGCGTTAAGGATCATTGGGGTAAAGATCTCAACTGCAATGTAGGCCTGAACAATTTCGACGAGTTGCATTACGAATATTTCCGCGACATTACCGCCGCGTTCGAAGCGTTCAAGGCCAATACGGTCGATTGGCGCACCGAAAACAGTGCCAAGAACTGGGCGACCGCCTACGATTTTCCCGCCGTCAGCAATAAGCGCGTCGTGCTCGAGGAATTTCCAATCCGCGACGTCGGCATCATGCAAGCATTCGCCTTCAACACTCGGCGAGAGAAGTTTCGGGATCCTCGGGTTCGGCTCGCGTTCAACTACGCATTCAATTTTGAGGAAATGAATAAGGAGATTTTCTTCAGCCAGTACCAGCGCATTACCAGCTATTTTGAAGGCACCGATCTTGCGGCAATCGGTTTGCCAAGCGGAAAGGAACTCGAGCTTCTCGAAACGGTGCGCGAGGCGATTCCTGCCGAATTATTCACAAGGCCTTATTCCAATCCGATCAACAACAGTCGCGAGGAGGTGCGGACCAATTTGCGGGAAGCCATCAGGCTGTTCAAAGAGGCTGGCTATGAGGTGCGCGATCAGCGACTCATCAACACCAAAACGAACGAGCCATATGCCGTTGAATTCCTGGCCGCGGATCCGGGTTTTGAGCGCATTTTCCTGTTCTTCAAACCTTCGCTGGAGCGCCTGGGCATAAACGTCACCGTGCGCACCGTCGATCAAGCGCAATACGAGAACCGGCTACGGATGTGGGATTTCGACATTATTACGGCTGCCTGGGCGGAATCGCTCACTCCCGGCAATGAACAACGCGGTTACTGGGGTTCGGGCGCGGCCGATGAGCCCGGCTCGCTCAACCTGATCGGAATCAAAAATCCGGCCGTAGACAACATGATCGAGCGCGTCGTCGATGCCAAAAACCGTGCTGATCTCGAAGCGGCCATCAAGGCGCTCGATCGCATCTTATTGTGGAACCATTACGTCGTGCCGCAATGGACCTACGGCAAAGTGCGCACTGCGCGCTGGGATCGTTTCGGTCATCCCGATCTGATGCCTACATACGGCCGGGCGGCGTTCCCGACGGTGTGGTGGTGGGATGCACGCAAAGCCGCCGAGGGGGCATAGCCGTGAAGATGATGGCAGCGTTCGAGACGCAGCCTCTGGAAGGAATCAGCCATGAAAAAATTGCTCGTCGCCATCGCCACCATTGCTGGCGCCTTGTTTAGCGCCGCGCTCTATGCGGACGATTATCCGTCGCGCCCGGTCTCGATGGTCGCGGTGTTCGGTCCCGGCAGCGCCAGCGATACAATCTGTCGGATCATTGCCAACAAGCTCGGTCCTGCGCTCAGCCAGCCCGTGATCGTCGAACATCGACCGGGCGCTGACGGCGCTCTCGCCGCGCTTTACGTCCACTATCAACCGGCGGACGGCTACACGCTGTTGATGGGGACCAACTCACCGCTGTCAGCCGCTCCGTTCCTCCATAAGGACATCAACTACGATCCGGTGAAGGATTTTCTGCCGATCACGCGGGTCGGCAGTTTTACGTTCATACTGGTCGTCAATCCCAGCCTGCCGATCCATTCAGTCAAAGAGATGGTCGAGTATGCCAAGGCCAATCCGGGCAAGTTGACCTTCGCCACCGGCAACACAGCTGGCATCGTTGCTCTCGAGATGATCAAATACCGGACAGGAATCAGCATGTTGCACGTGCCTTACAAGAGCACACCCCCGGCGTTGGAGGACGTCGTCGCCGGTCGTGTGTCGATGATGCTCGCCGATTTAACGACCGCGATGCCGCATATCAATGCCGGTACACTGCGGCCGCTTGCCGTGTCACGCATCCACCGCAGTACGCTGTTTCCGGCTCTGCCGACCATGGACGAGGCCGGCATCACTGGCTTCGACCTCGACACCTGGGCAGGGCTGGTCGCGCCGGCTGGCACCGATCCGCACGTCATCACCAAACTCAACGGCGCGCTGCGCCAGATCATCGATAGCCCGGAGGTCCAAACACAATTCAAGAATATCGGCTTCGATGGGTTTTCCTCCGCGCCGGAAGAGCTGGGCGATTTCATCAAAGTTCAGCTGGGCAAGTGGGGGAAGATGATCAAAGACGCCAATATCCAATCGGATTGAGGAGCCAGCGTAGCCTTTTGCCCGGAGGCCCGGTTAAAGGCGTACGACAAGGAGCCAGGTTTTTCGGTGTGCCTCCCGTCACAGCCGTAGCCATGAAAACGGTCTACGTCTCCAAGCGCGATTTGGTGGGCGCATCATAGGGGTGGATGCCATGGACAATGCCGTGATTAGCCAAGCTGAAGGCGACGAGGAAATGCTTACCTTCGATATTCCGGACGAGGCGCTAGAGCGAGCTGCGAGTGCCGAGCGGCAAGCCGTCACCTGGGCGTATTGCACTAACGGCTATTACTGGTACGGCTGCAACTGGCCACAGTAGCGTTCAGCGCGCTAGTTCTGCCTCCTCTTGGCGTGGCGCCAGCCGGCAAGATAGCCGAGCGTGAATACCAGCACGCCGCTCAACAGCACGTAATAGACCACCATCAGGGCGTCTGAGGTTTTCATGCGATCTGCTCGCAAACGGCGTCGATGTGCGACACGCCACAAGCTCGGCATTCAAAGATATAAAGGTCGGGCAGGTTCCCAAATCGTGATGTTATTCGAACGAGCCGCATGATTTGAGCGCAGCTTGGGCAATGCGGCGGCCTTGACGTGCATTTACCAGAATGTTCGTTGCGCATGACAGAAAACGGTCCTCGAACCGCACCGTGGTGCGAAGCAGACCAGCGGCAGGGCTAGCGCATCAATGCGGTGATGGTGAACTAACAAACAAACAAAAAAATTGGTATCGCATTCGCGTTTTTAGTGATGACCGTCACGGATGAGACTTGTATAGCAAAGATATACGCAGGGCGTACTGGTTCTATGCCAAAGTGGAAATTGCTCGGTTTTAATCGATGGCGCGGAAGCTTGGCGGTATTGGCCGCAATCCGCCGCGCCTCATCGCGCGTGATGTCAGGGACGGGGATTGGCTTAGCGGTCATTGAGTGTGATGCTGATCACAAAATTCAACACCATGTTTGATGCCGATCACATAAATTCGCTTTTTGCGCGTTGAGTGTCAGCCATCACTTTCTTCCCCCAAGGCTCCACCTAGCGTTTTTCAAAACAGCTTGGGAGATGTGTTATGACCACCATCATAAGGACGGTCCATTGGCTTTGGATTTCCGCGCTGCCGCTAGTCTTACTTTTTGCACTGGTGCCAACGGCTGTTGACGCCCAGACCCGAATTGGATCGGCGAGTTCGGTAACACCGGAAGCGTCGGGCAGCGTCGGAGGCACACTGTCCACTGGTAGCGGTGTTCACGCCAACGAGACGATTAAAACCGGAAGCTCGGGCAAGGCGGGCATGCAGTTCAATGATCAAAGCAACCTGAATGTTGGACCGTCGTCGCAGGTTCGACTCGACAAGTTTGTGTATGATCCAAATAAAGGTACCGGCAGCACGGTCATTGAGGCCACGCGCGGCACATTCCGGTTCACAACGGGCTCTCAAGGTGAAGTGAAAATCAAAACGCCCTATGGCATGCTTGGTACGCGCGGTTGAGGGCTGAATGGTAAATTGCCGCGATCCGCCACGCCTCTGCATGCAATGCAGCTCTGCATTGTGCTCCAAGAAAGCGTAATGGAATTTGCTGCAATGTAATCCAATCTTCCGAAAGCACGTCCTTGTTTCGCCAGTCGCGGAGAAGGAAATCAATGGCAAATGTGTCAAAGCTGATTTTTGGCGTTGCGATTGCAACCGTGACCATCGCAACTCCTGCATTGGCTACCCATAGGGGCTTTCTGCTTATCAGAATGGATATGTCACACGAAGCAGCCAAGGACGTGGCGTTTATAATTTTGTCCCGGCCTCGCCTCCTACAGAAAACCTCCGTGACCCTAAGTCCTGGGTTGGTGATCCAGCATCGCGACCGTATGTTTATGTTCCAGGCCAAGCATCGGGTGGAGGTGGTTTTTAGCGAGGTGCATTGCGTTTGGGCGCGTTACTTTTATTCGTGATGGTGGAAAGCAGGACCGTCCAATTCCTCGAAAGAACAAGGCGGCGGGAAGCGGCGAGTTGTCATTTGCAGACTCGCAGCAAAGCCGTCGGTGCTCGAGAACCGGCGGCTTTTCCTTTCCCCCATACGCTTGCGTATTGGGTGGGCGGATCGGAGTGGAGATAAAGAAACGCCCCGGTCCGACCAGACAAGTACGCTCACGCAACGACATAACGGCCGCAGATATAAAGCTTGATGCGAGCAATGCAAAGTTTTGAAAAATAAAGAGCCCCGGCCGGGGGTCTTGCCGACCGAGGCTCCCGGGAAAGAAGGCCGAACGACGCGTGCAGGCGATTTCGTCCGGCCCGCTGCCATCAAGTCAGCTATTTAAGGCGTTCGTAGGAGCCTCCTTGGCCCACAAGGTGGCGCGGAAACGACGTTCTATTGACAAGCTCGACGCCGAAGATGCGTGCATTGCTTGAAGCAGCACGAAAAGACACTCAACGTAGGGATCAAGGGGCATTCATGAACCGGTTGGTAATCGTGGGGATTCTGATTGTTTCGACGGCGCCGCTGTTTGCTCAGGCTCAACAGCCCAATGCTGCCGAATTAGCACAAAAGGTCGTCAGCATCATCAGTGACGATAAGGTTAAAATCCAGACCTATTGCCAAATCCTCGATCTCAGTGATGAGCTCGACCAGGTCGACCAGCAAAAAGATCGCGAGAAAACTGAGGAGCTGTCCCAGAAGATAAACGAGTTGCAAAAAAAACTTGGCCCCGAATACCTCGCGCTGCTCAAGGCCGCTGAGCACGTGGATTCAAATTCTAAAGACGATCAGGAGGTTGTGTCGACCTTCGTTAAGCTCGATAATTCCTGCGGGCAACGGTGATGCACTAATTCGCGGATTGACGTCCTTGGGCAGCACATTCCGACGATCCAGCCACATGGGTTTCAACCGCCGCAAGGTGAAAGATCAGCGCCGTGTGGCCACAGAGAAAAAAGCGGCAAACAGGCGCGCGACCGATGCTCAAGTGCTTGAAGATGCCGAGCGCTTAATTGCTGCGAGGAACGAGCGCCAGGCCAAGCGAATGCCAATACTGTTCTCGCCGACCATCGGCGCTGCCATTACCGCTGGCTATTGGTTTCTGTGGGTGCGCTGTCCGGCTTGCCGAACGATTAACCCGTCATCCCGACGCGGCGGTAAGCGACATATCAGTACGGCGCTGATGTCGCCAAATGAATGCAAACACACGTTCAATGAGAGCTTGGCACGGCGACTGCAATCTACAAGAGGCAGCGCTAATTAAATGGCGTAGCAAAACATTCCCCCCTTGGACTCATTGGGGGGAGGGGAATCCTATTAACAGCGGTGCGGCTCCGGCCAGTTTACAATAGTATTATACTCAAGTGTTGCGGACAGGTGACATTCAGAATCCGCATTTGGCGTTAGACTGGACAAGTTCTCATCGTGTGACCGAGGGGGCGGCCGTGATGAAAACTCTGACCGTGATTGCTGGCTTCGCCGCGCTTAGCGGAACGCCCGTTTTTGCAGCCGACATGGCGGTCAAGGCTCCACCGCCAGCTCTTGCACCTGTGCCTATCACTTACAGCTGGACCGGGATCTACCTTGATGCCGATGTCGGTCGGAAAAATTGTATTCCTGCACAATTTCAGGCGAATGTCAGTGTCAAAGAGGACATTACTTGGTGCGAGGTAACGGTGAAATTTAATCGGTTTGCGCTCTAAAGAATGCGGCGAGCATGAGACTTCGCCGCCGGCTTTCCGTACTTGTCGCTATCGCCTTAGTGCCGTCGTTATTACTCACGGCCTATAATGCTGCGCGCTGGAGAATTTTTATTGAAAACGAAACCCGCGCTACAGCGCTTTCAGAAGCGCGCTTTGCGTCGAACGAATTAGAGCAAATAATTAACAATGCCCTTCAGCTAATGACGGCAATGACAAAACTCCCCGTAAACAACCAAGCGGAATGCGCTTCCAATTTCAAATCCGTGATTTCAGATGTTCAGACTTTTCGCGAAGCTGCGATCTTCGATACGGACGGAAAGTTTCTTTGTTCCACAATTCCGTATCAAGAAACACTCGACGTTGATGATCGCATCCGTCTTTATCAATCTTTGAAAGTTAGTAAACTCAGCGTTGAAACGATCAATCAGGGTGGCCTAACACAATCAACGTCAATTCAGTTGTCGATGCCATTCAAAGATGCCGATGGCTCGATAAAAGGAGTGGTAGTCCTCACAGGAGACTCAGAACAATTGGCTGAAAGGTTCCGCGCCTATCAATGGCGGCCGGAGCACCGACTTCTCGTTATGGACGGTCAGGGTTCGTTGATACTCGCGCTTCCAACAAATGATTCTCAAGAAGCTGATGCTCTTGCAAAGTCGATCTCTCCACTGATTTCGTCGGCAAAGTCGGGTACGGTTGATATCAAGGATTCAATCGGGCGGTCTCTGATTGTCGGTGTTGCGGTCTCCGCCGCACCTGAAAACTTATTCACGGCGGTTGCACTCGATCGCGATTCGGCTTTGGCGGAAACCTCGGTCGTCAATGTGCGCGGGATTGCATTTGTTTTTATCTTCATAATTTTGGCTGTTATCGTCGTATGGCTAGCTGCCTACCTTATGATCGATCGTCCCATCCGAGCGATTATCAAGAGTTCCCGCAAATGGGAGTCAGGCGATACGTCTGCCGCATTTCCTAAATTCAAGTACTCAGACGAATTTGGACAGCTGAGTGCGGCGCTGACACGAATGTCGGGCACGATCGCTGAGCTATTTAAGCAAAAAGACCTGCTGTTACGTGAGCTTCAACATCGCGTGATGAATAGCCTTACATTGCTTTCCAGTTTGCTTGAAATGCAAAGGCGATCTACCAACAGTTCCGTGGCAAAAGAAAACCTGGCGAATGCCCGAGACCGCGTTATCGCGATGGGGACGGTCTATCGCCAGCTTTATCAGACTCAGACCTTGGAATATGTGGAATTTGGTGAGTTTCTAAGAACAATTTGCGGCACGAGTGGGAGCGCTTATGTCGGAGCCAAAAGACCAAATATCGAAGTTAAGGCTGATTCACTCGAGCTTTCAAGTCAACATGCCATCGCGCTTGGCATGTTGACCCATGAATTGATAACAAACGCGCTCAAGCACGCATTTTCGGAGGGCGAATCGGGGTCCATCAAAGTGACGCTGAAACATAAAAAGCGCCGTGATATCGAATTGAGCATTGCTGATCGGGGACGAGGGCTCCCGACTGGCTTTAAAATAGACAGCAAATCTTCTTCTTTGGGGATGAAGATCGTCGCTTCAACTGTTCGGCAGCTTGGTGGCACTCTCGAAATCAATAGACTTAATCCAGGCACTGAATTTGTAATCCACCTTCCCGGCAATATTGCTCGAACCTAATCGAAGCATAAGGGTCTACCTCAGCTGCATAGCCGCGGGCTGTGTTATCGCAAAAATGCTTTAGGTCGGACTTTTGGAGCGCCGGCCTGCAATTGTGCAGCACAACGCGCCTCTGGTTGATAGGATATGCACTCAGCTTGAGGGGGCCCATGATAGCCGCGATTTTTATCGCTCTCGTTGGCGGCACTGTCGCGGCATGTGCACCGGTCATCGCGCAAGACTCAACTTTGGTTTTTTTTGGCGCAGACGAAGCGCTGGGTCAGCGGAGCAGATCACTCTCTAACCTGATATTTCGTCTCTTTTAGTCCAATAATCAGGAAAGTCGACGACCTTTTGCAATTCAGCAAACGAGATGCTCGGTGGCAAACTCTTCCCGCTCTCCGGGTGTAATGCGCCGAGCGCGGTCTGCATTGCTGCGATGGCAGACATCAGCAAGGCGACCGGATAGAGTGCAAGCTTGTAGCCAATCTGCTGTAGTTCTTTGGGTGGCAGCACCGCGGTATCATTTTGCCACAAACCATACAGGTCGAGCCACGACACGCGCTCAATTGTCGTATTTCCCTTTAGGGAATGAAAACCAAAAACAGGAACGTGGCAAATACAACTAGGTGAATAAGGCCGGCAAGAATATTGGTGCGGCCGGATGCAAAGGTTAGAACGCTCAGAAAAAGCGTCAGCGTAAGCAGCAATGCATCGCGGGATGAGAGCCCAACCTCGATCTGCTTGTCCAAAACAACGTTGGTAACCGCTACGGCCGGTATGGTAAGGCCGATCGTCGCAAGAGAGGAGCCAAGCGCGAGGTTCAGACTCTTCTGCAGCATGTTGCGTTGCGCGGCGCGCAGCGCGGTGATGCTCTCCGGCGCCAAAACCACCATCGCGATGACGATTCCTGCGACCGCTTGCGGCGCGCCGAGTCTGTTAAGGCCGAGTTCGAGGATAACCGCGAATTTTTTTGACAGCAGAATGACGCCAGTCAGCGCCATCAGAAGCATGATAACGCTGACAGCCACGGCTCTATTGGAGGGATATATACGGCGGCCGTCGAATGCAGCGACGTCCTCAGCGCGAAAATAGCTCTTGTGCCGCGACGTTTGAATAAAGAGGAAAGTACCGTACAGCACGACCGTGATCGCACTAACGAACAAGAGCTGGGCCGTTGAATAGTAGGGGCCGACAATGGTTGAGGTGTAATTCGGCAAGATCAACGTTAGGACAGAGAGCGCGCCGAGAACATTGAGATACAGGCTTGCGCCCGAAACCTGAAATTCCTGCTCGTAATGGCGGAGGCTTCCGACCATGATGCAAAGCCCGACCAGCCCATTGCATACGATCATGATAACCGCGAACACGGTGTCCCGCGCCAACGCGGGCGGACTGTTCGGCGTCAACACGATAGATTCAATAAGTGCGACTTCGATCACAGTGACAGCGAGGGTCAGCACGAGCGTACCGTAGGGCTCGCCGACGCGGTGGGCGATCACGTCCGCAAGTTCGACGGCCGCAAAAACGGCGCCGAGCATGATCGCGATCATCGCCGCGGAAAGGGCCCAGGAAAGCGGGGACGCGGGCGCCGCTATGTTGAGGCCGATTGCAGCCGCTAGGATAACAAATCCGAGCGCCAAGACCGGGAAGGCGATTGCCGGCAGCGACAGTCCTGCTCGTGCGGCCATTGTCTAGGAGTTCCGATGAATGAGCGCCGAAGCAAACACGTTGCGATCTGAACAGCCATAAAGGTTGCTCAACCCGCGAAACCGCGAATTATTTCGGAGCTCGGATGCGAACAATATCGGCAACGCGCTCACGATGAACATCAGAGATTTTATCGCTCTCGTTGGCGGGACTGCCGCGGCATGTGCGCCGGTCATCGCGCAAGACTCAACCTTGGTTTTTTGGCGCAGGCGAAGCGCCGGGTCGGCGGACAGATTAGTCTCCAACCTGATATTTCGTCTCTTTAGTCCAATAATCAGGAAAGCCCACGACCTTTTGCAATTCGGCAAACGAGATGCTCGGTGGCAAACTCTTCCCGCTCTCCGGGCTCAATGCGACGAGCGTGGTTTGCATTGCTGTGATGGCAGACGTCAGCAAGGCGACCGGATAGAGCGCAAGCTTGTAGCCAATCTGCTGTAGTTCTTTGGGTGGTAGCACCGGCGTCTTCCCTCCTGGCACCATGTTGGCCATGCAGGGTTTCTGCATTGCCTCGCAAAACCGCGTCATTTCCGCTTCGTTCTCGGGGGCCTCCAGAAAGAAGATGTCAGCTCCTTCCGCCTCGAAATCACGACATCGCGCAAGCGCTTCGTCAAACCCATGTATAGCGCGGGCATCGGTCCGTGCCAGGATCAAAATGTCAACGTCGCGCTTGGCGTCCACGGCCGCACGTATCTTCATACGCGCCTCGTCGCGTGTAATGACCTGCTTTCCACGCGTGTGCCCGCATTTTTTTGGGTTCACCTGGTCCTCGATCATCACAGCGGCAGCACCTGCGCGTGCATATTCGATGACCGTGCGCTGCACGTTGAGCGCATTGCCGTAGCCGGTATCTCCATCACCGATTAACGGGACATCGCGCGCCGCGCTGCAACAGTTGTGCAGAGTATCGAGCATCTCGGCAAACGAGATGAGCCCCGTATCAGGCAGCCCAAGACGAGCCGCGGAAACGGCGAAGCCGCTCATGAACGTCACTTTGAACCCGGCGTCGGCAACGAGCTTTGCCGAAATTGCGTCAAAGCACCCCGGCATGATCTCGATACCGGGCTCGGCCAGGACTTTGCGCAGTCGCTGAGCAGCTGTCACGATTTGCAATCCGTAAGGCCAATTGACGGCTGGCGGCGAAGTTACACAAGCGGAAATCCAACTTATCTATTCGGGGTGGCGATTTGACGCAAATGGCATGCACCCGAAACTAAGCATCTATGAACGAATTTGAAGAACAATTACTTTATTTTTGAAGGTGCGCGCGCCAGTCTCGTCTGTCTCGAACGTCGCACACTGTCCTGTGACGACGTTCGAAACTTGGCGTCCGCGGAGACCCGCAGCTCGTCAAGCTGATGCGAAGCAAGCCATGGATACGGGCTTACGTAATCGAAATAAAAGTTCACCCGTTTCATAGCGCTGGATTGCACTACCTACATGATACGTCTAGCTATTGATTTCTTGAAATCAAGCACCGCTTTTAGTTTTAGTTCTGCCACAGCGGCGAAGATGCGCCGGCGATGCAAGGAAGAGAAGTCATTGACACGGCGGTGTCGTGGCAGGTGGTCCGAAACATGGTCCTTTGAGCCCTGAGTGAGGGTCGGGAACCTATGCTGGCTTCTCGCGCCCGACTCCTGAGAGTGCTTGTTCACTGCCAAGAGCGAAACGCCGCCTTCTCTCCTGTGGCTTGCAGCGATCCAAATTGTCGAGCGCAAACAGAATCTGCCCGGCTTGGCGCCAAAGGATAGCTTCATAGCGACTAAGGCGGTCGAGCGCATAGTTGGAGAGATTGCAGAGGCGCAAGAAACAACGCGCAAGCTTAACGTGCCGGCCTTGTTCCACCATGCCGCTTCTATGCCTGATGTACGCAGGGCGCGGCCTCAGTTAATCTTGGCGGATGGGGGAGCTGATTCTCTGGAAACAAATCACGGCGGAACTTAACGGCCACACTGTCACAGGCTTATACAGCACGTCGCGGGAGGGATTGGTGACGGTCAGAACACCCTACGAAAGCAAGAGCAGGCAGTTGGGCGGATCGAGCAATTCGTTGATCGCCAGAATTCTGTTGCGTGAGCTAGCGGCGGAAGGAAAGGCGTAACATGCTGCTTTTTGCTGCATTGCAACGAGTATTTTGCTTTCCAAAGATCTGAAAGTTGTTACAAATGTTTTGTTTTACGGCCTGTTGAGCCCCGTTGCGCGTGAACTTTTTAGTGGCGAACGCGTTGTCGTGCATCCCCACAACAGCTGTATCTCGGACATCCCGGTCACGACGAAAGGACGCTTATGTCTGATGCAGAGCAGCGTGATATCGCGGAGGCCCTGTTCGAGCCAAAGCAGAGCCGCGAGGAAATAAAGGGTGCCATCAAGCTGGAGGAAGCGAGGCGTGCGGCTATGGTCAAAAACCTATACCGTCTGAGGAGCTTGCGCCTGTCGCGCAACCAAGCCAACACGCAGTCCGAAAAATAGCACCTTTCGAGCAAGAAACTCTGGCAGCTTCGCAATGTTGGCCGCGATCCGTCGCGCCTCCGCTACTCTATGTGCTTGGCGGTTTCGTCGTCGCACTGGGTTGTGATTTTGCCCTACCACCCTTTCCGAAATTCGGATTCCGCTGCTTGCATGCCGCCACGACCGACGGGTCAATTTGCGGCAAAGCCTTGGTGGCCTGCATCCGTTGCGGCGTCTCCGTCATAATCGGCCGAATGCAATCCAACATGATGCCAAGACCCCTCTTGGCGCCGTTGCGAACAAAGCCCGCCTGGTTGCATACCGCCCTGATGCGGGCGCAGGGGTTCCAGCTCACAGGTTTAGTGGCCGCGGCTTGAGCGGGGTTAGGTTGAACGAGCGGTGCCAACAGAATGAGAAGACTGACTAGGATTGCGCGCATAATTCATGGTTCTGGCGGCTAGAAGTTCATCCGGTAGCTGGACAGTATCAGTATCAAGCCTTGCGCAATAATTCCGGCAGCTTGGCGATATTGGCTGCAATCCGTCATGCCGCATTGCGGCTCAATAACTTTGCGAGAGATCGGCGGCCGACACCCTCCCTGTAATAGATGAATATCGGCGGCCGGTCGTTGCTGGCCTTTACGACAAAGGAGCCGCCGATGTCCTCGACAGACCACGGCGGCGGGAAGCGGTGGGCCGACATTCATTTTTGCTTGTTCTTGGCCGCCGCTGGTGGAGCTGGCCGGACATCGGCCCAGGGGTCTTTTTTTCCTGCGTCAGATCAAGTTGTGGCAATCCAACACAGCGGGAAGTTTTGAGGCCGCGTACGTCCGGCATAGGCGCGGCGGATCGCGGCGAACATCGCCAAGCTGCTGGAGCTGGTGCGCCAAACCTGACTAGGCCAAGTTCTAATGTCTGCAAAGCCATTGTTCAACGCTGCCGCAATTGCGATGCGGCCGTATTCGCTCCGGGCAGCACAATCACGGTCGTGCCGACAGTCACACGGCTGTAAAGGTCTTCAACATCCTCGTTGGTCAGACGAATGCAGCCGGAGGACACGAAGCTGCCGATGGTCGACGGCTGATTCGTGCCATGGATCCGATATTCCGTGTTGCCGAGATACATCGCACGCGCACCGAGCGGATTAGCTTCACCACCGGCCATAAAGCGCGGCAGATAAGGCTGGCGCTTGATCATCTCCTTGGGCGGGAGCCAGTCCGGCCATTCCTTCATGCGGCTGATGCGCTCGGTGCCCGACCAGGTGAAGCCCTCGCGGCCGACGCCGATGCCGTAGCGAATTGCCTTGCCGTGGCCGATCGTGAGGTAAAGGTAAGTGTTCGGCGTATCGATGATGATGGTTCCGGCCGGCTCGACTATTGGGTAATCGACGAGCGTCCGATGAAACCGCGGCGGTAGTTCTTTGGCTGGTGCTCGCTCCGGCTGATATTCCGGTGGCAAAGCGGCGACGGCAGTGCCTTGTGGCGGCGGCATTGGCCCCGGGACGCCGTGCGGATACGTGCCTGGATAGCGCGGCGTACTGGCGGGATAAGCATACGGTGGTGGATAGACCGAGCGCGGCGGTCGCGGCGGGTAAAGGTCGTTATATGGATCTTCGTACTGGTCGCTGTAGGGAGGATACGCGCCTGGGTAGCGCGGCTGACTGGCCAGAGATGGATAGGATGCAGGTGGCGGATAGCCGACCGGTGGTGGTTGGCCCGGCAAATATTGCGCGGCAGCACTGCCGAATGAGCCGGTAAGGCTGAACGCGATCACAATAAGGCTGAGGTTGGCACGCAACACAGACCCCAACGATCCCAATTGGCACTTATGGTGGAAGTTCTGGCGGTATGAAGGCGCGGCCATAACGAACAAGATTTTCAAAAAGCCGGCGTTTCGACGCAAAATTCCCCCGGCGAGCATGCTCGAGAGCTACACAAAGAGGACGAACGTCAACTTAACGCATTAGAAAAACCGCTGCCGTTCCGGTCATCAGGCTGTGATCTACGTTCTTGTTAGGCAACGGTGCCTCGGTCCCGATGGCGCTGTTAACCGTTTTTTAACAATGGCGTGGCGTGGCCGAGCACAATTCGGCACCTTGGCTTCTCGGGGATTGCCCAAAGTAAGCCGCCTTACGCGCGCGAGCGTGGCGGTCGTCTGAACCGCAGGATGAGCCGCCGTGGTCTCGCAAACCTTGAGCGTGAGATCGAGAATCTTTGTTGCCGCCCTCGCGGCAAGCGTCATCAACGGGCTACCTGCAGTCGCTGGATCCGGCCACCCGGCCCATATGCTGGTGTCCGAAATGACGCGGCCACCAGCCGGATGGGTGGGGTTCTGCGTGGAGTACTTTCCGGAATGCATGACCAAGCCGTCAGTGCCCCGTGACATGTTGCTCACGACGCAGGCTTGGAAAGAGCTCGAGCGCGTTAATCTGTGGGTCAACACCCACGTCAAGCCGATGACCGACATAGATCATTGGGGTGTCGTCGATCGATGGAATTACCCTGACGACGGTTACGGTGATTGCGAGGACTACGTCCTCCTCAAACGACGAACGCTGATCCAACTCGGCTGGCCGCGAGAGGCACTGCTGGTGACCGTTGTATTGGACAGCGAGGACGAAGGACATGCCGTGCTAACGGTGAGCACCGATAAGGGCGACTTTGTCCTAGACAATAAGAAAGAGGACATCCTGCTGTGGTCAAAGACCGGCTACCGTTTCGTCAAGCGGCAATCGCAGTCCGACCCCAACGTATGGGTTTCGCTCATTGATCCACAATCCGTTGTTGCCACAGCGACCGGGCACTTCGGTATTTTGCGACCGGGCACTCACGATTGAAGCTACTTAAGGCTGGGATGAGCGTTGCGTCGCAGCGAAACTAGGACTGAGCAATGTGGTTCTTGCTGCGAGTGACTTTCTGGCTGGCCGTTGTTCTGGTCTTGCTGCCAACCGGTGGCTCGCAGACTGCACCGAAGTCGCAAGTCAGTGCGGGCGAAGCTTTTTCAGCGGCCCGAGGTGCGGTGATGGACTTCGATCGTTTCTGCGAGAGGCAGCAAGAAGCGTGCGTGGTCGGATCACAGACGGCCGTCACGCTCGGCCAGCGTGCGCAGGCAGGCGCAAGAATGCTCTATGAGTTTCTCATTGCGCGTCTCGGATCGAACAAGACCAGTTCCGTGCGAACTACGGACTCGATTCCCCTTCCTCAGCATCGACCGGATATGTGAACTCCCCGTATCAGAACCAACTTCGCTGATTGACGCGGCCGTCGTCTATTATCACCAACATCGCGGCGAACGGTGGGACCGCGTGCATCGGGTTTTCGGGCACGCTGGCGAGGTGCTTTTTTGTTGCAGTGACAAGAGTCCGCTTATGGCTCTTAGCGGATCACAACAGTACCTCGCGATGTCTGCTTCGTCAGACGGGGTGTTTGGACAAGAACTCGAGAATGAGACTCGCGATCTCGTCGTTCTTCTCGTCGAGGGCGAAATGGCCAGCATCCAGCAAATGGATTTCGGCGTCCGGAAGATCTCGCCTATATGCCTCCGCCCCAGGAGCGATGAACGAGGGATCGTTCCGCCCCCAGACCACCAAAGTCGGCGGCTTGTGTTCGCGCAACCACGCTTGCCACGCCGGATACGAAGCGACGTTCGTCCGGTAGTCGTACAACAGATTCGCCTGGATCTCGTGTTGGCCAGGTCTCGATAGGTGGATGTACTCGTCAGTCCAGGTATCCGGGTTGTAACGATCGCGATGCGAGGTGCCAAGGGTATGACGCTGTTCGGTCGCTGCCAGTGACACAAACGTTTCGAACACCTCAGGATGTGCTTTCGGATCGGCCCAATACTGCGCGATACCGGCCCACTTGGCGCCTAGGCCTTCCGTGTAGGCGTTGGCGTTCTGGATAATGAGAGCCCGCACCCGCTCTGGATGCGCCAAAATGATGCGAAGGCCAACCGGCCCACCGTAGTCATGAAGGTAGAACGTGTATCTATTGATCTTGAGTTGCTCGAGGAGATCGTTGGTCGTCTTCGCCAGGTGGTCGAATGTGTACGCATATGACGAAGAGGGAGGGGCGTCACTCTGACCGAAACCCGGGAAGTCCGGAGCTATCAGGTGGTAGCGTGTAGCAAGCAAAGGAATGAGCGTATCGAACTCGCGGGAGGAAGAAGGAAACCCGTGCAGCAGCACGATTGTTGGCGCGTCCTCCGGGCCAGCTTCGCGGTAGAAGATGCCGACGCCGTCAACTGTCACACGATGATAGGTCGTCGTAGAAGAAGTAGACTCCATCGGAGCAGCCCGCGCAGCATGGCCAACGACTATCGCGGCCGCAGCGGCCAGAAGAATTCGAGTTTTCATCATTGCCTCGTACCTAGGTCAAGTCAGTCTTATTGGAGACCTAGGCCAATGTCTGCTTTTGGCACAAAGCGGACATCCAAGCGCCGCCAGTCCATGTCCGCTTTTGGAGGTAAGGCGGACATGAGGCGGACGTGACGTGATGTCCGCTTTTTGACCCAAAGCGGACATCGGCGGCTAGGGTCTGGTGCAGTCAGTCGCAAATCCCTGCTTCCGACTTCGCGCATTGGCTTTGGCGGGGTCTCGGACTAGAGAAATGCGAACAGGAAGGAGCCGCCATGAGCTTTTACGAGAAAGGCCCTGTTCGCATCCATTTCGAGGAGAAAGGTTCCGGCTTCCCGCTGCTAATGATTGCCGGCGGCGGGCTGAATTCCGCCATCCCAAATCTGTCCGCGCCCTATTCCCCCTTCAATGCGATGGACGAGTTCAAGTACGAATACCGCCGCATCGGCGCCGACCTTCGCAACGCTAATAGCGGCCAGTCCACAGGTCCCCTCGAGATCGATCGTCCCTGGGGTTCTCATACCGACGACCATCTCGGCCTGATGGATCATTTGCGCATCGACAAGTTCATGGTGCTGGGTTTTTGCATTGGCGGTCCCATGATCTGGAATCTGTTGAAGCGGGGGCCCGACCGGATCGTTGCGGCCGTGCTGGCGCAGCCATCGGGCTCGCGGCCCGAGATGCGTGACCTGTTCTACGATAACAACATGAAGGGCTGGGGGCCGGAGCTTGTGAAGCGAAGGCCCGATATCACGATAGAGCAGGTGGAAAAATTCCTGACCAGGATGTATCGCACCGACCCCGACTTCGTGTTCACGGTGACCCGCGATTTCGTCCGCAACTGCCGGACGCCGGTGCTGATCCTGCCCGACGACATCCCGGCGCATCCTTATGCGGTTGCGATGGAGGCCGCGATGCTAGCGCCGAATGCAGAGGTGAGCATGTTCCCGTGGAAGGAGCCGAAGGAGCGGATTCCGCTCGCGGTGCGGCAGATCCGCTCCTTCCTCCGTGCACACCGGCCCGCGGCGGCGCGCGAGTTCGTCGGACTTGTTGGTCGTGCGGCGGCCGCTGGCCCTGTTGTGGCACGCGCACCATGACGGCGAAGGAACTCGGTATCGCGATCGTCGGCTCTGGCCGCATCGGCACCTTGCGTGCGAGGTTAGCGGCGAAGCACCCCGCCGTCCGCTTCCTTGCGGTCTCCGACAAAAAAGCGGAGCAAGGTAAAGCACTCGCCGATCTCACCGGCGCCGACCTCTATTCAACGGACAACAACGAGGTGATTGCTCGGCCGGAGGTCACCGCAGTATTTGTCTCAACGCCGGAAGGCGAACACGCCGCGCCGGTGTGCAAGGCGCTCGAGCTCGGCAAGCCGGTGCTGGTGGAAAAACCACTAGCGCTATCGCTCAACGACGCCGAGGCGATTCTCAAGACCGTCAAGCAAACCTCAGGGCTGCTGCGCGTCGGCTATAGCCGCCGCTTCAAGGAATGCTTCCTGCGCGCCAAAGAGCAGATGGTGCACGGCCGTCTTGGCAAAGTCAGTGGTGGGCTGGCTCGAGTCTATAATTCACGGGCGCAGACCTTTGCAATTCTTAAGCGCGACCCGCACGCCACGCCGGTGCTCGACGTGCTCACCTATTACATCGATCTGATGTGCTGGTTCCTGGAAGGTAACCCGCCGGTCGAAGTGGTGGGGCGCGGCCAGTCTGGAATTTTTCGCGAGGCCGGTTATAGCGCGCAGGACGTGACATGGGCGCTGGTCACTTTCGCGGACGGCGCGGTGATTAATTTCGGCATCAGCTATGCGTTGCCGGCAAACTATCCGACGCAAGGCCAATCGGACCGTGTCGAGCTTCTCGGCGCCGACGGCACCATGATCATCGATGACGATCACATGGAGCATCTGATTTTCTCCGAAAAAGGCATCCCGCATCCTTATGTGCCCGGCCACTCCGTCAATTTGGCGTTTCTTGGCAGCAACTCGGCCGGCGACTGGGCGGTCGGCGATTTCTGGGGCCCGCTCGGGAACGAAACGCGCGCTTGGCTCGACTTCTTGTCGACTGGCCGACCGAGTGTGCATGCCACGCCGGAGCAAGCGATGCTCAACCTGAAAACGACTTACGCCATCGAGCGCGCGGTCGCGACCGGGCAAGCGGTGCGGCTGGATTAGCGTCCCCGCGCCGGTTCACTCCGGCTTGATGTTGGCGTGACGTTGCGCGCGAATGCGCGCTGACGGGGAGCTATGTCTGCCTTTGGCATAAAGCGGACATTCCCGCGGCCGCGAACGATGTCTGCTTTCGGGGCGCGATACGACGACGTGATTTCAGCGTGCAGGTATGCCAACTTATAAATACCCCGAACAGTTGCTCGATCACCTCGCCGGCGGTGGCGAGCACAGGCTTTGATCGACACAGTCCTCGTAACTATGCATTCGGGAAATAAACCCACCAGACTTGAGGCTTTCGGCCAGGCGATCAAACCCTTGACGTGACACCTCCGGCGTTCGCGCCCATAGGCCCGCGTCGCGGTAGCGTCGAAGCGAAGTCGTAAGGAGATCTGGTAGCACGTCCGGGTAGAATGGCGTGACCTCATGCGCCAATTCTTCCGCGCTGTGCTCGGCGATCCAATTAAGCGTGCGCCGCGTTGCGCGGACCATGGCGGCGAACGCCACACGGTTGCGGCGAATGCTGTCACGCGTCGTCAGGAACGTCGTATAGACGGTTGGCCCGCGGTTGCTCGCGGCATAGAGGATGTCGCCCGCGCCCGCCCGCTGGGCCATCGACACGTACGGCTCGAACATCTGCACCACGTCGACTTCGCCATTGCGCAACGCCCTTAGATTGTCGCCCATGGTGCGATCTGCAACACGATTAATGCGCCCCGGATCGACGCCCCGCTCGCGTAGGTCGTGCTGCAGGCAGAGCCATGGGGTCGGCACTTCCGACACGGTCGCAACCTTCAGCTGTGGCAGATCAGCCAAATAGAAGCCGGAACGTTCGCACTTGCCGACCAGAAAGAACGGATCGCGTGCGGCAACCTCGCAGAAACAGACAAGCGGCGAGGCGGGATCCAGGTCGCGCGCTTTCATCACCCGCATCGGTCCACCCCACGAAATGTCGATCGATCCGTCGAGCAGCCCGGCAGCAGCGGAGGCCGGCGCCGGAGAGTTGAACAAATCTACGACGATGCCCTCGCCGGCATAGAAACCGAGCGCGTGCGTGGCGTAGAATGGCGCATAAAACAAAGCACGAAAGTTTTCCGCGAGCCTGATCCGCATCGTGGTAATTTAGTCCATCGACACGCCGGTCGTGTCACTCTCCACGAATTTTTGCAGATAGTTCGGCGAGCGACAATCGGGCGCGAACCTGATCAGCGCCGATCTCTTGAACGCGCACCTGAACGACTGGGGTGTCTATGGTCGCGACAGTGGCAGAGTTGAGTTTTTGGACGAGCGCCGCAGACGTGCCGTGGGGCAAGAACAAGGCCAGCAGTTTGACGTCGAGAAATTAGTCAACGCTGTTCGTGTGCGGATGCCAGACCCGGCAGCGTTCTCAGCGCGTCGGCCTGAGGCCTCACTTCTGCGCCGCGGCCTTGAGGATCGGCGTTAACCGCGCAATCTCGCTTCTGACCAGCGCATCGAGCGGTGCAGGACCACGCCGGCCCTTCTCGGCGATCGCGGCGCCGAGTTCGGCGAACCGCTTGCTCGCCACCGGATCGTCCAGCGTCTGGTTGAGGGCCGCGGCAAGCACGTCGATGACTGACTGCGGCGTGCCTTTGGGGCCGAACAGTGCGAAGAACGGTGCGATGTTGAACTGCGGCAGGCCCTCTTCAGCCGCGGTCGGCACGTCTGCTAGGAGCGGATGGCGCGCTGCAGCGGCGATCGCGAGTGCATGCACATTGCCGGCGCTGATCTGGGCCAACTGGCCGA
>Ga0310910_10000396_pt1 | contig 21889 bp, 20 predicted proteins | sample GREbulkMGHF172_FD_203448 | JGI IMG/M metagenome (GOLD analysis project Ga0310910, IMG submission 203448) | Lab enrichment of tropical soil microbial communities from Luquillo Experimental Forest, Puerto Rico - GRE.bulkMG.HF172 | ecosystem: Environmental > Terrestrial > Soil > Tropical forest >... | reverse complement strand
TTTCTCGAGGGATCGCGAAACCGCGCCGTGACCAACGACACAAAATTGCAGCTTGGTCAACCTGCGGTCCTGGTCGTCGCGCAATTCGAAAATGTAGTTGCCTGGCTCATCGGTCGGCAGCGAGTAGTGAGATCCATTGGCAGCCACGGAAATCTTTTCTGTTTTGGTGGTGCGCTCCTTTAAAACGGATTCGTAGGCGAACTTGCCGCTTTCCTGTTTCGTGAGAACAGAAACGTATTCCTGGGCGATGATATTCGCGGTCACGTTGCCGAGCGCGATCCGGTTCAACTGCGGATCAAGCGCGACAAGATCGACTGTGCGCGGTTTGTTCATATCGATGTAACGGAGGTCGCCGTCCGCCATGTAGCCGATTACATAGGGCAGCGCTGAGATCAGCGAGGTCGTTGTGGTCGTGACGCTGCGGCCGCCTTCAGCTTCAAAACCTTCGGCGATGAAACGCATCGAATAAGTCGCGTCGGCGAATCGCTCGAGCTGTAAATCGAACTGCGTTTGGCCGGCCTCATCGGTTTTGTTCTCGCCGAGCTCGATCGTTTGTTCAGTCCGTTCCTTTTTCGGATCGTAGAGTCGATCGAAGAAGACGTAATCGCGAAATTCCGGGAATGAGAATGCAGTCGGCATCAGTTCGATGCGCGAGACAATTCGACGATCGGTCGCCGGCGTGCCGTATAGATTGGCCAGCGAAACTGACGCGCGCATTTCTTTGGGCTGGATCCAGCCACGCGGCGACGTTTGCGACAGGCGACTGTCGATCTTCATCCGGTCGGGCACAAATTCCTTTACGTTTGCCGTCGTCGAACCGAGCAGGGTCGAGCGTTTGCTGTTTTTGACGAGGTAAACGTTGAATGTGTAGAGGCCGGTGGGCGATTCGGTCGCAGTCTGGTAAGTGAGTTCCGTGAACGCGGAGTCGGGCAAGTTGATTTTCTTCGTTTGCACGCCGTGCCCGCGCGCATCGACAACTTCGGTTTCGAGAGGCAATCCTTTGAGATTTCCCTGCCAGTTCCGCTGTTTTACCGCGACTGCGATATGAATTTCGTCGCCGGGTCGATAAACGCCGCGCTCGGTGAAGACGAAGGCATCAAGATTTTCCGGCAGTGCATTGTCGACACCGTCGATGTCGAAGCGGGAAAAGTTTAATTGTCGATCTTCGCGAGCGTAGGGGATGAACGAGACGTCGTCGCCGTTACGCGCCACGAACGCGACCGGTGTTTTCTCGCGCGTCGACTTTTCAATCGACGTAAACGCGCAATGGCCGTTGGCGTCCGTCTTCGTAGTTTGGAGTGGGATGCCGTTCTTCCCAAGAAGATCGACAACCACGTTCGCGAGAGGTTGGCCTTCTTTGATCGACATCAAAAAGACGTCGTGACCGCCGTCGGCACTTTTCTTGGTCAGAATGCCGATGTCGGTAACGAGAACGAAACGCGAATCACGGACCCCGATCGGCTTCTTTTGGACTGGGTCCCAACCGTGCGCGGTCAGGAAAAAGAGGCCGCGTTCGCTTCCGCCATCGGCCGGTTTGCGAAGATGTTCGGTGAAATCGAACGCGGAGTAATTCGCTTTCCATTTGTTTTGCATCGCGATGCCTTGCCGTTCGGTCGCGACGCGGGAGATGTTTTCGTTGTTGAAGTAATCCGGGTTCTCAAAAAGCGGATTTTCAAATTTTCCTTCGGTCTGACTGACGAGGTGATTGATCTGGGTTGTTGCGACCCGGCTAATCTCGAATTCGATCGCGCTCAATGCGCGCGAACGGATCGACAATTTCTTCTCGCCATTGACGGCCAGGACGCCGCCCTGGCCTTCGATCTGCAGTTCGCGCGGCAACGACGGCACGTTGACGACCGCGTTGTAATCTTCGCTCAACGGATAATCGCCAAACGCGCGAACGCCTTTTTTTACTCGAACGTAAAGCTCGCCGTCGGTTTCAACGCGGATACGAAAGGCGTGCTGTCGATCCTGCACTTTCTCAGAAGGAAGAGGCATAAAAGCGATTGGGCGTGATTCATCCAGAACATCCTCGGGAACATCGGTCGCGCTTTTCCAAAGCTCCGTTTCCTTCAATTGTGAGCCGACTGTTTCTTCGTTCGAGTCAGTTTCATCGTTGGAAGTTGGGGACTTTTGTGCCGTCGGCTCGGTATCCTCTGAGCTGTCCACTTCCGCTTCTTTTTCCTCCTCAGAGACTTTGCGCTTTGGCAGCAATCGAACCTCGAGCGCTTTGGCCAGATCGCGCGTGCGGATGTCTGCCGTGGTGGTGAGAACGATTAACTGTTCGGGCTCGCCGCTTTTGTTTCGAGCGATCGTGGTTTGGATCGAATCGACTTTGAACATCGAAGCGATCGACGGAATTTGGAGCTTCTGCTCGAGGCTATTCTTCGTCTGCGCGCCGCCTTGGATTGTGCGGACGCCTTTGCTCAAAGTCAGTTTTATAAAGTCGTCCCGTTCGGGAAGAGTGAGTGACGAGCTCTGCACAAACGCAACCCGATGATGTAGACCATAAGTAACTGTGAAGTGCGGCGCGGGATCGTTCGGCACGAAAACGTTCGCGCCGCCGACGGTGGTGAATTGAAGATGTTGATCTAACTCGCCGGGCTCGACCGCGTGCGTGAGCTGGAGTGTCGCAGTGATGGTTCGCTGTGCCGGGTTCGTCGGATCCTGATAAAGCTGGATTTGTTTGATCGTGATCTCGAACGAGGGGGTGTGCGTCTCGTAAACGAAACGTTCCATTCGCACGTGGCTCGGGAAGAATTTCTTGTCGAAGTTCACTCGGAATTTCTGATCGGCCGGCCAATCCTCTGTCGGCTCAAAAACCAGGACGTCGTCTTTGATCCAATGCCAGGTTCCGTTGAGGTGGGGCTGAAGTTCCACGCCTTGGACCGATTGTTTTTTTAAATCGTCTAGGCGCGCGGCCGACTCGCTGAAATAAACAACCAGCCGCGGAAAGTTGAGGTCCTTGTCGAGTTTCGTGACTTCAACTGGCGTGATGGTGACGGTGACGCGCCGCGGTTTTGGCAAATGCGAATACCAATTCCAAGTCCACGCACCTATGCAAGAGATTCCGAACAGCGCCAGGATTGCAGGAGCGATCAAGCGGGGGTAGGCGTTTTTGAGGCGGTTCCAACCTTCGGCGGTTCGACTGAGCCAGCGCGGCGGTCTCCAGGAAATGCTTCCGAAGATTTGTTCAGGAATCCGTCGCACAAGAACGGCTGCAGCGGCAAGCCATTTCATCGCATTCGAGAGAGGCGCGGGAGTATTCATGAGGGGAATACGAGCCACTCCGCGAAAATCTTTCAGGGGACTTTTCCTAGGCCGCCGAACCCGCTACAAACGTCGGTATGAAGATAGCGGGATTGGCCAGTACGCGCCGAAGTTTGGTCGATCGGCTTGCGAATTGGGATGACCAAAAGCGGTGGCAGGAATTCTTCGATACTTACTGGAAGTTGATTTATTCAACCGCGCGTAAAGCCGGGTTGACCGATGCCGAAGCACAGGAGGTCGTGCAGGAAACCGTAATCACCGTCGCCAAAAAGATCGACAAATTGAAATACGATCCGGCGATCGGTTCATTCAAAGGCTGGCTCCTTCAAATTACGCGCTGGCGAATCGTTGATCAATTTCGGAAACGCAAACCCGGCGAAGCAAAACGTCTGTGCGAAACGGATGACCGACTCACGGCAACGATCGAACGCGTGCCGGACCCGCGCGCTGTCGATCTTGATGAGGTCTGGGAAACCGAATGGAAAGAGAATTTGTTGGAGGCAGCGATCGCGCGAGCGAAAAAAAAAGTCGATCCGAAGCAATTCCAGATTTTCGATTGTTACGTGCGCAAAGAGTGGCCGGCCCAAAAAGTGGCAGATCAACTACGGATCAGCATCGGGCAGGTTTATCTCGCGCGACATCGCGTTGGCGCAGTGTTGAAAAAGGAAATCAAAGCTTTGGAAAAGGCTGGCCGTTAGGGCATTAGCGTGCGGCGAGCGCAATTGCTTCACGCTCGCAGCTTATGTAAAATCGCGACATCGAAGTTTCTGCTCGAGTTCCAATCATTCCTGATCACGAAATGCTGCGCGTGATCGGGCACGGGGCCTATGGCGAAATCTGGCTGGCGCGGACCATTACCGGCGCGTTGCGGGCGGTGAAAATTGTTTACCGCAGCACGTTCGAAAGTGAGCGCGCGTTTCTGCGCGAATTCGAAGGAATGTCTGCATTCGAACCGATCTCGCGCGGACATGCCGGATTTATTGACATCCTGCACGTCGGCCGGACCAACGAATATCTCTACTACAGTATGGAGCTGGCGGACGACCACGTGGCCGGGCGCAAGATCGACATCACGAATTACGAGCCGCGCACGTTGAAGAGTGATCTCGCACGCCACCAACGTTTGTCGGCGGAGGAGTCGATTCGACTCGGCTCCTCATTGACTGACGCCCTCGAGGCGTTACACGCGCACGGGCTCACGCATCGCGACATTAAGCCGTCGAACATCATTTTCACCGAAGGCGTGCCGAAGCTTGCCGACATCGGCTTGGTCGCGGCGAGCGGACAACAATCGTTCGTCGGCACGGAAGGTTACGTCCCGCCGGAAGGACCGGGCACGCCACAGGCCGACATTTACAGTCTCGGCAAACTTCTCTACGAAACGTGCACTGGCAAAGATCGGCTCGATTTCCCCGAGATCGATTCGCAGTTGAGTCAGCGACCGGATCGTGAGCAGTTGCTACTGCTTAACAACGTTCTCGTCAGGGCATGCGCGAACGATCCGAAGAATCGTTACGAGTCGGCCGCGGAAATGCATCGCGATCTCCTGGCGCTCGAGCGCGGCGAGAGGCCAAGGAATGCGCGGCCGAAATTCTTGCTCGCGACGATGTCGATCCTGGCGATTGCAATCGCAGGCGCCTACTTTTTGTTGCAACACCGGCAACCGAGTCCCGGTTTGCATTTGCAAACGACTGTTCGAACCGAGCCGCCGGGCGCGCTGGTGGTTTTAGGGGATCACGCCGAAAAAAGTCCGGCCACCTTCCAGGATCTGGAGGCACGCAAATACAACCTTCGGATTATGGCTCCGGGCTATGATCCGATCGAGACGGTGGTCGAGTTTAGCCCAAGGAACTCGTTGATCTTGCCGCCATTTCATCTGGTTCGAAGCAAAGGCGCGATCGAGATCCAATCCGATCCGCCAGGCGCGCAGTTTTCGATTCACAGCCAAGACGCTCAGATTTTGCGCGAAGGAACGGCGCCACAATCGATCACCGATCTTCCAACTGGAAAATATTCGGTGGAGGCGCATCGCGGCGATTGGGAAATTCGCGATGAAGTCGAGGTGCAGCGTGGTGGCAAAACGATCAAATCTTTCGCTTTCATTAGCGCGATGACGAAGATCACAAGCGAGCCGACCGGCGCCGAGATTTTGGTTGATGGAACTTCACGAGGACAAACGCCGTTGCGACTTGAACTGCCCGCCCGGTCGCACGAACTGAGCGCCCATCTGGATGGCTGGCCTAACGAGCAGCAGAAGTTCGATGTCGATCCAAAGCACGAAAACAGTGCGCATTTCGTTTTCGCCAACGGCAGTGTGAAGATCACGAGCGCGCCAGGCGGCGCGATGGTGAAGGCGAACGGTAAGGAACTTGGTCAAACGCCGCTCGTGATCGAGGAAATAAAGCCCGGCGATGTGACTTACCAATTACAGCTTGCCGGTTACAAGCCGACTTCGATCAGCGGCAAGGTTGAGCCACAACAGCAAACATTCCTGGCGGCGCGTTTGGAAAAGAGCGTCGGTCCGGCGCCGGGACAACCCTTTGCTAATTCGTTAGGCATGAAGTTCGTTCCGCTAGGCGATATTCGCATCTCAATTTGGGAAACGAGAGTGCAGGATTACCAATCTTTTTGCGCTGCGACCGGGAGGCGGTACGAACCGCCGGATTTTCAACAAGCGCCGAATCATCCAGTCGTGAAAGTGAATTGGTTCGACGCGATGGCGTTTTGTAAATGGCTGACTGAAAAGGAGCGCGACGAAAATTTAATCGAAGATCGACAATCGTATCGTCTGCCGACCGATAAGGAATGGAGTCTGGCAGTCGGATTGCAAAATGAAAGCGGCGCTACGCCGCAAGCTCGTGACAGCAAAATTAAGAATGAGTTTCCATGGGGGAAACAATGGCCGCCGCCCACCGGCGCGGGCAATTATGGAGCGCCACAACGGCGAGGCGCAACGATGCCCGTCGGAAGCTTCAAGGCGAACTCGCTGGGCCTGTACGATTTGGGCGGCAACGTTTGGGAGTGGTGTGCGGACACCTACAAAGGCGGAAGCAGCGGGAGCGCACGTGATTGGGGCGTTCTTCGAGGAGGATCGTGGGCCACAAGCAATCGCCTGGAAATGCAATCGTCTTATCGCAACGTGATTGACCGAAACGATCGCGATGTGATTTACGGATTTCGTTGTGTCCTTGCGCCGGAGACGACGGACAATCGCTAAACTCACGACTCCGCTCAGTGGGCACCGCGTCCCGCACCTGTATAAAACCAAACGGGCAAAAGCGCGAGTGCAATCACGAAGGCTAAGAGAAAGAACACCGGCTGAAGCGCGATGCCCAGTCCAACCAGCAATCCCAGTAACAAAGCGGTCCTCGGCGGGTCCAGCATCTCGTATGTTTTCATAACGCCTCCTTCGTCAATTCTAATTTAGAGATGCTGCTTACCGAGCGCTAACTGCGTCTTGCTTTTGGTTGGGCGAATTTTGTGGGGAGCTAGATCCCCCAGGATGGTGCGGAGCCGTTTGAGAAACGGCAGTTGTGCGGGATTGATCTTCCGCCCGGCGATTTCTTCGCCAAGAAACTCTGCCCGATCGATTTCCGGAAATTCTTTGAGCTTTCCTGAGTGCGGCGGCCACTCAATTTGAAATGTGTTCGAGTGTGCCTTGAACGAAACGGGCAAATCGCCTTCGACGGCCCAGGCGTGCACGGTTTTGCCTCCTTTTTGTCTAATTGAACCGAGCTGAGCAAAATCTCCTGACGGTTTGATTCCGATTTCTTCTTCGAATTCGATCCGCCCTCGAGCCAGCAAATCCTCGCCCGCTTCAGCTTCGCCTTTGGGAATCGTCCAGGCGCCGTCGTCTTTGTTTCTCCAAAACGGACCACCGGGGTGAACAAGCAAGAATTCAATGCTTTCGATCCTGCGCCGAAACATGAGCAAACCGGCGCTGATGTTGCTTCGCGTTTGTTTTCGTGGCCGGCGCGAATCTTCCACACCGAATTTCAACGCCGGACTGCGCGAAGTTGCAACTAATGAATGATCTCGAGCGAACCGAGCGTGGCCGGATCGATGCCGGACGTAATCGGTAGGCGATGATCGCGTTGATAACGCGCGATTGCCGAGCGGGTTAGCGGACCCATCTGCCCGTCAATCGCGTAAGTGTAGTAGCCGAGCTCCTGCAATGCGGCCTGAACACTGGCGATAATCTGTTCCGGCGAAAGTCCGTCGTAACCGTAGATCGGTTCGTTGTAGGCATAGTACGAGTAAGGATCGTAGCCCCAGGCCGGATACCACCAGCCGTCCCACCATCCCCACCAGCCCCAATCCCAAAAGATGAAGGCGATACAGTGGTCATGCCACCAATCGTGGTCGTGATGATGATGGCAATTGTTCCAGTGGTTCTGATGCGCCTGGGCAGTGGTTGAAACATTTCCATTCCAATTGCGCAAACGAGCCGAGGTTTGCAGAGCAAGTCTGCTCTTCGCGGTAATATTTACAGCGCCAGTGTGCTGTAAATTTCTGTTGCCGCTGCGTTGAAGTGCGCGCGTTTGGTTCAAATTGCTTGCGCCGGAATGCACCGAGTGATGCACCGTAGAAGGTCCGACTGCTGAATAGATAAATACGCGGTTACCGTTGCGATAGGTGACGACCGGGTGGTACATGCCCTGGGAATAACGATACGGCATACCATAGAAAGAATGTGGGCCCCCACTGAGATGTGACGCTCCCGCGGCGGATGGTGCTGATGCTGAGCTACTATGAGCCGCCGGCGCGGCCGAGCCACCGCTGTTACCGTGAGCCGACGCGTTACTGACACCAAAGGCGAGCGCCGCGATCGCTACGATTACAAAGAGATTTTTCATAAACAGGACTCGCCAATGAAACCATTCCACCTTCCTTTAGTTGCAGTATTCTAAGCTGATTTTAGCCTTGGAAACGGTCAATCTGCCGGCGAAAGCATGTGATATTTGCTTCGTTCCAGAATCGGTCCTTCCACGCTGCCATTCAAAAATTGGACGACTGCAGGGTTGGTCGATTGTCGGAACTGCTCGGCTGTTCCTTGCTCAATAATCTTGCCGCGGTGCAACATCGCCATCCGCGTCGCAACGTGAAATGCGCTATCCATCAAGTGCGTCACGATAATGGATGTTGTTTTCGTCTGGGTCGTGAGATCGATGATCAACTTGTCGATCAGTGCGCCGATCACGGGGTCAAGCCCCTGGGTCGGTTCATCGAAAAGGATCAATTCCGGTTCCATTACTAACGCGCGCGCCAGGCCAACGCGTTTCCGCATGCCGCCGCTCAACTCGAATGGCATCAATTTGTCTTCTCCGGACATCTCCACCATCTCGAGTTTTTCGTCGACGATGCGATCGATCTCGCTCGGCGTTTTGTTGGTGAGCTCCTGCAAAGGCAAGGCGAGGTTTTCCCGCACCGTCATCGAGCTAAGCAGAGCCGCGTCCTGATAAACCATTCCGAAATGAGTGCGAATTCTTTCCAATTCGTGATCGTTCATTCGCGAAATTTCGTTCTTTTTGAAAAAAATCGCGCCGGCAGTTGGTTTTAAGATCCCGAGAATCAGGCGCAGAATCGTTGTTTTTCCGGCGCCGCTTTGACCAATGATGACCAGCCGCTCCTGTGGATCGACTTGGAGCGAAACTTTGTCGAGCACGCGCTTGTCGCCGAAACTTAGCTCGACATCGCGCAGTATGACGATTGAGCCCGTCGACTTCTGAGCAGAACATGTCGACATTAGTGTGGCGGTCATGGCGTCGCCTTACAATTGTGCACGGTCTCGATCAGTTTGCGTCTCGTCGCTTGAAGCCGGTGCGCCATCACTTGGCAGATCCGCTGAGAGAGATCGTGAGCGAGCGTAATATCTTCGTTGTAGTGTTGGCGAAGAATGTCGGCGTGGAAAAAGATCGCCGTCGTCGGCTCAATCGCTCGCGCATCAAAGTGCCAGCGATAAGGCGGGAACAACCACGACCATCCGAGCGGTTCGCCGGAGTGCACCGTGTCGGTCGCGATCGGCCCATGCTCCATGACCGAGCCTTCGAGCGCGATCGCTCCTGTTTGAATCAGAAAGAATCCGTGGGCCGGTTCGCCGGCACGAAAAATCATTTCACCGGCTTTGAATTGTTTCTTGGTCGCGTAACGGGCGAGCAACTCGACATGATGTGGGCTCATTCCGGTCAGAAAAGGGTGAGCGGCGATTTCCTTCCACACTTCTTGTTTAGCGGTGGCTTCGCAGGGCTGAGATGTAGTGTTCATACAACAAAATAATGACGGCGAGCCATTCCTGGCGCTTGCCGCCGCTTGGCTAATGGTGTGCGTTTTTTGGTGTTGATGTGGTAACCTACCGCAAGAAATGGCCAGTGAATGACAATTCCAGCGAAGCCTTACACTTGCGCGTCCGGCAGACTCCAAGCATGAAAAGGCCGAGCAGTTGCGTTGCAGTCGTGGACAACGCTTCTCTTTCCCGGCTAAGTCAACGTCGACGACCCGGGAACGTTCGAAAGAAAAAGCATGCGCGTGATCACACATTCACACTCGGAATCGAAGAGGAATTTCAAATCATCGATCCCGTGACACGCGAGCTGCGTTCGCACATTCAGCAAATTCTCGCCGACGGCAAAGTGCTGTTGCAGGAACACGTCAAAGCCGAAATGCATCAGTCGGTAGTCGAGCTGGGAACCAAAATTTGTAGCGACATCGGCGCGGCGCGAGAGCAAGTGGTCGAGCTTCGAAGCGAGCTGGCTGCGATCGCGGCGATGGAAGGACTTAAAATCGCATCCGCCGGCACGCACCCGTTTTCGCACTGGATGGATCAGTTGATCAGCACGGACGAGCGCTACCTCACCATTTTGAACGACATGCAGCAAATCGCGCGGGCAAACCTGATTTGGGGTTTGCACGTGCATGTCGGAATCCCCGATCGCGAGGAAGCGATCGACGTGATGAATCAGGCACGCTACTTCTTGCCGCATCTTTACGCGCTCTCAGTCAACTCGCCGTTTTGGCTCGGGCAGAATACCGGACTCAAGGCCTACCGACAGATGATTTTCGAGCGTTTCCCGCGCACCGGAATTCCCGACGCGTTCGAAAGTCTTTCCGAGTATGACGATTATTTGAAATTGCTGGTCTCAACCAACTGCATCGACAACGCAAAAAAGATTTGGTGGGACATCCGTCTGCATCCGTTCTTCAATACGATTGAGTTTCGGATTTGCGACGCGCAGTCACGAGTAGACGACACGATTGCGCTCGCCGCGCTGATGCAGGCTATTGTGGTGAAGCTGCACAAGTTGCGCGAACAAAACGTGACTTTCAGAAGTTACCCGCGACGCTTGATCGATGAGAACCGCTGGCGCGCGGCGCGCTATGGACTCGACGGCAAACTGATCGATTTCGGCCGCGGCTGCGAAGTCAATGAGCGCGAGCTGTTGCACGAAATGCTCGAATTCATCGCGACCGAAGTGAATGAGTTTGGGCTTGCTCGCGAAGTGGCGCATATCGAAAGGATCATGCGCGAAGGCACCGGCGCGGATCGACAAGTCGACGCGTGGGAGCGCAACAGCCACGATCTCAAGGCTGTTGTCGATCAGATCGTCGACGAAACTTACGAAGGTTTAACGATCAGTGGCAAAGGGATGAATTCCAGGACCGGTGCGGTTTGATCGGCGCAGCGCGAAAAGTTCCATTAAGTGATAGCAAAGCGCGACGCAAAGAACTGAGCCGGCAAAAAGCAACAGCGCGTAAAGCAATTGCGCGTATCGCCCGATCCAATCGCTTTCGCCACTGGCGACTCTCAGCGCAAGATCGACATCGCGTCCGGTGTAAGCCGTCCCGTAAATCCACTTCGCAACCCGAAGCTTCGAATCGAGAAAGACAACAATGTTCGGATGCGTGAATTCGACTCCAGCGTTGCCGACCTGAATACCGATTGATTCGAGTAAAGTATCAATGTTGGTTTGCGAAGCGGCGCCGATCGACCAGCCGAGCGGAATATTTTCGCGCTGCCGATAGTTTGCCAGCGTGGTTGCGTTGTCGGATGGATCGAAGGAAAAGAGCAACACGCGAAACTGTCTTGGATTGTTTGAAGAATCTGCCAATGCGGCCTTCAAACGATCGACGTTTTGCCGGCATGGGCCGGGGCAACGCGTGTAAATCGGAAGCAGGATCAGCGGATAACCGGAGAATTCCGACAATTGGCGCGCGCCCTCGCTTTCATCGGTCCAGTTTATCGATGGGATTGAACGTTCGCGTTGCGGTGCGGGATCGACGACGTTCGCGCGCGAAGTCGCAGCGCAAACGCTCAGAAAGACAAAAGTGAAGATTCGTTTCACGGCTTTGAAACGCTGACGGGCGTCGGCCGATCGGGTGTGTAGGCGCGCGCGCCGGGGAAATTGCTTCGCAATGTCTGCGTGATTGGCGGTGCGTAAGCGATCACGAGCAAAAGGGCGGCCCCCACCAGCCATGGCGTGAAACTTTGCACCGCGCGAACGTGTTCGTCGTGATACGGTTCAGAAACGACCAGCTCGAGCGCGCCTTGTTTTGTCGATCTGCTGAAAAGCGTGGCGAAGAAAACGATGAAAAACATCAACGCCGCCAGAGCCATGATTGTTCCGCCAAGGCTGCCGAGCATTTTGGCGGTCTGCCAATCCGCGTGATAAAGCGGCGACTGCGGGTTGGTGTAGGTCAATCCCATGTTGGTCCGTCGCGGTTCGCCCGCGGCGCCGCCGATAAACAGGCCGGTCGAGAAAATCATGATCCCGAGCGTCCAGATGTACGGCGTCCAGACGTTTACACGCGGGAGTTTGATTTCTTTGCCGGTCAATTTCGCGACTAGGAACAAAGTCATCCCGATGTAAGAGAGGAAGACCGGACCGGCGACCGTTTGATGAAAATGCGCCGGCAACCAGGAAGTGTTGTGCACCACAGTGTCGAGGTTGTAGGAGGCATTGATGATTCCGGTGACGCCGCCAAAAATAAAAATGCCGAGTCCGCAGAAGAAATAACCGAAGAGCCAGCGGCTTGTGTCAGTGTAGGGAAGCTTCTTCCACCAACCCATCAAACCGCGGCCGCCGTTGGCGCGCGCGCCGAGCTCCATCGATGCTGCCATCACGAATGCAGTCGCCAAACTTGGGACTGCCACCAGCATGGTGAAGAATGCGTGTACGAATTTCCAAGTGCTGCTGATTCCCGGTTCGGTGAACTGGTGATGAATGCCAACCGGCGCTGAGTAAAGAATGAGCCACATGAAGGTGAGCCGGCCGGCAAAATCAGAGAACAATTTTCCGCCTGAAACCTTCGGCAGCATCGTGTAATACATGACGTAGGTCGGCAGCAGCCAGAAATAGACGAGCGGATGCCCGAAGAACCAGAAGAGCATCCGAGCCAGCGGCACGTTCACGGTCGCAACCCACCCCATCGACCACGGGATCAGTAGAAAAATGATTTCGATTGCGACTGGAATCGTTGCGATGATCCAAACGATGAACGCGGCAAAGATGCCGACGACCGCGAGCGGAACCTTTTCGCCTGGATGCTCGCGTTTCCACGCAAAATAAACCGGCAACCAGTTGAAGAAGGCGATCCACGACCCAACGACCACGAGCGTTAGCCCAATGTAAAACGCAGGATGCGCGCGCAATGGCGGATAAAACGTGTAGAGAACGCTCGATGTTCCGGACAAAATCGCGGCGGCGGCGAGCACGGTTCCCACGATCATTAATCCGAACGATAGCCATGCGATTTTCATGTTTACGCGGCCCAGATAGAAACGAATCACCGCATAACCGAACGCGACTGCGAAAAATGTGGTGAACACGATTGCGTTGACGACGCCGTGCAAGGTGAGGCCCTGGTAATATTCGATACCCAAAACTTTCCGCGTGTGAATATGACCGGCCCGATAAAGTACCTGCATCAAGCCGTGATAGATCCCGAGGACGAGCAAGGCCGTCGGAAAGATCAGCTCGATCAGGATCATCCGCTTCAATCCCGATTCGATGGTCCGAGCAGTACTGGCAGTTGTTGATTCGTTAGGTAATTCCATCGGATTACTTCAAATTCTTGAGATACTCGATGAGCGCGTTCACTTCCTCATCGGTCAGCTCTGGCTTCGGCATTACGTCATCGAAGCCGGCCACAAGTGTTGTGCTTGGATTCATGATCGCTTCGCGCAGATACGCTTCGTCCGCGGTGATTGTCGATCCGTTCGTTAACTTGGTCTTACGGCCATAAATGCCTTTCAGCGTCGGGCCGATTCCCTCGGAGCCGTCGATCGAATGACAGGTCAGGCAATCTTTTGCTTCCAGCAGCTTGGCCATGTCATTAGTCTGAGGCACTGAGGTTGGCGCGGATTTCGTCGCCGTAAACGTTGCCGCATCGACTACTCGCAGATTGGCGGCCATTCGCTCGTGTCCCGTCCCGCAATATTCGTGGCAAAGCAATTGGTAGGTGCGCGTTTGATCTAGTTTAACGCGCGCGTAGTTCACTACGCCCGGTACAACCATTAGATTCAAATTTGTCCCCAACAAAATCAGTCCGTGCGTTACGTCTGGAGTGCTGACATAAATGTCGATGGTCGATCCCGCCGGCACCGTTATCTCCTTTGGCTCGAAGTCCCACATTTTTGCAACGTAATGCAGCTCGTAATGCGTCGGCGAATGCGTAACTAGCTCACCTTTTTCGAACGGTTTGATGTCGGTCAGACAAGTCGGCAGTCCGACGTGAAACATGTTGATCGCCAGTACCGCCAATCCAAAAAGGACAAGCACGAACGCGACTGAGATAATAATAATCCGTCGTTCGAGCTTGAGCGCGGGAGCCATATCAGCTTCGCGCGATCATGAGCCAGTAAATCACTAGCCAAAGCGCGGCGTAGAAGACCAATAGCAACGCGAAAAAGAAAATCGCACCGCGGGGAAAAAACGCTTTGTCGCTTTTGGATTCGGTGGGCGGCGTCAAAGTGACATATGAGGTTGCCACGTTTACTCCAGGGAAAAAAGAGAAAATTGGCTGCGGCGATTCAGCCAGCTGCTAATGCGCTGTTGTGTGCAGCCGGACTTTCAAGTTCCTGAAGTCAGGAACTTGAGAATTTAATTGTGCTCCTCTGGTGTGAAATTGGCGCAGATTTGCATCTGCATGAGTGCGAACCTCCCATTGCGATGGGCGAGACAACCGGGGCAAACGTTGCGGCAAAGCACGAAGCTTTCCGCCTAACGTGGCGCTCCTTATTTTCCGGCGCCCCCCTCAAGGTATTTTTGAAGCTCCTTGACCTGGTAGGCTGGCAGATTCGCTCGCACTCGCATGTGTCTAATGATCGTGCGCCATTGGGCAGCAGTGAATTCCCCTGGGTTACGCGCCATATGGCAGCGACTGCAATTCATCGTCCAGAGTTCCGCTCCTGATAGAGGCTCGGCTTTTGCCGTGGTGGTGGTGGTTTCCGTTTTTGTTTTGGAAGCGGGAGCTGGGGTTTGTGCGGTCGCAGGAAGGGAGATGATGATGGCTGTCGCGCTGACGGTCGTCACGGCAAGAAGCTGAATTAAAACGCGGACAAAAGCGCTGGTCTGTTTCGGTGTATGCATGGCGATGTGGTTAGAATCCATAGGAAATTTGAAAGAGAAGTGCATCATCTGGCGCGGCGGGATTGGGGCCATGATTGTTCGCCCATTCATAATCCCCCTCGAGCCAGAGAGTGTTTGTGATGTAGTAAACTGCGCCTACCGTGCCGCGATTTGTGCGTGAACCCAAGCCATCATCAACTGTGTCATAGCGGCCAACCAACTCGAGCTTGTCGAGGTACGGGACGTTCAGCTTGAGGCCCGCCAATTTGTATCCGGCCTGTATCCACCAGCCATCAGGATCGATGGTGCCCGCATTATCAGTTCCAACCCAGGTATTCATGTACTCGCCTTTCACTTCCACGTAAGGCCCTACGTGCAGAGCCCAGTCCGCGACCAAGGCGCTGTATTGCCGCCTACCGGCATTATCCCACGGACCCGACATACCTGAGACGCCGATTTCTAGGTCGTATAGCGGTTTCCACAGCAAGAAAGTGGCGATACGTCCGCCCCAACCTGCGCCTCCATGTAAATTGGCAAACCTTCCGTCGCTAGTAAGACCCACGTTGCCGCCCAAATCGAGTTGATCGGCGTTGCCAGCGCCGTCCACCGAGCTAACGCCATTGACCGCAAAGGCGGAGTAGGTAACGCTGGGCCCTCTGTCACCAATCGGGATTGCACCGCGCAATTCTACGCCGACGCCGTTGCCCGGAAGAACGGCTCGCGGCAACGGAGCGTCGGGAAACTTGTTCAACCAACCCGCGCTCCGCTCGCTATAAGTACCCAGCGGCAATAGCAAGTTACCACCAAGAAACGTGACGTAGTCATTGATGATATAATCGAGTGTCGCAAAGCTTAGATTAACCGTGGTGGTGGACCCGGAGCTGCCTGGCGCATTGTTTTGAAGAATGAAGTCGAAACCAGCTTCAAAGAGAATCTTGTCGCCACCCCGAAAGAGAAAGATCGGCGCAAAATCGGCCAACATGAAAGCCCCATGCTGATGGGAAATTTTGCCGAACTGAACCTCGGCGTCGCCGACAATGTCAAAGTCGTGGGTTGCGAGCGGACCGGATAAGTCAGCCGCGGTCGTTTCGGTAGAAGGCGCGGCGGCAGTTGTCGATGTTGTGCTGACAACTTGTTTGGCTTCAGTTGGCGCTTGTTTGGCCTCGGCTGGCGCTTCCGTAGGCTGCGGAGCTTCAGGCGGAACCGCCGGCGCGGTCCCATTGGCCATTTGCTGAACCATTTTCTCCAACGCTTCCATTCTCGTTTTCATCGCTTCATGCTCGGCCTTGAGCTTATCGTACTCGGCGCGCGAAACGTAATCGCCGGAAGGCGGGGAAGCAGCGGTTGGCTGCTCTTGCGCTGGACTGGTAGCGGCACCCTGCGCCTGAAGCGGAGCGGGCAAACTTACTAAAGTGATCGGCAGGAGAACGAACGCGATCCAACGGTTAAAGAAATAAGTTGCGGACATCTTCATTGGGTAGGTATCAGGCTTTCATTTTGCGAAGGTTGCTCGGACATAGTTCACAAGCTGCCATCGTTGCGCTTCCGAGAGGGGAGTAGCCTTCCACATAGGCATGGCAGCGTGTCCCTCCGAGATTTTCCAAAACAGTTCGCCATCTGTTTCACCGGTCTCCTTGATGCGCGCTGGCAGGTTGGCCGGTTTTTTCTCCAATGCCGCCGCGCCTGGCCCGTCGCCCGTTCCTTCCTTCCCGTGACAGATCAGGCAGTTGGCGACGTAAAGCTTCCGCCCACGCTCAATTGTGGTAGCATTCGTCGGCACCGGATTTGACCAACTAGCTGCAGCCGACGCTGGAGCCCTCCAGTCTTTTGCGAAGGTTGCTCGGACATAGTTCACGAGTTGCCATCGCTGCGTTTCCGAAAGAGGAGTAACTTTCCAACTGGGCATAGGGGGGTGCCCTTCGGAAATTTTCCAAAACAGCTCGCCGTCCCGTTCGCCGGTTTCTTCGATGCGCGACCCCAGGTTTGCGGGTTTTTTCTCTAGTACGGCCGCGGTCGGTCCGTTGCCTTTTCCCTCTGGCCCGTGGCAGCCAAGACAGTTGGCAACGTATAGCTTTTTGCCGAATGCAATCGCACTCGCGTTTGGCGGCACCGGATTTGGCCGATTAGCGGCAGAGGCCGGAGCTCGCCAATCTGGGTTTTGCGCCAAAGCGAACGTGCTGGCTGAAACGAGCCCAAGTGCGGCCAAGACTCTGCGAAAGAAGCTTGATCGCTTGGATGTATTCACGATTAGGCAGTTACGTCTTCACTTTGCAAACGTTGCTCGGATGTAATTCACAAGCTCCCATCGTTGCGTTTCTGTGAGCTGTGCCTTCCACGTGACCATCGGCGCTCTTCCCTCGGAAATTTTCCAAAATAACTCGCCGTCGGTTTCGCCGGTCGACTTGATGCGCTGGCCGAGATTCGCCGGTTTTTTCTCCAATGTCGCCGCACCAGGCCCGTCGCCGTTTCCTCCCGCGCCGTGACACGTAAAGCAATTGGCCGTATAGAGTTTTTGCCCGAGCGCAATCGTGTTGGCGTTTGCCGGCACCGGATTTGGCCGATTCGCCGCCGAAGCGGGAGCTCGCCAATCTGAGCCTTGCGCCAGCACGAACGTGGCTGTCGCGGCGAACGCAAGGCCAAGCAGGATTTTACGAAGCGTTTTTCGTTGATCTCGTTTCATAAATTTTGCGCACAATAAAATTATCGAGTTGCATCAACTACGCGTTTCTTGGGATTTGATGATCGACAATTGCTGTCGGCAAGAGCGAGTCAGTAGCGATTAGGCACCGCATTTTTTTTGGTGTGAGGACACCCGCGCCCGTCACGGCCGCAGCCTGCTTATCGCAGACCAGGCCCTTACCGACTACGCATTTTTTCGGTAAATCGCACATGTGGCACGCAGTTCTGTCTCATGGATTGGCGCTACACTGCGGGGCGCATTGGCGATTAGCTTGACACAGATGATCGACATCATCAGCCTCGCAACATGAACTTTCTCAATCGATTCGCAGATCCAGTTTACTGTATCATGCGGCTCATCATTGGATTGACGTACGCATGTCACGGTAGTCAGAAGCTTCTCGCGATTCCCGGCGGCGGACATGGCGCGGGCGGAATAGCAGTAGTGGCGGGATTCGTCGAGTTGTTTGGCGGATTGGGCATTGCCTTCGGTTTCTTGACACGGCTCGCGGCGTTCTTGGCGAGCGGTGAAATGGCGATTGCCTATTTCACGTTTTATGTCGCAGCCGTGGACCTGCCGGCAGCAAAGTTTTTCCCGATCATGAATGGAGGCGAGCTCGCGCTGGTGCTTTGCTGGATTTTCTTTTTCATGATCTTCTATGGCAGCGGACGTTGGAGCATCGACTCGCTGATTTTCAGAAGACGCGGCAACGCGCCGGGCACCTAACACACGTCTATACTTTCTTAATGGAGCGCTGCTGTGTGCGCTGCGAAGCGAAAACGTGGCGTGTTCTTACTTTTCGAGCTGACGCAGTTTCAAATACACGGTTAGCATCAGCAGTCCGATGATCGCTATGCTCGCAGCGAGGCCGAGTTGCCGGTATTTGTATTCCTGCTGTGCCTGATTGACTAACGCATCCGTTTTCTTAACAGCTTCTTCTCCCGGGGCGGCAATTTGCTCGAAGCTGGTCCGCGTAAATGAGTGAATATACGTCCTCGATTTTTTCAGTGCGTCGGTCAGCTCGGTCAATTGGTTGTTGATCGGTTCGATATCAAGACCTCTGGCCGCGAGTTTCTCCGACTCGGCCACGAATCGATTCCGCGCTTCGTCCATTTGGGTAATCGTTTGACGGAAATAATCGGCCGTTTGAATGCACTCCGGGTGCTCCTTCGCGTATTGGCGGTGGCAATCACCGCACAATTGTCCGGATCCCGTGAGAAGCATGGAGTCGTGCGTCTTCGCGATCGCGTGGTTGCCATGGCATTGCCCGCATTCAGGCCAGTTATGCTCGTCGAACGCCTGCTTGTGTTTGCTGCCGTCGAACAAGCCGGCGTTAGCGGAGTGACAAAGGTTGCAACTTTTGCTGACTTGCGCGATGCCGGGCGGGCTGGCCGCGTGATTCCCATGACAGGTGTTGCACGCGGGTGCGCCGAGGTCACCGCGGCCAAGAAGCGCCTTGCCGTGGACGCTGTTGCGATATTCGGCAAGCTGAGTCGTCGGCAACGGCGAACCGTCCGTGCGCTTGAATCCTGCCATCGTCGCCTGATTGGCATGACACGCGCCGCAAGTTTCCGGAACGTTGCGAGCGTAAACTTTCGATTGCGGATCTTTTGCCGGTCGAATGCCGTGAACGCCATGGCAGCTCACACACGACGGCGCACGGTCATCATGTTTTTCCATTAACGTTTTGCCGTGCGGACTGTCCTTGAATTTCGCAAGCTGATCGGTTGGCAACGCAGCGTTGAATTGATGCATCAAACCGGGGTCCGAGTGACACCGCGCGCAAAACTGGACGACCCAGCCTCGGTTCTTGTCGCGATCTTTCTCCGGCCATTCTTTGACGTGGGCATGTCCGAGTTCGGCGGTCGGATCCCCGCCGTGGCATCCGGCACAGGAGAGTCCGCGCTGAAAATGAACGTCGTCCACGAGCTGTTTCAAATTCATGCGCGACGAAGTGCCCGGCTCCGGATTGATAACAAATAGCGTGTCTGGAGTCTGATTCGCCGAGTCGCTGTGACAAAGGACGCAATTGTTCTGGAGAAGCAGTTCCATTTTTTGCGGGCGCAATTGCAACCCGAGCAGAATCGACAAATGCTCCGGGCGCGAAATGGTTTCCTTTTGCACCGCCTGATCGAGTAGTTCTTTCAGGCGATCGTTCAGACCGTTGTAGTACGCCTGCTCTTCCGGTGTGATGATAGGCTTGCCGTTTTGGTCTTTCGCCAAAAGCATCTCGGCAAGTTTCGGAATCGACGCAACCGCGCTTTGCTCCGCCGAATTCGCAGTGACGCAAATTAAAAATGACGCGAGGACAAACGCGGCCGTTTTCACGTTTGATTCCCGCTACTTCGCGAACGCAACAGGCGCATCGTCGCGCCGATAAATGCGGCAGCCGCCAGCGAGATTGTACCCGCGACCAGATAAGAAAGCCCGGCAAGTCCATGAAGCGCGACGTGCAACAGCGCAGCGCCGGTTAAGACGAACCAACGATGTTCGTAAAGGAAATAACGAACGATGGTGATCGCTACGCCTGCTGCGAGAGTCCACAAGGCGCAAACGCGCGCGACATTGTGCGTGGATGCGAGTTCGCTGGTTGCTCCGCTGGAGCCGATGTCCCAACCTGCAAGCGTTAGAAAAATGAGAAATAAAATCGCAGCCCAACCGAAATCGCTAAATGTCTGCGAGTACTGGTTGCGATAAGCGCGGCGATCGAGCCAGGGAATGATCGCCCAGATTCCAAAAAGGAGGCCAATCATTAGCAAGCACATCTGCGGACCTTCCAATCCGAAGAGATGCGGCGGAAATTCTTTCAGGAGCTGGTACTCCCAGAGAAAATACCATTCCGGTTTGATGCCGGGATAAGCCGGCGCCATCGGATTCGCTTTTTCGCCGAGCTCCCAATCCATTCCTGGAATCCCCGGGCCGTACGGCAGAAAGACAGTGAGCGTGAGCAGCAACATCAAACCCCCGAGCCAGAGCAAAAGGTCGCGCAGCGCGAAGCTGGGAAAGAATTTCATCCCGCGCGGTGCAGCGGTCGCTCCGACTGGTGGTGCCATACCCTGGCGTTGAATCAAAAGGAGATGCAATCCGATCAAGCCGACGAACGCCAACGGCAAAATGACGACGTGTGCCGCAAAGAATCGATAGAGCGTGTTAATCGTCACGTCCTGGCCGCCGCGCAAGACTTGAAGCAACCAGTGACCCAAAATCGGAACGGACGCGACGATGTTCGTTCCAACTGTGGTCGCGAAATACGCTAGCTTGTTCCAGGGCAAAAGATATCCGGAGAAACCGAATCCGAGCGTTAGGAGGAACAGCAAATAACCGGAAACCCACGTCATCTCGCGCGGTGGCCGGTACGCTTTTAACATCATTGTGCTGAACATGTGAAGTGTCAGCGAGATGATCATCAAATGCGCGCTCCAACTGTGCATCGAGCGGATTAGCCAGCCGAACGGAACTTTCGTTGTTAGAAATCGAATACTTTCGTACGCGGTCGCTTCGCCCGGTTGGAAATACATCAACAGCAAAACACCGGTGATCACCTGAACCACGAAAAAGAACATCGTGATCCCGCCGAGATAGTACCAGCCCATCCAGTGGGTTCCAATCGGCACTTCCTTGTGCCTCAGAAATTCGAACAGTGGCGTTAATTTATAACGACGATCGAGCCACTCTCGTAACGCTCTGCGATTTTCGAAGGTATCTATATCATGTCCTTTCTTCGGAAATAACGATGCCGCCGTCAGGCTGACGTTGGGCGAGGTACTTGGTTAATGGTTTGGGCGGCGGCCCCGACAACACGCGGCCGTTCATGTCGAATCGTCCGTCATGGCATGGGCACCAAATCACCGATTGCCCCGGCAGATAGGTAACGGTACAACCCTCGTGCGAGCATTTTGCGCTGAAAGCGAAGACCTCATCTTGCGACTGCAAAACGATCACGCGCTGACCACTAACCGGCACAATCACGAATTTGTTTTGTTCGAGCTTGGCAGTTTCGTCGCGCGTCAGATGCGTTGGGCCGGTCGGACCAGTCTGCGGCAACGGTTTAAGATAACGAATGATGGGATAGGCAACGCTGACTAGCCAGCCGAGCGCGCTCGCGCCGAGAACCATGTCGAGAAAATGGCGACGCGAGGTCTTCGAATCGGAAGCTGCGGTTTGCTCCATTCTCGATCGCCAAAAATTCTATCGAGTCGCCCTCATCCGTTCAAGCAGCACTTGTGGCCGGCAATTCTTCATCGCGAGTATCGCTTGTTGCGTTGAAACTTCTCCAGTTCTCCAACGGCATGCTCGCGATCGTGATTAACGCGAGCTGACTGATCATAAAACCAAGTAGCCAGGGAAATGCTTTTTGCATAAAACCGTAGGAGTG
>Ga0310910_10000393_pt1 | contig 21935 bp, 20 predicted proteins | sample GREbulkMGHF172_FD_203448 | JGI IMG/M metagenome (GOLD analysis project Ga0310910, IMG submission 203448) | Lab enrichment of tropical soil microbial communities from Luquillo Experimental Forest, Puerto Rico - GRE.bulkMG.HF172 | ecosystem: Environmental > Terrestrial > Soil > Tropical forest >... | reverse complement strand
ATCGCGCAGGCGCTTGCGCCGGGACATGACCGCCCACGCTGCGTCTATGTCGATTTTCTCAATACCGGCCCCGCGGTGTCGAAGACGCTGCGCGGGGTGATCACCCGTGCCGGAGGCATCCGCAAGGCAGGCGATCTCCTGATCGTCGATCTCGTGCGCGCGGGTGGCGAGGTCACCGGCGCGGCGGCGCTGCATGTCTCAAGCGGCGCGGGCGTCACCATCGCCGCCAAGGCGACCATCCTTGCCACCGGCGGCCTCACCCGGCTCTACCGCCGCAACAGCGCCTCCGCCAATATGGGCGGCGACGGTTACGCGCTTGCGTTGCGCGCAGGCGCGCCGCTTGTCGACATGGAATTCGTTCAGTTCTTCCCGATCGGCCACCTGGCGCCGCGCCTGATCGGCATGGACCCCATCATGTGGGATCCGTTCCGCTACAAGCTGGGCGGCCGCCTCCTCAACAGTGAAGGAGAGGAGTTTACCGGGCGCTACGGCGTGAGCGAGGGAGGCCGCTATCTCGCCACCCGCGATGTCGCAACCTACGCCATCGTCAAGGAAGTGGAAGCCGGACGCGGTTCGCCCTATGGCGGGGCCTTCCTGAGCTTCGAGCACTGCGGGGAGGCGGCGCTGCGCGAAGCCTTCGGGCCGGTGATCGGCCGGCTTGCGCGCAACAATATCGATCTGACCAGGATGCCCGTCGAGGTCGCTCCCATCGCCCATTATCACATGGGCGGCATTGTCGCGGACGAGCGCATGGAGACCGAGCTCCCGGGCCTGCTGGCGGCGGGGGAAGCGGTCGGAGGCGCCAACGGCGCCAACCGGCTGTCGGGCAATGCCATCACCGAGGCTCTGGTATTCGGCCGGCGCGCCGGGTCGAGCGCCGCGCAGCGAGCCAGCCAGATGCGGTCGCACGCATTCGATCCGCGGGCTGCCCGTGGCGTGCTCGATCTCGTAACGCAGGGCCCGAGGCAGGGCACCATCAACACGGCGGCCATGATCGCGCGGCTGCAGGCGGTCATGGCGGATGACGTAGGCCCGCTGCGCACCGCGGCGAAGCTCGAGCAGGCGCTCGAAGCCATTGCTGAGATGACGCGCAGCCTCGGCGAGCAGCCGATCGGCGACGGCGGCGCCTTCGATCTGCGGCGAGTCGAATGGTTCGATCTGCGCAACATGCTGCTGGCCGCGCGCGCCGTCACCGTGGCGGCGCGCGCGCGCACCGAGAGCCGCGGCGCCCATCAGCGCGAGGACTTCCCGGACATGCAGTCGTCGTGGCAGCTGAACCAAGTGGCGTGGTTCGGCGATCACGGCATGACGCTGGCGCGCAGCGGCGCCGCAGCTCAGGCGGCAGCGCAATGAGCGCGTCTGCCACGCTCAAGGTATGGCGCGGCGAGCGGCCCTTCGCCGGCCACTGGCAGAGCTTCGACGTTCCGTTCGAGCCCGGCCAATCCGTGCTGGACGGGCTGCGGTGGGTGCGTGCGAACCGTGACCCGAGCCTTGCCATCCGTTTCTCCTGCATCAACGCCAATGCCTGCAAGGAGTGCATGCTGGAGCTCGACGGCAGGACGGTTTACGCCTGCACGGCGCGGCTGGAGCCGCGCGAGATGACGCTCGCACCGCTCTCCAACAAGCCGCTGGTGCGCGACCTCGTCACCGAGATCGCACCGCCGGCGGAGCGGCTGCTGAAGCGACCGACATCTCATCTAAAAGGATTTTGGATCCTGAGTTGCCCAATCGTTTGCCCGTGGTGAAGGTCTTCCGAGTACAGAATTGAGCACCCAGCCTGGAGGGCCGCCGCGATAACGAGGCTGTCGTAGAAACGATATCCGTGGTCGCGCGCGATTACGATGCCAGCATCGTGAAGTTCGGTTGTCAGCGGGCACGGCGGATCGAGCAACGCTTTTACCGCTCTGAGAGCCTCTTCAATTTCTGCCCACCCACGGCGAACTTTGCGGCGAGAGACATTTACGAATTCGTTGAGCACCTGCACGCTGATGGTCCCGCCGACGGCCAAAAGCGCGAGCGCTTTTTCCTGGCGCGGGTCATTTGAAGTAAAGGCGTAAAGGATGACATTGGTATCGAGGAAAGGCTTACCGCTCATTCGCCTCCTCGCGATCAAATTTGAAGCCAGCAGGCAATGGACGGCCTAAGGCACGAATGCGCTGGAGAGCTTCCTCACGCGTCCGATCCCGGCCAATTTCGAATCGTCGCATTCCCGCAATCGTGATCTCGATCTCGTCGCCCTCCTTCAACTTGAGGGCCTCCGCTACCGCCTGCGGAATGCGAACGGCGAGACTGTTACCCCACTTGGCAACCTGCATATCGGGCCTCCTGCGCGGATGTATTTGATTGATCTACATCGAATAGTGTATATCATAAATCATAGTCCGCAAGCTTCACCTTGGTTATGTCTGCCCTTGCCCCATTGGCCATGGGGGACAAGCCCGTCGTTCCCGTGTACTAAGTTCGGCCTCACCGAAATCGCGTGAAAGGCGATGCTGCAAACCCGAAAAGACGAGCTGACGGTCGAGCGAAGTCCCACCCCCTTCGGCGACCTGCGCAACTGGATCGCGGCGCTCGAGGCCGAGGACGAGCTGCACAGGATCAAGGCCGAGGTGGATTGGAACCTCGAGCTCGGCACCATCATGCGCCTCGCGCAGGGTCCCGGGACCGGCAAGGCGCTGCTGTTCGAGAACATTAAGGACTACAATGAGCCGGAGAGCCGCTGCCGGCGCGTCTTCGGCTGCGGGCTCAACAGCTATCGCCGCATTGCAATGATGCTGGGACTGCCGCCCGACACGCATCCGCGCCAGCTGGTCAAGATCGCCCGCACGCTCCTTGCCGGCAGCATTCCCCCCAAGCTTGTCGCAACCGGTCCGGTGAAGGAGAACATTCTCAAGGGTCCCGACATCGACCTCTATGAATTTCCGTCCCCGCATTGGAACCGGCTCGATGGCGGCCGCTACCTCCTCACTTATGGAGGCTGCGTCACCAGGGATCCCGTAACCGGAATAATGAACGTCGGCATCTATCGCGGCATGATCGCCGGGCACGATGCGATCCCGATCCTGATGTGGCGGGCGCAGCATATCGGACATCATTTCACCGCCTGGGAGAACGGCGGCAAGTCAGAGATGCCGATTGCGGTGGCGATCGGCTGGGAGCCCTCGCTCGGCTTCTGCGCGGGCTCGCCGGTCGCCAAGGGAGTCTGCGAGTACGACGTGATGGGCGCGATCCGCGGCGCTCCCGTCGAGCTGGTCAAATGCGAGACAGTGGACCTTCTGGTGCCGGCGAGCGCAGAGATCGTGATCGAGGGCTATCTCGGTCTCGATCCCAAGACGTACGTGATGGAGGGTCCATTCGCCGAGTTTACAGGCTACCTTGCCGGAGACCGCTCGCCCAAGCCCACCATCCGCGTCACCTGCATCACCCATCGCAATGATCCCATCCTCAGAGGCACCATCGAAGGCGCCATGCCCGGCAGCTATTCGGAAAATTCCGTGTGCTCCTCGATCATGCGCGCCGCCACCGCCTGGAACGTGCTTGATCGCGCCGGGGTTCCGGGAATCACCGACGTCTGGTGTCCTCCCGTCCACGCCGGCATCAACCTGCTCATCCAGATGAAGCAGAGCTATCGCGGGCAGGCGAAACAGGCAGCCAATGCCATCTGGGGCTCATCGGCGGCGCATGTGCGCTACAAGCACATCACCGTCGTCGACGACGATATCGACATCCACGATTATGCGGCCGTCGACTGGGCGATCGCCTATCGCGTCAATGCAGGGGAGAACGATGTCGTCATCATGCCGGCGACATTCGGTTCCGGACTGGATCCGTCGATGCGCAGGCGTGACCGCAACGCGCATCTGTTCGGCACGGGCAAATGGAACCGCGTTCTCATCGATGCGACCATGAACCTCGACTACGATCCCGACCCTGACCTCGGCGGAGCACGTTTTCCGCCTATCGTCTGGCCGGAAAAGGATGACATCGACCGGGCCTATGCGCGCTGGACGGAGCTGGGCCTCGGCAAGCCGAAGGCGCCATGAAGATTGAATGACAGCTTACAGCGCGATTTCCCCTAGCGATCCCCTCTGCTGGAGAGCACGCCGATGACCGAGACATCCGTGAGCATCGCCTCCGCCGGGCTGCGCCTTGCCGGAACGCTGCGCCTGCCGCACGACCTCGCGCGCGGCGAGCGTCGGGCTGCATTCATGGTCCTGCACGGCTTCGGCAGCAGCAGAAGCTCTTCGAACGTGCTCCAGCCCGGCAAAGTCCTCAACGATCTCGGCTATATCACGCTGGCCTTCGACATGCGGGGTTGCGGGGAGAGCGAAGGCGAGCATGGGAGAGTGATCTGCCTGGAGCAGGTCGAGGATACCCGCAATGCGCTGAGCTTCCTGGCGCGCCAGGCAGGCGTCGACCCGACGCGCATCGGCGCAATCGGATCGAGCTTCGGCGGCGCGGTCGCAGTCTATACGGGCGGCATCGACGAGCGCATCGCCGCCGTCGTCTCCAATGGCGGCTGGGGCGACGGCGAGCGCAAGTTCCGCGGCCAGCACAGGAGCCCGCAGGAATGGGCGCGCTTCACCGCCATGCTGCGGGAAGGCCGCGAGCACCGCGCCAGGACCGGGAAATCACTGATGGTGCCGCGCTACGATATTGTGCCGATCCCGCCGCATCTGCGCAACAATCTGGCCGGGAACTCCATCGAGTCGTTTCCCGCGGAAACCGCCCAGAGCATGTTCGAGTTCCGCGCCGACGAGGTCGTCGGGCGCATCGCGCCACGGCCGCTGTTGCTGCTGCATGCCGCCAACGATTCGGTCACGCCGACCGAGCAGTCCATCGAGCTATTCAAGCGCGCCGGCCAGCCGTGCGAGCTTCACCTTATCAGCGATGCCGACCATTTCATGTTTGCCGAGAGCAACGCCCGCGTCTGGGATCTGCTGCGCGGGTGGCTCGCCGACTATTTCCCGGCGACTGCGACAGCGCAAAAAGCGGCCGCCGGCATGGGCCACTGACAACCGATGTCCTCGGCAGAAGACGCGCGCCTGCGGCGACCATCGGGCGCGCACGACCAGCGCCGCCGGCAGCAGGACAAGCAGCAGGAGATCGCCTTCTTCGACCGCCATGCGGCCAATGACGACTATGACGTCTTTGCGCCGGCGGCGAGCGCCCGTCTCATCGACGCATTCGTGCGCCTGAGCGCGCTTCCCGCGCATGCGTCGGTGGTCGATCTCGGCTGCGGCTCAGGCGTGTTCACCCATCTGCTGCAGCGCGCAGGCTACGACTGCGTCGGGCTCGACATCAGCGGCAAGCTGATCGCGGCCGGCAGGCGCAAGCATCCCGACCTCCCATTCCTGCAAGGCGACATCGAGCACCTGCCGTTGGCCGATGCGAGCTTTGACGGCGTGCTGCTGAGCGGGGTGGTCCATCATCTTCCGGATCCCTCGCGCTGCGCGGCCGAAGTCTTCCGCGTGCTGCGGCCGCACGGACGCTTCGTTGCTTTTGATCCCAATCGGATGAATCCCTTCATGTGGCTCTACCGCGATCCGGCTTCCCCGTTCTACAGCCCGCTCGGAGTCACCGCGAACGAGCGTCCCGTGCTGGCGCGCGAGGTCGCGGCCACTTTCGCGCGCGCCGGCTTTGAGGTGTCCTCGCATTATCTTTCGGGTCTCACGTACCGCTACGTGGCATCGTCCCGCGCGCGCTTCGTGCTGCCGCTCTACAATCTGATCGATGCGGCGGTGTTCGGCCTGCCGATCATGGAGCGCTGGCGCCCGTTTGTGCTCACCGCCGGCATCAAACGCCGTCTCCTGCCCGACCATGACCCCTGAGCTCGACATCGTCATTCCGGTCCACAACGAAGGCCGCAACATCGTGGCAACGCTCGCGTCGCTCGCGTCCTCGCTGACGACCCCGGCGCGCGTTCTGATCTGCTACGACCATCCCGACGACGACACGCTTCCGGCGATCCGGGACAATGCGGCTTCGCATGCCGGGCTGCCCGTGGAGCCTGTGCGCAACCGCGGACGCGGGGCGCACGGCGCGGTCTTGACGGGATTTGCCGCCAGCAGCGCACCCTTCGTCCTGATGTATCCCGCCGACGACGACAGCAATGCGGCAATGCTCGATCGCATGGTCGCGCTGGCGCGCGGCGGCTGCGATATCGTGTGTGCCAGTCGTTTCGCGCCGGGCGGCGCCATGGTGGGCGCGCCGCCGCTCAAGGCTGCGCTGGTACGCGCCGCAAATTTCACGCTGCATCATTTCGCGCGCCTGCCGACGACCGACGCCAGCAACGGATTCCGCATGTTCTCGCGCCGCGTCCTCGATGGCATCGCAATCGAGTCCGATCAGGGCTTCTGCTACAGCATCGAGCTGCTGGTGAAGGCGCACCGGCTCGGCTGGCCGATCGCGGAAGTGCCGGTGCGATGGTTCGAGCGCCGTCACGGGGAAAGCCGGTTCCGTGTCCTCAAATGGCTTCCGGCTTACCTACGCTGGTATGCGTATGCGTTCGCGACCACGTTCCTGCGGCGGCGTCCCGCGAGTGTTGTGCTCAAGGGCGCGCAGGCGAGCGCCGTTGGCGGCCGCCGGTGAAATGGCCGCGCGTTCGTTCCCGCCGCATCACCGCGGTATCGCCGTGGATGAGCGTCATCGCGCGCGAGGTTGAATTCTCGCGCGGCGTTCCGGCCGAGCTCTATCATGCGGTTGCGCAGGCCGATTACATTGCCATTGTTGCGCTCACCCGTGACGGAAAAATCCCGATCGTGCGGCAGTTCCGTCCTGCGCTCGAAGCCTTCTCGTGGGAGCTGCCGGCCGGTCTGGTTGAGCGGGGCGAGCGGCCGATCGATTGTGCGCGCCGCGAGCTGCTGGAGGAAACCGGGCTGCCCGCGCGCGCCATCTACCCCCTGGGCAAGACTTTTCCCTGCACCGGACGGCTGAGCAACAGGATCCATTCGTTCTTCGTGGAGAGCGGGGAGCGCGTTGCCAGGTTCAAGCCGGAGCCCGGGCTGGAGGTGAAGCTTGTTTCCCCGACCGAGCTCGCCCGCCTAATTCGGTCCGGCACTTTCAGATCGCAGCTGCACATCGGCGCCCTCCTCCTGGCCGAGCTTGCTGGCTTTCTCACATTGCCGCGCAGCCCGAAAAGGAGGCGCTCGCGGGTCGCGCGCAAGACAGAAGCGCGCTGAGACGGCCGCCATCTCATGGGAGGCATTATATTAGTTTGATCGCTCAGCTCGGGAATGGTCTGAGACCGGAGGCGAATTAATGGTGCACCGTTGGTAACGGGTCGGTAAGCCACTCACTTTCCGCTACACGGCAGCGGACCGGATGTAATAAGCGGCAAACAGCCGGTGAAACGCCTCAAGAAAGCGGTCTATGTCGCCCTCGTCATTATAAACGTGCGGGCTGATGCGCAGGCGGCCAAGCCGCGGAGCAACGTAAATCCGCTCAGCCGCAAGACGTCCGACAAGCTCCTTCGGCAGGGTGTTGCGAAAGCCAAGGCTGATAATGTGGGGCGCCCGAAAGCGTGCTTGCGGCACCGAAAGGCCTTCTCCGCACAGACCCTGCGCGAGCCGGGCCGTCAGCGCTGCCAGCCGCGCGGCGACCGCCGATGCGCTCCATTTCGCCACGAGCTCCATGCCGATCGAGGCCATCTCCATCGAGATGAAATGATCGCGCTCGCCCATGTCGAAGCGCCGTGCATCGCCCACATATCCGGTGTCGGCGAAATAGGAGCTCTGTTCCGCGCGCACAGCGCGGCGGCCGTAGCTGGTTTGCTCAAGCGGGATGCCGTTTTGATGACGCTTGGCGACGTAAAGGAAAGCGCGCCCATAGGGGCCGAGCAGCCATTTATAGGTCGGAAACACGACGAAGTCCGGATCGAGCGCGCGCACGTCCAGGCCAATCACCCCGGCACCTTGCGTGGCGTCGATCAGAATGACAGCGCCGCGGGACCGGGTTGCGGGTGCCACGACGCCAAGGTCGATGATGCCGCCGTCGCGCCAGTGCACCGATGAGATGGAAACCACCGCAAGCGGCGCCGCGCCCGGCCGCTCTACGGCCGCCAGCACCGCGCCGGTCCAGTCATGGTCGGTCGGGCTGCGCACGGTTTCGACGGTGAAGCCGCCGGCGCGTGAGCGCGACAGCCATTCCAGCACCGGCGATGAATGATCGTCCTCGAGAACGATCACCCTCGCGCCGGACGGCACCGGCACGATCTTGGCAGCGGTAGCAACGCCATAGCTGACCGCCGGAACCAGGGCCACGTCGGCAGGCTCCGCATCAATCAGCCGCGCCGCCGCGGTTCGCGCCCGCAGGTACTGCTCGGCGGCGAAGTCGTTATCGATCAGCCAGGGTCGGCCCTTGCGCGCCACTGCTTGCCGGCCGGCCTCAAGGGTCGCCAGGGGCAGCGGGCTGTAGGACGCCGCGTTGAGGTAGCAGACGTCGTGGGGGATATCGAAAAGGGCGCGCTGCGATGCCAGCATCCTGGCTCACTGTGTAGCCCGGCCGATCGCCAATGCGCCAGAGCCGGAGCAGCTCGAACCAGCCCGCCCCCCGCTGCTTCAGCCGGTTTGACCACCGAAGAATTTCGCGTCTGCGGGCGACATAGGCTCTTATGTCGGCTCCCTGCACAACAGGAGACTCGTGCATCGCAACAAATGGCTTGCCTAATCGAGCAACTCGTCCGCGATGGTAAGCAGCGCAGAAGGCACAGTGAGACCCAGTGCCTTCGCAGTCTTGAGATTGATGATGAACTGAAATCTAGTGGGAAACTCTACCGGTAGATCGGCGGGCTTAGCGCCTTTGAGAACTTATCAACCAGAGCAGCAGCGCGTTTGTACATATCAGTCAAGTTCGGCGTGTAGCCCATAGGCCTCCAGCTTCAACTCCGCGCCTCTGCCCAAACATAGTGGGCAGCCGATTGCTGATCGCGAACTCTGTAATCTGACGGTAGATGATGGGAAACGTGGGATCGGGCGGCACGATTAGCGCGTCCAAGCGGTCTTCTTGAATTAGGCGTAAAACCGCATCGACCAGTGGGGCTCTTGGGGTGCCGCTTGCGGACGCTTCCGACCGGGTGAGGAAAATTATTCCTTTGCTTTCAGTTGCGACTCGTTCGCAGCAATGAATGCGCGAATTTCGTCCGCCATGTCCAGCAGCCTGGTCCACTGCTCTTTGTACAAGGTCACCGGAAAGCGCCCCATGCCGTAGACAGAGACCGCCCCCTTTTCACTCACCTTCAAACGGATACCCGATGAAGCGCCTCTTTTGAGCGTCGCATTTTCCCTGCGGAGGCGCTCAAGCTCGGCTTTCAAGTCTTCGTCGGACATCGTCTACAACTCCATAGGAACTGATTCAAGTTGATAGAGCCGGTCGTGAATTCGTTGTCGTCGGAGGCAGATTGTCAACGCGATCGATCCGCGCAGTGAGGCAGGATCAGCGTATCACCCGGCGCGAGGCATGGCTTTTGGGGTGGGCACTTGGCGACACGCTACCCTCCGCCACACTGTATCTGTTGGCGAGGCGATCGATGCGTCCTGTCCACAGGCTGACAAAGTCCCCGCTTGATATTTTATCCACCTTTTTGAAGGTCTGCTTCCATTCCGGGGAAAGATTTCGCCAAATGCACTTCCTGCACCATTGCTCCCCCTTCAGCACGCCCTCGTCGGTCGCACACATGGACTGCCACGCGACGCGTTGGGGGTGCGTGTAGTGCTCGATTGCGCCTTGAATGCCCTGCTGGTGCACCATGTATCTCTCGGCGTAATCCGGATAGTGGCCTAGCGCCCATCTGAACTTCTCGGCTTGTGCCAGAAACATGTGCGCCGCAGCGCGCGCGTTGTCCCTCGCGTCCCAGATTCTGCCATCACCATACTTTTTGAACTCGTAGTCGCTAAGTTGGAAGAGCCCTTTGTATGATCCGGTTCTGGCATGAGGATTGAAGTTACTCTCGACCTTCGCGATCGACATCATCATTGCCACGTCCAGGCCATACAAAGACGCCGCCTCCTGGATCTCGTCGCGTGGCTCGCCCGTGGTCGAATGCGGTTCATAGAACCGCGCTTCAAGCAGACCACCAAGATACCCGAAAGCGTCGAGCGGCATTACCTCCTGGTCTGAAACTATTTGGTCCGGAGCCTTTTCCGAAAGAGTTGTTCGGTCCACAGGGTTGGCTTGGCCAATTGCAATGGTGCCGGACAATGGCAGCCATGCAAAGGCAGCAACGATAAAGATTGACCGCGAACAAATATGCCGATGCATGGCCGACCCCCAGGAAGCTGATAGAACTGTTCAATTCCGGCGCCGCTACGGCCTGTCAACCGGTTAATGCGTCCTCGCGCGGTTTATGGTTAATTGTGGCCGTCGGGTCACAGTGTCCAAAGGAAAAGTGAATTTTGTCTGCTGGAATGCCGCCACACGCCGGTATGGCCAGCTCAACTTTCGCGGCACATGAGATCGATATTATATTTTTTCCACGGTCGGATTGACCGAGGCAGATCGCAGCCGTCACTGCGCCTTGATGCCGGCATCATGAATGACCTTCGCCCACCTCACCCCTTCCATCCTGATGCGCGCGGCACACTCTTGGGGCGTGCTCACGACCGGCTCGTAGCCCAGCACCGCGAGGCGTTCCTTCATGTCCGGCAGGGTCATGATCCTTGCAATGTCGCGGTGAAGGAGCGCGATAATCTCCCCCGGCGTGCCGGCCGGCACCAGCACGATGAACCAGGACTCGCCCTCGATCTCGCCGTATCCTGATTCGGTCATGGTGGGAACGTCGGGCAGCGCCGATGAGCGCGCCTTCGTCGAGACTGCGAGCGCGCGCAGCTTGCCGTCCTTGACCAGCGGTACGGCCGGCGCCATCGACCCGAACGAGATGGGGGTGTGGCCCGCGACCGCCGAGGCGACAGCAGGGCCACCGCCGTTGAACGGCACATGCACCAGGTCGAGGCCGAGCGTGAGACGGAACAGCTCGCCCACGAGGTGGGGCGGGGTGCCGGCGCCCGGGGAGGCATAGCTGTATTTGCCGGGATGCGCCTTGATCTCCTCGACGAGCTCCTTGACGGTGTGCGCCGGCACCGACGGGTGCACGGTAAGCACCACGGCCGCGGTGACGGCGAGCGTCACCGGATCGAAATCCTTGCCCGGGTCGTAGGGAACCTGACTGTACAAGGCGGGATTGACGACGTGGTTGACGCCATTGACGAGCATCGTGTAGCCGTCGGCTGCCGACTGGGCGGCCCTGCCCGCTCCGATATTGCCGCCGGCTCCGCCGATATTCTCGACATAGAACTGGATACCCGTCTGCTCGGATAGCCCTTGCGCCATGAGGCGGGCAAAGACGTCGGTCGGCCCGCCGGGCGCGAACGGCACGATCACCCGCACGGGGCGAGCGGGATAGGCCTGCGCGTGCGCGGGCAACGATGCGCCGAAGCTCCCGGCGGCGGCTCCCGCAAGCAGCAAAAATCGGCGGCGAACGAGCGGCACGGGGTTCTCCTGCGTTGCGGAAGGGAACCGAGGTGAGCACGCGGGCACGAGCGTTGCAAAGCATTTCTGAATAAATGCGACAATTCTTCACGGAACGACAGCATTGCTGGCTTTTTGCGCGGGCGGCGATCGTGCCATCGTCATCGCAATAACTCAGGGAGGGACCGGAAATGAAAAGCTTGCTGCCGATTCTTACAGCCGTCGTAGCGATGCTGTGGAGCCCTGCCCTGCGCGCCGACACCTATCCGAGCAAACCGATCACCCTGGTGAACGTTTTCGGCCCCGGCAGCTCCAGCGACACGATTTGCCGTGTCCTCGCAGAGCCGCTCGGCATCGCGCTCAAGGACACCGTCATTGTCGAGGATCGCCCGGGCGCGAACGGCGCGCTGGCCGCCCTTTACGTCGCGCACGCGGCACCGGATGGGCACACGCTGCTGATGGCGACCAACTCCCCGCTTTCGGCGGTTCCATTCCTGATGAAGAACGTGAGCTACGATCCGGTGACGGACTTCACGCCGGTAACGCGCGTGGGAAGCTTCACGCTGATGCTGGTGATCAATCCGAGCGTACCCGCCAGAACCGTCAAGGAGCTGATCGAATACGCAAAGGATCATCCCGGCAAGCTGTCGTTTGCCAGCGCCAACACCTCGGGCATTGTCGCCGGCGAGACGCTCAAGCACTGGGCCGAGATCGACATGCTGCACGTGCCGTACAAGAGCACACCGCCGGCTATCCAGGATGTGCTCGCGGGCCGCGTCTCCATGATGTTTGCCGATCTCACATCGGGCCTGCCGCATGTGCGATCCGGGGCGCTGCGCGCGCTTGCCGTCACGCGCATCAAGCGCAGCTCGCTCTTCCCCGAGCTGCCCACGCTGGATGAGACCGGCGTGACCGGATTTGACATGGATTCATGGGCGGGCATCGTCGCGCCGGCCCGCACACCGCCGGCAATCGCGGCGCAGCTCAATACGGAACTGCGAAAGATCATCGACAATCCGGATACCAGGTCGGCGCTCGGCAGAGTCGGCTTTGAGGCGTTTTCAAGCTCTCCCCAGGAGTTTGGGGAGTTCGTAAAGAGTCAGCTCGGCAAATGGGGAAAGATGGTCAAGGATGCCGCCATCCAGCCGGAATAGGGCCACAGCGCGCAAACGGTCGCCTGAGCTGATTTTTCAGCTCGCCAGACTCGGCAGCAGGCGCGCCAGCGCGCGGCGCGTGGGATGGTCTGCAACACGGGCGGCGATTCCGGGGTATCGGCGCTGAAAGAGGCGAAGTCCCTCGCGCTGCACCCAGACCGCGGTAACCAGCAGCGTGAGCAGCCAAGTGAGATAATAATAGCGCCCGGCCGGCGCGTAGAACATCCCGACGCATTGCTGAGCGAGCGTGGCCCATGCCGTGAGGCGCAGCCACGGGTCCATCTCCTTCCACACCGCGACGCGCACCAGCACCACAAGCGCGACTGCATTCAGCGGCGTCATGAGCAAAGACTCTGATGGCCCGGCAAGCCAGCCGCCGATCTGTCGAACGGCGCGGCCGACATGCTCGCCACCAAAATCGAAACGGACAAGCTCACCCAGCGCGCCCAGCCAGGCAGACGGGGGCATCACCAGTGCTCCTGGATGGGCGGCGGTAGCAGTGAACAGCGCGAAGACCCCACCATAAATCCAATTGTGCAATGCCATGCCCAGCACGGGCAGGAAGCCGACGGCGAGGCCCGCGGCGCGGTGGAGCTGCCTCTGCCGAAGTGCCGCGACACCGCTCCCCGCAAGCAGGACCGCAGCCCCCGGCGCGATATTCGGTCGCACGAACAGCGCGAGCGCGAACAGGAGGCCGGCAGCGCAGGCAGCAGAGAATGTCGCGCGCGGCCCCGCTCTGGTGCGTCCGACCAAAACCGCCAAGCCTGCCAGAAAGAGAACATAAGCGGCGGGATCGGCAAAGCCGCGCGCAGCCCATTTGACATATTGCACAAGAGAGGAGCCGAACAGCATGCCCACCGGGATGGCGACAAAGATTATCGTCAGTGACAGCGCCCAGTCCGCCGGCAGGAAGCGCCGGAACACGGCGAGCACCAGAAACGGCAGCAGCAGAATGAGCGAGAGATAGCCGAGAAATGTTTCGCCGAAGACCAAATGCTCGAATGCGCGCAGGTAGCGCAGGCCGGGGGTGAAGTAGAACACGTTCTCCCCGCCCTGTAACGCGCCCGCAACGTGGCCGCCAGCGATCTGACGGAGCATGTCGCGCGCGAAGCTCTCGTAGACCAGGCCGTCGTCGCCGTCATCGAACGGCCGCACCCCGCCGATGAAGCTCGCATCATGCAATGCGACAACGAGCAGCGTAAGTGCAATGAGGGCAAGCGCGAGGGCGAACGGGCGTGCGCGGACGCGCACGAGGAGGCCCAGCACCGCGGCGACCCCAGCGAGCGCAAAACCGGGCCCTGCGAGCTGCGCAAGGGCAATCCTTCCGCTCGGCGCGAGTCGCATTTCAAGAGGCGGCTCGTTCGCGATTGCCACCCCGAAAATGCGGCGACCGACGTCGGCGGGCGCCAGCACGCGACATTGCATCGAAGCGTGCGATGCGACGTCAAAGCGTTCCTGCGCAACTTCCCACAGCACTTCGCCGCGCCAGCACAGGGCGCTTCCGACGAACTCGGCGGCAAAGCGGTACATCACGAACCACGGCATTTCGAGCCGCCAGCGATGGAGGTACGCCCACCAGCGGCGGTCGTGCGAGGCGCGCTTGACATCGCTGACGCGGGAATTCCAGTCGTAGCCGCGCTCGTTGATAAAGCCCAGGCGAAGCCATACCGGATCCGCAAAGTCGATGCCGGTCACACGGCGTGAGTACGCTGCGTCATCATGAATGGAGTCCGAGGAGAAGGCATAGGGCCGGCGCGGAAATGACTCGCCTCGCCAGCAGCCGTCGGTCGCGGCAGGACAGCGACGTTGCGGCGGATATCTGGAATTGAACTCCGCGGCCATGAGCTGGAATACGGAAGCCGGCAGCGCGGCTTCGAGGGCGCCCCCCGGCGCATCGATCAGAAAGACATTGTGGCCCTCCTCGATGCGAGGCGCTGCCCACAGGAATTGACCGAGCACGCAAGCTGCGACCGCCGCCACGGCGCCAAGCCAGGCACGGCGCTGCTGGGACAGCGTGCCAAGGCAAATCGCAACGGTGGAAATGATGAGAAGCGCGTAGCGGAAAAGATCGTTGACCGGAAGGCCAAGCGCCGCAATCACGAGGACGAGCGCACCGAATCTGCGCCAGGGCGCACGACACACGCGGCCGTCGCCTTCACCGCCGGGAGGATTCGGCGAGGTCAATGCTCGACATCTCTATAAAGCCGCACGCCATTCATCCGCCCGCATCATTCCGCCGTCGCGGCGAGGATCTCGGCAACGATTGCGTCGGCCGCAGCCTTCGGATCGGCGGCTGCGGTGATCGGACGCCCGACCACGAGATGATCGGCGCCGGCCGCGATCGCGGCTCCCGGGGTCATGACGCGCTTCTGGTCGCCCGCCGGCGCGCCGGCCGGCCGGATACCCGGGGTCACAAGCAGCATGCCCGCTCCCACGACGGAACGCAGCGCCGCCGCCTCTTCCCCCGCGCAAATGAGACCGTCGAGCCCGATATCGCGGGCTTGCGCCGCGCGCTCGGCAGCGAGCTCCGGAACGGTGAAATCGTAGCCGGCGGCGGCGAGATCCGCGTCGTTGTAGGACGTGAGGACGGTGACCCCGAGCAGGCGCAGCTGCGATCCGGCACGCGCATCAACCGCTGCATGCATGGTCTGCGGATAGGCGTGCACGGTGAGAAAGGAAGCCCCCAGACGCGCTACGCTCTCGACGCCGCACGCAACAGTGTGACCGATGTCGTGCAGCTTGAGATCGAGGAAGACGCGCTTGCCGGCGCCGGCAAGCGCGCAGGCAAAATCGATGCCTCCTGCAAATGCGAGCGCATAACCGATCTTGTAGAAAGAGACCGTCTCGCCGAGACGAGCGACGAGCGCCTCGGCCTCGGCCACCGACGGCACATCGAGTGCGACAATCAACCGCTCGCGCGGATCAACTTTCACGACTCTATTTCCTTGTCCTGCGCGACGATGGATCATCTCCCGGTCATCAGCCTGGCAGCATCAACCAGCCTGCGCGTCATGATCTTGAGCTCAGCGGCCGCGCGCGCATCCCTGAGCTCATCCATGTCGTCGAAAGCCTCGCCGGCATTCGGCACGCTCACCTGCTCTGCGATCACGAATGCCCGGCATCCGACAGCCAGCACCTGGCGCAGCGCCGATAATGACTGCATGGCGCCGGAGCGTCCAGGCGATGCTCCGCCGAGCGCAAACACGCGGCTCTGATAGGCGGCAAGCCGGGGCTCGCCAGTCTCCCGCACAACCGAGATCCAGTCGATCGTGTTCTTCAGGAGCGGCGCGAGCGAGGCGTTGTATTCGGGGCTTGCGATGAAGACCCCGTGATGCGCCGACATCATCTTCTTGAGCCGCAGGGCATTTCGCGGTGGCCCGGATTCCTGGGCAAGATCGGCATCATAGATCGGAAGCGGATAATCCATGAGCGAGATGCGGGTAACGTCGGCATCAGCCAACGTCAGCTCTTTTGTCACAAGAGCGGCGAGCCGCCCATTATGTGACGCCGCCCGCAGCGAGCCGGGGATGACCAGGATCTTTGGCACATGCATGTCAGACGACGGAGGATGATCGGCGCAGGATCGAAAGCTCTTTCAGAATACGCTCTCTGCTCTCTTCCCTGTCCGATGTCGGTCGCTAATCGCGCCGATATACCCACACCCGCGCCGGCGGTATGTTCATCCACACACGCTCGGACGCTTGCGCCCGCACGCGATCGAGCCGCGCCGGGATCGGCGCAACGGCGTGATAGGTAAACTGGACGAAAGGCGCCCCTGGCATCATCAGCCCGAAGGCTTCAAACAGCAGCCGCAGACGCGTTTGCATCGGCTTGGTGAAAAGCGGCAGGCCGGAGACCACCGCCGCCGCTGGCTCCTGAAGGAGCCCGGCGAGCAGCCGCTTGAGGCCGTAGGCATCACCCTGCACGACAGTGGCGCCGGGATAGCGGGCGCGCAGGAGCCGGCAGAAGGTTGCGTCGAACTCGACCAGCACGAGGCGCAAGGGATCAATCCCCTGCGCAACCAGCGCCTCGGTAATCGGCCCGGTACCCGGACCGAGCTCGATGACCGCCCCCGGCACGGCCGGGTCAACATAACCCGCCATGGCGCGCGCGAGCGCGCGGCTGGAAGGTGTGACCGCACCCAACGTAAGCGGCTTTTCGAGCCAGGTGCGGATGAAGCGAACGTCGTCATCCAGGGATTCGAAGCTTTGCCCGAATTTTTTCTTCTGATGCTCCAACTTGCGTTCGAGCGCATCCTTGCGCCGCTCGAGCAGCTGGATATGCCGCTCGATCTTCTTCTCAAGCGCGCCTTTCTTTAAGTCGAAGATGCGCTTCTGCTTCTCAAATTTCTTTTCAAGAAGTTGCAGGGCAGGGAGTGCCATTTGTGGCCAACGCTTACAGAGTGGCCGCCGAGTGCGGAATGCAACGGGTAAAGCGCAGCGCCTCGGGGGTCAAGCGGCAAATTCCTCAAGACGAGCCTGAGCGGCCCAGAAACTCCTTGACCCTGCCAAAGAAGCCGGACGATTCGGGCTGCGTGTCCTTGGACGACAACCGCTCGAATTCATTCAATAGCTCACGCTGGCGCTTGGTGAGCTTTTGCGGGGTCTCGACCACGACCTGGACGTACATATCGCCGGTTTGCCTGGAGCGAAGCACCGGCATGCCCTTGCCGTGAATCCGGAAACGTCGTCCCGATTGGGTGCCATCAGGCACCTTCACGCGTGTATTTCCGCCGTCGATGGTCGGGACCTCGAACTCTCCGCCCAGCGCGGCCGATACCATGGAGATCGGCACCCGGCAGTGCAGGTCGGCGCCTTCCCGCTGAAAGAAGGGATGCCCTGCAATGGCGAGAAAAATATAGAGATCCCCGGCAGGACCTCCCCGGATTCCGGCCTCGCCTTCACTGGCGAGCCGGATGCGGGTTCCATCCTCGACGCCGGGAGGGATGTTGACGGAGAGGGTGCGTTCTTTGGTGACCCGGCCGGAGCCGGAGCACGAAGCACAGGGATTGTCGATTACCTGACCCCGCCCCTGGCAGGCCGGGCAGGTTCGCTCCAGCGTGAAAAAGCCCTGCGCATGCCGGATGCGTCCCTGGCCGCCGCAACCCGGACAGGCCTTAGGCCTGGTGCCGGTCTTGGCACCCGAACCCGAGCAGGCTTCGCACGTCACCGAAGTGGGGATTCGGACCTGCGCCGTCTTCCCGCGATAGGCCTCCTCCAGCCTGATCTCCATGTTGTAGCGCAGATCGGCGCCGCGCTCGCGACCGGAGCGTGCGCGCCCGCCGGACATCCCGAATATGCCCTCGAACAGATCGGAAAATGCGGAGCCGAAATCCGCTCCAAAACCGCCTGCGCCGCCATGCGCGCCGTGCTCGAAGGCGGCGTGGCCGAAACGATCATAAGCCGCCCGCTTGTCGGGATCCTTGAGAATCTCGTATGCCTCGTTGATCTCCTTGAAACGCACTTCGCTGTTCTTGTCACCGGGATTGCGATCGGGGTGCCACTTCATCGCCAATTTGCGAAATGCGGATTTCAGCTCCCCGTCGCCGGCAGTGCGCTCAACCTCCAGAACATCGTAATAGCAGCGCTTGGCCATCCGTGCTTCCGATTGCATTGTATCTGTCACTTGAGCCGTCCCCGGATGCTAGCGGCTCCTTCGCCGTGCATCAAAAAACATGCACCCCCGGCTCGATTTCCGGGGGTGTTGAATTTTGAGCCTGGTAGAGGCATGTGGAACGCGTCCCCGCGCGCCATCAAGCCGATTTCTTGTTCTTCTTGTCGTCGTCGACTTCGGTGAACTCCGCATCGACGACATCCTCCTGCTTGCCGCCGGCACCCTCGGAACCGGTCGCGCCGCCCGCGGCGCCGGCTTCCTGCTGCTGCTTGTACATTGCTTCCCCGAGCTTCATCGAAGCCTGCGCCAGCGTATTGGTCTTGGCCGTGATGGCATCGGCGTCGTCACCCTTCAAGGCTTCCTTGAGGTCGGCCATCGCGTTCTCGATTGCACGGCGCTCGCCTTCGCCGACCTTGGCACCGTGCTCGGAAAGCGCCTTCTCCGTAGCATGGATCAAAGCTTCGGCATGGTTCTTGGCCTCGACCTGCGCCTTGCGCTTCTTGTCTTCCTCGGCGTGTGCCTCGGCGTCCTTCACCATGCGCTGGATATCGGCTTCGGAAAGTCCGCCCGATGCCTGGATGCGGATCTGCTGCTCCTTGCCGGTGCCCTTGTCCTTGGCGTGCACGTTCACGATGCCGTTTGCGTCGATGTCGAAGGTGACCTCGATCTGCGGCACGCCGCGCGGCGCCGGCGGCAACCCAACCAGGTCGAATTGACCCAGCAGCTTGTTGTCGGCCGCCATCTCACGCTCGCCCTGGAACACGCGGATGGTCACTGCGCCCTGATTGTCCTCGGCGGTCGAGAACACCTGACTTTTCTTGGTCGGGATGGTGGTATTGCGATCGATCAGGCGCGTGAACACGCCACCGAGCGTCTCGATACCGAGCGACAGCGGGGTGACGTCGAGCAGCAGCACGTCCTTGACATCGCCCTGCAGCACTCCCGCCTGGATCGCCGCGCCAACCGCGACCACCTCGTCGGGATTGACTCCCTTGTGCGGCTCCTTGCCGAAGAGTTGCTTGACGACCTCCTGCACCTTCGGCATGCGGGTCATTCCGCCGACCAGAACCACCTCATTGATCTCGGCCGCGGAGAGACCGGCATCCTTGAGTGCCAGCCGGCAGGGCTCGACCGTCTTCTGCACGAGATCATCCACCAGCGCCTCGAACTTGGCGCGGGTCAGCTTCATGGTGAGATGCTTGGGACCAGATGCGTCGGCCGTGATGAATGGCAGATTGATCTCGGTCTGGGTGGTGGAGGAGAGCTCGATCTTGGCCTTCTCGGCGGATTCCTTGAGCCGTTGCAGCGCGAGCTTGTCGCGGCGCAGATCGATGCCCTGCTCCTTCTGGAATTCGTCCGCGAGATAGTTGACGAGGCGCATGTCGAAGTCCTCGCCGCCGAGGAAGGTGTCGCCGTTGGTCGACTTCACCTCGAATACGCCGTCGCCGATCTCCAGGATCGAGATATCGAAGGTACCGCCGCCGAGATCGTAGACGGCAATGGTGCCGGACTTCTGCTTGTCGAGGCCATAGGCAAGCGCCGCGGCAGTCGGCTCATTGATGATGCGCAGCACTTCGAGACCCGAGATCTTGCCGGCGTCCTTGGTCGCCTGACGCTGGGCATCGTTGAAATAGGCGGGAACGGTGATGACGGCCTGCTCGACCTTCTGACCGAGATAGGCCTCGGCCGTCTCCTTCATCTTTTGGAGGACAAATGCCGAGATCTGGGAGGGGGAATAAGCCTTGCCTTCGATTTCGACCCACGCATCCCCATTGGAGGCACGCACGATCTTGTAAGGGACGAGCTTCTTGTCCTTCTCCACCATGGGATCGTCATAGCGCCGGCCGATCAGGCGCTTGACCGCAAAGATGGTGCGCTCCGGATTGGTGACCGCCTGGCGCTTCGCCGGCTGCCCCACGAGGCGCTCGCCATCGTCGGTAAAGGCAACAATCGAGGGCGTCGTCCGCATGCCCTCGGCGTTCTCGATGACTTTCGGCGTCTTGCCTTCCATGACGGCGACGCACGAATTGGTGGTGCCGAGGTCGATGCCGATGACCTTGCCCATGGTGCTCACTTCCTCTCTTCTGCGGCAGGTCGGCCGGGTCCTGTTCGGCGTCCCGAGGGAATTCCGCTTCAGCTGCGGCCCGCTGCCGACCCCCAAAATTCACATTGATGCCGCCCCAGCGGCGTCTTCGCTCATATAGGGGGGCTGCTTTCGGCCGCAAGACATCCGTTCGCGGATTCGCGAGCCTTCTCAGTAAGAGCTTCTCATCAGCTGCCAGCACCGGCATGTAAGCTCCCAGCGCCGACGAAAATGACCGAACCGCTCTCCGGCCTGCGCATCATCCCCGGCTTTCTCGATCCACAATCCCAGGCGGCGGTATGGCGCGCGCTCCGCGCGGTGCTGGCCACTGCGCCCCTCTACGTTCCCCGCATGCCGAAAAGCGGCAGGCCACTCTCGGTCCGCATGACCAATTGCGGGCCGCTCGGATGGGTCAGCGACCAGGGCGGTTACCGGTACGAGCCCTCGCATCCCGAGACCGGGCAACCATGGCCGCCGTTGCCCTCGTTGCTGCTTGATGCGTGGAAGTCGCTTGCGCGCTATCCGCACCCTCCGGAAAGCTGTCTCGTCAATTACTATGGGCCCTCCGCAAAAATGGGGCTGCATCAGGATCGCGATGAATGCGACTTCGCCGCCCCTGTCGTTTCCCTTTCGCTCGGGGATACTTGCCTGTTTCGAATCGGCGGATTGCGGCGCACCGATCCGACGCGAACCGTGCGCCTTTCTTCGGGCGACGCCATGGTGCTCGGTGGAGACGCGCGGCTCGCCTTTCACGGCGTCGACCGGATCATGCCGGGCACCTCGACCTTGCTGCCGCAAGGCGGACGGATCAATCTCACCCTGCGACGCGTCACGCTCCCGAGCTGATGTCCCGGGAGGGGGTGCGTTCGCACATCGCGGCTGTCGCAAACTTGCGATTCAACTGCCCCCCTCTTTGCCCTAAGATCGATCCCATGGCGCGGCGAATGCCACTTCAAATGCCGGTTCTGCGGCTGCTCCTGCTTGTGCTCGCATGGCAGCTCGGTACAGCGGGTGCGCACGCCGCCGATGTCGTATATCCGCCAGGCTCCCGTCTCGGGCTAGTCCCGCCCTCCAGCATGGTGACGAGCAGCAATTTCTTCGGCTTCGAAGACCCCGATACTACCGCTGCGATCATATTGGCTTCGCTCCCAACCGAGGCCTACGCCGAGCTCGACAAGACAATCAGCGCGGACGCCCTCAAGAAGCAAGGCATGATTTTCGAAAAGCGTGAAGCGATACCATTGGCGACCGGACAAGCGTTCCTGGTGATCGGGCGCCAGGAAAAACTGCACAAATGGATCTTGATCGGTTCCTCCCCCGTCCTCACGGCGTTGGTCACCGTGCAGATCCCGGACGCCGCCAAAAGCCGATATCCCGACGCCGCCATCCGCGGGACCCTGGCCACGTTGGCGATTCGCCCGACGGTCCCCGTTGAGGAGCAGCTCGGCCTGCTGCCGTTCAAGCTTGCCGATCTCGCCGGATTCCAGGTTGCCGGTATCATGCCCGGACGCGCGGTCGTGTTGAGCGACAGCACGGCAGCCCTGGCGTCCCAACCTCCATCTCAAATCCTGATCAGCGTTGCCCCCGGCGGACCGGCCGAGGCCCGCAATCGCGAAGAATTC
>Ga0310910_10000389_pt1 | contig 21975 bp, 23 predicted proteins | sample GREbulkMGHF172_FD_203448 | JGI IMG/M metagenome (GOLD analysis project Ga0310910, IMG submission 203448) | Lab enrichment of tropical soil microbial communities from Luquillo Experimental Forest, Puerto Rico - GRE.bulkMG.HF172 | ecosystem: Environmental > Terrestrial > Soil > Tropical forest >... | reverse complement strand
GGTTTCGGCGTTTGCAGCGGACCTTGGAATACCGCCGGCTCAGCCGCAGGTCGTGATTCCTCCTTTCACCTGGACCAGTTGCTATGCCGGCGTGCAGGCCGGCGGCGGCTGGGGCAAGAAAGATTTAACAGATACTGTTGGCGTTTTGTCTTCCTTACCGGGAGGATTTTCGGCGGCAAATCTTGACGTAAGCGGGTACATGGTCGGTGGACAATTTGGCTGTGATTATCAGTTTGCGCCGACCTGGGTCGTTGGGATCGAAGGTGCCGCGTCGGGTGGAAACATCAGCAAGACCACGACCTTCGCTACGACCTTCACGGTACCCGGTGATGACATTTCTAGCTTCAGGTCAACAACCGATTTCCTGGGCAGTATAACCGGCCGGATCGGCTACGCCTGGGACCGCTGGTTGGTCTACGGCAAAGGCGGTGTGGCCTTGGTCGGCGACCGATATCACGTTGACGACGTGGACGGAAATTTCTTTTTCGACGGAACGGAAAACCGAATTGGCTGGACGGCGGGTGCAGGCGTCGAATGGGCCTTTACGCCGGAATGGTCGGTCAAGCTCGAATATGACTATTACGGCTTCGGTACCAAGAGTGTGCTGCTCGAAGACACCACGATCTTCATGAATAATGCTCCGGTCAATATCAATCAGAATATTCAAGTTGTACTGCTCGGCGTGAATTTCCACGCGCGATCCGGACCCGATTGGTGAGACGCTAATGAGTTTCCGGCCGACGAAGCGACAGCGCAGATGGGCCTTTAGGTCGCCGGCCGGCGCTGCATTGATTTTGCCGGCAGCGCTTCTGGCGCTGTCCTTTTCCTCGCCGGCTGCGGCGCAGGGCAATGTCTCAAAAGCGGAGGCCGACGCCAAACTGCGCTATTGCGAAGTCTGCCACGGCGTCTCGGCGCAGGGCTTTCACGGCTATTACCCGATCCCGCGGCTGGCGGGTCAACCGACTGAGTATTTAAAGAATCAATTGCAGGCCTTTGTTGAGCGGCGTCGGACCAGCAACATCATGTTCAACGTCGGGCACGTCCTGAGCCCGGCGATGATCGATGCGCTGACGACCGATTTCAACGAGCTCAATCCGAAGCCTCTGGGGGGTGCTCCAAAAGAAAACGTCGACGAAGGAAAGAGGATTTTCGAAAATGGAATCGCTGGGGCGAATGTTCCTGCCTGCGCCTCATGTCACGGTCCCGAAGCCAAGGGGAACGGGCCGTTTCCGCGCCTGGCGGGCCAACTGTACGACTACATCACCAACAAGTTGACCAACTGGGAGAAGGAGCGCGGACAAAATCCGGCCCAACCGGATATCTCGGCAGTCATGCAGCCGATCGCACATAGCTTGACCCAGCCGCAGATCAAAGCGGTCGCCGCGTACGTCAGTAATTTGGAGTAGATCCGTGCGACTGAGCTCGCTTCAGATCAGCAGGACGACAAGAAGAGCGCGGTTTGTCTTGCCCGCTGGTCGTCTCCTGAAAAATGCAGGAACGCGCGTGGGCTTCGCTGCCGGTATTCTGACATTTGTTTTAGCAGGCGCCGTCAGCGCACAACACCGGATCAGCCTTTCAGGGGATGTACAGGCCAAAATCAGCTACTGCAAAGATTGTCACGGCGTGTCAGCCCAGGGTTTCAATGGCTATTATCCTATACCCCGTCTTGCCGGACAGCAGCCCGAGTATCTTGAAAACCAGTTGCGCGCCTTTATCGAGCATCGGCGAACCAACAACATCATGTTTAACGTAGCGCATTCGCTGAGTCCGCCAGTGCTGAACGCTCTTGCTGCGCATTTCGCTTCGCTCAATCCGCCGCCGATCGGTGGCGCGCCGCGGCAGCTGGTGGCGACGGGGCGAAAAATATTCGAAGACGGCATGCCGGAAGTAAACATTGCCGCGTGCGCCGCTTGTCATGGCCCGGAGGCGACCGGCAGCGGTGTAATTCCTCGGTTGGCGGGACAGCTTTACCCCTACATGATCAAAACTTTGAGCAACTGGGGCAGAGAGCGCGGCCAAAATCCAACAATACCCGACACGGCGGCCATTATGAGCCCAGTTGCGCACAGCCTCAACAAGTCACAGATCGAAGCAGTTGCCGCCTACGTCAGTACACTGAGGCCACCACGGGGAACACCGAACACGGTGCAATGAGACAATGAGGGGCAACGGGCTAAAGGCGGCGGTTCTGATTGCGTTCTGCTGGCTATATCATCCGGCAGCCAGCGACGCCGAAGTTCTCGCGGTTCGAAACTGCAACTGGTGTCACGGCGGATCAGCGAGTGGCTATCCGCCCGCGCCAGCGCTAGCGGCACAAAGACCTCAATACGTCGCAAAGCAGCTTGCCAATTTCCGCGCCCACACGCGCGACACTCCATTTTCGCGACAGTATATGTGGGGGGCCGCGAGAAATCTCGACGCCGAGACTGTACGCAATTTAGCATTATATTTTGCAAGTCTGCCGCCGCGAGCCGCCAGTGACGGCGTGCCGGGCCTCGTCGGGCTCGGGCAAACAATCTACCAGCAGGGAATGCCGGAAGAGAATATCGTCGCCTGCGTCGTGTGCCATGGTCCGAACGGCGAAGGCGTCAGAGATATTCCGCGCTTGGGTGGACTTGACTCGACCTATTTGAGACGGCGCCTCGAACAGTGGAACCAGGGTTATCACGCCGCCGCTGGTCCGCCGATGATCAGCATTGCGAGCAAATTATCGGACGATCAGATTGACGCTCTCGCCTCTTACCTCAGCTTCATAAAGTGAGCGGTCGCAGAAAGCGACTCATTGCGTTCTTCGAGCCACCACGTTGGATGCCTCGCGTGAATCGGGGTCCCGACCGACCCACCATTACTCTTTGGAAAACCGAAGATGGCTAAAAGCATTTGCGCTGCTGTAATGCGCCGGAGGCCGACACTTTTGCAACGCTCCGATCGTCGTCAGCATCGCCGAATTGGGACAGTACAGCCACCACTCATCCCAGCGAATGGCGTCAAATCCGCCGGCAAGATCGAGCGAGCATTCCTGCTTATTGAGACATAATGTGCACACGCCTTGGAGTTCTCGATACAGGAGCGGTTCGTCTCGCATCAATTTGCCATGATCGATTTGCAGCACATCCATGCAGCAAAACAGCAGCTCGGCATCATGCTCTTTGCGTGGCCGTTTCGACGTCTTGTGCCCAGGAACGGCTGTCGTTACAGGTTTTGCCATTTCTCTCCCCCACTTATACAGCCTCCTTGATAGCAGATGACCACTACGTTGAATTGATCAAAATTAAAGGCTTTGACCGCGCGCGGACCTGGCGCCCTATTGACCTACATCAAAGCGTGAGAGATTGCCTGGATTAATTGTTCTGATCTTACAAACCCACAGAGCTCCTCGCTCTATGCAGGAGAAGGGGGATCAGATGTTTGCGCTACTCCAGGAAAGACAAAGCCGATCCCCGCTTCAATCGATGCTCGACTGGTGTCGGACTCGAATCAAAGCGGTTTCCGAATCGGCGTTCGGATCATGCAGCGAGACCGAAATCGAGCGCATGGCGAGAGACATGCGAATGTCCGCTTCTGAATTGCGAGCTCTAGCCAGGCGCGGTCCGAACGCCGCGGATTTTCTGCTGTGCCGCATGGCCGCTCTTGACCTTGACCCTAAAGAGGTCGCCCACATGGAACCGGCGGCATTCCGCGATCTGCAGCGCGTCTGCGCCATGTGCAAATCTCACCGGCGATGTGCGTGGGATTTCGCGCATGACGCTCCGGTAGTGACATGGGAGCGCTATTGTCCCAACACCGCCACGCTGACGGCATTGAACGGGATGCCGTGGGCGTCACGACGCGAGTGGTAGCCAGCCGCCGACGCTTGTTAGACACGGTGTGGGAAAGGCATGCTCGTTCCAATCATCAGCGACCCCGCTTTTTACGCCGTGGCCATTCCAGCAGTCGTCTTCCTGGGGCTCGCCAAAGGGGGCTTTTCCGGCGTGGCGACCGGCGCAACACCGCTGCTCGCGCTTTACCTGCCGCCATTGGAGGCCGCCGCGCTACTTTTGCCCATCGTCCTTTGCCAGGACGCGATTTCAGTTCACGCATACTGGCGCGAATGGAGCAGCTGGAACTTAAAAATATTGCTGCCGGCCGCCGTCTTTGGTTTGGTGCTCGGTTACCTTTTCGCAGCCCATGTGTCGGATGACACGATTCGTATTCTCATCGGGCTTACCGCTCTTATTTTTGTCGCCAACACCTGGCTGGGCCGGGCACGTCCTAAGCCAGCACAAAGCGGTATTGCCGCGGGCCTGTTTTGGGGAACGATCGCCGGTTTCCTGTCCTTCGCAAGTCAAGGCGGTGGACCGCCTTTTCAGGTGTTTACGCTGCCGCAGCGCTTATCGAAAATGACGTTCGTCAGCACGACGACGATCTTCTTTGCCGTTCTGAACATCATCAAGATCGTGCCCTACGCCATGCTGGCGCAATTTACGGTAAAGAATGTCTCAACCTCAGTCGTTCTCCTGCCTCTGGCAGTGTTCGCGAATCTCGTCGGAATTTGGTTGATCAAAGTTGTCCCAACGGCACAGTTCTTTCGCATTACCTACGTTTTGCTGTTTGTTCTCGGATCGGTCCTGTTCTGCCAGGGCGCAGCGCACATGCTTCGCGAAACGAGCCTGTTTGATTTGGCGTTAAACAATCCGGCACGCATGAGCACTAATCTGGCGCATCTGTTTTCCCAGAGCGGCGCGTTATGAAATTTTGTGACGCAGACGCTTGCTCTTCCTGCGACTTGGCAGAGGGCGAAACCCGAATGCTTGCGCCGTAAATCGGATTTTTGCGCACAGCTGGCGATCGGGATTCCCGGCCTTGGCCTCCGTGCTGCGCTTGAGAAGCTGAGTTTGGATCTGACGAAGGAGTCCGACGCCCTGGAGAGGGAAGCGGCCGTTCTTTCTAGTCGGCAAGAATTCTAGATTTGCGTTACGCCATCAACCCGTTCTACTAAAGTCTGGGCTGCGCCTGGTTTGACGGCGAGGAATATTTAGGCTGCATTTTTCTCACGCAGGAGGGAAACGCCGCGAATCTATGCCGCCCCGGCAAGCAATCTGTTGGCTTTGGCCGGGTTGGTTTCGAGCGCGACATAGAGCGCCTTGGCCGAATCGCGCAGCGCATCCCGATGCGTGAGATCGTCCGGGGGCAGCGCCGCGGCGGTCTTTGCCAGGTCACGCAGAATATCGGCGAACAGCGCATGATGAAAATGCATGCGCACCGATTTGCGCTGGTCAGACGGGCCGGGCAGCTCGAGTGTCAGCGAGATGCCGGTCTGATCGATGTGAGCGTCGAACCGTGCGGTATGGGCGAACGTTCCGATGTAGAGTTTGTCCGGATATTCCACCGCCACTTCGGCCTTGTCGGTAATTGGCTTGGTCATGACAGAGCGCCTTCTCCAAATCACGAAAATAATAGGGCTTTCGCTTCAAACCGGGTTGATTTGGATCAATCTGGACCCATCCTGCGCACCCTAAAATGCCGCTGTCCATCGCGGGGAGGATCATGTACGAGCCGGACAGCCACCACGCTTCGAATCCCGCTTTTATCTGGCCAGCGTTGTTTGCCGCCTCCGCAAGCGAGATGGCGGCGCATTTTGCCAAACAATTCACCAGTCTCGCTATCGGGTTGCAGGGTGAAACGCCGCCACCACCGCAATGGACGACGCCGCACCGGGTCGCGCTCAAGCTTGAGACCGTACGGTTGCGCGATTTTGCGACCTCATCGGACGGCCCGCCCTGTCTATTGTGTACGCCTTTTGCGCTCCACGGTTCGACACTGAGCGATCTGGCCGCAGGCCATAGCCTCGTTGTCGCGCTACGCGATGCCGGCGTGACGAACCTCTTTGTCACCGACTGGCAGTCGGCCTCTCCCGACATGCGATTTCTCGGGATCGACGATTACCTCGCCGACCTCAATGTACTCATCGATGAGATTGGCGCCCCGGTCGATCTGATCGGTTTGTGCCAGGGCGGCTGGATGGCGCTCGTCTATGCCGCGCGTTTTCCGGGCAAAGTTCGCAAATTGGTGCTCGCTGCGGCGCCAGTCGATACCAAGGCCGCTCCTTCTGTGCTATCGACGCTCGCTAACAGCACCGCAATGGAGGTTTTCCAGGAGATCGTGCGTCTCGGCGATGGGCTCGTCGTCGGCAGCAGAGTGCTCAAGCTGTGGGGACCCGGGGCGGTTGAAGCTGAAGAGATTCGGCAGTTGCTCGAAAGCGAGGAATCCCACGGTTCCTCGGCCTTTACCCGTCTCGAAGCCGCGTTCCGCGATTGGTATGCCTGGACCGTCGATCTGCCGGGACGTTATTTTCTGGAAACGGTTGAGAAACTTTATAAGGGCAACGAGATTGCCGCCGGAACGTTTGAAGCACTGGGACGCCGGATTAATCTTAAACAGATCGAAGCGCCGCTTTTTCTTCTTGCGGCCGGTCGCGACGAATTGGTCACACCGCCGCAGTTATTCGCGGTTGAGCAGCTGGTGGGCACGCCGCGCCACCATATCCGCAAGCTGAGCGCGGACTGCCGTCATCTCGGACTATTCATGGGCAAACGGGTTTTGCGCGAAATCTGGCCCGATATCGTCGACTGGCTTATCAAACCTGCCACGATCGCTGAGAATAGACCAGCGGGTGAAATACAACCGGCGGCGTGAGTAAAGGCCGCTTCCCCCGTTGCCGGTCCTGCCTCGGGCTGCAAAACTTGTGGCGTTTCTCAGTGTTCCTCCCCGCTAGGCGGCGTTGATGTAGATCAATCACCCGCCAGAAAATTGGATTAACTTTGAACAAAAGCTCCGCTCTACTGCGACTGCACCGGAGCGATTTCGTAAAAAAAATCTATGCCCAAGGAGGAAGCGGTGATTTTTGCAACAGATGAAATCGTTAGCCAAGTGCAACCATTGCCGCGTGACTGGGCGCGCCTGATCCAAAAGCTGCGCTGGATCGGTCTTGACGACGAGGCAGCGCGGCTCGAATGGGCAGTGAGTAACCTTCCCCTGGAACAAAGATGTGAGTTAAATCTGGACCCCGCCGATACCGATTGAGATCAAGTATCCCAAAATCGATCGAACCTTTTTGCTGCGCACCTGACAAAACAAAGAGCCGGCAATCGACACTCGGGCTATTGATATGGATCAACACGGACCAAGCGACGAGGGCGTAGAGTTTTTGATGAAGCCATGGCTACATTCCTTTACCGCTGCCCGAAGACCCGCCTGCGCGTGCAAGGCTGGGTCGCTGACGAGTGGAGCCAGCCGGAGCAACAAAATTATGAAGCGGTGAATTGCATTGCATGCGGTGGAGTGCATCTCGTCAATCCGGCAAACGGCAAAACCATCAATGATGAGAATTCGAAGTGACCCGCGAAGGTCAATGTTAAAAGGGACTATCTCACTGTGAGGGCCGGCTTGGGAGGTTTAGCTTTTTTGTATGTCTCCGCCGCAAAATACACCGAAACCAACGTGATCACCGCCAGACCGATCGTGTAAACCGAGATTGGCCAAGTCGCCGGCTCGTAAGTCGTCATGAGTCAAGGTCTGCGGCGAGAGAGCTCCGGGGAAAATTCACACCCAAGTTACAGTCCGACATGCCGGACTTGACTTAAAGCAAGGCGGAAATAGTGCGATCGACCTATAAAAAGAAAAGATGGGGAAAGATGGGGAACGCCTAAGCGTGGGGTTTGCCATTTCGAATAGGGAGGGTTCCGCGATGCTGAAGAAAATCACGATTGCCGCTGGACTCATTGGCCTTGCCACATCCGTAACCGGCGGGTCTGCTACGGCCCAGGTCAAGGTCGGCGCGGTCCTGTCCGCGAGCGGCCCGGCGTCGTTCCTTGGCGACCCTGAGAGGAAGACACTTGACATGTACGTTGAAGACATAAACAGCAAAGGAGGAATTAACGGGCAAAAGCTCCAGCTCGTCGTCTATGACGATGGCGGCGACGCCAATGCAGCGCGCACTTTTGCCACGCGCCTTGTCGAAGAAGACAAAATCGCTGCTATGGTCGGCGGCACGACGACCGGCACCACCTTGGCGATGATCCCAGTCTTCGAGGATGCTCAGATTCCGTTCATCTCACTAGCCGGCGCCGTGCAAATCATCGAGCCGGTGCACAAGTGGGTCTTCAAGACTCCTCACACTGATCGAATGGCGTGTGAAAAAGTTTTTGATGATCTCAAGCGCCGTAAGCTCACGACTGTGGCTTTGATCTCCGGCACGGATGCATTCGGCAAGTCGATGCGCGATCAGTGCCTCGCGGTGGCGCCCAAGGCGGGCATCACCATCGCCCATGAGGAGACTTACGGTCCTGCCGACAGCGACATGACCCCGCAGCTCATCAAGATCAAGGCGACGCCGGGCATTCAGGCCGTCGTTTGCGCCGGTTTCGGGCAAGGCCCGGCTATCGTCACCCGCAATTATCGGCAACTCGGGATCGAGTACCCGCTCTACCAGAGCCATGGCGTTGCTTCAAAGCAGTTCATCAGTCTGGCTGGCGCCGCCGCGAATGGCGTTCGTCTCCCGGCTGCAGCGCTACTGCTCGCCAATAAACTGCCGGATAGCGATCGGCAAAAATCGGTCGTGGTCGGCTATCAAAACACATTCGAAAATAAGACTGGGCAACCGGTCTCCACCTTTGGCGGCCACGCCTATGACGGATTGATGATTCTGGTCGACGCCGCTAAGCGTGCCGGCAGCTTCGATAGCGGCAAGCTGCGCGACGAGATCGAAAGAACCAAGGGCTATGTTGGCACCGGCGGGGTCGTCACCATGTCGCCGAGCGATCACTTGGGCCTTGATCTTTCCGCCTTCCGGTTGCTCGAAATCAAGGACGGCGATTGGATTATGATTCCGGATTCCGCCTCGTAAACAGTCTGGTAAGCTCGTCCAACGGCTTGGCTCACCAGGTTGGCGTTCTGTTTGACCGGCGACGGGCGCCCGCTGCAATGGCAGAGTTTCTGCAATTTACTTTTTCCGGACTCACAGTTGGCGCCGTCTATGCCCTCGTCGCAGTCGGCTTTACACTGATCTATAATGCCTCCGACGTGGTGAACTTTGCTCAAGGCGAGTTCGTCATGCTGGGGGGAATGGTTACCGTTTTCCTTGGCTACGCCGGCGTCCCGATGCCGCTCGCAGCGGCCATTGCTGTTCTCATCACCACTGCCGTTGGGCTTGCCCTTTATCGTCTGGGCATCGCCCCGGCGCACGATGCAAGCACGGTGACCATGATCATCATCACGATCGGCGCATCGATTTTTCTACGCGGCGTGGCGGAAATTATATTTGATAAGCGCTTTCACAGCCTGCCGGCTTTGTTCGGGAGCGATCCGATTCGCGTTGGTGGCGCAAGCATCCTGCCGCAGAGTGTGGTCGTGCTCGCCAGCGCCTTACTCATCGTATGTTTGCTATGCGCCTTCATCGATCGAACGCTGTACGGCAAGGCCGTGATTGCGACTTCGGCAAATCGCATGGCTGCAACACTGGTCGGAATCAACACGCGCACGATAGTCGGTGCTTGCTTCGCGATATCAGCAGCGATCGGCGCAGTTGCTGGCGTTCTGGTCACCCCGATTACGCTCACCAGTTACAACGTGGGCACGCTTTTGGCGTTGAAAGGATTCGCCGCAGTCATGCTCGGCGGCATTGGCAACGCCATGGGCGCCGTTGTCGGCGGCGTGCTACTCGGTTTGTTTGAAGCCTTTGCGGCCGGCTATTTGTCGGCCAGTTATAAAGACGCTGTCGCCTTCGTCGTTATTCTGGCCGTGCTGTTTGCCATGCCGCAAGGACTGGTCGGAAAGACAACGGTGGAACGGGTGTAAACGTGTTGGCCGAGGCCGATCGATTTCGCTTGCTGCAGCACCATCGGCTGTTTCCTCTAATACCGCTCGCCGTAATCATCGTCGTTCTGCCGCTGCTGTTTCCATCGGCGTATTACTATCGCGTCGCCGCGCTGGTTTTCATCTTCGCAATTGCCGCGCTTGGCCTCAATCTTTTGATGGGTTTTGCCGGGCAAGTCAGCCTCGGTCACGCGGGGTTCATGGGAGTTGGTGCCTACGCGGTCGCCATCGGACCGAGCCGGTTGGGCATTGCACCATTGCTCGCATTCGCCCTTGGCGCGGCCTGCTCCGCGGTGCTCGCCTTCGTCGTCGGACGACCCATCTTGCGACTGAAAGGCCATTATCTTGCGGTAGCCACGCTTGGCTTCGGCGTGCTGCTCACCATCGTCTTCACCAATGAAGCGAAGTGGACCGGCGGTCCAGACGGCATGCCGGTGCAGCAGATCATTATCATCAATTGGACGGTCCATCGGATCGGGACGTGGTATTGGATACTCGCTGCCAGTTTCCTGCTTAGTGCAGTGATCGCCCTTAACCTCATTGATAGCCCAACGGGACGCGCGCTGCGCGCCATCCACGACAGCGAACGCGCTGCTCGCGTGCTCGGGATCGAGGTTGCGCAAAAGAAGCTCGCGGTGTTCGTAATCTCTGCGGTCTATGCTTCGGTCGCCGGCTCGTTTTTCGCCTTGATCAACGGCTATGTGACGCCCGACGCGTCCAGCTTTTTGCGATCGATCGAATTGGTTGCGATGGTAGTGTTAGGTGGAATGGGCTCCATCGTCGGTTCGGTCGTCGGATCGGCCGTGCTGGTTATTCTGCCCCAGGCGCTCACGGTATTTCATGAATACGAGCATGCCATCCTGGGGCTGACCCTGATGGCCGTTATGATTTTCCTGCGTCGTGGCATCGTGCCGAGCCTGTCGGCTGCGCTGGGCGGAACATATAAATGACCGCGTTGGCAGCCGAGCGCATTTCGATAGCCTTCGGCGGCGTTCGTGCGCTCGATGGCGTGAGTTTCGAGGCGGCGGCGGGAATTGTATTCTCGATCATCGGACCGAACGGGGCAGGCAAGACAACATTGTTCAATGTCATTTCCGGACTTTGTGTGCCGGACGATGGCCGGGTATGGCTTGGCGGTGAAGATGTCACGGCGCTCGCTCCAGAGCGCCTTGCCCGCCGTGGCTTGTCGCGCACATTCCAGAATCTGCAAATTTTTTCTCACCTAACCACGCTTGAGAACGTCATGGTTGGGCGACATCGGCACGAATCGACTGGGCTGCTCGCCGATCTTCTGCATCTGCCGGCGGTGAGCTGGCAGAACCGCATTACGCGTGACGCGGCACTCAAGGCGCTCGCCCGTGTGGGGCTGGCAGCAATGGCGCAACGGCCGGCGGGCAGTCTGGCCTATGGCGATCTCAAACGTCTGGAAATCGCACGTGCGCTTGCCACCGAACCAACAGTGCTACTGCTTGACGAGCCGGCGGCCGGGTGCAATCCGACCGAGACCAAAAATATTGAAACAATGATCCGCAGTATCGTCGCAGACGACATTACGGTCGTGCTGGTCGAGCACGATATGCGACTCGTCATGAACATTTCTGATCGCATCCATGTTCTCGCCAATGGCCATACGCTCGCTGAAGGCGATGCCGCCGCGATCCGCGCCAATCCGGCGGTCATAGAAGCCTATCTCGGGGCGCACAGTGCGGCATTGGAGCCGGCAAGTGCTGTCCGTTAAGAATCTCAGAAGCGGCTATGGCCGCATTGAGGCCCTGCACGGCGTGTCGCTCGATGTCGCAGCCGGTGAAATCGTGACGCTAGTCGGCGCAAATGGGGCCGGCAAGACGACATTGTTACGGGCGATTTCCGGTGTTCAACCGATCCTTTCCGGCCGAATCTACTTCGACAGCCGCTCAATCGAACACACACCGCCGCACGCGCGCGTGGCGCTTGGAATTGCTCAAGTCCTGGAAGGGCGGCAACTCTTCGCCCCGCTTTCCGTCGAAGACAATCTGAGACTTGGAGCTTGGACCCGGCGCGCGATCGAACCCGGCACCGCTCTTGATCGCGTCTATGATCTATTTCCAATGCTCGCCGAGCTACGGCACACGCTCGCTGGCGCACTGTCGGGAGGTCAGCAGCAGCTCCTGGCGATCGGTCGCGCTTTGACGGCCAATCCGCGCCTAATTCTGCTTGACGAACCGTCACTGGGCCTTGCGCCCATTTTGGTCGACCAAATACTCGATGTTATCCTCAATCTTAAACGTGACGGTTTGACGGTGTTGTTGGTCGAGCAAAACGCCATGGCAGCGCTTGGCATCGCCGATCGCGGTTATGTACTGGAGACCGGCACGATCTCGGCAACCGGGGCAGCGGCGGACATCAAAAACGACCATCATATTCAACAAGCCTATCTCGGTATCTGACGCAATCGCTTGATCTTAGTCAATTTGGACGCGGAGTTCGCGGGTTAGGCTCGTTTACACGGAGTCCGCGTCCATGAAGGACAGCCTGATGCCGGGTGTATCGAAGGTGCGGCGCATCATCGTCGACAGCGATCGCACCGTCGCCTTCATGGGCGAACGGGGTCGGGTCTATGCGACCCCGGAACTGTGCCGGGACATCGAGCATACATGTCGAGAAGCGCTCCTCGATCATGTGAGTCCGGAAGAGGATTCAGTCGGCATCGAGATCATGGTGCGGCACAGCGCGCCGACTCTGCCGGGGATGGAAGTATCGATTACCGCCACGGTAACCAACGTTGAGGGGCGTAAGGTCAGTTTCGACGTGGTCGCCGCGGACGAGCTCGAGCCGATCGGCACCGGCAAGCATGTCCGTTTCATTGTCGATCGCGAAAAAACCTATGAACGCCTAAGAGCGAAAGCGGCAAAACGCGCCGCCCGCTCCAATTGATGATGGAGCATCGTGTCAGCAGTCCGACCAATAAGCGAACGCACGGTCTCGTCGTATTGCTACCAATGCGTGGCCGGACCGGATTTGCTGACGGTTCGCATCCAGGATGGCGTGGCAACCGAAATTAATCCCAATTTCGAAGCGGCGGAAATCCACCCGGCAGGCGGCAAGGTCTGCGTCAAGGCGTTTGGGTTGGTACAGAAGACTTATCATCCTGATCGCGTTCTTTATCCGATGAAGCGGACCAACCCGAAAAAGGGCCGTGGCGAAGATCCAGGCCTTGTGCGCGTGTCTTGGGATGAAGCGCTCGATCTGATCGCCTCCAAGCTCAACGCGATCCGCTCCGCGGGCCTGCTCGATGCGGCTGGATATCCGCGCCTCGCGGCGAGCTTCGGCGGCGGCGGCACGCCGACCGCTTATATGGGAACGTTGCCTGCCTTCCTCGCAGCCTGGGGTCCGATCGACATGAGCTTCGGCTCCGGCCAAGGCGTCAAATGCTATCACTCCGAACACCTTTACGGCGAATTGTGGCATCGTGCCTTCACCGTTTCGGCAGATACGCCATTATGCGAATACCTCGTTTCCTTTGGCGCCAACGTCGAAGCGTCCGGTGGAGTTTGCGGCGTCAAGCGACATGCCGATGCGCGCAAGCGCGGCATGAAGCGCGTGCAGATCGAGCCGCACCTTTCGGTTACCGGCGCCTGCTCGGCGGAATGGATCCCGATCAAACCAAAGACCGACGCGGCCTTTCTGTTCGCGATGATTCACGTGCTGCTGCATGAACATGCACGCCAACGCCTGGACCTCGCGTTTCTCAAGCATCGTACCTCGTCGCCTTATCTCATCGGTCCAAACGGCTTTTTCTTGCGTGACCCCGTTAGTCGCAAGCCGCTTGTCTTTGACCGGCGCAGTGGCGGCGCGGTGACTTTCGACAGCATCGAGATCGATCCCGCATTGGAGGGAGAATTCGATGTCGAAGGCATCGAATTCGGTGCCGATGATGAAGTGATGATGCAGGGTCCTGCAACCGCAAGCACGGCTTTTACGCGTCTTGTCTGCTTTGCCAAGGGCTATTCGCCGGAATGGGCTGCATCGATCTGCGACGTTCCGCCGGCAACGATCCGACGTGTTGCTTACGACTTTATTGCCCATGCTCGCGTTGGCGAAACAATTGACATTGAAAACACCACCCTGCCCTACCGACCGGTAGCCATTGTGCTCGGCAAGACTGTCAACAATGGCTGGGGCGGCTACGAGTGCTGTTGGGCGCGCACGCTCTTGTCCTGTCTCGTCGGCGCACTCGAAGTCCCAGGCGGCACGCTTGGCACGACCGTTCGTCTCAATCGTCCAGCCGACAACCGCTGGTCAAGCGTCGCTCCTGGTCCAGATGGCTTCATGCGCTATCCGATGAATCCGACAGCCAAGAACGAATGGATCATGCGTCCGCCAGTGCGCAGCGCGCACCGCACACTGGTGCCGCTGGTCGCCAATTCGGCCTGGAGTCAGGCGCTCGGTCCGACGCATTTGGCGTGGATGATGCAATCACAAGACTTCGACCGATTTCCTCACGCGACCCCGCCGGACGTCTGGTTCGTCTATCGCACCAACCCGGCAATTTCGTTCTGGGATACTAAAGCAGTCGGCGAAGCGATGGCGAAGTTTCCCTTCACCGTCTGCTTCGCCTTTACCCGAGACGAAACCAATCACATGGCCGATGTGTTGTTGCCGGACTGCACCGACCTCGAAGGGTTGCAGCTGTTGCGCATCGGCGGGACGAAATATGTCGAGCAGTTTTGGGATTATCAGGGCTTTGCGCTGCGCGATCCCGCGGTCCCGCCGCAAGGCGAAGCGCGCGATTTCACGTGGATATCAACCGAGCTTGCGAGACGCACCGGCCTGCTTGCCGAATACAATTTGGCAATCAACAAGGGTGCCGCCGGCGTCAAACTGTCGGGACCGAACTACGACTTCTCGCTCGATCCAGCCGAGCAGCATGGTGTTGAGTGCATCTGGGACGCGACCTGCCGCGCCGCAAGCGCTGAACTGACTGAGGGGCGCGAGACGCACGGACTGGACTGGTTTCGTCAGCACGGCTTCCGGGTCAAACCGTTCTCACGCCTGCAATGGTACCTGTATCCTAGATTGGTCGAAACCGGGCTGAGATTCGAGCAACCCTATCAGGAACGGCTGTACCGAGTCGGAGAAGAACTCAAGCGGCGCCTGCACGAACAAAGTATTTATTGGTGGGACCGCCAGCTCGAAGAATATGAGCCACTGCCACATTGGCGCGATCTTGCCGGGCTGTGGGAGGGCGCGCTCGCCAAACATTACAACGTGGAGATTGGTGATTACCCCTTCTGGCTCATTACCGCGCGCAGTATGCAATATTCCTGGGGCGGCAATGTCGGAATTCAGCTCATAAAAGAGCTGGCCGACAACGTCGCGGGCCATGGCACCGTTGTCATGAATCGCACGGCCGCGAAGCGACTCGGGATCAGCGACGGCGAGTTCGTCGAAGTTCGCTCGCCACTCAATGCGACGCAGGGCAGCGTGGTGCTGAGCGAGGGCATTCGTCCGGATACGCTGCTAATGATCGGCCAATTCGATCATTGGGCCACGCCCTACGCCAAAGATTTTCATGCTCCAAGCATGAACGCGCTCGTGCCGATGCTGCTCGACCTCACCGATGCAACCGGCTCCAGCGCCGACCTCGTCAAAGTCAAAGTTACGCCGCTGGGAGGCGCACCATGACGCGTTGGACCATGGTCGCCGATCTTGAGCGCTGCGTTGGCTGCCAGACCTGCACCGCCGCTTGCCGGCATGTCAATGCCACTTCCCCGGCTGTGCAGTGGCGCAAGGTGCTGGATATCGAGTCTGGGGCGTTTCCAAATGTCAGACGCACTTTCGTGCCGGTCGGCTGTCAGCATTGCGCTGATCCGCCCTGCATGCATGTTTGTCCGACTACCGCCACGCGCCAGCGCGCCGACGGCATTGTGACCATCGATTACGATCTTTGCATCGGTTGCGCCTATTGCGAGGTCGCCTGCCCGTATCAGGCCCGTTTCCTCATTGATACGCCGCGTTTTGCTTATGGCGCGGCACTGCAAAACGAGGTCGAGCGGGAAGATCCGGCGCGACTCGGCGTGGCGCAGAAATGCACGTTTTGCTCGGATCGCATCGATTTTGGCCTGGCCAACGGTTTGACCCCCGGCATTGAGCCACTCGCTACCCCGGCTTGCGTCAACTCCTGCATTGCCGATGCCTTGCATTTTGGCGACATCGATGATCCCAACAGCAATGTCTCGCGGCTGTTGCGCGAGCAGAAGCATTTTCGCATGCATTTGGAGCTCGGCACCGAGCCGAACTTCTTTTATCTCTATGGCAACACCGCTGAGTCGCAGACTGCGGAAAGGCCGTCGTCCGCAGACGAACAACAGCTGGACACGATCCGCAGCCGCGGGGTCGAGCCCTGGCACCAGCCACATTGGAACTGGAAAGCAGCGGGTAATTTTCTCTGCGGCGGCGCGGGAACTGGATTATTAGCAGTGAGCGCAGGTGTCGCGGTTGCCGGCGCGCCATTTGCGCTTCCCGCTCTCAGCGCGCTCGGTCTGGTCGCATTCGGATTGGTTCTTTTGCTGTTCAAGATCGGTCGACCGCTGCGATCGATCTATGTCCTGCGCCAGCCGCAACGATCGTGGATGAGTCGCGAGGCCTGGATCGCCGGCGCGATGTTCCCGTTGGGAATCCTCGCAGTCTGGTTCGGCAATCTTGTGCTCCTTTTTGCCGCCGCCGTTTGCGGCCTGCTGTTTCTCTATTGCCAGGCGATGATCCTCCAGGCCGCAAAAGGGATTCCCGCCTGGCGGCTGCCGCAGATCGTGCCATTGATCGTTGTGACCGGTCTCACCGAAGGCTGCGGTCTTTTTGTCTTGATGTCCCTGACGCGATTGGGTGAGAGATCGCTCGTGATGCCGGTTGCCGTTGCGTTGGTCGTGCTTGTTGCCGCTCGCGGACTGAGTTGGCTGGCTTATTCGACTGCGCTACGCAAAGCTGGCGCGCCAAGTCGCACGGTTGAAATTCTGGATTTCTACCAGCCATGGCTCCGTGCTTTTGGTCTGGTGCTTCCCGTCATCGCTATCGTGGTTGGTTTCATTTTCACGGCGACCGCGCCGCTTAGCTTGGCTTTTGGCGGTCTGTGCGCTTTTGCAGCTGGTTGGGCATTGAAGTTTATCATCGTGACACGAGCCGGATACAATCAGGGCTTCGCGCTCAACCGCACACCTGTGCGCGGCTCCGGGGTTGCAGGGGCGATGGTGAAGCCGGGGTGGGTTTTGTCAGGTTCCTACAGGCAATGCTGAATGGTGCAGCCGCCGCTCCCTCGCGTTCGGTCGCGCCGAGCCGAACCATGATCGCCCGGGAGGTCACATGATGACGACCCAAGCCGCAGTCCGCGACAGGACGCCGTTTATGTTCGATCGCGCCGTTGAATGCATGCCTCGCACCAAGCTCGCGGCCTTGCAGCTCGATCGATTGAAGAAAACTCTGGAGCGCGCCTACGCCAAGGTTCCACATTTTCGCAAAGCGTTCGATGCGGCGCGCGTCACGCCGGCGAGTTTGCAATCGCTCGACGATCTAAGGCGTTTTCCCTTTACGATGAAAGCCGATCTGCGCGACAACTATCCGTTTGGAATGTTCGCAGTGCCTCGCGAGCAGGTCCTGCGCGTGCACGCCTCGTCAGGAACGACAGGCCGGCCGACGGTGGTCGGCTATACCGGCGGTGACCTCGGCTTGTGGTCAGATTTGATGGCGCGGTCTCTGGCATGCGCGGGCGTGCGGCCGGGCGATATCCTCCACAATGCTTACGGCTATGGCCTGTTTACCGGCGGCCTTGGCGCCCATTATGGCGCGGAACGGCTCGGCTGCACGGTCGTGCCGCTTTCCGGCGGCGGCACTGAACGACAAGTCACCTTGTTGCGCGATTTCGGCGCGCATATCCTGTGCGCGACGCCCTCCTATGCACTCAACATTGCCGAAGTCGCCGATGCCATGGGCATCGACCTCCGCAATCTGCCGCTGCGCTGCGGCGTCTTTGGAGCCGAGCCGTGGAGCGAAGCGCTGCGGCGCGAGCTTGAATCGCGCTTGGGCATCAAATCGATCGATCTTTATGGATTGTCCGAAATCATCGGTCCGGGCGTCGCTTGTGAGTGCGACGCGGCGCAGAACGGACTGCACGGCTGGGAGGATCATTTCCTGTTTGAAATCGTGGATCCGAAGACTCTGGAGCGGCTGCCGAATGGGGAACCAGGCGAGCTTGTGATCACGACTCTGAGTAAAGAAGCGCTGCCAATGATCCGCTATCGCACGCGCGACATCACGACGTTGCTGGAAGAGCCATGCGTCTGCGGCCGGACTCACGTCCGCATCATGCGCGTGACTGGGCGCGACGACGACATGCTTATTATTCGCGGCGTCAATGTCTTTCCGTCGCAGATCGAAGCCTGCCTAGTCGGTTTTCCGGGTCTGGCGCCGCATTACCAGATCGTGTTGACACACGAGGGACCACTCGACGCCATCACCATCGAGGTTGAGCTCGGCGCCGACGCGCCGTCGGATCACGCCTACCTGGCGGCCAAAGCGGGCGAGATCCGCCAGCACCTCAAATCGATGATCGGCGTTAGCTGCACGGTTGATATCAAAAGCCCGGGCGCTGTGCCCCGCTCGCAGGGCAAGGCGGTGCGCGTCAAGGATTTGCGCAAAGCCGCTGATCGGTGACCACTATTCGTCAATGGGCGGTGGGAATAACCGCGGTCGCCTCTAGCTCGACCTTGGCGGGATGATCAAGAAGATCGACGACGAATACCAAGGTCATTGCCGGATAGTGACGGCCCATCAGCCGCCGCCAAATTCGGCCGAGCTCGCCCCGGCCATCCAAATAGGCGCGCTTGTCGGTACAATAAGCGGTTATCCGGCAAATATGCTCGGGCCGACCTCCGGCGGCGGCGAGCACCTGCAGCACATTTAGAAGAGCCTGTTCAAATTGCGGCACAAGCTCTTCGGATTGGAACTTCTGGTCGGCATCCCAGCCGACTTGCCCGGCGAGGAATATGATCTTGCCCGGGATTGCTTCAATGCCATTGGCGTATCCGATCGGCTGCACCCAACCTTCGGGGAGTAGTACTCGGCTCGTCATCAACTCGCCTCCGCTTCATTCAGATGACCTTCGCCGTGGAACGTTGCGCGTCCGACCGTTTCCAATTGGAAACGACAACAACCGTCGCGGCGAAACACACCAATGCAATAATGGTCAGAAATCCGCTGCCCGATCGAATCTGTGTCCATCCTGAGAAATCGCCGATCGTGCGAATAACGACCGATATTTGCAGCAAGAGCAGCGACGCATAAAGGGCCGGAGAATAGCGCAACGTAAAACCGACCACCGAAGGGAAGACGATCAAGGTGTGTCCAAAGACCATCGATAACACGAAGCCAAGTGTTACCGCGTGCACAACCGCGTCATACCAGAAGGCTGCGATTGGCCTGGCAAAGAGCTCGAGTCCGGCAATGATCAGCCAGCCATAGCCCAACAGCATACAAAGGGCGGTAAAACGGATCTGACCACTCAGCCTGACGGTACGGCGAGCTAAATCATAGATCAGCAGCCAAGCACCGCAGAGTATGAGCCCCGATCCAATAAAGGGCGATAGTGGGCGATCGAGCTCGCCCCGCGCAACGCCAATCAAAAAAACCACGATCACTACGGCAAAAATTAATCTCGCCATTGCAGGCGGCGCAACGATCCGGCTTAGCTCCAGCCTCTCGGCTGCGACCGTCAGCACCAAAAATGCCAGCCACCAGCCGGTTGATTCTGGCAAGGGACGGTCCGCAAGCCAGGTCAGGGTACCCAATCCCCAGCACAAGGCGGCGATCGAGGGCATTGCCGCGAGCAAGACTGATTGCAGTCGGCGCATGTTCCAGAACGATGCTGCCGCAAGCACCAAGCTCGCGATCAGGAACGCAGCGCCAGCCAATGCTATGGTTCGGGCAAAAAGCGCAACAACGCCGGTCGCGGCAAATAGCGGGATCATATAAGCCGCCGGTTGATTGAGCGCGACGGCGCGTTCAATGCTGATCAGCGTGCCAAAGAAGCCGCAGATCATGAGAACGCCGTGGAATTCAACGAATTGCGGCGCAGCGCCTATCAACCCGACCCCAAGGCGCGCCATCCCGGTCCATAGCCCGAGCAGAAACGCAGTAAGGCCGCACGCCAACAACATAAAGCGCAACGGTCGCAGCGCCGATCGGCGGCGAAAACCTGCGGCGACGGTTTGTGATGCGGAGTTTTCCGAGCCGGCAGTCGCTCCGCCGCTTGCAGTGCTGATCGGGTGCGGCGACGACATTACCCGTGCGTTCCTAAGCTAATTTCCGATGAAGCTCGGTCGCTGCTTATTGACGAAGGCGAGATACGCACGCTCATAGTCCTTTGTCTGCATGCAAATCGCTTGGGCCTGCGCCTCCGCCTCTATCGATTCATCGATGCCCATGCTCCATTCCTGATGAATACACTTTTTTGTCATGGCATTGGCAAACGTTGGTCCGTTCGCCAGCGACTTTGCCAGCGACTGTGCCTCGTCAGTAAGCGCGTCGGGCTCGCATAGTTTGTTGTAAAAGCCCCAACGTTCTGCTTCGGCCCCGTCGATCGACCGTCCGGTGTAAAGCAACTCGGCGGCGCGTCCGGCACCGATGATGCGCGGCAGCATGTTGCAAGCGCCCATGTCGGCGCCGGCGAGACCCACGCGCACGAACAGGAAGGCAATTTTACTTCGGGCGGTGCCGCAGCGGAGATCCGACGCCATCGCCATAATCGCACCGGCGCCAGCGCATACACCATCGATCGCAGCGACGATCGGTTGCGGGCAGGCGCGCATGGCCTTGACCAGGTCGCCAGTCATACGCGTGAAGGCGAGCAACCCCGCCATATCACCATTGCGCTGCATCTCGACCAACGGCCCAATAATTTCATGGACATCGCCGCCCGAGCAAAAATTGCCACCGGCACCCGTGATTACCACGACCTTGATCGAATCTGCGTAGGGTAGATTGCGAAACGTATCGCGCAGTTCGGCATAGGATTCGAGCGTCAGCGGATTCTTCCGTTCCGGACGATTTAGCGTGATGGTGGCCACCTTGCCATCAACACGCCACAGGAAGTGTTGCGCTCTGATACTGGCCCACTCCAAACCGGCCGGTTGAAAACGCATTGCTGTATCGTGCATGAGTGTTCCCTTTCACTTCCTTCTGGCCACGATCATCCGGCAAAGGTCAGGCCGCCGCTGACGCTGAGCACCTGACCGGTGATGTAGTCTGAGCGCGAACTTGCGAAAAACAAAACGGCATCGGCGATCTCCTCCGGCCGCGCAAAGCGATGAAATGGAATAGCCTTGAGGAACGCGTCGCGCAATTTCTCCGGGCGGGTCGCCAACATTGGGGTGTCGGTCGGCCCCGGACAGACGCAATTGACGTTGATGGCATAGCGCGCCAATTCGCGGGCGAGCGATTTGGTGAACGCAATCACGCCGCCTTTGGCCGCGGCATAAACCGTCTCGCCGGAGCTGCCGACGCGACCGGCATCGCTCGAAATGTTCACAATCTTGCCGCTGCGGGCCTCGATCATTGGCGGCAGCAACGCCTGGGTGAGGTGAATTAGTCCGCCAAGATTGATGGCGATCACTCGCTCCATGTAATCCGAGCCGTTGTCCATGAAGTTCTGGGCGTCGCCCCAGCCCGCTGCATTCACGAGAAGATCCACGCGCGCGTAGCGCGAAATCACCTCTTCCGCGCAACGCCGCGCCGATTTCGGATCGGCAAGATCGACCGCCACCGATTCGATGGCGTAGTTTCCACTTTCCGCCTCCTTGGTGACTTCGGCTGCCTTTTCCTGATTGATGTCCGCGCAAATCACGCGGGCGCCATGACGCGCAAACGACAGTACGATCGCGCGGCCAATTCCTGACGCGCCTCCGGTGATCAATGCGGTTTTTCCATCGAGCTTCATCGGAATGCTTCCTGTTGGTTGTAGAGCGTCATCGGGAGGTCACCGGCAAGAAATGCAGCGACGCGAGCGCGCGTTTCGGGATTGCTGGACAGCCGGCGGGTTGTTTCGCGTTCGGCGGCATAGCCGCGATCATCCGGATGGTCCGCCGCTGCAATACATTT
>Ga0310910_10000386_pt1 | contig 22113 bp, 24 predicted proteins | sample GREbulkMGHF172_FD_203448 | JGI IMG/M metagenome (GOLD analysis project Ga0310910, IMG submission 203448) | Lab enrichment of tropical soil microbial communities from Luquillo Experimental Forest, Puerto Rico - GRE.bulkMG.HF172 | ecosystem: Environmental > Terrestrial > Soil > Tropical forest >... | reverse complement strand
GTTGTAGTCCTCGTGGGTGCACAGCGAAATTTCTGCGGGACTGCTCATCGACGCTCCGCTGGACGATGGCGCGCTCGGAGGGATTCGAACCCCCGACCCCCAGATTCGAAGTTATGTGCCTAACCCCCTCGATGGGATTATTTATAAAACCATGGAAGGGGCAAGTTGCCTGTGGTACGGTCTTTTTAGGGCCTTGACCCCCTAACTCGTGGCAATTATAAAACCACCAAGGGTTGCCGCCTACCCCCATTTTCTGTTACTTGGAGACGCGACCAGATGCCCCAGCTCAAGCTCACCGAGAAAGCCATCGCCAAGCTCAAGGCGCCCGACCCGAGCGGCAAACAAGTCCTGTATTGGGACACTGACCTTCGCGGCTTCGGCGTCCGCGTCAGCGGCACGACCAACGACAAATCCTACGTCGTCCAGCGCGCCGTCAATGGCGTGACGCGGCGCATCACGCTCGGTGCGTGCAATGTCTTGTCGCTGGCGGAGGCGCGCACCCGCGCCCAGGGGCACCTCGGCGACTTCGCCCGCGGCATCGATCCCAAGGCAAAGAAGGCCGCCACCGCCACCCTCGCCAATGTGCTGGACGACTATCTCTCGGCACGGAAAGACTTGCGGCCGCGAACGCGGGAGTCGTACCGCGTCACCGTTGAGGGCTACCTCAGGTCCTGGCGCGATAAGCCCGTGAGCAGCATCACGCGCGACGCTGTCGAGCGCCACCACGTGGCCATCGCCACCGAGATCGCGGCGAAGGCGCGCGCGAAGGCCTTGGCCGACGCGGCCAGGTGGGAGGCGCGGGCCAAGGCCGCCGAAGCCAAGGGCTGGCTGGACGCCGCCGCCAACCACCGACAACGGGCCGCAGTGGCCAAGAAGCGCGAGACCTACAGCGGTGAAGTCGCCGCCAATAACGCGATGAAGGTCGTTCGCATATTGTGGAACCACGCCGCTGACCGCAGCCCCGACATCGGCGCCAACCCGGTCCGGCTGAAGAAATTGTGGTACCCGGTCGAGGCGCGCACGCGCCACCTCGGCGCCGAGGAGCTGCCCGCGTTCTACAAGGCGGTCGCGGCGCTGCCAAATGCCATCGGCCGCGACTACCTGCTGCTATTGCTGTTCACGGGCTTGCGAAGGCGCGAGGCGTCGGCGCTCCGGTGGGATGACGTGGACCTCAAGGTGAAGACGCTCCGCATCCCGGAGACCAAGAGCGGCCGCCCGCTCACCCTGCCGCTCAGCGACTTCACCCACGACCTTCTGGTCGCCCGCCGCGCCATCGGCAAGGCCGAGTTCATATTTCCGGCGGCGAGCAAGTCCGGCCACATCGAGGAGCCTAAGTTCTTCCTCGCCCAAGTCGCCAAGGCAACTGGCAAGCGCGTGTCGGTCCACGACCTTCGACGAACGTTCGTCACCGTGGCCGAGTCCTGCGACATCAGCCCCATCGCCTTGCGCGCGCTGGTGAACCACTCGCTCGGCCACAGCGTGACCGAAGGATACATTCAGATGAAAGCTGAGCGCTTGCGCCATCCGGCGCAGCGCGTCTGCGACAAGCTCAAGGAGCTGTGCGCCATCGCGGAGCCGGCGGCGAAGAACGTGACTAGGCTAAATCGTAAAAGATGAAAAAAGTATGAGTAAAAGGTAAGTAAAAGGGTATCGCCGCCAGCCCCATTAAGCCTCCGATAGCCTATTGACGGAAGGTAAGGGATTTACAATCCTCCATATGTGTTATATGATAATTTTTGGGTGGATGCCGGTCTAGGGTTACCCGGCTAGAGACCACTCAGATCGCTTGTCCACGCGGTACAGCCGGTCGACGTCGGCACTGACTTTTGGGATGGGTGATGCCATCTCGCAGTTGAGACCCTAGAGCTTCAGTCAACTGTGTAAACCCAAGAAGTCGTTCTTAGCGCATCAGCGCCGAGGACGGCTATTTTCGCTTTGGCCTCCTTGGCACGAGGAGAGGAGGCCGAATGAGCAAGCCCAAGAAGAAGCCGCTGGTGAAGGTCGTCACGGCGAACAATCCCGCAACATTTCACCTCGACAAACGTGCCGGCGACATCCTCGCCGCGATTGCCAACGCCGGCAGCGACGACGCTCTGCTGACCACGCCGCAGGTCGCGGACTTGCTCCGCGTCTCCACCCAGTGGGTCGAGATCCGCCGCACCCGCGGTGGCGGCCCTCCCTTTGTGCGGCTCTCCCACAAGGTTGTCAGGTACCCGCTCGGCGGGCTTCGGCAATTCATAAAACAACGCGAATACGCGCGCACGGCCGAATACCTCTCGAAGCGAGGTGCCAAGAACAAGGGGACGCTCTTGGATGCTTCATAAAGGATTAGGGGCTCGGCACCTGTGCCCGGTGCCAAGCCCCAAACCAGAGTGGTCTTTGCCTAAAGACGACTTCACCTCTACCACATCCGGGCACCCCCTTCCACCCCCTCTTTTTTGTAAGTCGGGATTGGGGGCGCCATGACTAACCGCCGGCGCAATAACCAAGGCCAAGCCCGTGGCGCGGACGACCCCATTGGCGTGGCCCGCGACCTCCTCCGGCGCGGCATCATGCCATTGCCGCTCCGGCCGGGCATGAAGAAGCCGTTCCTCGAAAAATGGCAGCACTTGACAATCGACGTCACCAACGTCGAGCGCTATTTCGACGGCGCGGGGCTCAATGTCGCCGCCCGGATGGGCGCGAAGAGCGGCGGTCTCGCCGACACCGACTTGGACGCAGTCGAGGCCATTCAGCTGGCGCGCTACTTTCTCCCACCTACGTCGGCGCGGTACGGACGCCCGAGCAAGCAAGAATCCCACCGGCTCTACCGCTGCGATGACGCCGAGCCCAGTGGCGCCAAGCAGTTCTTGGACGAGAACCGCAAGATGATTGTCGAGCTCCGCATCGGTGGCGGTGTGAAGGGTGCATACAGCGTGATGCCTGGCTCGCGTCACGACAGGACCGGCGAGCTCATCGATTGGCATGAGGGCGGCGAGCCGGCGCGCGCTGCGTATGCCGACCTCAAGGCGTCGGTCTCCAAGCTCGCCGTGGCCGCATTGCTCCTGCGCCATTGGCCGGAGCATGGCCGTCACGACACGTCCCTCGGAGTCGGTGGATTTCTCGCTCGAGGCGGCATGTCGGCGGACGACATCTTTCACATCGTGCACTGCATTTGTATCGTGCGCGGCTACGGTGAGCGGGCCGAAGCTGACGCCACCACCGCGCGCGACAGCGCCGTGGCCTTCGCTGAGGGTAGAGAGGCGCGCGGCTTTCCTTGGATGAAGGATGCATTCGGCGAGAAGGTGGCGAAGTGCATCGCAAAATTCCTCAAGTACAGCGAGGCGCCCACGGTGACGGTGCCTCCAGGCGCGGGCGTCACCCTCGAAGATTTCTACGCTTACATGCCGCTTCACGATTACATCTACGCTCCTGCGCGCGACCACTGGCCGGCAGCGAGCGTCAACGCCCGCATCGCGCCAATACCGATCCTCGACGAGAACGGAGAGCCAGAAGTGGGCGACGATGGGCGCGAGAAGAAGCTGAAGGCTAACGCGTGGATCGACCAGAACCGGCCGGTCGAGCAGATGACTTGGTCACCGGGATTGCCGCTCATCATCGTCAATCGGTTGGTCTCGTCCGGCGGCTGGATCGAGCGGAATGGCGTGTCGTGCTTTAACCTTTACCTCCCACCGTCGATTGCGCTCGGCGATGCCGGTGCAGCCGGTCCGTGGATTGAGCACGTTCGCAAGGTCTACCCCAACGATGCCGACCACATCATCAATTGGCTCGCCCACCGCCGTCAGCGCCCGGAGGAGAAGATAAACCACGCTCTGGTCCTCGGTGGTGAGCCCGGCATTGGCAAGGATACGCTGCTCGAGCCGGTGAAGATGGCCATCGGACCGTGGAACTTTGCAGAGATCTCCCCGAAGCAGGTGTTCGACACGTTCAATCCATTCGCTCGCAGCACGATATTGCGCATAAGCGAGGCACGCGACCTCGGTGATATCTCGCGGTACGAGTTCTGTGACGCGATGAAGACGTACACCGCCTCACCACCCGACATGCTCTACGTGAACGAGAAGAACCGCCGCCAGTACTACGTCCCTAACTGCTGCGGCGTAATCATCACCACCAACTACAAGGACGCCTTGTACCTTACGCCAGAGGACCGCCGCAACTACGTGGCATGGTCGGAGCTAACCAAGGATAGCTTCCCCGAAGACTATTGGAGGAAGCTCTGGGGGTGGTACGAGGCAGATGGATTCAGCCACGTTGCCGCCTACCTTGCAACGCTGGACATCTCCGGCTTCAACGCGAAGGCGCCGCCGCCGAAGACGCCGGCGTTTTGGGCCGTCGTCGACCTCAGCCGTGCATCGGAGGACTCGGAGCTCGCCGACATCGTCGACGACCTCGGCAATCCGGACGCCTTGACCGTTGCCATCCTCATCAACAAGGCAGGTGAGGTAATGGACAGTGGCAACCTCGAAACGTGGCTCAGGGATCGCAAGAATCGCCGCGCCATCCCCCACAGGCTCGAGAGGTGTGGTTACGTGGCCATCCGCAATGACACTGCGGATGACGGTTTTTGGAAGATTTCCGGCAAGCGGCAAGTCATCTACGCCAAGCGCGAGCTGTCAACCGACAAGCAGCTCGAGGCAGCCAATAAGTGCAAGCGCGCAGTGGAAGAGGCGGCCGCGGCACGAGCGCGGGTAGGCGATGCCTAGAAAGGTCATGAAGGTCGTGAAGGTCGTGAAAAGTCAACCCCATCGTTTTGATGGACTGCTCCTCACCGCGGGTCGTGGAGGTCGTGAAGGTCGTGAAAACCTATCTCCATTCTTTTTTTCTGATTTTGTCGGTCTATTCCGCTATTAGGGGCAAAAACAATGGAAATAGAGTTTCACGACCTTCACGACCTCCACGACCTACCCCTCGTTGACATGATTACACTTTCTGCCGTCGTCACATGCCTTTGAGTCCATCACAGCGCCGCGCGCGCGCACTTGAGTCCGATCGAGTTCGCGTGCGACGCGACACAAGTGAGAGCCGTCGAGCCCACGTTCGCGCCCTCCGAGCCCTCCGGCAAAAGCGCTACCGATCCCTCAAGGCCGACGGCCGGGTCGTCATCGAGCCAAAAGTCGATCCGGTCGGGCTAGCCGAGCTTCTTCACGAGGCAGGCGTGATGGTCTTGGCCTCCGACAGGAAAACTCTGGCCCTTGGCTTCGAAGCCCTCCTCAACCTCTGGGATGAGGGCCGTATACGCGTAACGCGGACACGCGAATCGCTGTGATAGGATCGCCAGCGTTTCTTCTGGTTGAGCTTGCCAGCCGGGCTCTCTCGGCCTCCCAAACCGATCCTGGCTGGCGCTTTTCTCGGGGCGCGCGCGATGAGGCATCAAGTCGACCCTTCCGAGAATGTCCAAGTCTTGAGAGCTCGACCTTCTGCTTATCTAATTCGCGCCGCTGTCAGCCACGTCAAGGCTTTTGCCTCGGATAGCACGCCTTTGAATGCTGCTCAGCAATCATATGGCAGAGACTTAGCAACTGCTGCCATTCTGCGGAGCGCGACCTCGGCGGCCGACATGACGACATCAGGCTGGGCTCAGCAGCTCGCCGCCGTCGCGATCTTCGACACAATTCAATCCATCTCCTCGATTTCGGCTGCCGCCGCGCTGATCGACCGCGGCTTGAGGTTGAACATGGACGGCATCGCCGAGCTGCGCATTCCCGCTCGCGTGCTCAATGTTGCTGCCGCCGGTATGTGGGTTGCCGAGGAGGCGCCTGCGCCCGTTCGCCAGCTCGTGTTCTCGAATGCCGCCATCCTGCCGCCGAGAAAGCTATCCGTGCTGATGGCTTACACGAAGACCCAAGCAGAAAGTTCGAACATCGAAGCGATCGTTCGCGCGACCCTCGGAGAGGCGGCCGGACTCGCGCTGGACGCGGGGATGTTCTCCGCGAGCGCAGGCAGCGCCGCGGCGCCGCCCGGCCTCTTCAACGGCATCACGCCGCTCACGCCGGCGACCGGCGGTGGACAAGCCGCCATGGTCGACGACATCGAGGCCCTGATCAATGCGCTCGCGGCCAACGGCGCGGGCGCTGCCCCAGTGTTCGTCTGTGCAGCCAAGCAGGCTGCGGCCATGAAAACGCTGGTCGGCCCAAAATTTGACTTTCCCATCTTCGCCTCGACTTCGCTCCCCGCCGGCACCGTGGCTGCAGTCGAGGCTGCGAGCTTCTGCAGCGCCTTCTCCTCGGTTCCTGAGTTCACCACGAGCCGGACTGCCGCCGTCCACTTCGAGGATACAAGCCCGCAGGACATCACCGGCGGATCGCCGTCGCCGGCCGTGCCAGTGAGGAGCGCGTTTCAAACTGAGAGCATTCTGTTGAAGATGGACCTACGCGCAAGCTGGGGCCTGCGCGCGGTTGGGCACGCTCAGTGGATTCAGAACGCTGCGTGGTGACCGCGATGGACAAGATGCTCCGTAACGAAGTCGCCGCAGCCTGCCGCGAGCACGATTGGCTGATGCGGACGGATGCTTTGCCGAAGGCGTACGTGCAGCGCGACGCAGCGCCGGGTGTGCTGGTGTTCAAGGAGCGCGCCGAAGCATTGGTGACGGCTGATGATGATAGCGAGCGCAATGCGGACGGCTGGAACCAATGGATCGCAGTGCACTTAGCGAACGAGCGCGCCGAGGTGATCGACATCATCACCCGCACCGTGGGCCAGTTCGCGTCTGAGTACGTCCACGAGAAGCTTGCTCCGCTCAATCGCGAGATAGCCAGCCTCAAGGGTGAGAACGCCGAGCTCCGCGGAATGCTCGGCAGCGTGCTCGCCAAGTTCGACGCCCTGCGCGCGAGTACCGAGGCCATCCAGCGGGAGCGACAGGACGAGAAGCGCGACCTTGCCGTCCGCAACCAAGTTATCGCCGAGCGTTCCGATCGCATCGCTCAACTGCAGCAAGAAAATAGTGCGAGTCGCGCGGCACTTGCTGGTCAGCAGCTCAATCAAGCCTTCGGCCAGCGCGACGCCCGCATCGATATGATCGAGACCAAGCTCGGGATGCTGCTCAAGTGGATAGGCGGCGATCTGCCGCGCGGATTCGGACGCACCGATGAGACATAGCAGGCTGCTCTATACCGCCGACAAAGTGCGCGCTGTGTTCGCTCGGATGCGCGGCGATCTGCACGAGCAGCACGAGCGCCACCTCTTTGAGATGGCCGAGCTGCGCAAGGAGCTCGACCAGCTGCACGCTGCCTACGCAGCGTTACGTGCCGCTGTATTCGAGCGCGAGCGAGCCGAGGCCGATCTTGAGCTGCTGCGGCGCGATCGGGACCGCCGCACGTGTATCGCTGAAGGACAGCAATATTGGTTGCACTGAGATGGCGAAGAACAAGCGCAGAAGAAGTGTTCAGGCTAAGCGGAACCCTCCGGGGGGTACCTAAGTATTTGAGGAGATTACCCCTTTTCGGGCCGCAGCGGCGGTACAATTTTTCATCAAATAATTTCAACATTTGTTGTAATTTTATCAATTTTTTCAAACATTTAGCAGGTTGTGACTCAAGGCGGACCTATTTTTTCATCCTCTACTCAAAGTTGTGACAGAAGGCCCCGAACTCGAGGGAAAGGACGAGAAAAATGGCAAAAGACCCCCAAAAGCCGTCAATTCGGCTGGTTTCCAAGCCGGCCTTCTCCGGCCGCGAACCCCCTCGAAACCTGGGGGAACCCGGCCTGGCCTTGTGGAACCGCATCATGACCTCCTACCGCATCGCCGACCACGGCGGGCGCGAGATGCTGCTGCTGGCCTGCGAGGCCACCGACCGCGCCGTGTCCCTCCGGGCCATCATCGACCGCGAAGGGGAGATCATCCACACCCGCAACGGCCCGCGGGACCACCCGGCGCTGCGACACGAGCTGGCGAACCGTGCCTTGGTTTCCAAGCTGCTGGTTCGTCTCGGCCTTGACGTGGAGGTGCAGCCGCCGCGCCCGGTCGGGCGCCCGCCGATGGGCATCGGGATCACGACGCCAGAGGAGGAGTGAGATGAAGCGCAAGCGCACGTCGATCGACGACCCGACTCAGGGCTTCTCTCCCGAGGTGCTCGAGACGTGGCGCTACATCTGCCGGCTCTACCACGATGGCTACGACGAGAGCGACCGGATGGTCCGCGACGAGGCCATCGAGCTGCACCGCATGCTGGGATTGAAGCCGTGGCACCCGTTCGTGATCGACGTTGGCTCCGTCGCCGAGGAATTCGAGCCGCCCGATGACCCGTCGCACTTGAGAGACTGGCTGATGGTGCGCGACATAAGGCGCAGGCTCGTCGAGGCGACGTAGTCGCTTCCGATTATTCGGGCGTGTACTCATAAATCCGCTTTCTGGAAGCGCAGCTAGTCAATGTCCGCTTCGCTCCGAAAGCGACCGAAGTGCTGCGTTGCCGCGAAATTGACGCGATGTGCCAGAAGCGGTCATGCTTGCTACGCGACCGCGTCTGAGATGTCAGCCTCTAACGTGCCTCTGTTTTGCCCTGCCACTGGGGGCTGCGCAGGTTACACACGTTGAATGCTTTCACAGGTCGGCTAAAACCTCTTAGGACGAGTTCGCCTGCAAATTCTACATCCGCTAGTGTCTCGACGGCGCTGAACACATTAATGTCGACCAGAATTTGTCCATCCTTAGCCTGATCGCAAAGTCTGGAAGCGAGATTCGCCACCTTGCCCGTAACTGAATACTGGAGCCGCCCCTCGTATCCGACACTTCCAAGCGTTGCATAACCGTGCGCAATGCCAACGCCAAAGCCGATATCGTGCCCGGAATGGCTCCACTTGGCTGAGAGCTCCGCAACCTCAATGCGCATTTCGAGCGCCATCTGCACGGCACGCAGTGATGCATCGGGACAAGGCAGCGGATCGTTGAACACCACCAGCAGTCCGTCGCCGCTAAAGCGCTCGACCGTGCCCTCAAATTTGTTGATGAGAACCCCTAGCTTGGCATGATACTCGTGCAGCACAAGCATGACATCTTCGGGTTCGGCGAGCTCAGAAAAAGCTGTAAAGCCGCGGAGGTCACAGAATACGACAGTTACATCGCGCCTATGACTTTCTAACACACTCTCATGGCCCACTGAGACGACGAGCTGGGCAATCTGAGGCGGGAGAAAACTTTTCAAGCGTCCGACACGTTCGATTTGGGCAACTTGCTCGGCCACCCGCTGTTCGAGGGTGCGATTCCATGTCGCAAGATCGGCTGCCTGTGCCAGCAATCGATCGTGCGCCTCTCGCAGATCGGCGGTGCGCTGGCGCAGTTCATTAAGCAGGCGCGTGTTCTCGATTGCAATCATTGCTTGGTGGGCGAAGGTGGTGAGCAGTTCGATCTGCTTGCCGGTGAAGGGCTTCACCGCCTTACGCTGCACCCCGAGCGCACCGATCGAAACGCCCTCGCGCACGAGCGGGACGCCGAGCACGCACCGGAAGCCGCCGAGCTTTTGCGCTTCCAAATTGGTATATTCCGGATCCGTGAAGACATCGGGAATATGTATGATTCGGCCTTCAAGAGCGGCACGCCCGTAAGCCGTTCCCCGCCCCAGCGTGGCCGGCCGGTTCCTCCTGAACTCTACGTATTCGGGCGGATATCCGTAGGACGCTCCCTGGACGAAGTTTCCGCCTTCGAGGCGGGACAGAACGGAAAAGTCCGCCTCACACAGGCGGGCGGCCGATTGTACAAGCGTATCGAGCACCGTCTGAAGATCGAAGTTGGACCGGCTGATCACCTTGAGCACGTTGGCGGTGGCGGTCTGCTGCTCGCGTGCCTCGGCGAGTTCACGGGTCCGCTGGCCGAGTTGTTCTTGCAAATCGGCGGCCGATGAACTGCGCTTGCGCACCGCCTTGCAGCGTTTGATCTTCGTTGCCTTCTGGTGGCTCGTCTTCATGGCCACGCCGTCCGCCGCCGCGCCGGTCTAGCGAGTGGCCATGCCAGCAACGCAATCGACGTGACGAGTGGCCACCCCCTCATGAAAAGCCTCCCTGACGTGCGTGACCGCGCCAGAACAGGATATCACACCCGTGTACGTTTAAGAGGGGCCCGGACCGAGGCGCAGAGGGCGAGAGTACGCAATATTGTACGCTACCTATGTCCGGAGTAGGGTCAGTTGCGTCGCATCCGGACGTTCGCGACGCTCCTGGCATGTCCGCTATGCCTCCAATAGCGACCCAATCGGTGCGTCGCAACGAAGCGTCGCGATGTGCCAGAAGCGGACTAAATGCACCCAGCAAAAACCTCACTCGATTACCTCGTCAGCGATCTGCTGAAGATGCACCGGGACATCAAGTCCAAGGGTCTTAGCCACCCTGAGATTGATAAAAAGCTCGAAACTGGTCGGCTGCTCCACCGGAAGTTCACTCGGTTGTGCGCCTTTCAGAATCTTGTCGACATAGACAGCCATACGCCGGAACGCGTCGAGAATGTTCGGCCCGTATGCCATAAGCGCACCAGCGTCAAAGGTCGTCTTGCTATAAGCGCACAGCGCAAGGCGCCGCGCGAGCGCCAATTTCGCAACCGTTGCACGTCTCGAAAAAGCGAACCCGCCCTGCGCAAGCGTCACAGCCTGCATGCCCGCTTGGACCATTGCATCGAACGTCGGCTCCAGGTCCTCCACCGAGGTTAGTTCAAATACCTGAACAGCCAATCCAAGCTTATCGGCAGCCATTCGGCTCCCTTCGATGTAAAAGCCTTTGGACAACAAGTCTCGATTGACTAGCAGCGCAACGCGCGAGAGGCCTGGGACCAGTTCTTTGAGCAGTTGCAGGCGTTTCGCTGCAAGCTCTTCACCAAAATTCGACAGTCCAGTCATATTCCCGCCCGGCCGCGCAAGGGATTGGACCAGTCTCATACTCACCGGGTCGGGAACGGCCACGAATACGATTGGGATTTTTGTGGTGGCATCCCTCAGATAGGGGGCCCCGGTGGCGGTCACCATCAAGACATCGACATTGAGGGCAACGAGTTCGGCCGCCATGGTCCGGAAGCGCTCGGGCTCCTCGTTGGGGAAACGGTGTTCGAGGATGATGTTGCGACCCTCGACGTAGCCGAGCTTGGCGAAGCCTTCGATCACGGCTTCGAAATTCATCGATTCCTCTTCACGGCTTCCCGCATGCCAGAGAAAGCCGATACGCGGAATCCTTCCGCCCTGCTGCGCGCGCGCCGCGAACTGCCACGCCGCCGCTCCGCCAAGCGTGATGATGAATTCTCGTCGCCGAATATGCATTGCCATGCGACCCTCCCTCAGGCCCATGCAACGGAGGGGACGATATCACACCAAGCCGTGCTGCGCGGCGGGATTTCGGCTAGGCTTACCGCCGCTTTGGGTCATTCACGTCATTCCCGCCATCCCGGCGTGTCCGGTTCGCCCCCAAGAGCGGACACTCGGCCAATGGCCGCGTTTATGAGTACGCGGCTTGTTTTCCGGCAAACTGTTTGACTAGGCTTGAGTCGCGTAATGCCGTCAAGGGCTGCCAGGGGCTGCCACGTTCAGCGGCTGGGGCACGGGGTATCCCAACCCTGCCCAGGGGCACCGGCGCAATGGTTCGTGGCCTGGCAGCCCTCTGCTTCCCCTCGCCAGGGGGTCCCCCCCTCGGGAGGGCCAAATAGGGACCATCACGCTGTTTCAGGCTCCCGAGCCTCGTCGACGCCCGAGGGGCGATTACCACCGTGGCAGCGGCGAACAAATGTTTGGCGCAGATTAACAAATCTGGCACGGCGCGCGAAGCGACCAACAGCAACCAACGCTGATCCGCTAACGTGTCAGATGAAACCGACAATTAAAATCAGGTTCACCGAACCACAAATTGCGCTCGTGATGCGCGCGCATCCAAACTGCAATCTCGACCACTTGACCGAGCTATCTTTTGAATTCGATCAGGCCGGAACGATTATTGATTGCATCGGCAAAATCAAGGACGGCGGAAATATCGATCACAATTATGCCGGTAGCGGGCTCGCGCGCTTGTACGACAGGGCACGCCGCCAATTGACAGCTCGACAAACCAGCGCAACGATATTGCAATTTCCAAATGGCGAGAGGCTTGCCACTGCGTAAGCGTGGATATCGGCCGTATGAAACCAAGCGTCATCGTCTGGGACCTAGAGACTGTGCCCGACCTCGGCGGGTTCGCGGCCGCCAATGATCTTGTCGGCAAGTCCGACGTGGAAGTCCGCGAGGCTATCGGCGACAAGTTTCCGAAGCACATCTACCACTCGATCGTCTGCATCGGAGCCCTCATCGCGCACTGGGAGCCGGATCACTGGGCAGTGGACTCCGTCGGCGCGCCCCACGTGGGCGATAGGACCGAGAAGGAGCTGATCACCGCCTTCTGCGACAAGATCGCGGAGCTGAGCCCGCAGCTCGTCACGTTCAACGGCAACAGCTTCGACCTGCCCGTGTTGCGCTACCGAGTAATGGTCCACTGGGTGTCCGCGCCGGGGCTCTCGGCGCGCCCCTACTTCCACCGGTACAGTGAGGATGCAGTCGATTTGTGTGACGTGTTTTCGTCGTTCAGTCCGCAGGGTAAGGCCACGCTTCACGAGATCAGCAGGGTCATGGGCCTACCTGGAAAGCCGAAGGGGTTTGATGGTGGGGAAGTGGAGCGCTACTTCCGCGAGGGCAAGATCAAGGAGGTCGCCGACTACTGCGAGACCGACGTGGTCGGCACGTACCAGGTGTGGCTGCGGTACGAGTTGTTTCGCGGCACGCTGAGCCGGGATGCGTTCCAAGCGAGCCAACGGAAATTGATGGACTTCATGAATACGCGCTTGACATCAAGAAGCGCCTAGTCGGCACCGTGCTCTAATGCGACCTGACAGGTTACCTCGATATAATTTTTCAACTTACTCTTTGCTTGGTGAGCCAAAAACCGCAACCAGATCAACGCCGACGAGGTGGTGCGTTTGCCGTCGATGGGCTTAGATGAGTTCAAACTCGAGTTGTGCTGTCGGCACAAGCGGAAGTTTTTCTTCGAAGCACGGACGCAACTTGATGATGGGTTCGTTGGCAAGTTCGGCCCGCAAAGAATTTGAGGAAGGCAGGTTCAATATCTGGGAGAATGCATGATCAATGTCCGCTCTAACGGGATCATTTGCCATGTTCATGATGGTGTCGAATTCCGTGCCGGCTATGCTGTCGTAGAATGCAGCCAAGCGTCTAATTTGATCGTTTGGCATAGATGTAACATCAAGAATCGGGAGGTTCTCTATCGTGGGCTTTTTAAATTGAATCCAGGCCCCCTCTGTAGGAATTCTATGAGCTATCGACACTAGTAGTCCCAGGGTCGAATTGAACCAGAGAGCGATCACCTTTTCGGCCGCCGTATTTTCGCTTTTTAGTCGCAACGGCCACCAGACATTTGAAAGGCTGGGCTCCGGAAGACGGACGGCGAGGAACCGCTGCGTGTTAAGTCTAGAACGTTCCGCAATCATAAGATTGCCAGCACGCGGCCAAAGAAGGCCAACGTCCCGGAGCGGGCGGCCAGATGCGGCAGCGGATCGCGGCGAAAGATACTTGTTCGGCTTTACCGCAATGGTACGAATCAATTCAGCTCTATGTCCCATCAATGCAGGATAACGGGTCCGGCCAGTCGAGACGGTGAATCCATCAGCTATATCTCTTCTGTCGGGTCCCAACTCGCCAATGTCTCCCAGTCGGCGCATTGGTATGGGGATTGTTCGATTTCGCCCAGGAAAATAGAGGCGGCCTTGTCGGATCGTCCATGCCGCGCGAACAAGGTTGGTTTGCGCAAATGCACATCCCAACCATGGATTACCGCGCACCATCCCCCAAGGAAGCTCAATCACCTCGCCATATTTCTGCGTGCCGACGATGATCTCGGACATTCCATGTTCAGGCTTCGTTGCAGTACCCAACGGGGCTGCTGCGCCGCGCGATATCCGTTCCGCGATTGCGAGGGCATGCGTACCGCTCGACGGATTGCGCCAGAGGTTCACAAATCGTGTTGGCTCATCAGAGATCGCATTGTCGCTATCCTTGAGCCGATCGCGTTTCCTCGCGATTAGCAGCACTTCGCTCAAGTCCGTGTTCTCTGAGAAATTCCAGCGCTCAGGGTCATGGCTCGCGATCAGCGTTTCGAGCACATACCCGTGATCAATTAAGTCACGTGTTCTGCCCCATGCGACACCAGCCGTAACGGCTGCCGGGAGTACTAGCGCGATGCGTCCGCCTTCCTTGACGTGACGGTCAGCGACGGCAGCGAACACGCTGCCGAGCCCTGCCGTCGATGATGCCGATAGATGGCTCTCTCTAACGCGTCGGGCCAGTTCGGCTTGCATTTCTCCGCGCTGATCCGGGATCGAGCCGAACAGAAGATTGCCGCCGACGCTTCGTACGAATGGAGGGTTCATCACACACAGATCGAGCGTCGGCAGCGGAGCAACCGACGCACTTTCGTCACTGGCTCGCACCGGACCCTGGTCGCCGGCGACCATCAAATCAAGTTGTGTGTGGATGGTGTCAGTAGATACGAATCGATGCTGCCAAGATATATTTGACCGTTCTGCACCTTGCACAACGGCAAAGAATAAAGCCGCATCTTTTCAAAACACGTTTCCGGCGCTAACAGGGCCAACGTCGATGCGGTGAGATGCACAGCAGATGGCAAAACATCGTATCCGTGAAGCATCTCTTCAACGATGAGCTTATGTAGATCGCGTAGGCCGGCTTCGTCGACTGTCCCGCCCCGGCCCAGCGTAAACTTAATGAAGTTGTCAGTCAGTGCTTGGCTTGCCGCCATTAAAAGTGTTCCGGTGCCGCAAGCTAGGTCACCGACGTTGAATTGCCGTAGTGCTTCAGGGTCGGACCAATTAATGCTTGGCCAACGAACGATGTCGAGGCACAGCTTGAGTAGCAGCGTAGCTGCAGGAACAGACGTATAGTACGTTCCCAGAAATTTCGCTTCGAGCAAAAGAAGATGGTAAATCCGCCCCATCAGGTCGTGCCGCAACGCAGCTTTTTTTCTAACGATCTCTAGCGCCCGTTGCGCGAGATGCCGAACAGATTTGTCAGTATCCCCAGTAGCCGGTAGTGAAAGCAAGATTTGACGCGCGACCTTAAAGATCGGGACGTAATTGAGTTCGGTGATAATCATCTCCCAATGTGCGGCCGCCGTTCCAATGAAATCCCGCTCGGCCATTACTGAGTGAATAGTCCGCACCTTCGCATCAAGTGATGAAAGCTGCTCTTGGAAAATGAAAGCGTTGGCGAGCATGAGCGCCGCCAATTTCGCTGTTGTTTCTCGGCGCCTTTGCTCAAATGGAACTGCTGCCATCGCTCTTGTTTCCAATTCCGAGGATGCCAATCAGTCGATCGCATGCGCCCTTATGGCCCAAGAGAGCGCTTGAGACTTCGGCAAGGCCAATGTTCAGGGTATTGACAGCTTGTAGAAGAACGTCGTCGCGGACGATCACATCATAGGCGCGCCTCAGCTCCGCAACGATTTCATTGATGCCGCCACCGTGCCACTCTTGTTCCTGATCGGCGTCGGTGAGAACGGAAAATTCTAAAACAGCTTTGTTGAGTTCAGCCTGGAGACGCTTAAAAGGGGTTGATCGAAGTGGCGTGGGATACACGACCGCTATCGCAAGATGGACAACGCCTTGATTAATCCGGTTTCGCGCATCTGATAGCACTGTAGCGTTGGGCTGGTTCGTATCGGCAACCTTCCCCTCAATCCCGCAGCGGAGACCGCGAAAAACTGCGATGACGTCTGGTTTGGCCTGACCTCGCCGCAGGATGGTCTCTGGGTCAGCCTCAATGCCTCGGCTACTCAAACAAGTCGCTAGAACAACGTTAAGCACCTCTTCGCGATGCCGTTCGGGCATGCCTATCATCCCATCGCAGAACATCGAGGCGCTGGCAAAGTGTAGTCAGCCAACCCCTCGCGCCGAATCATGGGCATATTAATTCGTAGTCTCTATCCTGTGGAGGCCCAATGGAGTGAGCGAACTTGGGGCCGAACACTACAAAGGAAGCTGAATGCTCGACCGTGTTTCACAGATGACACATCGGCCCAGTTATTTCTTGCGCTTTAGCTCGTGGCCTTTGACTGCGACCAGTCCTGCAGCTCTTCCGGCAGCTCGGCCTCAAGCTCCGACATCCATTCCCGGCACCGGCTTGCCCCAGTTCACGGCGATGTAATTCTCGCGAGTGAAAGCAGGCCCTGGGAGGCCTTGTCAGCTCCGCGACGGGGCCCTTCGTGATTCGCGTCCAGCCTGCCAGGAGACCGGTTCATTTTCCGGGCCTCCCCCTGCCCCACCTACCCGGCGAGGCCCTAGACGCAGCGCCGGCGCGCCCGGTGCTGGCCGGAGGGGTCTTTTGGTGGCCCCGGGAGCCCCCAAAATGGATTCCCGGACCGTGGACACCGGCAGCCGTGGGGTAATCTCTGGCACGGCCCCGGTGATGCCCAGACGCGCCAAGGCCGCCGGCGCTTTGGAGGCTCCCGGCGGCCTTGGTTCCTTCCAACGTGCAGCTTACTTACCTTCGGCCCAGTTGATGAGCTCGTGCCGAAGGGCGTCGATGCAGGTGAGCAGCTCTTCCGATCGCTCGTTGAAGAACTTGCTGTGCCGCAAGAGCGTGGCGAGGCGCCATTTCTCGTTTGCAACGTGGAGCGCTTGGTCTTCGTAGGTCCAAGTCGGTCCGACCGCCATCTCAATCACCTCCTTCCTGCTCGTGGACGATGCAAGCAACCGTCAGTGCCGCGTGGGCGGTCGACGGTGAATTTCCTTCCACCGCTTGTAAGCCACGACGATTCGCTTCCAGAATTTCACCTCGAACGGCGTCAAGTCCGTTCGCGGCGTCTTGGTCATGCAATGAATGAACCATGCCGCCGTCTCCTGGATGCTGTCGCCGCCGGCCAGCCGGCGGCGCAGCTCTTTCTCGAACTTGCTCATGAATGGCTCTCACCATCCGCAAAGATGTCGGGCGGGATGCGAATGAACATCTCGTCGCCCTCCATCCACGACTCGACGGGGACAGCCTCCGAGCTGGACGAACCGCCTCCGACGGTAGCCGTTGGGATGGCGAAGTGCGGCCGCTGCTGGCCGTGGTGCCTCAGGGTGTAGGCTTTCTGCGGAGCCGCCCGCAGCCGGACGACGTACTGCCCGTCCTTGACCTGCCAGCGCACGCTGGCGCCGTGCTCCCACCCTTTCGCGACTTCCACCATCGCCGCGGACAGGTACAGGTTGACGTGCGCTCCGCCGCTTACCGCGCTCACGAACGTCTGTGCCCGCGGCTGGGGCGGCGTGCCGGCGGGACGGCTCCTGCCGGAGCCGACCTTTGCGCCGAACGGAGCGTCGATGATGTCACCTTCGGCGACAGCGACCGGCTGCTGCGCCTCGACCTCGACACCACTGCGTTGAGCTTCAACCTCAACATCACCGCGTTGAGCGCTGTCGCTCGTCTCTCTTGCTCGCTTCGCCATGGCCCATATCTCCTTTGCTCGAGTGGCGATGCGAGTTCGTTGCCCGAGGATGGGCGCGGTTGACAACGGTGGTGGGGATGGTGCGGGGAGCCGCCGCGTTACTCCTCAGTTACTTGGGTCTCGGGCCAAGTAACGCGGATCCGCCCGCCGAGGCTACTTCTCCTTTGTTTACCAGGGCTTTGGCTGCGCGCTCGGAGGGATTCGAACCCCCGACCCCCAGATTCGAAGTCTGGTGCTCTATCCAGCTGAGCTACGAGCGCCGGGGACTTTCTAACGAAGAGCGCGCCTGAATTCCACTCGAGCTTGCACGGCCAGAGCGCGTCATCCGTGATCTCGGGTCATGCCGCGCGCGGCGAAACGCATTCGCCCTCCCCGCCCGAGCGCATCAATCCTCGCGTCTGAAAACATCCTGCGATTGCATCCGGCTGGCGCCGGGCGCGAGCCATGCTATGAGCACATCGATCGCAGCAGAGGAACGACCATGGCCGTCCCCGATCTCCCCGCATTCGCCAGGCTCCTCGGCGTGAATGTCCTCCATCGCTCGCCCGAACGCACCGAAGCCGAGCTGCCCGTGCGCGCGGAGTTGTGCAACCGCCGCGGCGTGCTCCATGGCGGTGCCGTGATGGCCTTAGGCGATATGCTCGGCGGGATGACGGCGAGGGTCAGCCTTCCCGACGATGGCCGCACCGCGACCATCGAGAGCAAGACCAATTTCCTTGCCGGCGTGCCGGAGGGCGACACCGCGCACGCCGTCTGCATGCCGCTGCACCGCGGCCGCACCACCATCGTGCTGGAGACGCGCATCACCCGCGGCGACGGCAAGCTCGCCGCCATCGTCACCCAGACCCAGCTGATCTTCGACCGCGACGACAACAACGAGTGACGAGGCGCCGGTCTCGGTCGGATGCCCGCGGACCCACCGCATGACGGCGGTCTTATGACGCTCCCGCGGTTCCATAGGCGGGAACTCGGTGCGCCCCTGCGGGGTTGTCTATCCACGGACATCAGCGATGGGAGATCGCCATGACGGACCCCAGAGACTTCGATCGAAGGATGGAGATGGAGCGTCAGATGGAGATGGAGCGCAGGATGGGCGCCCCCACTCTATGGGGATGGATCGCAGGCGCCGTGTTCATCATTCTCATTCTGGCGCTCGTGTTCGGCGGCAGCGAGGGCACGCGGACCGCGCGCGAAGACGCAAGCCCGCCGGCCACCACCGGCATGGCGCCGCGAACCGCGCCGCCAGCCGTGGCCGTGCCTCCGGCGCAACCGCCGTCAACAACCGGCCAGAGCCAATAACGGCGCGGACACAAGCGGCAGAGATTTTTCATTGACGTCGCACCCCGGCTCCCGAGGCCGGGGTGCTCGCGTTTCGGCACGATGTTCGCGCCGTTCGCCGCTCACGGCTGGCTGAACATGATCAACTGATCCGTTATCCCGCCGCCGCCCGGCGTCAACGAGCCTCCGACGAAATAAGCATTCGATCCGATCACGGCGCCGCCGAAGCCATGCCGCCCGGCCGGCATGGGTGCGAGCGCGACCCAGCGGTCGCTCGCTGCGTCGTAGCTCTCGTTCTCCGGGAAGGTGTGATTGGGCGGAAGTTCGCCGCCCAGCACCAAGAGCATTCCCTTGTAGAGCGTGGCAGCAACGCCGCTGCGCGGCGTCGGCAGCGGCGTCGCCGGCGTCCACGAATTCGTCGCCGGATCATAGACGTCATGCTGGCCGGTGCGCTCGAGCGGACCCGCCAGCCGTCCGCCGATGGCATGGATCTTTCCCGCGACCGCGACCACCGCCATGTGGTCGCGCGCCTTCGGCAATGGCGCCGCCTCGCTCCACGTCCCGGTCGCAGGATCGTAGACCTCATGGGTTGCGACCGTCACGGCGTCTAACCCGCGTCCGCCGATGACGTGGATCTTTCCCGCGAGCACGGCGACGCCGACCGCGGCGCGCGGGGCCTTCATGGGCGCGAGCGTCCGCCAGCGATCGCTCGCGGGATCATATTCGAACACGACGTCGCCCGCGCCTTGATGCACCGAGGAGGTGAAGCCGCCGAAGGTGTAGATTTTGCCGTCGTGCACGGCGACGCCGAGATGATCGCGCGGCTGCGGCAGCGGCGCGCGCTCCCGCCAGCGATCCGTCGCCGGATCGTATTCCTCGTTGCGCGGCACCGCTTTGCCCGCGACCCCGCCGCCGAGCGCGAAGAGCTTGTCGCCGACCGCCGCCGCCGCGACCTCGCCGCGCACCGCCGGCATCGGTGCTTTCTGGGTCCATTTTCCGCTCGGCGCTTGCGACCGCGCGGCGGTGCCGAGCGCGGCAACCGTGAGTGCGACGGCGAAAGCAAGCGGCAGCGAAACGATGCGACAACCCATACGAACCTCCAATTCTTCCGAGCGCCGCGCGCGCTTGAGTGCTAATCGACAGCCGAGGGCTCGCGCGCAATGTCGAGCGTGGCACGCGTGACCGCGACCTCGCCGGTCGCGGTCAGCCGCACCACGTTGACGGTGCCGGCGTATTCCGGCGAGCCGGAATAATAGGCGGCAACGGCTCCGACCTTTGCCGCGCGATTCCAGTGCCCGAGCGCGATGTAGTCGGCGCCGGTGGCCCTGAGCTCGTCGTCGCCGATGAGCCAGGACGGACGCAGGCGGATGGTTCGATCCGGCACCGGTACATAGTGTCCGTGCGCCACCGCGATCTGCCAACGGGTCGAGCGCGGCCGCAGTCGCTCGAACGGAATCATGTCGCCGTAGTCGCGGTGCGGACGGCCCCAAATCTCCAGACCCAGATCCGCGAACACGACGGCCTCGTCATGGGTGACGCCGAGCACGTGAAGGTTCTCGACCGCGGCCAGCGCGCCGTTGTGATAGACCGCGTCCGGCACCACGGGATCGTGGTTGCCGGGCAACAGCACGACGGGCAGCGCCGCAGCCGAAATGACCGCGGCCGTTCGATCGAGCACATCGATCGGCACGCGATGGCAATCGAAGGTGTCGCCGGCCAGCACCACCACGTCGGCGCCAGCCGCGCGAGCCGCGCTCAGGACGCCGGAGAGCCCGGCGGTGCCGTCACCCCCATGCAAGCGTGCAGTGTAGTCATGATCTATGTGCAGGTCGGAGCTGTGAACGACCACGATATCCCGGGACGGCGCGGCAGGCGGCATGGGCGCCGAACATAGACATCCCAGCCTGCTTGGCAATCGAGGGGGCCATCGGCATGGCAATACCTGCCGCGCTCGGAGCGAGGTGCTTCTTTTGCGTGGAATGCGACCGCCCCTCATGTCTATGTCGCCAATCCGACATTGGAGAACGCTTTTCCGTCCACTCACGTTCGGGGGGTCACGAGTTTGCCCAGGTTGGCTGATTGCGTTGCGGCCAAACGCGTATCGGGGAGCGTAAACATGAGTCCCAACAACATCTACCGCAACAACGCGCAAGACTGCTTGCGGATGGCGCAAGCGACACCGGACGAGCGCGACAAGCCCTTCTGGCTCACGTTGGCGCAATCTTAGCTGCGCCTCGCCGAGCATGCGGCGCGCGACGGCGACGAATTGGAAACGCACGAGCCCCCCGTCGGCTCAGACACGCATTGATCATCTCGCGGTCAGTCCCGATCGTCCGCAAACGGCAGATCGTATCCGCGTTCACTCAATATTGCGCCTTGGCGTTTGCGCCGCAGGTCACTGCGGCGAACGAGCATGTGCGCGTCAGTCCACCTTGGCTCCCGATGCTCTAACCACCTCAGCCCATTTTGGAATCTCGGACTTCACATACGCGCGAAGCTCCTCGGGCGTGCCGCCCACCACGTCGATGCCGAGGTCCGTCAGGGCTTTGCGCACGAGCGGATCGTTGACGGTCGCGACGGTCGCGCGATGCAGCGTGGCGATGACGTCCTTCGGCGTCCCCGCCGGCGCCACGAGCGCGTGCCAGGTCGTCGCCTCGAAGCCGGGAAAGCCCGACTCGGCGATGGTCGGGACCTCGGGCAATACCGCTGTCCGCTTGAGCGTCGTGATCGCGAGCGCGCGGATCGTGCCGCTCTGGATGTGAGGCAGCAACGGCGACGGCGGATTGAACGCCATCGGAACGTGCCCACCGATGACGGCTTGCAGCGCCGGCCCGGTGCCGCGGAACGGCACATGCGTGATGTCGATCTTGGCTTCGAGCTTGAGCAACTCGCCGGCGAGATGCGCCGGCGTGCCGTTGCCGCCCGAGCCGAAGCTGAGCTTGCCGGGATTGGCTTTCGCGTACGCGATCAACTCGCCGAGCGACGCCGCCGGCACCGACGGATTGAGGTAGAGCACGTTGGTCTGGGTTCCGATCAGCCCGATCGGCTCGAAATCCTTTTCCGGATCGTAGCCGATGTTCTTGTAGAGGCTCACGTTGATCGCGAGCAGGCTGCCGGTCGCGAGCAGCAGCGCGCGCGCGACCGCGGCGCCGGCGATGCTGCCTCCGGCGCCGGCGCGGTTCTCGATCACCCAGGGCTGTTTGAGGATCTCCTCCATCTTCTTGGTGAGGATGCGCGCCATCACGTCGCTCGGCCCGCCGGGCGCGAAGCCGATCATCAGCGTGATCGGTTTGCTCGGATAGTCGGCGGCGCGCGCGAGCGGTGACGCGCAGACGAGCGCGGCGCCCGCCAGAAGAACCATCGCTGCCTTCATCGTCTCCT
>Ga0310910_10000370_pt1 | contig 22666 bp, 33 predicted proteins | sample GREbulkMGHF172_FD_203448 | JGI IMG/M metagenome (GOLD analysis project Ga0310910, IMG submission 203448) | Lab enrichment of tropical soil microbial communities from Luquillo Experimental Forest, Puerto Rico - GRE.bulkMG.HF172 | ecosystem: Environmental > Terrestrial > Soil > Tropical forest >... | reverse complement strand
TTGAACTCGCGACGTCCTCCTTGGCAAGGAGGTGCTCTACCACTGAGCTACACCCGCGTTTTACCTGTGAAAATCGACCAGAAATAGACCGCCGAAAATAATGCTTGTCCACCGCCTTTGTCCACTGTATTCTCTAGAACCAATGGGATCACCAGAACCACAATACAGATCGCTCCAGAAAGTCGGGGAATGTCTCTACCGTTATTCACCAAGCGGCGTTTATTATGCGCGGCTGAAGCGACCGGGCAAGGAAATTCGCCGCAGCCTCAAGACCACTGACAAGGAACTGGCGAAGCGTCGCCTTGCGGACCTGCGCAATGAACAGGCGGAGATCGATCCGGCATCTGAGAAGATGCCGCTGCGCGAATTGTGCGAGCGGTTTCTCGAAACAATCAAGCATCAGAAACCGAAAACCCTCGAACGAAAAACTCTGATCATTCGCCGGATGAAACACGACTGGCCGACCGGGAGCCTCACCCAAGTCCGCAAGATCAAACCATCCGATGTCGATCTTTGGCTATCGCGGTATAATTTCGGACCGGTTTCCCGCAATCTGCACATCCGCACGGCGAATGAAGTTTTCAATATGGCCGTGCGCGACAGGGCGATCGTCAGTTCACCGGCTAAGCATGTTAAGCGAGAAAAACTGCCAAAGCCCATCAGGAGCACGCCCGGCTTTGAGGACTTTAAGGCAATCGTTGAAAGCATCCGATCGCAAAAATTCAACGGACACGACGCACAAGAAAGCGCGGACTACGTTGAGTTCTTAGGCTTAGCCGGGCTTGGACAAGCTGAGGCGAACGCGCTCACGCTGGCCGACATCAATCGGCAAAAGGGCACGATCACGACGTTTCGGCACAAAACGAAATCAGGTTTCGAAATTCCCATTTATCCGCAGCTGCGCGATCTGGTCCACCGCCGCACGCGCCGCCTCAAGAACCCGAGCGATCATCTCTTTACGATTAAAGGTGCCGAGATTGCAGTTCGCAACGCCTGTCGCCGGTTAAGTCTGCCACACTACAGTCTGCGCAGTTTTCGCCGGATGTTTATTTCGCGTGCAATCGAGCTCGGCGTGGACGTTAAAACGATCGCAAAATGGCAGGGACACAAAGACGGCAGCAAGCTGATTCTGGACACCTACGGCGATGTAAGCAAAAAGCACATGCAAGAAATGGCCGAAAAAATGAAGGAGCCGGAACCGGAGAACGTCGTTCGAATCAACGAGGCGCGAGCGTGAAAAAGAAAACAAGGATGCTTCCCACGATAGAAGGCATTAAGGCGCCCTTTTTCTGAGCGGCGCTGTATGAGTTGAGCTGACGATATAAGAGCTTGGATCGCAAGCTCCGCACCATCTGTGTCATAGACCAATTTTCGTGTTGTCTGCCGACCACGGAGTTGTCAAGATGAGCGTCCTTAATGGAAACCTGCAACGCATCAAGAGTGATCGAGCCTCGGTTTGAGGCGCGATCTGCCAACCTGGTTGGAGAAACTAAGGTGGATCGCGGAAACCTATTCTTTCCGCGGATGTGCGCTGGGGCCAACGCGCCCTGGCGAACCAAATCTCCCTTGATGGCGTTTGCGCAACCAGCAAACCATCATGACGCATTCACTGGCCATTCGGCTTAATCCGGCAAACCCGGATCATCACCTCTGGAACAATAACGGGACGTGGTGGTGCCACTACACGGTCCATCGCCCGGACTTCACCAAGCATCGCATCCGGGTGTCCTTGCAAACATCGAGTTGCAACATCGCGAGAGCGAAGCGAGACCGCCGATTCGCAGAGTTTCAAAACACGGCTCACTATGGCTCCTGAAAGACCTACGTCCGCGCCAGCAGGGGCGCTAAAGCTAAAGGATGCTGCGAACTATCTCGCCATATCACCAATCTCCGTCCGCAGACTAATTGAACGCGGCCTCATTGAACCTAACCGCGCACTGCGTCACATCCTAATTCCTATCGGGGAGTTGGACAGATTCCTAGGGGAGGAGCAGTGATGACACCTCTTCAAGCAGCCAAAGCACGCTGCGCTAACTATCAGTCACACGATTCGTGCTTAGGCATCGCGTTCAGAGACGATCTGAGCATGTATCCTTTCCGCAGAGAAGGGCTCCCTTGTTTGCTGCGGAACTGCGAAGCCTGTCCGTATTTCGAGGAAATCGTATTGCCACAGGTTCCGCCGAGCGTAGCGGAGCAATATCGCAAGAGCTTGCCCGCTGACGCTGTGACCTCTGTCAGACCGCAGCGTGCCATCAAACTGTGCCCGGACTGCCGGAAGCGCGAGGTAGAATCACGGAAAAGATACTGCGCAACGTGCGCCAAAGTTCGCAAGCGCAAGTCTAAGCGACAACATATGCGCGAAAAACGGGGTCTGGCTGTGGAAAAAACAGAAATTTCGCCCATTGGGGCTCAGACACTTACGAAGGCTGAAATCACAACCGGCTATCACCACCCTAAAACGTCAATTTCGGACGCTAGTTTTTCCACCGGTGAAGGGATTGCACAAGCCGCATTGGAAGATGGCGAAAGTATCGACACAGCGGAACAGGCGGTGGCGCAATGAGTCGTCGCCAATTCGATTCCACAGAAAACTCCGAGCTACGAGCGAAGATCGATGAGGCCAAGCAGATTTTGCCGCTGCCTGATCTGATGCGCAAACTTGGTTACGAGGGAAAGCACATCCGTAAGACTGCTCATTGTCCATTCCACGACGATCAGCACCCGTCGTTTTCAGTGTTCAACAGTAGCAATGGCAAAGGTTGGCAGTGGAAGTGTCAGGTCGGATGCGGCCACGGCGACGAGATCGCGTTGTTGGTGAAGCATTTCGGAATTTCACGGCGCGAAGCTATCAAACGTTACTTGGAGATGGCAGGGTTCCCTCCTCGAGCCGCTTCTAAGTCTCGTGAATATCCTGCATCGCCTGCATCTCTGAATAACTGCGTAACTGGGTCTCTGAGTTAGTAGCTGTGTATCTGTGTTTCTGTGTCCGGAAGGACAAAGGCTTGAAGCGGAACTAAGAGCACTGGCCGTGAAGAATGCTTGCACGCCCGGATGTTCCGTGAGCAAAAGGCATTTCAAGTTGGCGCGGGGTTTGAAAGCATTCGCTCGGCAACTTAACTGTCAGCTGACGCCCGCCGAGATACGAATAGCTTCGGACGAATGGTGTCGATTGTCGGAGCCGTTCCTCGATCCAGCGAAATCGCCCGAGGATTACTTCATCAGTCTGTTAGCGCAGATAACCAAAGTCCAAAAGCCCACAGGGGAAGATACGATCACCGAAGCACTGGCCGCTGTTGCAAAGCTGTCGGCTTCGGAGTTGCCAACGATACCGAAATGGCCGGATGCGCCGGAAAATGTGCGCAGAGTCGTTGCGGTTCACAGAGAACTTCACCGACGCTCAACTAAACCGGACAAACGATATTTTCTCGATTACCGGCACGCGGCGGAAGCAGGTAAGGGATTGACTCCCCAAAAGGCGCACGACATCACCTCCGTGCTTTCCGATTTCGGCGTAATCGAGTTCGTCAGTAAAGGCAAGCCCGGGATGAACAGCGGCAAAGCTGCAGAGTTTCGGTATCTCGTGTCCGACAGCGAAAATGGGGCAGAGGAAGACGACGGAGGATTCGAGTATTAATCGGCATCCCTTCTCGCGCACCGCACGCGCACGCGCGTGGAATGGTGCGGCGTAGCCGTGCGAGTGAAATCGGTTTGGTGAAGTGTTTGATGTAGCCAGAGCGATACGACTGGAGAACCAGGCTGTTACGATCTCCTTTCAGTCCGCACAAACGGTAACATCAAAATCATGAAAACAATGCACGTTGCCCAAATATCGGCGCCGAAAGGAAAGTTTGAGATTGTCGAGCGAGCGGTGCCGGAGCCGTCGCCCGGAACTGTTCGGATCAAAGTTTTGGCCTGTGGCGTCTGCCACAGCGACGTGTTTGTGAAAGAAGGCCTGTGGCCGGGAATTCAGTATCCGCGGGTTCCTGGGCACGAAGTTGCCGGCATCATCGATGAAGTGGGAGCCGGGGTGACTGGATGGAAGAAGGGACAACGGGTCGGCGTAGGCTGGCATGGCGGACAGGACAACACGTGTATCGAGTGCCGTCGTGGGCGTTTCCTTTACTGCCGCAACCCCAAAGTGGCAGGCATCACGTACGACGGAGGATATCAGCAATACATGCTCGCTCCTGTCGAAGCTCTGGCGGCAATACCAAACACACTGAGCGATGCCGAAGCAGGGCCGATGCTGTGCGCAGGAGTCACCATCTTTAACGCCTTACGACACAGTGGTGCTTCGCCCGGCGATTTGGTTGCGGTGCAGGGTGTCGGGGGTCTTGGTCACCTAGGAATTCAGTTCGGCAACAAGTTTGGATACAAGGTCGCGGCCATTGGGCGCGGTGGCGAAAACGCCTTGTTGGCCAAAAAGCTAGGGGCCAGCGCGTACATCGACAGCAAAGCGACGAATGCCGCCGAGGAATTGCAAAAATTGGGCGGCGCACAAGCAATTCTGTCGACAGCGCCCAACTCAAAAGCAATGTCCGAGTTGATCGACGGGCTAGGGCCGACTGGGAACTTTATGGTCGTAGGGATATCCTCTGACCCAATTGCGGTCACACCCCTACAGCTTATCATCGGCGAGCGTGCCATCCGAGGCTCTGCCGTGGGGACACCAACGGATTCCGAGGACACGATGAACTTCGCCGAATTGACCGGCGTGCGTCCCATGATTGAAACCTATCCGCTTGAAAAAGCCGAGGAGGCTTACGCACGAATGATGAGCGGTAAGGCAGAGTTCCGCGTGGTCCTCACAATGTAACCAGCGTAATTGTAGTGTCGCAAACGGCTAACTAAGCGTTCCCGGTTCGCCGAAACAGCTACGCGCGTGCGCGTGGAAGTGTGCGCCGAAGCGTGGGTGTGATCCAGAATCACACCTGAGAGTGGAGCGGCAACTATGATGGCTATGGGACTACCCGTATTAAACAATGCCGTTGCTTGAGCCAGTTGCCGTTGTGGGAACCAATACGTCAAGTAAAGGTAAATTCCCGGAACATACCCGGCCTCAGCCACACCGAGCAGAACCCGCAAAATATACAAATGGGCGGATGTTCTCGCCAAGCCAGTTAGAATTGCCACGATGCCCCAGCTGAACAAAATCCGGGCAATCCAAACACGCGCTCCGATCTTCTGCAACAACAGGTTACTGGGTATCTCGAAAATAAAATAGCCAAAAAAGAAAACTCCTGCGATGAATCCGTATTGCTGGCTCGTGATGGTTAGTTCTTTGTTCATCGTCAATGCCGCAAACCCAATGTTGATGCGATCGATGAAGCAAATAACCAAGAGAATGAAGACGAACGGGATAATCCGCATCCGCAGTTTGCGAATTGTTCTAGCCTCAATTAAAGCTGGTGCAGCTGCCGGAGTCGCGGCCATCTTTTCACCTCTGAGAACCACCATAATGTCACGGAAACCCAACGTCGCGATCAATCTTCAATTCGAAGCAACCGGCGTGATCAACGCAACTCTTTCCCACGGGTCTAACCAATCGATGAAGCCAACCGCCCCGTCACGATGCAACTTCAGTGAAGTTGTTGCAGCACCCTGCGGTGGCTTATCTCTTTCTCGTTAGGTGACAGCGACATGATTACCTCGATTCACACGTTGATCTATTCCGACGATGCTAACGCCACGCGGGCGTTTCTGCGTGACGTGCTCGGCTGGAAATACGTTGCGGAGGATTTTGATAACGATTGGCTCATTTTTAAATGCGGGCCGAGCGAAATGGGCGTGCACCCGACGCATAGTGAATGGGAGGGCAAAAGCTACGATTCGCCGCGTCACCACTCGATCGCCCTGATGTGCGACAATATCGAGGCCACCGTCGCCGAGTTACGGGCGAAAGGAGCGCAGTTTCGAGGTCCTATCGAGCAACGCGAGTACGGCCGCGTCATAATGATGGCGGTGCCAGGCGCCGATGACATCCAACTCTACCAACCGACTCACAAGCTGGCGTACAACCTTTAGTCATCTAACCAATCGATGAAGCCACGGCCCCGAATCACTGTGAACGCAAGAATGTTTGCTACCAACCCCGCCCGTGGCTTATCTCTTTCTCGTTAGGTCTCGATGCTGATGCGAGAATGATATGAGCGACCAATTTCAGCACGTGATGGTGCTGACCTCGATCATCATCGGCTTGGGCATTACGAACGCGCTTTTAGGCGTCAGCGGCGCGATCGAGCGTTACACTGAAGGTGACCGTCCACTGCAGCTCAGTTGGGCATCAGCATTCTGGCTGGCCCAAGTTTTTCTGTGGATGATTCTCTTCTGGTGGTGGGAGTTCCGCCTGGTCGACATCCTGAAACATTGGACACTATGGAACTATTTTCTGATTATCTGCTACGCAGTTGTTCTATTTCTTCTCGTCGCTCTTCTCATTCCTAACGACTGGGAAAAAGTCGACGACCTGAATGCGTATTTCCTGTCAAAGCGTCGCTGGTTTTATTCAGTTTACCTGCTTGGCGTGGTCATCGATGTGATGGACTCTTATATGAAGGGCGGCTGGACTTATATCATGGGACAGGGCGTGTTGGGCTGGGCATATCCTGTGGTTAATACTCTGGTGGTAGCGATTGGACTTCGCTCTAGGCGCATTCGCACGCATACGATAATGGGAATCGTGTCCATTGTTTGGCTGGTAGTCTTCGGGTTCGAGTTTGCCCCGTTGCTCCATCGCTAGACCTAACCACTCGATGAAGCCAACGGTCCTTCAGCGACTGCCAACCGGCGATCTTGCCACGACACCCTACCGCGGCTTATCTCTTTCTCGTTAGGCCCCAGCGAGTTGCACCTCCGGAAGGTCCGGTCGCAGTCGCAATGCCGTATCGAGGGACGTTTGAGCGGCGTGCCTTCGATCGGGCGTTCGCTCGACATGATAGTTAAGAGCATTCACTCGTCCAAGGAGCGCCCACGCAATTGCAAAATTTGCATCTAGATGGACAGCAGCCTCCAAATGTTGGAGAGCTTTCAAACGATCGGGGAAATTATTTTCCCTCCACAATGCGAGTGCCCGGAGATAAGCGTCGTAGGCTTCCGGATTGTTTGTCGGTTTTTGTTCAAGCGCTCGTTGTTCGGGACTTGTTAGCTTCGCTTTCAACGCGTCGGCGACAGCGGTTGCAACTTCCGCTTCGACGCCGAACATGCTTTCTAGTTTGCGATCGTAACTTTCTGCCCAAAGATATTCCTCCGTTGCGGCGCGAATAAGCTGCGTATTGATGTGCACTTCGTCGCCTGCCCTTTGGACGCTGCCTTCCAGGATGTTTGCCACGCCAAGCTGACGCGCGATCTCAGGCAAATTCGCCGGACGCGCGGCGTATTGCTGCGTCGAAGTGTGCGAGATGACTTTCAGTGCGCCAATTTTCGCGAGGCGCGTCAGGATTTCCTCCTGAATCCCGACCGCAAAATAAGCGTTGTCGGGATCGCGGCTCAGGTTTTCAAACGGCAATACCGCGATGCTTTTGTCTGAGGAAACAATCGGCGTCTTAAAACCGGGCCTGTGTGGGAAAAAATAATAGCCAACGCCAGTGGCCGCAAAAAGTATGAGCACCGCAATCGGCTTCGCGCCGAACCATTCCACGCGCGTGCGCGTGCGCGCGGAATGGTTCAGAGTAATCTGAATGGCGTCAACAGTTTCGGGAGAGCCTCGCACGCGCGTGGAGCGGTGCGGCTGGGAGGAGCCACCCGAAATAATTGCTCCTTGTTGGTGCGCATACATGGCGTTAGACTTGGCGAGAGTCTCAAATCATGGGCGATCTAACGCTTCCAAATAAGTGGGGAGAAGAGGGATTTAACGCCATCCGAAAAGCGTTGACCGATTACTGTGGAGAGGCAGGAACCCCTGTCGATCTTGGGCATGCATTCCAATGGGATACCGGAACCCCGCTTCTGAAACATTCCGAGGACATGACCGATGATCAGTATCGAAACAGCGATACCGCTTTGCAGGTAATCACTGATTATATGAATGCAGGATGCGATCCTTGGCAGGCTGTCGCGAAAGCGAGGCAACAGTGGGATGCGGAAAAGGAAAGAGTTAGAAAAGAGGTCCTGCCAGACCTCGATCAGGACAAACGGCACTGAACTTCGTCGTGCGCAGCATTAATTTGCTCAGCTAGGAGCTCCACTGTGCTGCTCCCTCGCGCACGCGCGGAATGGTTTTAGGAGATGAACCGGGTGGCAATCACGCTCGCGCTTACGCTCCAAGGGGGCGTTGGCTTCATCGGGGGGTTAGACTTCAATCGTGCCGCTCATAGTCATTCTTTAACTGTTGGCAGGCAGGCGTTGGGTCAAAGCTTGAAGCACTATGGCCACAAAGGTGACGCCGTGGGTGAAACCAAGAAGAGCCGTGCAGATAGCGAGCAGCTTGCCTTGCGCCGAATGCGGGACTATATCGCCATAGCCAACGGTCGTGAACGTCATAGTCTCATAGTAGAAGTAGTCGATAAGAGGTCGGTTTGCCGCAAGAGGCTGCTCGGATGTGCGGGGCAAGAGATCATATCCGATAGCAAAGCCTGCCAAAATGCAGCAGATAAAAAAGACCAGAGCAAGAACCCCATCCAGACGTAAATCGGCGACCGTCGCGTATGCCGCAGAAAAGCGAAAATTGCACGGACCGTTAAGCCGTACGACACGAAAACTAATCCTAGGCCGATATACAGACCATAGTAGGTTCTGGCACCTAATAGAGTTCGCTCAATCAACGGAAGAACCAAAAGTGCAATCCAAAGAGCGGCTAACTTTAGCAAAAAACTGAATCTTGATTGACTAGCCATAGCTGATTCCCCGCGCAATGATGAGCCGTTCGCTTGGAGCGCGTGGTTAGACCTCATTGGTTCGGACGGAGCTGGATGGAATCCTGAAAAATATAATTCAAACGGTCGATCTTTTTCACATCTTTCGCTCGGTGTCGTTGAACGGAATAACGCGCTCGATCCTACCCCTTGCGCCTACAATCCGAATCTCACCGGAGCGAAAACATGCGCGGACCTGGGCGTAGCTGATCGCCTCCTCTTTTGTGGCGAAGACCGGCTCAACTCCCGGTGCCTCATATGATTTCCAGCGGTTTCGGAATGGGCTGATTTCAATGATCGTCATCGAGAAACTTCAGACGACGAGATTCTAATATCGCAGTTTTTAGGCTTGCATTCCGGTAGAGTTGGCGATTTACGATCAGGACAAATGATTCCTGCTCTGCTGGTCTTTGCCACACTGCTGGGCTTAAGCGGATCGGCGCTGCTGGCTTTTTGGTGGTCGGCGCAGCACGGCGAGTTCGAGCGGCCGCAAGATGCGGCGCGCGCCATCCTGGATGCTGATGATGGGGAAGGATCAGACGAGTTTCCGAGCAACGCGAGCTGACCTACGTGGCCGCAAACGAAATTCGAGCGCCTAACGGCGAAGAGATCGCGCGCAGCCGCGCCGAGCGCGTGGAGATCGACGCTTCTGCGCGCGGCCCGGTGTTGCACTTGTTTCTCTCCGCGCTCGTGTGGCTGATGTTGGGTTCGGCGCTTGCTTTGGCGGCATCGGTGAAGCTGCACGACCCAGAATTTCTGGCCGAAAATGCCTGGCTCACTTTCGGACGCGTGCGGCCTGCGCACATGAATTCGATGATTTATGGTTGGGCAACGATGGGTAGTAGCGGCGTGGCGGTTTGGCTGATGGCGCGACTCTGCCGTTCGCCGCTTCGCAACGGGTGGTCGCTACATCTGAGCGCCGCCCTCTTTAATGTTGCGAACCTGGTTGGTATCTCGGAGATTCTTCGGGGGCGCGGCACATCGTTTGAGTGGCTGGAATATCCCATCGAAGCGGGGCCATTCCTCGCGGCGGCTTCGCTGCCGCTGGCCTGGGCGTTCATCGATATGGTTCGGCGCCGGGAGTCCGGACATATCTATGTGTCGCAATGGTATCTGATGGCGGCGGTGTTTTGGTTCCCCTGGCTGTACCTCACGGCGCAGGTGCTCTTGCTTTGGTTCCCGATCGCGGCCCCAGCGATGGCCCCGGTAAACTGGTGGTATGCGCACAACATCCTCGGTCTCTGGTTCACACCGGTTGGCCTCGCGGCTGCGTATTATTTCATCCCGAAGATCATAGGGCAGCCGATTCACAGTTATTACCTATCGCTCATCGGCTTTTGGTCGTTGGCGTTTTTTTATGCCTGGAATGGAATGCATCATTTGATCGGCGGCCCATATCCCGGGTGGCTGGTGGGCATGAGCGTGGCGGCCAGCGTGATGATGCTGGTGCCGGTGATCACCGTGGGAGTGAATCATCATTTAACGATGGTCGGATATTTCTCGCGCCTGCGCACGAGTCCGACGCTGCGGTTCGTGGTTTTCGCCGCGATGTCCTACACGGCGGTTAGCATTCAGGGCAGCTTCACAGCGGTACCGGCGGTGAACCACATTACGCACTTTACTCATTACACCATAGCGCACGCGCATCTGGGCATGTATGCGTTTGTGACCATGATGCTCTTTGGCTCGATGTATTACATCGTGCCGCGGCTCACCAATCGCGAATGGCCTTCGGCGCGGCTCATCCGCTGGCATTTCTGGCTTACGGCCGTGGGCGTGCTGGTCTATTGGGGCGCGCTCACGGTGGGTGGCGTCGAGCAGGGAATGGAGCTGGCGAATCCTAATATCCCTTTCCTCGACATCGTGAGAAGTACCCTTCCGTGGCTACGCCTCCGGTCCTTTGCCGGTGTCTCGATGACACTCGGCCAAATAGCGTTCTTTACTTCGATGCTCTGGTTGCTAGTGCGTCGTCCGGGTCCGGAGACCGGGCCAACCTTGCTGGGCTCCGAGCGAAGTTCTCCGGGAAGCAGCGTATTTGAGACTAGTTGAAGAACGACTCGTGGAAAACTTCAAACGCATTTTCGTTGGTTTTTTCCTTACTTTTCTCACCGCGTGGATCGGCCTCGTTGTTGTGCCGGTCCGGCATTTCGCACGAGAAAAAAAGGAAACGGCGCCCACGATCGCCACGAACGAAGCGCTGGTGCGAGAAGGCGAGCGCGTTTATGCCGCCAACGGCTGCATCTATTGCCATTCACAGCAGGTGCGACCGTCCCCTTTCTCCGACGACATCGAGCGCGGCTGGGGCGACCGACGAACCACGCCCCAGAATTACCTGAACGATCAACGCATCTTTTTGGGCACCTCGCGCACCGGTCCTGATCTCAGCAACATCGGTGCGCGCCAGTCTTCGACCTCATGGCATTACCAGCACCTTTACGATCCGCGCAGCGTGAGCCCCGGTTCGATCATGCCGCCGTTCCGCTTTCTGTTTGAAAAAAGGCCGCTCACCGGCCAACCCGACCCGGACGCTTTGGTTTTCAATGCCAGCAAGATCGTTGGCGGCAATTCGCAAATCGTTCCGAACCGCGACGCGCACGCTCTCGTGGCTTATCTTACTTCGCTTCGTCGCGCAACGTCACCTCCAACCACGGCCCAAAACCAAACCAATCCATGAATGAAAAAAATGAACCAAACGAAGACATGAACGTTCGGCGCGTACACGGCATTATCTGGCGGGAATATCCCGAGCCGCGCGAGCTTTGGTGGCGCACGCCCGCGATCCTGCGGCACTTCTATGTCATAATGGCGATTTGGCTGATCCTGTATCTCATCGGGTGGTTCCCGGATTGGTCGTGGAAAAGACTCGACCATGCCGCACCTGAAACAGCGCAACCGGCCGCCGCCGCAACCGCCCCTTGAGCGCGTGTTGCCATGGCCACTCCGTCACCGCTGCGGCGGACGATGGCGCATCTTCGCCGAAACGCGGCCGCGAATGGCTGCGCTTTGCCGTGCTGGCGTTGGTTGCTGGGTTGGGAATGACGCTGAGTCTCGGCGTGAATTCCGATCCACCCACGGGCGTAACGCGAGTCGTTCTGCACGCGCTGCTCGCTTTGATGGCGCTCGGTCCTCTGCTTTGGCTGGGCGGCCCGCTCCTGACCAACGCAATTGCCGCATTGCGACAACGTCGGATCGTCACGGATCATCTCTTTCTTCTCGCGCTGTGCGGCGCACTGGCCGCTTCGCTGCACGCCACGTGGCGAGGTCGCGGCTTTGTTTTTTACGAACTGGTACCGCTTCTCCTCGCCATTCATCGGTTAGGCGCTTTGCTGCTGGCTTCGCCGCGCGAGCGTCTCGAAGCGGCGTGGCGCGGATTGGCGGAGCAACTCGACCTCGTGCATCTGGTTACACCTCAGGGGATGCGCGCAGTTGCCTCCGCCAGTCTCCAGCCGGGCGACCTCGTGCAGGTCGAGCCAGGCGAAACTATTCCCGTGGATGGCCGCATTATTGGCGGCGCTGCGTTTGTGCGGGAGAGCACGCTCACGGGTGAACCGTTTCCGGTCCCTCGAGCAGTAGGGGACGAAGTCAGTGCCGGCGGTGTCGTCCTCGATGCACTAGTAGCGGTCGCGACCACCCGGCCCGGCGGCCGGCGCAGGCTCGACGTATTACGCGCGAGCGTGGAAGAATTGCTAGCCAAACCGACGCCGTTGCTCAGCGTTGCTGATCGGTTGGTGCGCTGGTTTCTGCCGTTGGTGCTGATCGCGAGCCTCGCCGCGTTCGCGCTTTGGAATCGCGCCTCAGGCTTGAGCGCCGCGCTCAACTCATCGCTCGCAGTTTTGCTCGTGGCTTGTCCGTGCGCGCTCGGCGTCGCTCTGCCGATGCTCTTTCGCCTTGGTCTTACACGATTGTTACAGGCGGGACTGTTGGTCAGTTCGCCTCTGCTGCTCGAACGCCTGGCCGGGATTCGCCGTGTTGTTTTCGACAAGACGGGTAGTCTGACCGAACCCGAATTGACGCTCGCGTCGTTTACGGTGAAGCCGTCCGCCGACGTCGTTTTCGTGCGCGCGATCCTCGGAGCCGTACAGAGCCGGAGCGATCATCCGGTGGCCGCACCGTTCGCTCCCTGGACCCAAGAAGGTCGTGGCGTCGTGGTAAAAAATCTGCGCACGATTCCCGCCGTCGGTCTCGCTGGCGAAGTCACTTGCAACGGCCGCAGTCACGCGGTGAAAGTCGGCAACGATCGACTGCTTAACGGCTCCGCGTTTTGGGCGGAGCACATATCGAGCAAACGCACCATCGCGATGAAGCTCGACGGTGAGGTTGTTGCCGTTGCCACGCTCGAAGAAGAACTTCGCCCCGGCGCGCTGGAATCTCTGCACGCGCTCGGCGAGTCGGGTTATCTCGTTACTGTCCTGACCGGCGATAACCGTGCGCCCGCCACTCTAGCCGACACGGGCGTGGAGATCCGAAACGGCTTGTCGCCGGAAGAAAAATGCACCCTCGTGCAAACATGGGAGCAGCAGGGCGAAACCGTTCTCTATCTCGGCGACGGGTTAAACGATGCCGCAGCCAGCGCCACGGCGAGCGCCTCGCTCGCACTTGGCGCGGCACATCCAATCACTGCCGCGGCTAGCCAGGCCGTCTGGCCGCGCCCGCATCTTGATCAATTGCCTGGTTTGCTGCGAACCGCTCGTGCGCTCGTGCGTCAAGGCCGGCACATCGTTGCTCTCGCCTTTGCCTACAATACCCTAGGCATCGCCGCCGCCGCGACGGGCCATTTGCATCCCGTGCTCGCGGCGACCCTCATGCTCGCCTCGAGCCTCAGCGTTACCACCCTTGCTGCCGCGCTGGCGCGGCGATCAGCGGGAACGCTCTCACGCCATAATCGCTGCCATCCTCAAGCGGTCGCTCGCCGCCCGCGAGGCCATTGGTCGACACGGCGTACTCGTGCCTGATTTCCGCACACATGTTTGGCGCGACCATCTGGAAATCGAATTCACGACTTTATCGAGAAACTTGAAACGACACGCTTCTGATCTCATTCCACGCGCGTGCGCGTGCGCGAGGGGCAGAACTTTCACGGTCGTTCTTACGAAAGCCGCTTTACCAAGTGTATCGTAGAAAGTAGTCGGGTTAAAATCGGCTCGGTGAATCTCAAGTTCTCATGTAAAATGAAAATCTAATGTCGACGTCTTCCTCAGACGTGAAATTCGAGATCGGACACGTTTTGTTCATCGAAACAGTCCGGAAGCGCCGGTGTCGTGCGCATTGGAGATCAGCAAGGAACCGAGAGAACACCCTGAACTTCATGTGCGCATGGGGATTCACAGCGGTCCGGTCAATGAGATCACCGATCTGATACCGTCAACGTGGCGTCAACGGGTTCAGTAAGATGCTTCGCCCTCGCGCGTGCGCGAAATTGTTTTCTGAGACGAACCGGGATCCTTTCGGATCGGCGGCGGGATCGACTCAAATTCTTTCCACGCGGCAGTCTGTTGCTCGCGAAACCAGTCGGGCAATTCGCGCGACTCGATCGGGCCGGAAAGAATCGGGCCGGTTCGTTTTGTCTCGTTGCAAGTGGCTAACGACATTCTCTAGATACAAACGGCGGTCCGCGGACCGCCGATGTCGATCTTGTCACGGACAAAGAGTTAGCCGACCGAGCCTTCCATCTCGAGCTCAATCAAGCGTTTCAGTTCGACCGAATATTCCATCGGAAACTGCCGGACAAGATCGTTGACAAAACCGTTCACGCTCAAGCTCATCGCCTGAGCTTTGGTCAGACCGCGCTGTTGCATGTAAAAAATCTGTTCGGTGCTGACCTGACTGACGCTCGCTTCGTGTTGAACCGCGTTACCGGTTCCGCGGACAGTAATCGCGGGATAAGTGTCAGTGCGCGACGTGGCGTTAATCAGGAGCGCGTCGCACTCGGTGTTGTTTTTGCAATGCTTCAAATGCTTCGGCACATGCACCAGTCCGCGATAAGTGGCGCGGCCGGTGCCGATCGAGATCGATTTTGAAATGATGTTCGAAGTCGTTTCGTCGGCGGCGTGGATCATTTTCGCGCCGGTGTCCTGATGTTGGCCGTTGTTAGCGAGCGCGATCGACAGCACTTCGCCACGCGCTTTCCTGCCCTTCAAGACCACACCCGGATATTTCATGGTCAAGCGCGAGCCGATGTTGCAGTCGATCCACTTGATCTCGGCATCTTCGTGCGCGAGGCCGCGTTTGGTTACCAAATTGAAAACGTTGGACGACCAGTTTTGCACCGTGATGTATTGAAGCTTGGCACCTTTGAGTGCGACCAGCTCCACCACCGCGCTGTGCAGCGCTACCGCCTCAAACTTCGGTGCCGTGCAACCTTCCATGTAAGTAACTTCGCTGCCTTCGTCCGCGATGATGAGGGTGCGCTCGAATTGCCCGAAGCTTTCGGCGTTGATCCGAAAATAAGCCTGAAGCGGGTGTTTCACTTTCACGCCGGGCGGCACATAAATGAACGAGCCCCCGCTGAACACGGCCGCGTTAAGCGCGCTAAACTTGTTGTCCGCGATCGGGATGACCTTGCCGAACCATTTCCGGAAAATTTCCGGATGATTTTTCAGGCCTTCGGTCGAGCCGACGAAAATGACGCCCTGCTCGCCGACCGCTTTCTTGATGTTCGAATAAACCGCCTCGCTGTCGAACTGCGCTTCCACGCCGGCGAGGAATTTCCGTTCCTGTTCGGGAATGCCGAGCCGCTCGAAAGTGCGCTTTATGTCGTCGGGGACTTCTTCCCAACTGCGTTTCGCGCCGGTCCCAGGCGCGAGATAATAACGGATCTTGTCGAAATCGATCGCCTCGAGATCTTTGCTCGCCCAGTGAGTGGGCAGCGGCTTTTCGAGAAATGTTTTCAGGCCGCGCAGACGAAATTCACGCACCCAATCCGGGTCTTCCTTTACATCGGAAATGTAATGGATGGTTTTCTCGCTCAGTCCGCGGCCAGCGTCTCGAACGTGGACTTCCGGATAAGCGAAATCGCCGATGCCGCGATTAATATCGACGGCTTTGGTATCAGTTTTCATTGTCGATTTTGGTGATTGTCTATCTTATCTGGTAAAAGCTGGTTCAGCGGCACTTTCGCGCGCCCAATCGTAACCTCGTTCTTCCAGCTCGAGCGCAAGTTCTTTTCCACCCCTGCGCACGATCCGACCTTGCACCATCACGTGCACGTGATCGGGAACGATGTAATTCAGGATGCGCTGATAGTGTGTAATTAAAAGTATGCCGATCTTCGAGCCGCGCAATGAATTTACTCCGTGCGCGACGGTCTTGAGCGCGTCGATGTCGAGGCCGCGAACACGTGCCGGCTCGGGCGCCTCGAACAGCGGATCAATGCGCACTGTGCCGGTAAAATACTCAGCCGATCCTTTGCTGGAGGGCTGCGAGAGACTTCGTTTGATCTCCATTTTCTGACTCCTTTTACCCTGAGACGGTCAGTGCGACGGGAATTTCAGAATTCGCCGCCACCATTTTTCAAAAACTACGCGCGAAGAGGCGCGAGTATGATTGCGCCGTCGTTGCCAATCGCTTCGACCGGGCAACCTTCCAACGCCTCTTTGCAGAGCGCTTCCTCCTCAGGGGTCTCAGGTTGCTTGTAAACGTAGGAATGCCCCCCTTCGTCGTTGCGTTTGAAATTGGCGGGTGCCGTTTCGCGGCACAAATCGCAGTCGATGCATTGATCATCGACGTAGAATGTCCCCGCTACGTTTTCGGCGTATTTGTTCGCGGCGTCGGCCATAGTTCTTCCAACAAAAAGTGTAGTTCAATGTTAGCCAGAAACGCTCTCGCCGCAATTGGCGGCGTGACAAAACGGGACACACGCGCGCGCAGGCGCGTAGAATGGTTCGGCTTTGCAGATTCGGTTGCCCAGCACGAGTGGGCAGGTCCCCGCAACTGGGACGGTCGTGCCACTGGACCGCTGTGAAATCAAAGCTTACGTCTCAACTATGCAAATGTTTATGAAGAACAAGTTTTTTGTCGCTCTTGCCTTGGCGATGATCGGTTGCGCATTGACTGTTCTTCCCGCGCAAACAAACCCAGCAACAATGAAAGCGATTGTTGTTCACGAATTCGGCGGACCGGAGGTTTTAAAATACGAAGACGTGCCAGAGCCCAAACCTAAGGAGGACGAAATGTTGGTTCGCGTGATCGCTGCAGGCGTCAATCCTGTCGATGACGGACTTCGCTCCGGGCATTATTCCAAATATTTCGGACCCAAGCCGCCATTCACGCCGGGCAGCGACATTGCCGGCATCGTCGAAAAAACGGGAGCGAAGATCACGAAGTTCAAAGTGGGCGACGCGGTTTACGCTTATCTCGATCTGGATCGAGGTGGCGGATATGCCGAATACGCGATTACGAATGAAAAGGAAGCAGCTCTAAAACCGAATTTGCTCACATTCGAAGAAGCTGCCGCGACACCGATCGTTGCGCTAACTGCATGGCAGGCGCTCATCGACACGGCAAAACTGCGCGCGGGCCAGACCGTTCTGATTCATGGCGGCTCAGGTGGCGTAGGAACTTTTGCAATCCAAATCGCGAAAGCTCGCGGCGCAAAGGTTCTCGCGACCGCGTCCACGCCGAATCAGGACTTGCTCAAACAACTCGGCGCCGATGTGGCAATCGACTACACGAAGCAAAAATTCGAGGACGTGGCGAAAGATGTCGATGTTGTGCTCGATTGCGTCGGTAAAGACACATTACAGCGATCTTACGGGGTCGTGAAAAAGGGCGGTTTTCTCGTCACGATCGTGGCGAGTCCCGATCCACTCGAATTAGAGAAACACGGCATTCACGGCTCAGACCTAAGTGTCGCCCCAAATTCAAGCGAACTCACCGAAATCAGGAACTTGATTGAGCAAAAGAAAATCAAAGTCGTCGTCTCCAAGACGTTGCCGCTGACTGACGCCGCCAAAGCGCAAGAACAATCTGCGACGCGGCACACTCGCGGCAAAATTGTTCTGAAAGTCTCGGAAGCGCAGAAATGATTCTTACGAGCCATAGAGACGCAGTCGTGCGCCTTCGCCGCTATCTTTACCGCCCGCGCCCTTGCGCACGCGCACGCGCGTGGAATGGTGCGGTTGCGCTGAAGATACTGATGACGAAGGGGATGGTGATGCCTGGACCTTATACATGAGGATGAAGTGATCCGCGTCTTGACGCGGGCGAGACATTGGTGACGGTAGAATTCGTTGATGTCAATGGCGACACCGAGGTGTGTCGGCGACACTAAGTTCCCACCACAGAACATTGCTACAGCCACAATTGCGGTTGGAGCGTCAGCCTCGAGAAACTCGAGAAGCTGATCGGGAAATAAACAAAGAAATAAGGGAGGAGAAAGATGAAGACAGAAGAAGTTGCAAAAAAATTAGTGGAACTGTGTGAAAAGAAAGAATGGATGAAGGCGGTCGATTCACTTTACGCTAAGGACGTCGTCAGCATAGAGCCGCGTTCTATGGAAGGGATGCCGAAGGAAATGCACGGTCTTGATCAAGTGCGGGGCAAAACGCAGTGGTGGGAGAAAAACATGGAAGTACATAGGGCGAACATCGGCGGGCCGTTCGTAGCGGGTAACAAATTCGTTGTGCAATTCGATGTCGACGTAACCGACAAAGCGTCAAAGAAGCGGAGCGAGATGTCCGAGATCGGAATCTACACCGTCAAGGACGGGAAGGTTACACACGAGGAATTCCTTCCGCTCGCCGATAGAAGTAAGTGATCGGTCGAGGGAGTTAGATTGTTGAGGGCGCCGTGTTCGCTGCGGCGCCCTTTTTTGTCAACCACGATTTCTGACCCAGTACGCGCGCGTGCGCGGAACGGTTTTATGAGACGAACCGGGCGTTGCCAATCAAGTACTGAGCGCCTCCGTTTAGTCCTCACAAGCCTACCTAGTGGCAAGAAAATGTGCTAGACGTTGAGGGAAGGTCGATCCAATTCGGAAACCAGGCGAACGATGACAAGCCTTCATTTTCAAGGCGAGACGTATAACGACGATCGGATATACGTGCTGCACATTGCTAGATGTACGGTCAGCGCCGGCCCCGATGATACGACGGTTACGACGGTTTATCACGAGAATGCTCCCGAAGGAGCGTTGTGGTGCTTAGTGACGTACAGGAATACGCCGAGGTATCCCCCAACTCGCGTGGACCATTTCGCCTCCGTTGAAGACGCGCGATCGTACTTGGAGCGAGTTGAGCCAACGGTTCGGCGCATTAGTCTCGGAGGTCGGTCTCCGCAAGAACCGCTGGCATTCGATGCTTGGACGGCCTGGAAATTGGCCAATGGTTTAAAAGACTACGATTATCAGAGCCTATATTTACCGGGCGGCAAGAACCCGAAAGAATTAATTATGTCGAAGACTCGGCAAATCAATTAGAGCACATCCCCAAGTGCGCAACGCTGACTTACGCGATGCCGTGTCAATGGATCGACTCCCACGCACTGACGATCTCGCGCATCGCTTCAGCGTTTGGTTGCACAGTTGGCTGCACAGCGCGGCCGGCGACGAACCTGGTTACCGGAAAGAGTTCGTCGCCAGCGACGGCGGCACGACACTTAGAGTAGCCGGGTTCCCAACCTGTTTTCATCGCCACCTGACACATGGCGGAGAATGCATGGATCGAAGGCAGCCGAAGGGCGAGCGTACAGTGCGCGCCATCGTTGACGATGCCTCGCCAATTGCTGAAGCACGGACCGAGAGCTTCTACGTATGCATTCGTTCCATCCACGATGCCACTCTGCTCGCTCCAGTCATGGTCGCTCCCCTTCACCGCGAAATCGATGCATAGAGCACCGAGTAATGCGTCACTGAGTAATGCGTCACACTTTGAAACTTCGGGTCGTGGATCATCCTTCTCATAATCCCAGAACACAAACTGACAGTTTGAGGGGGATTCAGCTCGCGCTGCCGCGAGAATCGGTGGAAGGCGATCGAAGCCCAAGAAGTTCAACGTTGGACGCTTCTGCGCGAGAAACCGTAACACAGAACCTGCCAGACATCCAAGCTCACCGACTCGACCCTTCCCTAGTTCCAGAACACTGATGTCTCGATCACTGCGGAGTTCGTCTCCAGCACGACTTCTGCTTGAGACGAAAACACGCAGTTAATCTCTCTGATCGAGCGAAACTGGCAGTAGGCGTCGTGAAGCGGACGAAGCCCGGCTCGAAACTGATCCATCGTCCGGCAATAAAGCCGGAATCGCTTCTCGCCTATGCACCGGCGCAGCAACGCATCGGCCTCGTCCGGACTCAGTCCGAATGTCATACCCTCGCTCTCTAGCGCTGCTCGAAGCTCGCTAGTGAGAGTTGATTCTTGGATACGCATCGTCTCCCCTTGCTGCGTCTCACCGCATGTTTGCCTAACGAGACAGAGATAAGCCAAGGCAGGGTCCTGTGGCAAACAGACTCGCTGTCGTCTGATCTGGGGCCGTTGGCTTCATCGATTGGTTAGATACCTGCCTACATCGGCTCAGCTTGACAGTACTGGCTTGTAGATCGCTCCAATGACTGTGCCGACCAGCGTCCACTGCAAGAGTTCAGCAATCGCCATCTCAACAGCTAGTTTTGGACCGATATTAAGATTGACGTAGTTATGCGCTACATGCGCGAAGACCATAAACGTGCCGACCAAAGCGCCAAAACGGGCGCCTTCAATCCAGCGCGTGTTTCCGTGTACGGTCTGCACGTAAATGACCGAAAGCACTACAATCGCGAGAAGCATACTCAGCACACCAAAAGGAAACAGTTTCATGATTTGCGCCACTGGCCGGTAAACGTTGGCGTAAGGTTGATAATCTTTCTTAAGGAAAATGCCAGTGACCACGCCTCCGTACACAAAATACGCGAGGAATCCCGCAACCGAGCTGAAAATTAAGCGTGTGACGTTCATAACGTTTTGAAAGGTGATCGCATCTAACGAGACGGAGCTCAGCCACCGCTGGCAGCGCGAGCGTTGCTCCGAATTTTTAGTGTTGAAGTCATCTGAAAGCTAGTCATCGGAACGGCCAGCGGTTGGCTGGAGTGCTTGGTTAGGCGTTCGATCTCCGACGTCATCATCCGTGCAGCCAGGCGAAAATAACAAGGCCAAACATGAGCATGGCGACAGCGAACCAACCAGCGCGGCCGAAGCGAAGGCCCATCCACCAAAATGCACTCCACATGGCAAGCGTGATGATGCCGCTCTGAGTCTGAACACGAAATGAAAAGGGGCGGAAATCGATCAAGATCATGTAGAGTGGCGCGCAAAGGATCGGGACGATGCCGAGGGCGACGAAAAGCCAGAAACGCTTTGTCCTGTGTGGTGCCGGAACTGGGTCGAACAGGTTCAAGTCTCGCATACGCCTAACGAGAAAGAGATAAGCCACGGCAGGGGTCGGTGGTAAGGTTGCTCTCGTTCAAACGATCAGGGGCCGTTGGCTTCATCGGCTGGTTAGGCTCACATTGTTGTGACCCACTACTCCGACACTTCGGTTTTCGTACCGGTAACCTTCTTGATGGAGGCGTGATGACGTGCATCTCTTTGCTGGACAGCTGCAGTTCTCCCGGTTTTATCCATTTCAAAAGCTCCTCAGCAGAACCCTTTAGTTTGACGTCGCTATCTCCATTGCGAGGCTTTATTTTTGGTTCAGGCAGGTTTGCGGGCAACGCAAGCTTCTTGAAGGCCAAGCCATCCCAAAAATAAACAGTCGTACTCCCTGACACAAAAGTACGGGTGCCGTAAGCCACCCACCTTGAATCACCCGACCAAACTAATACCGGATGCTCTCTATCGCTTTCGTCGTCCCGGTTGATCCACAAAGTGCCTAAATCGACCATCACCTTACCGGTCGTCATTTCGATCAAATCAACTTCAAGATCTGCAACTCGCAGCGCGAAGCGCCCATCAGGTGACGGGAATTTGATCGCAGAAGTGCCCTGCGCGAGCCCAAAACAAGCCCAACCGGCCACTAATAGAGTAAACAAAACGCGCCGCATATCAGCCGCTGTGAACGAGTTCAATTGTCTGTGTCGGCCTTCTCCTTCGTGATGTTCTGCACGAACGCGACATGCTTGGCATCGAAGCCAATCGTAATGATATAGACGCGGCTGTAGCTCACCGACACTGCCGTGTTGTCGGTCACGCCGAACTTCCGGGAAACTACGAGCGCTCCCGATTTAAGCCAGCGCAATGGCGTGACCGTGTCTTCGTCAAAATGTAAAATCTGTTCAGCAAGTGATTTTTTGCTTGGTCTGAACTTCAGTTCCGGTTCTGGAAGCTCGGGCAACTTCACCTTCTCAAGCGAGGCTCCATTCCAAAAATAAACGCTTAAGTCAGTCTGCTTGTTTCCGCGGTGGTTGAAGGCGAGCCACTTGGAATCGGCAGACCAGACCACCTTATCTTCCTCCTGCCGAAACGGACTCTCCAGTTGTAGCAAAACCTTGTGCGACGCTTGGTCGATGATCGCCCCAGGTTTTGTTTCACTGTCTATTATCCACTCCTGGGTCGCGCTATCGCGATGGCCGGTCTCATATGAACCCATCGAAAAAGCAAGTTTGCCGTCAGGCGAAGGAAAATTGGTTGCGTCCTCAGCAAGCAATAAGGCAATGGCGAGGCGGACGATTACAAGAACGAGTAAAATTGATCTCATCCTATCGGTTGTCGACGTATGCGTCTAATGAGATTACCAAGCACTATCATGTCGGAATTACATCTTGGAAGCGATCGGAACTGAGCGATCAGTGCCATTTATCGAGATTTTCGAGGTATTCCTCCAATTCACTAGCACGATTCTCTGTAGCAT
>Ga0310910_10000367_pt1 | contig 22810 bp, 21 predicted proteins | sample GREbulkMGHF172_FD_203448 | JGI IMG/M metagenome (GOLD analysis project Ga0310910, IMG submission 203448) | Lab enrichment of tropical soil microbial communities from Luquillo Experimental Forest, Puerto Rico - GRE.bulkMG.HF172 | ecosystem: Environmental > Terrestrial > Soil > Tropical forest >... | reverse complement strand
CAGGATTTCACCCAGCGGTGATCGCGTAACCCCTTCGGCGGCCGAGGAAATCAGCGCCGCGCCCACGATCCGGTTTCCGTACTGGTCGGGGAACTGGCGGGCGTGCGACAACACCGTCATGCCGCCCATCGAGTGCCCGACCAGCACGATCACCCCGCGTGGCGCGACCGCCGTCAGCACGCTTTCCAGGTCGTCGCCAAGTTGGGTCAGCGTGTAGGTCTCGGGCGCACCTTCGCCAGAGCGCCCGTGCCCGCGCTGGTCGTAGAAGACCATCCGGACCTGATGACCCAATCGGTCGAGGAGCCGGGTCCGCTGAAAATGGAAGGCGCCCATGCGCAGGCAGAATCCGTGGACGAAGACCATGGTCACCTGCGCGTCCACCGGGCCGACTTCGCGGACCGCCAACGGCACCCCGTCGGGCGTGGTCACCACATAGCCGCGGTCGTCGTCGATTGTGTCGAAATCCTCATCGGCGTAAGGGTCTTCGACTTCGACGGCGCGTTGGGTCATCGACCGGCGGGCAGAAGCTCCGACGATGGTGGCTACGGCGGTCACCCCGGCGCCGCCCGCAAGCCAAGCCCTGCCCCTCTGGCGCCTGCGGGTTCGGTCAGGGCTCAACGGTTTCGGCCTCGCGGTAGGTTCGGGTGATCCGCCCCCGTGGGCTGGTGACCACCTCGTAGTGGATGGTGCCGAGCAGATCCGCCCAATCCTGGGCCGTGGCTTCGCCTCTGGTGCCGGGCCCGAACAGGATCGCCTCGTCGCCCTCGGTGACGTCGAGCCGTCCGGGCCCCAGGTCCACTAGGAACTGGTCCATGCAGATCCGACCGACGCCGGGCCGCCGCCTGCCGTTGATGAGCACCTCAAGGCGGCCGCCCAACGCCCGGAACACGCCGTCAGCGTAGCCGATCGGCATCAGCGCCACGTTAGTGTCACGCTCGGCGATCCAGGTGTGTCCATAAGACACGCCTTCGCCGGTGCGAATCGACTTCACCAGGGACACAACGCATTTCACCGTCATCGCCGGTATCAATCCCATGTCGCCGAGATCGGGCACCGGGCTGAGGCCGTAGACCGCGATACCGGGCCGCACCAGGTCGAAGGCCAGGTCGGGACGTGACATCGTGGCCGACGAATTCGCCAGGTGCACAACCTCGAACCGCAGGCCCTCGTTGCGCGCCTGCGCCAGCATGTCGGCGAACCGTTGGGCCTGAACGTCATTGATCGGATTGCGGGGTTGGTCGGCGTACACCAGGTGCGACATCAGCCCGCGCAGCCGGATGGCGTCCTCGGCGACGGCCTGGCGCAAGGCGGCCAGCATCGTCGGGTACAGCGCCGGGGCGACACCGTTGCGGTTCAGCCCGGTGTCGACCTTGACGGTTACGGTCGCCGTCTTGCCGGTGCGGCGCACCGCGTCCAGCAGCTCGTCGAGCTGGCGCACCGAGGACACGGCGATCTCCACGTCGGCCCGCAGCGCCGGCCCGAAGTCGATGCCGGGCGGATGCAGCCACGCCAGCACGGGCGCGGTGATCCCGTCGGCGCGCAGCGCCAGTGCCTCGTCGACGGTGGCGACCCCCAGCTCGGCCGCTCCGGCGGCCAACGCCGCGCGGGCGACCTCGGTGGCCCCGTGGCCATAGCCGTCGGCCTTGACGACGGCCATCACCTGCGCGCGGCCGGCGTGCTCGCACAGCAACCGCACGTTGTGTTGGATGGCGCCCAGGTCGACGACGGCCTCGGCGAGGAAGCCCGGGGTCAGGGATATCGGCGTAACGGCCACGGCCGCCATTGTCCCAGAACCGTTCCGGGGCGCCGATCCGCCAGACGCACCGCTGGTGAATTTCGTCGCAGTGGTCGCAGTCGTCCCAGGAATTCCTGTGTCGACGGACACACCTCCCGTCAGCGTCCGGCGGCGCGCACGAGCAGGGCGTCCAGTTCGGGTGCGTCGCGGCCCGCTAGCCGGCGGTGCATGGCCCAGGCGATCCGGGCGGCCTGAACTTTCGCCTGCTGGGCCACGGGTCCGCAATACATCTCGTCCACGGTCTCGTTCCAGGTGGTCAGCCAGCGGACGAAGTGGTGGCCGCCCAGCGGGGTCCGGCCGTGGACGCGGCGGTGGGCGGTCAGCGCGCTGCCGCGGTAGCGCCCAGCGCTGAATAGCACCGTCTCCCAAAAATCGCACATCACCGGGATGTGCGAATCCAATCCCCCGGTGCGCACATCGGTGAACGGTTCGGCAAGAACATCGTCGACGAGGACTCGGCCGTAGAAGCGGCGCAGCAGTCCCTCCACGTCGGCACGATCAGCCAAGTCGGTGGAGGTGTAGTCCACCGCTACCCGCACGTCAGTCATCGGCGATCACCTTGGCGACACAGAGTTCGGGCTCGACGAACGGCTCGAGCTCGGCGTGCACAGCGGCTCGCGCCGGTCGCATCAGCAAACCCTGGAGCAACCCCAGGTGCACCGCGCAGCCCACCTCCGGGTGAGCTCGGGCCAGGTCGCGCACCGGGCAAGCATGCAGACGAATGGCGCGCTGGCGTTCGCCGGTGTCGCGGCTCAGTTCGGGAGCGAACCCCATCCGGTCGAACACGTCGGCGATCATGGCCGCCCGGCCATCGATTGATTCGGCGTCATCCGGAACGCCTTGTGTCACAAGGGCTTCGCGCGGTGCAGACGCCGCCATCCGCGCGGCCCAGCGTCGTCCGGCGCGTTGAGCGCGGCGCCGACGCATCTGCGTGGTGTCGCCCAGTTCGGGCGCCAGGACTTCAGCGAGGCTCTGATAGTCCAGCCGGTCCCGGACCGCGATGTAGCCGGTACGGGGACGACCGACACCCCTGCGCGCGATCCGGCTCCGGGCGACGGTGCCCTCGTCGCACAACGCGTCCAGGTGGAAACGGACGGTGGTCACGTGCAAGCCCATGCACGCCGCGAGTTCGGGCGCGTCAATCGCTCCGCCGTGTTCACGGACGAACCGAAGCACCCGATCCCGCTGCCGATTACGCGGACCGCGCTTGCTCCCTTGCACCTGCGACCCTTTCTGGCCGATATAGCACCACCTTCATTTAAAGGATAATTATTCGTTTTATTAGAGATCGTGTCCACACCTGTGCCCTAGGTAACGCGCAGTTAGGGACCTTTGGCCCCTCCGTCCAGCGCTCCACGAGGCGGAAAATGATACTGAAGGTTACACATAGCTAGGAGATCTTGATCATGGAGCACCTGACAACTCTTGATGCGGGCTTCCTGGGCGCAGAAGACTCTGATCGCCATGTCAGCCTGGCGATCGGCGGACTCGCCATCTTGGAGGGTCCGGTTCCCGACTACGACACGTTGGCGTCAACGCTCGCCGAACGGATCAGCGTTTGCCCGCGCTTTGCGCAGCGACTGCAGGTACGCCCGTTCAATCTGGGCGCACCCGCCTGGGTCGACGACACCGACTTCGACATCGCCCGCCACATCCGGCGTCGCGCACTGCCGCATCCAGGCGACGAAAAAGAGTTGTTCCGTCTGGTCGCGGACGCGATGTCGTGGCGGCTGGACCGGGATCGCCCGCTGTGGGAGATCTGGGTCATCGAGGGCCTCACCGATGACCGGTGGGCAATGCTGATGAAGGTCCACCATTGCATCGCAGATGGCATAGCGACCGCTCACATGCTGGCCGGTCTCGCCGACGGCGGCGTTGGCGACAGCTTCGCCAGCCGCATCCGCGCCGCGAAAGAACCCCAAAGTGAATCCAAGTCAGGCGGATTGCGGCCGACGCTGTCCGTGCCCAATCCGATCAACTTGGTGAGTGAGCTATGGGGCACGTCGACCGCCGTGACCGCCGCCGCCGCTCGCGCGGTTCGAGGCGGTGCCGAACTGGCGGCCGGCTTACTGCGCCCGGCCGCTCGCTCATCACTCAATGGGCCCATCACCGGTCTGCGTCGTTACAGCGCGGCCCGAGTTGCGCTAGATGATGTTCGGCGGATATGCCGGGCGTTCGACGTCACCGTCAACGACGTGGCGTTGGCCGCCCTCACCGAAAGTTATCGGTCGATCTTGATTCGCAGGGGTGAGCAGCCGCTGCCCGAGGCCTTGCGCACACTCGTGCCGGTGTCGATCCGATCGCCGGAGGCGTTGGGCAAGACCGACAACCGGGTCTCGGTAATGCTTCCGTACCTACCCGTCGAAGAGGCCGATCGGGTCCGGCGGTTGCAGTTGGTCCATTCCCGGCTAACGCGGACGAAGTCGACGGGGCAGCGGCAAGCCGGGAGCGCGTTCATCTCGGTGGCCAACGCCGTCCCGTTCGCCTTGACGGCATGGGCAGTGCGGCTATTGACCCAGCTACCGCAGCGCAGCGTCGTGACCCTCGCTACCAATGTGCCGGGGCCGAGTGAACCACTGCAGATCATGGGCCGAAGGGTGATGAGCGTCTTGCCGGTTCCGCCGATCGCGATGCAGCTGCGCACGGGTGTCGCGATGCTCAGTTACGCCGACGACCTGTTCTTCGGCATCTTGGCCGACTTCGACGGGGCGCCAGAGGTCGATGAACTTGCCCGCGGAGTCGAACGCGCGGTAGCAGGCTTGGTGGCAAGTACCAAGAGGCGCAGGACCGCACGCCATCGCGGAGCTCTCTCGCTCGTGCCGAGCGCCTAGCCGTTCAGATCGTCTGGTGGCGCCCGAAGTACTTGTGGTCCTCGCTATAGCCCCCGTAACCGCTACCGATTTCGGAATAGTGGGTCAGGAACTCGATGCCTTTGATCCACTTCACTTGCTTGAAGCCATGCTGCAATTCGTTGCGCAGCCGCAACGGTGACCCATGACCGTAGCTCAGCGGTTCGTCGTTCATCTGGTAGGCCAGCATGGTCAGATGGTGGCTCATCTGTTCGATGGGATGCACGTTGTAGTAGATGCCGCCGGTGGCGCCGAGGCCCATCGAATAGAACGCCACCCATTTCGCCTGAGGCAGCGGTTTGACGATGTCCATGATGGTCTGCATCGACACCCCGCCCCATTTGGCGACGCCCGACCATGCCTGAATGCAGAAGTGCTGTGTGATCTGGTCGTGGTAGGGCAGCGCCTTCAACTCGTCGAGTGAGAACTCTCTTGGATTTTCGACGAGACCGGAGACCCGAAGGCGCCAATCGCGAAAACCGTTCTTCTCCAGCTCTTTGTATTCGACGGTGTCCGGTAGGCGGCCGTTGTGCCAGAAATAGGGCGAGATGTCCCGTTCGGTGAAGGCGCCCGGTTCCGGATCCATCCGTTCCAGCAGGCGTTGCAGGGGCCCGATCAGGGCATCTCCGACCCGCTGCACGACGCGGGGGTGTCGGATGGTGAATGGGGTGGCCGCCACCCAGCCGACCGCCGTCACCACCATGGCCGCGGCAAAGGCGGCAAAGCCCACCCAGCTGTTGTCGTCGCGTGCGGCGAATATGTGGTTGAGGTTGCGCAACGCTTCGGTGGCGAAGACCAGCGTGACGTGCACGACGATGAAGAAAAGGAAGAACACCAGCACCAGGAAGTGCAGCGAGCGCGCGGCTTGAATGCTCAACCGCTTGCTGATCACGGTGAGACGCATCGACAGCGCCGGTGACATCCCCAACCCGGTGATCAGCGCCGCCGGCGCCGCGATGAAAACAACCGTGAAGTACGCCAGCAACTGCAAACCGTTGTATGCGACCCACCCGTTGTCGTTGGTCGGCCAGTCAAGCGACAGGTACTGAATCGCTACCGACGCGGCGTTCGGGAAGACATCCCAGCTGGTCGGCACGAGGTGACGCCACTGCCCGGTGGTGAACAGCAGCGCGTAGAAGACCAGCCCGTTGAGCAGCCACAGCACGTCGGCGCCGAGATGCCACCAGCGGGCCAGTCCGATTGAGTGCCGAAACCCGGGCAACCCGAACTGGCTGGGCAAGGCGACGGTGTCGTCGTTGGCGGTCCAGTAACCCTGCGGCACCGGCGGTCCCACCCGCAGCCACTCGTCCTTCCCCGGCGTGCAGTTGCGGCTGAAGTACAACCGCGGATGGTCACACAAGATCTGAATCCCGGACCGGATGATGAAGGTCATCAGGAACAAGTTGAAAAAGTGCGTCCACCCCTCCCAGACGTGCATACCGGGAGTGATTCCTCGGCTGTCGGTGCCGGGATAGCGCTGCATGAACGCCTGCACCGCCGGCATGTTGTGCAGGCCCTTGCCGATTGCCACCGCCGCGACCAAAAACGCGAAGCCGATGGGAATCAGCCACAGCAGGTTGAACCACTTGTCCCGGCCCACCCTCAGCTTCGGCGCGGTCGCGCGCCTGGTGAGGTCGAATCCGGCGCCGAAGGTCTTCACATCGATCTGGTCGTGGGCGGGATGTATCTCGGCGCTATAGGACTCCAGCGCCAGCTCGACGAGATGCACCTCCTCGAGTTCCGTGATATCTGCCGACGCGCAAACGGTCCCGGGCCAATTGACTTCCTGGACCGCGTCCTTGCCCTCGCTGGCCTCGCTGCTCACGCGCGTCTCCTCTCACGCAGGCAGTGCTGTACCCCAGCCAATGCCCAAAACGCCTCCCACCCGATTTTGCGCTTCACCACCTATCGGCGCACCGAGATAGCTGGGCCGTCAGTGCGCGAAGTGCTCGGCGTCGTAGTGCCCGCCGGGCCTGATCTTGTCCAGGGAGGCCAGCGCGGTTCGCGTGTCGTCGTGCAGCGCCCGGGCCAAGTCGGCGGACAGTCCTTCGCGAACGACAATGCGCAGGACAGATATGTGGGTGGCGTTGTCGGGCATGGTGTAGGCGGGCACCTGCCACCCGTAGCCCCGCAGCTCGTGGGAGAGGTCGAACTCGGTGTACCCGCAGTCGCGGGCGAGCCGGAAGCTGACCACCGGAATCGCCGAACCGTCCGAGATCAGCTCGCAATGCTCGCCTTCGCTCAGCTGCTCACCCAGCCACCGCGCCGTCAGAGACAGGGCCTGCATGACCTTGGTGTAGCCATCGCGGCCCAGCCGAAGGAAGTTGTAGTACTGGCCGACCACCTGGTTGCCCGCGCGGGAAAAGTTGAGCGTGAACGTCGGCATGTCGCCACCCAGGTAGTTGACCCGGAAAACCAGCTCGTCGGGCAGGTACTCCTTGCTGCGCCACACGACGAATCCGATACCCGGGTACGTCAGCCCGTACTTGTGGCCGCTGACGTTGATCGACACCACCCGGGGCAGCCGGAAATCCCACTTCAGCTCCGGGTGCAGGAACGGCACCACAAAGCCCCCGCTGGCGGCGTCGACGTGCACCGGAATGTCCAGGCCCTTGTCGGCGGCCAGTTTGTTCAGCGCCCCGCAGATCTCAGCGACGGGCTCGAGTTCTCCTGTGTAGGTGGTGCCCACGATCGCCACCACGCCGATGGTGTTCTCGTCGACAGCCTCGACCACTTGCTCGGGGGTGATGACGTAGCGTCCCTCCTCCATCGGCAGATAGCGGGGTTCGACGTCGAAGTAGCGGCAGAACTTCTCCCAGACCACCTGGACGTTGGAGCCCATCACCAGGTTGGGTGTGCGCTTCTCCCAGCCCTTACCGACGCGTTGCCGCCAGCGCCATTTCATGGCCAGGCCGCCCAGCATCACCGCCTCGCTGGAGCCGATGGTGGACACGCCGCAGGCGCTCGACGGATCGTCGTCCTTCAGGTCTTCGGCGTGGAACAGGTCGGCCACCATGCACACGCATCGCTGCTCGATCGCCGCGGTGGCCGGATATTCGTCCTTGTCGATCATGTTCTTGTCGAACGTCTCGGCCATCAGCTTCCCGGCCTCGGGATCCATCCAGGTGGTGACGAAGGTGGCCAGGTTCAGCCGCGAACTGCCGTCGAGCATCAGCTCGTCGTGGATAAACCGGTACGCCGCATCGGGATCCATCGACTCCTCGGGTAGCCGCAGCGCGGGCACCGGCGCGGTGAACAGCCGGCCGGTGTAGGCGGGAGCGATCGCATGCGCGGGCACGGACGGGTGGCTGCGGGACATGGTGGATCCTTTCTCGTTAATTACGAAGTGGTGGCTATAGGGCGGCCAGGGCGGCCCGGATATGCGGGACCATCCGTGACGACGATGTCGGCGCCTCACCAGGGCCCGGGTCGGCGGCCGACAGCGCCGCGGCGCGCGCGTGCACGAAAGCCGCGGCAGCGGCCGCCTCGGCGGCCGGCAACCGGGACGCCAGCAGCGCGCCGATCATCCCGGACAGCACGTCGCCGGAGCCGGCAGTCGCCGCCCAGGACTGGCCGGCCGGATTGAGATAAACCGGGCCGCCGGGGTCGGCGACGACGGTGACATTCCCCTTGAGCAGCACGGTCGCGCCGAACGTATCGGCCAGCTTGCGACACGCGCCAACCCGGTCGTCCCCGGGCGGGTACCCGGCCAGCCGGGCGAATTCACCCGCATGCGGGGTCAGCACCGTCGGTGCGTCGCGGTTGATCACCAGCTCGGGGTGGGCGGCCAGGATGGTCAGTCCGTCGGCGTCCACGATCACCGGGAGATCGGTCTCCAGCGCGAACCACAACGCCGCGGCCCCGGCCTCGTCGGTGCCTAGTCCCGGCCCGATGACCCAGGCCTGCACCCGCCCGGCCGACGCCGGGGTGGGCGAGGCGATGACCTCGGGCCAATGCGCGAGCACCTCGCTGTGCGCGCTGCCGGCGTAACGGACCATGCCGGAGTGGGCGGCGACGGCGGCGCCGGTGCACAGCACCGCCGCACCCGGATATGTCGACGAGCCCGCCATCACGCCCGTCACGCCCTGGGTGTACTTGTCGTCGTGGGGGCCGGGCACCGGCCAGCGAGCGGCGACATCGTCGGCCTCGAAACCCAGCATGTCGGTGTCCGGCAGGTCGAGCCCGATGTCGATCAGCTTCACGCGGCCGCAGTCGGCGAGCGCATGCACCGGTTTGAGCCCGCCGAAGGTGACGGTAAGCGCGGCGTGCACCGCGGGGCCGGTGATCGCCCCGGTCGCCACGTCGATGCCGCTGGGGATGTCGACGGCGACCACCGGGATATCCGCTTCGTCGACCGCGGCGAACAACTCGGCCGCCGCGGGTCGCAGTGGACCGGAGCCGGAGATGCCGACCACCCCATCGATGACGAGATCGGTTGTCGGCGAGATGCTTTCGACGATCCGGCCGCCGACTTCCCGGAATGCCGCCAGTCCCTTGCGATGGGTGTGGTCCGGTTTGAGCAGCACCGCGTCGGCGGCCGCGCCGCGACGGCGCAGGAACGTCGCCGCCCACAGCGCGTCACCGCCGTTGTCACCCGAGCCGACGACCGCGCACACGCGGCGGCCGGAAACCCCGCCGGCGCGCGCGGTCAGTTCCCCGACGATCTGCGTGGCCAGCCCGAAGGCCGCGCGTCGCATCAAAGCGCCGTCGGGAAGGCTGGCCAGCAGCGGCGCCTCGGCGTCGCGGATCGCGTCTACGGAGTAGTAGTGCCGCACCCCCGCAAGCATTCCATGCCGGGGTGTACAGGCTCAGGTTGACACCTCGCGAGAACGGGGCCGCCGGAAAGCGGTCTTGAGTCTCGCTGGATTCCACGGCGGTCGCTTGCGCTCTCGCGCCATCGGATAGAAGCAGAGCCCGATGAGGATCGCGGCGAAGTGACCGATCGCGGTGAAGTCCAGTTCGTGGCGGTCCATTTTCAGCAGCGGAACGCCGAAGATGAGGAATAGCACGCCGAGGTAGCCCCAGCGCCACGGTCGCGCGATGTGATAAGCCAGCACGGCCATTACGCCGACGAGGAAATAGCTGACCCCGATGTCGTTGGCCTTCACCAGCCTCTCCGACGCCTCGTGTTCCTCGATCACGAAGTAGAGGATGCCCTCGCTGATGTAGGTGGCCAGGATGTGGGCGGTCAATCCCACAGTGAGCCAACGCAGCTGGCCGAGCCAGTGCTCGGCGGGCGCGAGGAACAGGGTGAACAGCAGCAGGTATGGTTCCAGGTTCTTGCCGTCGATCCACAGCAGGCTGGAAAACAGCACATCTAGCGGATCGGTTCCCAGCGCGCGAATGTTGGTGGAGTGGTGCAGCAACCAATGATGCAATTGCCGCCCGGGCGCGAAGATCTGGATGAGCGTCGTGATTGCCAGCGCAAGCAGCCAGGTGTAGGTCAACGGCGCGCTGATGACGAAATGCCACACCGCGAGCCAGATCCCTCGCAGCCGTGTCCGCACCGACGCGTTCGCCACAACGTCAACTTTTGCATGCCCGGCGCTGCGCCGTACAACTTCGGCTAACAGCGTCGGCCATCGATCAGCCACTCGACGGCCACCCGGCCCTCCGGTCAAAGCGGCCCCTGCCTATTCGGCGGTTATGGACTTGGCGAGAGTTCGTCGCTTATCGAGGTCGTAACCGCGGGCGCAGCAGCGATTGCAAAAGGGTTGACACCGAAAGGATTTCGGTCAGGCGATCGGAGTCAATGACTGATCCGGGTGCGCGCGTACCCTGCCAGATTCCCTGCGTGGGCGTCAGCCCGATGGTGACGGGGCCGGATTCACCGGCGTAGCAACAACGTCAGGCCGCAGATGGCGCCACCAGCAGGCCATGTAGAGCGCCATCGCTATCACCAACGCGACAATCACCCAGAGCACGACCGTGACATCAATCCACGCCCCGAATGCGGGCGCGCCGGGAAGTGCGTTTCGCAGCGGTACCACCGCAAAGAGCAGCGCCGCATACCACGTCGTCATCGGCGGCTGAAACTTTCGCCGGTCGCGCAGCGTCTGAACCGCGACGAATAAGCCCAGGCCGGCAATCGCGATCAGCACGCCGCAAATGACGACGGCGAACAGCGCGGTGCTTAGCGCCCGCCGCACGCTCAGTCGGTAACACACTTGATCGCTGACTTTGCTCGCCGAGACCTTGAACGCGGACAGGTGGTCGATGAATGTCACAGGCACGAGTTCGGGTGGGCTCTGACCGTCGCCACGGAAGAGTTGGACCTCGATCGGCCCCGAACTGTAGTTATCGAAGGGCCAACGTTCGACGTGACCCGCGAGGGTCAGCGGGACCGGAAAACCCCGGGAAGCATGCCCTTTGTGTATTCGCGGCGAGTAGGCGCGGCCGCGGATCTGACCCTCACGGCGAGGTTTTCCTTGAGACGGTGGGTTAGCGGATCCAACAGTTCAGATCCGGGTGAAACAGCCAGGTTGGCTAGGACCGCGCTGTAGTTCGGCTGCATCTCTTCCACGGTCAACGTCGCGGTAGTCTCGGCGACCGCCTGCGCGCTGTCACTTAGGTTGCCGGGCGGAACTCCCTCAACGCTGTCCTCATAGAGCCCAACCAACGCGGCGTAGGTGCCGACAATCACCGCGATGAGACCTAAAATGCCGAATCTTTTGACCGCCGATCGCATGCATCCGCCTCTATTCGATGTGGCCATCCGAGCCAGTTCTGCGCGAACGCCCTCTCACGGGGAATGTAGTTCAACGCGTGCCTGGCCGCGGCCATACGTTCGAAGCGGCGCTACCTATTCCACGGTGTTTCAGCGCGCCTTCCAGCGCCACCCGGTCCAGCTCCGCACAGTTGGCATTCCGCCGTCGGGCCTCAGATGCCGCCACCAGCAGGAGATGTAGATCAGCATCGAGATCACCAACACGACGATCACCCAGAGAACGATCGTGACGTCGATCCAGCTTCCGAATGGAGGCGAGTCGGGAAGCGCATTTCGCAGCGGCATCACGGCAAAGAGCATCGCGGCGTACCACGTCGTCATCGGCGGCTGGAATTTTCGTCGGTCCCGCGCCGTCTGAACCGCGACGAATAGGGCTGCGCCGGCAAGCGCGACAAGAACGCCGAGGATGACGACGCCGAACGCCACGGTCGTTGACGATCGGTGCAAATCCACCCGATACGCTCCCAGCGCATCGGTTTCATTGACGCGGGCCACGTTGATTTTCCAGCCCAGCAGGCGGTCGACCAGTCTCACCGCGTGGACTACCGTGTTTTGCCCGCCGCCGGAGACGAGATGGGCGGTGATTGGGCCCGATTGGTAGCGATCGAAGGGCCAATCCGCGACATCGCCGGTAAGGGGCAACGAAACCTGAAAAACATCGGGCAGTGTGCCCTTCGGCCACGTGCGCCTGCTGGCAGTTACCGCGGACGTGACCATGAAACTCAGGTCTTCTTTGAGAATGTGGGTCACAGGGTCCAGCAGCTCAGGTCCTGGTGAAACGGTGTAGTTGGCGACAAGCAAGCTGTTGTCCGACCGAATGTCTTCGACATCGGCGGTCACCGTAGTCCCACCACTCGACGCCGGAGTTTCAGTGACCTGATGCGGGTGGCCCATACCGTCGCTGATAAACAGCACAATTGAGGCGACATATGCCGTGATGAAGACCACGACACCGACGACGCCCAGTTTCACGCGAGCGGTCACACCCGGTTACTCCACGGTGACGGACTTGGCGAGGTTTCGTGGCTTGTCGACGTCGTAACCGCGGGCCTGCGCGACCGACGCGGCGAACACCTGCAGCGGGATGGTGGACAGCAGCGGCTGCAAAAGTGTTGATACCGAGGGGATTTCGAACAGGTGATCGGCGTAGGGACGCACGGTGTCGTCGCCCTCCTCGGCGATCACGATGGTGACCGCGCCGCGGGTCTGGATCTCGCGGATGTTGGACAGCAGCTTGGCGTGCAGCGTCGCCGCCCCCTTGGGCGAGGGCATCACGACGATGACCGGCAGACCGTCTTCGATCAACGCGATCGGGCCGTGCTTGAGCTCGCCCGCGGCGAACCCCTCGGCGTGCATGTAGGCCAGTTCCTTGAGTTTCAGCGCGCCTTCCAGCGCCACCGGGTAGCCGACATGGCGACCCAAGAACAGCACGGTCGACGCTTGGGCGAAGCGGCGCCCCAGGGCGGCCATCGGCTCGACCGTCGCGAGCACCCTGGCCACCACGTCCGGCATCGCCTCCAGCTCCTGATACTCACGCCGGACCTCGTCGGTGTACTTGGTGCCGCGGGCCTGCGCCAGCGCCAAGCCGACCAGGTAGTTGGCGGCTACCTGCGCCAGAAAGGTCTTCGTCGAGGCCACGCCGATCTCCGGGCCGGCGCGGGTGTACAGCACCGCGTCGCACTCGCGCGGGATCTGCGAGCCGTTGGTGTTGCAGATCGCCAGCACCTTGGCCTTCTGTTCCTTGGCGTGCCGGACCGCTTCCAGGGTGTCCGCCGTCTCACCGGACTGCGAGATGGCGACGACCAACGTGCTGCGGTCCAGAACCGGGTCGCGGTAACGGAATTCGCTGGCCAGCTCGACCTCCACCGGCAGCCGGGTCCAGTGCTCGATCGCGTACTTGGCGAGCAGCCCGGAATGGTATGCGGTGCCGCAGGCGACGACGAACACCTTGTCGATCTCGCGAAGTTCCTGATCGGACAGCCGCTGTTCGTCGAGGACGATCCGGCCGTTGACGAAGTGCCCGATCAGGGTGTCGGCCACCGCGGTCGGCTGCTCGGCGATCTCCTTGAGCATGAAGTACTCGTAGCCGCCCTTCTCGGCGGCGGCCAGGTCCCAGTCGATGTGAAACTCGGCGTAATCGACGTCCTCATTGCCGTCGAAGTCGGTGATGAGGTAGCCCTCCGCGGTGATCACCACGGCCTGGTCCTGGCCGAGTTCGACGGCGTCGCGGGTGTGTTCGATGAACGCCGCCACGTCGGAGCCGACGAACATCTCGCCGTCGCCGATCCCGATCACCAGCGGTGTGGAGCGGCGGGCGGCAACGATGGTGCCCGGCTCGTCGGCGTTGGCGAACACCAGGGTGAAGTGGCCCTCCAACCGGCGCAGCACTGCGCGCACCGAGGCGGGGAAATCGCCCGCGGTCTCGCCGTGGTGGTATGCCTGCGCCACCAGGTGCACCGCCACCTCGGTATCGGTGTCGCTGGCGAACTCCACGCCGGCAGCCTCCAGCTCATGCCGCAGTTCCGGATAGTTCTCGATGATGCCGTTGTGGACAACGGCGATCTTCCCGGCGGCGTCGCGGTGCGGGTGCGCGTTGCGGTCGGTGGGACGACCGTGGGTGGCCCAGCGAGTGTGGCCCAGGCCGGTGGTGCCGGTCAGCGATGCCGGCGGCATTTCGGCCAGCGCCTCGTCGAGGTTGGCAAGCCGGCCGGCGCGACGTCGCACCGTGAGTTTGGCCTGGCGGTCTACCAGCGCGATTCCCGATGAGTCGTAGCCGCGGTACTCCATCCGGCGCAGCGCGTCCATGACGACCTCGCAGGCAGGGCGCTGCCCGACGTAGCCGACGATTCCGCACATTCTGACCAGGGTAGTGCAGCCGTGCCCTGCTCCGGCTACACGCGTCTGACCTGGGCAATGCTGCTGGTGCGCACACGGTGGGCCGACACCGGTCGATGCGCGACGAAGTTCTATTGCTGAGAATGTCGGATTCTCGGGTGGCGCATACGATCAATTTTAAATTCACGCGATATTCATCAAGTCGAGGCTCTTTTCACCTGTTGTATTTCCGACGTTTTGGCTTGCTTCATTAGCTCAGCAAACGGCTCGCTTAGCATTCGGAAAGTAGGCACGAGCTGGCAACGACCGAGGAGTCATGTGAACTGCGAAAATCGGCCAACTCCGAAACGCAGTGCTGCTAGCGCAAAGACGGCACCGGGGGGCAGCAGAAAGGACCGCGTCGTAGACGCTCGTCCGATCAGGACCGCGCGGAGGTTGGCACAACCTCTGCGCGCCAATGGTGCTGTAACACAACGAATTAACTGCGACGGCGGATCAATGAACGACCACACAACCGTTCTTTCGCCGTCACTTTCTTTCGCCGGATACCAATTCCGGGAGTCGACCCGCCCGGTAAGCGCGCTGGGATGCCGCGTCGTGGATTTAGGGGTGCAGGTATTCGCCGAGCTCGCAAACGTGTATGTGAATCGCCGAATCCGGCAATGCGTGCCAAGCGGAAAGGATCGTTTTTGATGCTGCCCGCCCGCGCACCATCTCCCAGGAGGAAATCATGACTGCCGTTCGCCAGGACGATGTCGTGACGACCCCAGCCACGTCACGGCCGGCGCCGATCGGCGTCGGGGGCGACCCATTGTCCGAAGCCGCCGCTCGTTTGCTGAGCATCCCGGTGCGCCACGCGTACGCGCTGCTCTGGCGGGTCGGTCTGCTAGAGGTCCGGGCCTAACAAACCGTATGCGCTAACGTCGACGGGTGGCCCGCATCCGCAAGCTCGTCGCAACTCTCAGCCGCCGTGGTCCGCATCGAGTTTTGCGCGGTGACCTGGCCTTTGCCAGTTTGCCGGGGGTGGTGTACACGCCGGAGGCCGGCTTCAACATGCCGGGCGTGGCTTTCGGTCACGACTGGCTCACCGGTGCCGACCGCTATTCGGGTCTGCTGGAGCATCTGGCGTCGTGGGGAATCGTGGCCGGAGCCGCGGACACCCAGCGGGGCATCGCGCCGTCGGTGCTGAACTTCGCCTTCGACCTCGGTACCGCGCTCGACATCGTGGCGGGTGTGCGCCTGGGGCCCGGCAATATCAGCGTGCATCCCACCAAGCTCGGCCTGGTCGGCCACGGTTTCGGCGGCTCGGCGGCCGTGTTCGCCGCGGCCGGCATGCCGGACAAGCCCGCAGCGGTGGCGGCGATCTTCCCGTCGGTCACCAGGCCGCCGGCCGAGCAGCCGGCCGCGGGCCTCAAGATCCCGGGCTTGATCTTGACCGCGCCGGAAGATCCGAAATCGCTGACTTCCAACGCGCTGGCGCTTGCCGCCTCGTGGGATACCGCCACCCTGCGCATCGTCAGCAAGGCCAAACCCGGGGGGCTGGTCGAGGGCCGGCGACTCACGAAGGCGTTCGGACTGGCCGGCCCCGACCGACGCACCCAGCGATCGGTTCGCGCGCTGCTGACCGGCTACCTGCTCTACACGCTGGGCGGCAACAAAACGTACCGCGACTTCGCCGATCCGGACGTGAAGCTGCCCAGGACGGACGGGGTGGATCCCGAGGCTCGGCCGGTCGCCCTCGAAGAGAAGGTCGTGGCGCTGCTTAAGTGATTACGGGCGGGCCGCAGCGTGCCGCTGCCGTCGTGGTAAGTGTCAGTGGTGCGAATCGGGATCGCTCTGGATTACTCGGGCGGCTTTCACGAGGCCGTCGACCGCGTCGTTCACCTCGAGAAGGCCGGCATCGACGTCGCGGTGGTAGCCGAGGCCTATTCCTTCGACGCCGTCAGTCAGCTCGGGTATCTGGCCGCCAAGACCACTACCGTCGAACTGGCCTCGGGCGTGTTTCCCATCTACATCCGCACGCCGTCGCTGCTGGCGATGACCGCCGCGGGCCTGGACTTCGTGTCCGACGGACGGTTCCGTCTCGGGATCGGCACGTCCGGACCCCAGGTGATCGAGGGGTTTCACGGCGTCGAGTTCGACGCCCCGATAGGCCGCACCCGCGAGATCGTCGAGATCTGCCGGCAGGTGTGGCGCCGGGAGCGGGTGCACTACGACGGCAGGCACTATCAGCTCCCATTGCCCGCGAATCGCGGAACGGGTTTGGGCAAGCCGCTCCAACTGATCAATCACCCTGTGCGCGAACGCATTCCGATCACGATCGCGGCGCTGGGCCCGAAGAACGTCGAGCTCACCGCCGAGATCGCCGAGGGTTGGCAGCCCGTCTTCTACCTTCCGGAGAAAGCCCATCTGGTGTGGGGCGAGGCACTGGCCGCCGGCACCGCCAAACGCGATCCCGCGCTGGGGCCGTTGGACGTCGTGGTGCACGCCTCGCTGGCCATCGGCGACAACGTCGATGAGCGGCTGGCCTGGGTCAAGCCGAACCTGGCCCTCTACATCGGCGGGATGGGCGCCAAGGGCCGCAACTTCTATCACAACCTGGCGACGCGCTACGGGTATGGCGCCGTCGCGGACCGGATCCAGGAGCTGTACCTGGCCGGCCGCAAGGGTGACGCCGTCGCCTTGGTGCCCGACGAATTGGTGCGCGGGATGTCGCTGGTCGGCCCGCGGGGGTACATCGCCGAACGCTTGGCCGCCTTCGCCGAGGCCGGTGTGACGACGCTGTTGGTAAGCCCCCTGGCGACCGACCCGGGCGAGTCCATGCGCTTTGTCGAGGACGTGATCGAGATGCGGCCCGCCTGACACCATCACTGGCCCGCCTGCGGAAGCTGGTCCGCGGCGATTTCGCACGGCGTTGAAGCCCGATCTACCGGAGGCGCCGGTCCGCCGTTCGGCGGCGCCGCGACGGGCGCGGGCGCGCTAACCGGCGACGGCGGCGTCTCCGCCGGCGGCCCCTCGACCGACGGCGGCGCGTCAACCGGCCGAGCCTCTTCGGCGGGCTTGGCCACCCCAGTGTCCGGGGTCTCTTCGACCTCTTTCGCCTCTTCCGGCTCGTCAGGCTTGTCAGGCTTGTCCTCGGCATCGTCGGCGTGGAACGGATCCTCGTCGGAAACATCCAGCGTCGAGGGATCGCCCAGCGAGTCGGCCGCCGAACCCAGCAGCGAACCCATCGCGTCGACAATCCGGCTGGCCAGCCCACCAAGACCGCTCAGTCCGCCGCCCAGATCGCCCGCGGGCATGCCCGAAGCATCACCGAGCGCGGTTCCCAGGTCGGGTAGCGGCGTCGCCGACGCCGGCACCGGCGCCGGCACCGGATCGGCTGGCAGGCTGGGGAACGTGGCGGGCACGACCGCCGCGGCCGACGTCGGGACGCTCGGGGCGCTCGGCGGGGCCGGCGAGGTCAGCGGGAAGGGTCGATAGCCCGGCCCCAGATCGCCGGGGGACTCGAAGCACACGGCCGGCGCCGCCGCCATCTTGTCGGTGACCATGTCGTAGGACGTCGCCACCCCGGCCGCCGTCGAACGCATCGTGGTCAGCCAGTCGTCGCGAATTTCGTTGTCCACGTAAGGAGCTATCTGCTGACGGACCACCTCCTCCGCGGTCGTACGATCCCCGGCCCCGGTGGTGACCGCAGCGGCGGCGGCCAACCAGGTCGGCCGCTGCGACTGCGTGCGATCGTCGATGGCGATGGCCGTCGCGACCTTCGAATCGACCAGATACCAGAGGTTGTCGCGCAGTGACTCACACCGCTGAGCAGCGGCGCGCACCTCAGTGGAGACCGTGTATCCGGCGTCGCAATGCCGCTGCAGGAAACCAACCGCGGAGTCCCCGCCCGGCCCCGTCCACGCCGTGGCCAGGTCAGCAATCTGGGAACGCTGGATCCGCAACGCTTCCATGACCGCCGCGCCCGCCGCCCTCAGTTCCGCGCAGTCGCGATCGAGCGCGCGCAGGTCGAGGCCCTCTTCGCTGTCGTACCAGTCGCGGAGCTGTAAGGGGTGCGACGTCAGATCGGGCTGCTCGTAGCCGAGCGCATGGCAAGCCTGCACATAGCTCTGGGTGTGCTCGACGGCGGGCCGCCCCTCGGCGAGGCGCCCGCCGACGTCCAACCGGTCGGCCACGATCAGGCGATCCGCGCCGCGGCATACGTGTCGGCCTCGGCGTAGCGGTCGGCGCCGGCGCGCAGTGCGACGGCGATGTCGACGGCCGCCCGCGACCACTCCGACACCCCGGCCGTCAGCCGCTCCAACTCGACGCGCAGCGCATCGCCGCGTGCGGTGTGTGCCCGGCCCGCGCTGGCCCCGCCGAAAGTCAACCCCGCCAGGTGATTTCCCACGGCGCCGTCGATGAGCTCGGCGGCGGCGCGCAACTGGTCGGCGACCCTGTGAATCCCCGCGCTATCGATTCTCATGCCTAATCCGACGCCCGGCGCCGCGTCGGGGTTCCAGCGCTAAAGGATCAGCGCGCGCGGCTAACCTTTTCGGCGAGCCGAGTGGCGACCCGCTGGGCGACGCCTTCTTCGGGCGCCTCCACCATGACGCGGATCATCGGCTCAGTTCCCGAGGGGCGCAACAGGATTCGACCGGTGTCACCCAGTTCGGCCTCGGCCTCCTCGACCGCGGATTGCACCGACGGCGCCGCGGCGGCGGTGGCCTTGTCGGCGACCTTGACGTTGATCAGCACCTGCGGCAACGCCCGCATTGCCGAGGCGAGACGGGCCAGTGACGAGCCGGTCTGCACCATGCGTGTCATCAGTCGCAGTCCGGTGACGATGCCGTCTCCGGTGGAGCCCACGGCGGGCATCACGATGTGGCCGGATTGCTCGCCGCCGAGGCTGTATTCACCGGCCCGCAACTCCTCCAGGACGTAGCGGTCGCCGACACCGGTCGTGCGCACGGTGATGCCGGCCGCGCGCATCGCCAGGTGTAGCCCGAGGTTGCTCATCACGGTGGTCACCAGCGTATCGGAGGCCAGTTGCCCGGCCTCCTGCATCGCCAGCGCGAGCACGACCATGATCGCGTCGCCATCGACTAGCTGCCCGTCAGCGTCGATGGCCAGGCAGCGGTCGGCGTCGCCGTCGTGCGCCAGGCCCAGGTCGGCGCGGTGCGCGACGACCGCCGACCGCAGCGATTCCAGGTGGGTCGAGCCGCAGCCGTCGTTGATGTTCAGCCCGTCGGGATCGGCGTTGATCGCGATCACCCGCGCACCGGCCGCATGGTAGGCCCGCGGCGCGACCGACCACGCCGCGCCGTGGGCGCAGTCGATCACCACAGTCAGGTCGTCGAGCCGCAATGGGCTGACCTTGCCCAGGTGGCGCAGGTAGCGATCGTCCGCATCCGCGGCGTCGACGCGGCGGCCGATCCCGGCACCGACCGGACGCAACCCGGGTCCGGCGGCGACCAGTTGCTCGATCTGGTCCTCGGTGTCGTCGTCCAGTTTGTGGCCGCCAGGGCCGAAGATCTTGATGCCGTTGTCGGGCATCGGGTTGTGCGACGCCGAAATCATCACGCCGAAGTCGGCGTCATAGGCACCGGTCAGGTACGCCACCGCCGGGGTCGGCAGCACACCGACCCGCAGCGCGTCGACACCCTGGCTGGTCACCCCGGCGATCACCGCGGCCTCCAGCATCTCGCCGCTGGCCCGGGGATCGCGACCAATGACCGCGACCCGGCGGCCCGGTCCCCCGGAAGTCGCCAAGCGCCGCGCCGCCGCGGCGCCCAGCGCCAGCGCGAGCTCCGCGGTCAACTCTCGATTGGCGACCCCGCGGACACCATCGGTGCCGAATAGTCGACCCATGCGGACAAACCTCTCACAGTTGACGGTTGTTCACCTAACGTGCCCGTTCTTTTGTGACCCAAACAAGCCGCGATCGCGCGCAGACACGCCGCTGACTGTGTAGACGATTCAGTCTTGCGGCCAGAAAGTGACCCCGATCAGCGCTTGCTGTACTGCGGCGCCTTGCGCGCCTTCTTCAGGCCGTACTTCTTGCGCTCGATGGCACGCGGATCACGGGTGAGGAAGCCGGCCCTCTTCAGCGCGGGCCGGTCATCCGGGGATGCCAGGATCAACGCCCGGGCGATGCCCAGGCGCAGCGCACCGGCCTGGCCCGACGGGCCGCCGCCGTTGAGGAGGGCGAAGATGTCGAAGGTCTCCACCCGATCGACGGTGACCAGCGGGGCCTTGATGAGCTGCTGGTGCACCTTGTTCGGGAAGTAGTCCTCCAGGCTGCGGCCGTTGAGCTCGAACTTGCCGGTGCCGGGGACCAGGCGCACCCGCACCACGGCCTCCTTGCGGCGGCCGACGGTCTGGATGGGCCGCTCGAAGACGAACGACTCGACGGGCCTAGCGGCCGGGGTTTCGGCGGGGGCTTCCGGCGTTTCCGGCGTTTCCGGCGTTTCCGGGGTTTCCGGCGTTTCCGGGGTTTCTAGGGCCTCGGTTGTTTCGGTCACTGGGCCACCTGCTTGATCTCGTACGGAACCGGCTGCTGGGCGGTGTGTGGATGCTCCGGGCCGGCGTAGACGCGAAGCTTGCGCTGGATCTGACGGCTGAGCTTGTTCTTGGGCAGCATGCCGACGATCGCCTTCTCCACGACGCGGTCCGGGTGCTTTTCCATCAGCTCGCCGATCGTGCGCTTGTGCAGGCCGCCGGGATACCCCGAGTGGCTGTAAGCAATCTTGTGGTCCGGCTTGTCGCCGCTGATGGCGACCTTGTCGGCGTTGATGACGATGACGAAGTCACCGCCGTCGACATTGGGGGCGAACGTCGGCTTGTGCTTGCCACGCAGCAGGTTGGCCGCTGCGACGGCAAGGCGGCCAAGCACCACGTCCGTGGCGTCGATGACGTACCACGACCTCGTGGTGTCACCCGCCTTGGGCGCGTATGTGGGCACAGCGCTTACCTTCTTCTTCTCGAGGTGGATCCCGGTTCGAGCCGGGTGCCGGTCAGGCGTCCGCGGTGGGGTGATCTCGGCGACCGACATTGACCCGAGGCCCCGGCGTACCGCACGCCAACCGAGCAGCTTACCGATGCGCGTCCCCCCAGGTCAAAATGGCTGTGTGGTCCCGACGGCTCTCCACCGCAGGGACCACACAGAGTCTTTTATGCGGCTACCGTGCCCAGACGCCGGCCGCCCGGCGGTCGGCGTTCGCCACCTCTTCCGCGCCGTCGCGCACCGCGCTTCCGAGATCGACCAGTATCTGATTGAGCGCTGTCGCCGCCTGGTGCCATTTCAGCTGCTCGACCTGGTACGCCGCCGCCGCTTCGCGGGTCCACAGTTCCCCCAACGGGGCGATCTGTGATCTGAGCTCGTCCAGCGCCGCGTTGAAACGGGCCGACGTGGTGTGGATCTCCTGGCGCACGGAGTATTCGATCTCGCCGAAGTTGTACGACATCACCTGGTCCGCGGACACTCCTCCGGTCACAGGGTTCCGCCAGCCGCGGCGATGCCGTGCGCGTGGTTCTGGCCGGCCTCACGCAGCGTGGCCTCGTTGTGCCGAATGGTTTCGGCGATCGTGTGCAGGACGTGATACAGCCGCATTGACTCGGCGTTCCAGCGATCCACCACCTCCTTGAACCGCCCAGCCGCGAGTCCACCCCACACCGACGGCGGCACGTTGCTCATCCTGCCGATGAAGGCCTGCAGCGTCGCCCGGACTTCGTCATTGCGGGCGTCGGTCATGTCCGCGACCGAGCGCATGAGGTCAAAGTCGGTGCTCAGAGAGTTCGGTGTAGCCATACCAAGTACGACCGCGCCGACATCGGTTTGGTTCCGCTCAGTTCGGCGGCTCATCCGATCGCGTGTGCGGACCGCACCGCTTGCTCGCACGCATCGCGGACGGCCTCCTCGTCGCCGGGCCGGCTCTGGCATCCGATGCTGATCCGCACGGGCCCGTCCAGCAGCACCGTCCACCGCACGTGATGGTTGGCACGCACTTCGCGGTAGGTCACCGCGGGCCGGCCGATGCTGATCCCGGAGGGGTTGAAGTCGACAAACACCCCGGCGGGCTCCGCGTCGATCGCCCGTTTCAACCGCTCGGCGGTGCCGCTCAGCGTTTCCCCGGCGACCGGCGATTGCGTGACGTGCAACGCCATTTCGGGATCCGACGGCGACGTGACCTGTACTCGCGCAGAACCGGGCCCGGTGACCACCCGCTGCGCGGGCCAGTTGGCGGGCACCGTCAACGCCACCCGGCCTTCCACCAGAAATGTTGTCGGCACCGACCGCACCGGGGCCGGGGGCGGCGCGCCATGACGGTCCCCGGGGGGAACGGCCGAAACCGCCAGCAACAACCCCGGCAGGGCGACGACGGCGCCGGCGGCCCCCGCCACCATCCGCGCCCGGGAACCCAGTCGGCCGGCACCGTCGGGGCAACGACGCTCGGACGTCCCGTTCAAGATCGATAAGGCGGACCGGGCCAGCCGGGGCAGCCGGGCGTCGCCGATTTCCATCACCGCCCGGCCGCCGGCGCGCACTGCCCCGGCGATCAAACTCCCGAGCGACGGCGCCCCGGCGACGGTGCTCGGCCCGTCGATCACCACGACCGGCGG
>Ga0310910_10000356_pt1 | contig 22991 bp, 18 predicted proteins | sample GREbulkMGHF172_FD_203448 | JGI IMG/M metagenome (GOLD analysis project Ga0310910, IMG submission 203448) | Lab enrichment of tropical soil microbial communities from Luquillo Experimental Forest, Puerto Rico - GRE.bulkMG.HF172 | ecosystem: Environmental > Terrestrial > Soil > Tropical forest >... | reverse complement strand
GTTACCAAACTCCCGAGCTGTTGAATTGGTCGGCACTGGATCGCTGGAGCAATCTGCGCGACGAGCTTAATTCGCTCTTCAATCTGCCGTTTTGGGCAAACTTCAATCGTCAGGACCTTATCAGCGGATGGTCTCCGGTACTCGATCTTTATGAGAACAACGACAACGTCGTGGCTGTTCTCGAGCTGCCCGGACTGCGCAAAGAGGACATCGAGATTTCGCTCCACGATGGAACTCTGACCATCGCAGGCGAGCGCAAAAGCTCGTCATCCAACGGCGAAAAAGTCGAGCGCACCGAGCGCTATGTCGGCAGTTTTCACCGCAGCATCACCTTGCCTGCTCAAGTCGACGCCAACAAAGTGGGCGCGACCTATCGCGACGGCATTTTGACGGTGACATTGCCGAAAGCGGAGGAAGCGAAACCGAGGCGTATCCAAGTCGCAGGTTAAGCAGCAAAAACAATTCTCAAGAAAGGAACAAGTCCATGAATACAACTGTCCGTAAAACTGGCCAAACCGAACAGTTCATCGCTCCGGCAGCCAGCGTGCTGGAAAACGGAGACGGCTACCTGTTGCAGGTGGAAATGCCGGGTGTGAACAGGGACGGCCTTGAAATTTCGACCGAAGGCAACGAGCTGACCATTACCGGCCGGCGTTCGCCGCCGATGATTGATGGTTCATTGATCCATCACGAATCGCGCCGGGAAAATTTTCGTCGCACGTTCGAAATCGATCCATCCATCGACGCGCACAAGATCAAGGCGAAGATCGAGCAAGGTCTTCTGACGGTCACGCTGCCGAAAGCCGAGCACGTTAAGCCACGAACGATCACTGTTTCGTAAGGGTCGACATCTTTCAGACGAAGGCTGCGGGGAAACTCTGCGGCTGCTTTGATAGTTTCTGCTTGGCGAATCTCTCGCGGCAGACTTAGTTAGGGGTGATCCAGCCAATTTTTATGGCCACGAAAACTGAAGAGAAATCCGGCGCCGACAAAGTAATCGCCGCACGGAATAAGAATCTTGATCTTGCAATTCAACAGATTGCGAAGGATTACGGCGAAGGCGCGATTATGCGTCTCGGCGGCGAAAAGATCGCCCACATCGATGTCATCCCAACTGGCAATATTTTGATTGATCGAGCGCTGGGTGTCGGCGGCTTTCCGCGCGGCCGGGTTGTGGAAGTTTTCGGCCCGGAATCGTCCGGTAAAACGACGCTCACCCTGACCGTCATTGCGCAGGCGCAAAAGCGCGGTGGTCTGGCCGCGTTCATCGACGTCGAGCATGCGCTCGATCCGCGGTACGCGAAGAAGCTTGGCGTTAATCTCGATGACCTGCTTGTCTCGCAGCCGAGTTCCGGCGAGGAAGCTCTCCGGATTTGCGAAACGCTCATTCGTTCCAACTCGCTCGATGTAATTGTCGTCGATTCAGTCGCGGCCTTGGTGACGCGAGCCGAGCTCGAAGGGGAGATCGGCGATGCGACCGTTGGCGCGCAAGCACGATTGATGAGCGCCGCGTTGCGTAAATTGACCTCGCTCATTTCCAAAGCGCGCACCTGCTGCGTTTTCACGAATCAAATCCGTGAAAAAATCGGCGTGATGTTCGGCAATCCCGAAACAACGCCGGGCGGCAAAGCGCTGAAGTTTTACGCGAGTGTGCGGATCGACATCCGCCGAATCGGCGCGATCAAACAGACTGACGGGAGCGTGATGGGCAATCGCACGCGCATCAAAGTTGTGAAAAACAAAGTCGCACCACCGTTCACCGAAGCGGAGTTCGACATCATGTACAACGAAGGCATCTCCACAACCGGATCGCTGCTCGATCTCGCCCTTGAAAAAGGAATCATCGAGAAACGCGGATCGTGGTTGAATTACAAAGGCTCGCAGCTCGCGCAGGGACGCGACGCCGCCAAGGAAGTGCTGAAAGAGGACCGCAAACTTTACGAGGAAATCGAAGCAGGTGTGAAAGCTAAGTTGAACGAAGACAAGGAATAGAGCTTCTAAGATCGAGATGATCCGTCGATTTTTTCTTGGGGCCGTTTTTTCGATTCCGCTGATTGCCGCCTCCGCCGCGACCAAAAACCCAGTGCCGTCGGCGCGTTTGATGTCTGGACTGGGCGAAGTTCATCATCCGGTCTCGACAAAGAATCGTGAAGCCCAGCAGTTTTTCGATCAGGGGCTCAAATTGGTTTACGGTTTCAATCATGACGAAGCGCGCAGATCTTTTCGGCGTGCGGCCGAGCTAGATCCGAAATTGGCGATGGCGTGGTGGGGCATCGCACTGACGTTGGGACCCAATTACAATTTGCCGGTCGATCCTGAGCGCGAAAAGGCCGGTTACGACGCGGTGCAGCGTGCGGCTTCTTTGAAGGAAAATGCATCCGAGCCGGAACGCGGTTATATCGACGCCTTGACCGTGCGTTACTCGAACGATCCAAATGCCGATTTGCACGCGCTCGATCGCGCTTACAAAGAGACAATGGGCAAATTGGCCGCGCGTTATCCGGACGATCTCGATGCGGCGACGCTTTACGCCGAGAGTGCGATGAATCTCAATCCGTGGAAGCTGTGGACCGCGGAGGGAGAGCCGGCCGAGGGAACGGAAGAAATCGTCGCCACGCTCGAATCCGTCTTGAAACGAGATCCGAATCATCTCGGCGCCAATCATTATTACATTCACGCGGTTGAAGCGTCGCCGCATCCCGAGCGCGCGTTGCCGAGCGCGGCGCGTTTGGAAAAATTGGCGCCGGCCGAAGGGCATCTCGCGCATATGCCCGCGCACATTTACGCGCGAGTGGGCGACCACTTTGCGTCGGCCCACTGCAACCAAACCGCCATTGCCGCGGACAAGAAATTCCTAAGTGAGACGCACGAGGAAGGTGTTTACAAACTAATGTATTACAGCCACAACATGCATTTCCTCGCGTTCGCGTCGTGCATGAACGGCAATTTCGCCGAAGCCAAGGACGCGGCCGCGAAACTGGTTGCCAATGTCGCGCCCGGCGTAAAAGCGATGCCCGACCTCGAAGGATTTTTGTCTACGCCGATGATTGTGCTGGCTGCATTCGAAAAGTGGACCGATCTCTTGAAACTCTCCGCGCCGGATCCGTCGTTCATTACCACCAATGCCGTATGGCACGCGCTTCGTGGCGTCGCGTTCGCAAGTACTGGAAAAACCGCAGAAGCCGAAGAGGAGCAAGAGAAGTTTCGCGAGACCGCTGCAAAAATTCCTGGCGACAAAATGTACGATCAGCTCAACAAAGTGGAGGCTGTTTTCAAAGTTGCAGATAACTTGCTCGTCGGCGCAATCGCGCACAGTCGGCATGATGACAACGCGGCGGTTGAATCTCTGAAGCAAGCCGTCGCGGCCGAGGATGCGCTGAGTTACAGCGAGCCGCCCGCCTGGTATCCCCCGGTTCGCCCAACGCTTGGGAAATTATTGCTCTCATTAAATCAGGCGCCCGAAGCGGAGAATGTTTTTCGCGCCGACTTGGAGCGAAATCCGCGTGACGCGCGCTCTCTTGGCGGTTTACGCGACTGTTTGAATATGCAGGGCCGCAAGTACGAAGCCGATCAGGTCGATCAACAATACCGCGCGTCGTGGAAAGTTGCGGACGCGACGACTGCGTCTAAGCGCTGATCGATCCGCATGGTCGACATCGAAGTCATTGCGATCGAAAGCGGATCGTCTAGAACGCGACTTCGTTTTGCCGATCCAGATCCGGCGCTATTTCGACGTTCGCGCCGCTTTTTTGGAGCTGGTTTGCTGGTTTAAGTATATGACATCGTGCTTGAGCACGTTGTATTCGGCTGGGTGCGCCAGACAGATATAATTCGGATCGGCCGGCAACGGCGGTAGCGTTTGATTAAAATCCCAAAACGGCTCCGATAGCTGCGGACTGCCGGTGAGGAAATCGAGCTCCTCGTTAAACCCCCAATCCAGACTGACGGTTGTTAAATCGGATCGGCTTTGACTTTCGCGGCAGAACTGGTTCAAGCTTTCGCTCCAGCGCCCGCGTCCGCGGGTTTCGCGACTCAACTTTTGAAGTCGCCGCGATCGAGCGGCGTCCACCGAGACAAACAAGCGCCACCGCGATCAAGGCGATCGTTCGCTGGAATCGCTGCTGTGAATTCCAAGTGAGGCCGATGATTGCGGCAATGATTAGATGCGGCAGCGGAAACACTAGAACCGCGTGATGAATTCGTACTGCATCTGGTAGGGGAAATACGCCGAGGGTGATCAGAATTCCACCGACAAAGAGAAAAATGATGCGATCCGTGTTGGCCCGACTCTTATCGAAAACGAAAGCAGGGCCAGAAGAGCGAGCATCAGCGCGATTCCGATCGCCGCTCTTGGCCCCAACGGTTCCCGTCATAGATTCGTTCGAACACGCCGCGGACATCCATTAATCGATAGGTGAGGTTTAAGATTCCCAGAATTCGTGTTTATTCGTGATCATTCGTGGTTAAAGAAATTCCGTGACCTCGGCGCAAATCCGGCAATCGTTTCTCGATTTCTTCCGCGAGAAGAAGCACAGCATTGTGCCGTCGTCGCCACTTTTGCCGGACGCGCCCAATCTCCTGTTCACAAACGCGGGCATGAACCAGTTCGTACCGATTTTTCTGGGACGACAAAAGCCGACGTGGCGGCCGCCGCGCGTCGCTGACACTCAGAAATGCATTCGCGCCGGCGGCAAACACAACGATCTCGAAGACGTCGGACTCGACACTTATCACCACACGTTCTTCGAGATGCTTGGCAACTGGAGCTTTGGCGATTACTTCAAAAAGGAAGCAATCGAGTGGGCATGGGAACTAGTTGTCGAGCGGTGGAAATTTCCCGCGCAGCGACTTTACGCGACTGTTTACAAACCTGGGCCTGACGAGCCGAGTGAGTTCGATCAGGAGGCGCACGATCACTGGGCGCGCTTGTTTCAAGACGCCGACCTCGATCCGAAGATTCACATCGCTGGTTTTGGTACAGCCGACAATTTCTGGATGATGGGCGACACCGGTCCGTGCGGGCCGTGCTCGGAGCTACATGTCGATCTCACGCCGGATGGCGACACTCGCGGTGCGCTCGTGAACAAAAATGATCCGCGCTGCATCGAGATTTGGAACCTAGTGTTCATTCAATTCAACGCACATCCGGATGGAACATTTGCGCCTTTACCGCGACGCCACGTCGACACGGGAATGGGTTTCGAGCGTACAACGGCAATCATTCAAGGTACCAAAAACCTTACGGATTTCTCCGGAACGGTCTCGAATTACGAAACGGACATCTTTCGCCCGATCTTTGATGAAATTGAGAAACTGAGTGGCAAGAGATACGCGTCAACCCTGCCCAAACATGTAAACGCCGGTGAGAGCAAAAAGGATAAGATTGACATCGCCTTCCGAGTAGTCGCCGATCACATTCGCGCGCTCAGCTTTGCAATCGCAGACGGAATCATTCCGTCAAACGAGGGCCACGGTTATGTGTTACGCCGGATTTTGCGACGGGCAATCCGTTACGGCCGCGGTTTGGGTTTCCATGAGCCGTTCTTCTTCAAACTCGTCAATGTTCTTGCGAAAGCGATGGGCGAGGTTTTTCCTGAAGTCCGCGCCAAACAAAAGACAATCGAAGAAACAATTCGTCGCGAAGAGGAATCCTTTAACAAGACTCTCGATAAAGGGATTGAACTCTTCGACTTAGAAGTCGGACGCGGTGTCTCGAAAATCTCCGGCGCGTTCGCGTTCAGACTTTATGACGAGCAAGGGTTTCCGCTCGATTTGACTGAACTGATGGCGCGCGAACGCGGACTCACTGTCGATGTTGTTGGATTTGAGAGATTGATGGAGCAGCAACGCGACCGTACGCGCAAAGCTCATAAAAAAGAAATGATCGCAGTTGAAGGAGAGTTGACCGCGGCGCCGACAAAATTTCTCGGCTACGATTTTATTGAAACGGAAGCGGTGGTCGAATCGGTTTTGGCGGGACAAAAACCGGAAGAGCTCGCGATCGTTCTCGATCAAACGCCGCTGTACGCCGAGATGGGCGGCCAAGTAGGGGACCGCGGCTTGTTGCACGTTCCGGGACACGATCGCACGGAAGTCGGTCAGCTTCGCGTCATCGATACTCAAAAACGCGGCGATGTTTTTGTTCACCGCGCCAAATTGATCGACGGACGCGCTCCTGAGCCGGGCGAGGCGGTGCGCGTGTCGGTCGACGTCGCGCGGCGACAATTGATTCAAGGCCATCACACTGTGACGCATTTGCTGCATTGGGCGCTGCACCAAGTTGTGAGCAAAGATGCGGCGCAGAAGGGAAGTTACGTCGGACCGGACAAACTCACCTTCGATTTCTCGAGCGCTGCTTTGACGGCCGAGCAAAAGCGCGACGTCGAGAAATTGGTGAATGAAAAGATCGCGGAGAACGCGTTGGTTTCGTGGATAGAAATTTCCTACGCCGAAGCAAAAAGGCGCAAAGAGATTCAACAATTCTTTGGCGAGAAATATGGCGACAGGGTCCGTGTCTTACAAATTGGCGGCGATCCGGCAAAGTTGAACGGCTACTCGATGGAATTGTGTGGCGGCACGCACGTAAGATCGACGAGCGAGATCGGTCCGTTCCGGGTCGTGAAAGAAGAGGCGATCGCCGCCGGGACGCGACGCATTGAAGCCGTCGCGGGCGATGCAGCGCGCGTTTGGGCGAAGGAAGAAGCGAAGCGTCAGCAGGAAAAATTTGAGACGCTGTTGCGCAAGAAGCCGGACCTCGCGGCATTGCCTGTTTTCACTGGCTCAGTGCCAACCACGGAGATGTTGAAGCAAGTCGATGCGCGTGCGACCCATCTCGAAACATTGGATGTCGATGTTCGCGAGTGGGAGAAGAAACACGCAAAAGAAGCGGAAGCCGAGTTGCGAAGTCGCGGTGCGCAAGTCGCGAACGAACTCGTGTCATCCAACGCTGGTCAGAAAATCTGCGTAGCCAAAATTCGGGACGCTGGCGGGAAATTGCTTCAAGCCATCGCCGACGCGCTGAAGGCGAAGTTTGACGGACCGATCGTTCTCGCGGGCTCGCAAGAAAATAATGTCGCGCTTATCGTCGTCGTTCCGAAACCTCTAACTTCCCAGATTCAGGCGAACAAGATCATCCAGCAGATCGCGCCGATCGTGGGCGGCAAGGGCGGCGGGCGTCCGGAAAGCGCACAAGGTGGCGGCACCAACGCGGCGAAGATTGACGAAGCGTTGGCGAAAGCGCGAGAGCTTTTGGGTTAGCACGCGCTCGGCGTGGCTGCATGCTTCGTGCGGGCGAGTTGTGAAGAGGATCTGTTTCCTGTCGGCAGTCCAAGCTTGGATAATACGAGTTGTCGCTCGGGACGTCTTTAAAGACGGTTACGTTTCCTGTCGCCACGTGGACCACGGCCATGTCACGTACGACCGAACTCTCGCTCTTTCTTTCAACGATGTTGAACGCTAGGCGAGTTCTATCGGGCGATATTGTCGGGAAAATACCGTCAGCAAGCTTTTTCTCATCGCTGCTGTCCGAGATTTGCGATCCAGACGGCATCATCGCGTTCAAACGTGATCATTTGCGGACCCGGCGAAGAGGTGGCCGCTCCGAGCGAGACAAACATCATTTGGGACAGGATTTTCGGGTTCATGGGATTGCCAGGGTGATGAAGAATGTTGCTGCCAGTGCGAGGAACAGAACCAGCATATAAATGAAGCCGCCGACGAAAAATTTTAGTGTACTGATGAACCAACCTTGCCCGTAGACCCGCCGGATCGAGAAGAAAATTTGCACCACGAAAGCGATCCAAAGAAGAGCGATCACCCAGTCGGCGAACGTGCCCGGAATGGTGCGATCGAGCCCCATGGTCGTGAGTACGATCAACATGACCCCGGTGTAGAAGAACGTGTGGATATGGAGCGCGTAAATTAGGTGGTCGATGTAGAAGATACCTCGTCGGGCATAGAGAACTTTCAGAACAAATGCGAACAACGGAATGCAACAAAGCATCATGTAGGGCAGATTGCTGAACAGCGTCGTGATGAAGAGGCCCATCTTCGTTCCATGTTCGCCCATCTTGTCCTTCGCGCGCTCTTCCAACCATTTCTCGAATGGAGTCGTTGATTTCGCGTCGTCGAAGATGACAAAAGGTCGATCTGTGACCGGCCCGTAGGTTTGTTTGCCTGAGTCAGCTGGCGAGACTGTTGGCATCGTGGTTGGCGAAGAATTCTCTTCAGCTGCTACCGTCGCCGAAGGGCTCGGCTTGGTCAGATAATCCAACGCTTCTTGTGCTTTTCGGCGCTGATCCGCTGAAAGATTTTCTCTTTCGAGCTCTTTTTCGATCTCGTCACGCTTTTCCGCGATCGCGGTCGCGACTTCCGCTCGATTCTTCTCTGGAATCTTGCCAGGCTCGAAACGAATCCACTTCGCTCCATAATTCACGGCAAAGAAAAATAGGATGCTCGCGAGCAGGTAGAGACGCAATGGATGCAAATAGCGGACGCGTTTGCCGGCGAGGAAGTCGTTCGTGAGTTTCCATGGTTTCACGATGAGCAGGGCGATCGTCGCGAAAAATTTGGAATCCCAGTTTAGGAACGAATCGAGAACGTCGACAATCACGTGTCGAAACGAACGTCGGTAATCGATCGCGGCCTGGCCGCATTGAGCGCAATGCGGGCCGATCAATTCTGCGCCGCAATTTTCGCAATGCGTGAACGGCAACGGCTGTCGATCCTTCCCACGTCCGAACCAACGACGGCGGGCCTTTCGCTCAATCGCAGAGATTGCAGTGTCGCCAAGAATAATTTTTGCCGGTTCGTCGGCCATTGCGCGCGACATTACAAAAACGCTCTTGAGTCGTCCACTTTGTAAGGCCCCGGTCTGTCTTGACGTTGCGGCTGCGCCTCATCAGACCGGCGCAATGAGAACATTTACGACAACTGGTGCTATTTTGCCGTCGATTGCGACCCTGGAATTGAGTTCGGCTTTTCGCGCCGACCGCACATGGACCGCGCAGTCGAGCACTTGCGCGCCGCGTGTGCTGAGCTCCAGGAGGCTGTGCGCGATAAGGGCGGATGGCGAGCCCGGGCGCTTGAGCATGTCAATCACGCGATTGCCGAGACCGAGCACGGAAGTTCATTTTGCCGATAGAACTTCTTTTCCAGAAAATTAAGCGGAGCCGCTCCCCTTTTTCTAATCCCGTAAAAAGGAGAGCGCGGCCGTACAGAATATTCCGATCACAAACATCATCACATCGTCGTTTCTAGTGTCGTGTCATGGTAGGGCGATTGACCTCAACCGACCGGTTGAGAACTTAGCGGTTGACCGTCACAACGCGGGAATGCCACGATCACGAGCGCAATGGCACTCAGTCTTTTCCGCAAGAAGAGCCCCGATCACCTGATTGCTGAAGCCGCGATGCCGGAGCGGCAAATGAAACGCGCGCTCGGACCGCTTGCGCTGACCTGTATCGGCATCGGTGCGATTATCGGGACGGGAATTTTCGCGCTCGCGGGCACTGCTGCCGCAGGCGAGCAAATCGAGGCTTCCATTTGGAAAACGCCGATTCTCAATTTCATGCAATCGTGGATGAGCCATGCGCCGCTCGTCTTCGGACGGCCTGGTGCCGGCCCGGCGGTCATGGTTTCGTTTGTGGTCGCGGGAGTCGCGTGCGGTTTCGCGGCGCTTTGTTACGCGGAGCTCGCGTCCATGATTCCCGTCTCGGGTTCGGCTTACACTTATTCCTACGCGACGCTGGGTGAGATCATTGCCTGGATTATCGGTTGGGACCTGATTCTCGAATATGCGGTCGGGAACATGGCAGTCGCTGTCGGTTGGTCCGGCTATTTCGTCCGATTATGCGGTAGTCTGTTTGGATTAAAGTTTCCGGTCTGGGCCGTGAACGCTTTGGACACCGCCAAGGGGATCGTCGCGCAGGGCGGGGATGCGTTGTCGAATTATTCTTCGACCACAATTCCGACCGTTCTAGGCTACCCGATTGCACTCAATATTCCTGCGTTACTCATTGTCGCGGCGGTCACGATTCTTTTGATTTACGGAATTCGCGAGAGCGCGCGCACCAATAACGCAATCGTTATAACCAAGCTCGCCGTAGTCATCTTTGTAATCGCGTTCGGCGCGTTCATGATTCATCCGACCAACTGGCAGCCGTTTGTTCCGACCGGGATCGGCGGTGTGATGAGTGGTGCAGCCATTGTTTTCTTTGCGTTCATCGGGTTCGACGCCGTTTCCACGACCGCGGAAGAGACGCGTAATCCACAGCGCGACATGCCAATTGGAATCATCGCGAGCCTGATAATTTGCACGATCCTTTATGTTTTGATGGCCGCGGTCATCACCGGCGTGCGCAAATACACGATTTATTTCGGCGACCCGGCGGCAGTGGCGACCGCGTTCGCTGCTTACCCCTGGGCGACGGCGCTGATCAGCGCGGGTGCGCTCGCCGGCATCAGCTCAGTTCTGTTGGTGTTTCAACTTGGCCAGCCGCGCATTTTCATGGCGATGGCGCGCGATGGTTTGCTTCCACGATATTTCGCGAAGATTCATCCGCGTTTTCGGACGCCGCACATCACCACGATTTGGACCGGCATCTTCGTCGGCGGCGTTGCGGCGGTTGTGGATATTGGATCGCTTGCCGACCTGACGAATATCGGAACGCTGTTCGCGTTTATCCTCGTTTGCCTCGGCGTAGTTATTTTGCGACGCACCGATAAAAACCGACCTCGACCGTTCCGTGTCCCGATGACTCCAATCTTTCCGATTCTCGGCGTGATCTTTTGTTTTGTGTTAATGCTGAGCCTTCCGCTCGAAACCTGGATCCGCTTCCTCGTCTGGCTCGCAATTGGCCTGACGATCTATTTCCTCTATAGCGTCCGCCACAGCAAACTTCGCGGCGGCGAAGATACCGGAATTACCGAAGACATTCCGCCGCCGATCGTCAAAACGTAACTTGGGGAACCTCGCGTCCCGATTGAAAATGATCGCGGGGCGAAGACCGTTCCCACATTAGAGTATAGCTGCCAGTCGCCAGTCCGGCTCGAACTTGCGCCGCTTTTTATGCATGGCTCGCTCGGTTATCGGCTTCGGATCTTTCCCTATCATCTTCGCTTTCATATTTTACGCTAGCGGCGTGAGTGAGCGGAGTAAGCCGATGACAAAAGATCTTCTTGGGCGACGAATGGTTTGCTTTCGGCAATGAGACATCGCCGCTAGAGTCTATCCGGTGAAAGTTTTTCTCGTAGCAGTCTTTGGCGTTTCTGTTTTACACGCCGAATCGGCGAGCGTTCTGCCGCCGCCCGCCGGAAAACTCTATCACGGATTTTACTGGGGCGGCGTTGGCACGGACACGCATGATCCGACTGAGCACGACGTCACGTCGGCGGACGCGGCCCGTTACGAACAAGGCGTCGGCGCCAAGACCGCCTGGGTTTATTTTTCGAACAATTGGTTCGAGTCGCGAGAATTCCCAGTCGAGATGTGCAGTTGGATCCGCGATCTCGGCAAAATTCCGTACGTGCGCTTGATGTTGAGATCAGATGTCGATCAACGTCATGCCGAGAAAAAATTTTCGCTTACGAAAATCATCATCGGCGAGTTCGATACCGATCTTCGCGCCTGGGCGCGCGACGCGAAAAAGTTTGAATCGCCAATCTTGATCGAGTGGGGGACGGAGCCGGACGGGGACTGGTTTAGTTGGAGCGGCCAGTGGAACGGCGGCGCGGTTGACGGGCCGAAGCTCTACATCGTGGCTTATCGGCACATCGTCGACCTAATGCGCGCGGAAGGCGCCGACAATTTGACTTGGGTCTGGCATGTGAACTGGTACGACGAGCCGGAGCGTAAATGGAACGCGTTCGAAAATTATTTCCCGGGAACGGATTATTGTGACTGGGTCGCGCTCAGCGGTTACGGACCGCTCACGCCCCGTACAATCGAAGGGATCGAGTCATTCCGATTCAAAATTGACGAAGCTTACCCGCGTTTGACCAAGCTCGCGCCGGGAAAACCAGTGATCATCGCAGAGTTCGGTTGTGAGTTGCACAATCGGCATGTCGATGTCGTGAAGTGGACACGAAATGCGCTCGAAGACCTTCTTTCCAATCGCTGGCCCGCGATTGTTGGCTTCTGTTGGTGGAACGAAGGTTGGCAGAACGATAATAACAAAAAGCACGACACTGACATGATCGTTCTGCACGATACCGATCTTACCCGCGTGTTTCGGGAAGAGTTGGCGCAACACCCCGACAAAATTCAAACGGCCCCGCTGATTGCGAAGTGATTCGCTTCGTCCCATAATTCGACATGATCAGAGTCGACGTTGAATACACCGGCAACTTGCATTGCGACGCGACGCATGGACCGTCGAGGTCGAAGATCGCGACTGATGCACCAGCCGATAACAAGGGAAAGGGCGAAGCGTTTTCGCCGACGGATCTTGTCGCGACCGCGCTCGGTACCTGCATCAGCACGACCATGGGCATAAAAGCGGAATCGCTCGGCGTCGATCTTCGCGGGATGAAAGTTTCCGTGCAGAAAGAAATGTCGAAAGACGCGCCGCGACGGATCGTCGCGTTGCCGAGCGAAGTTCACATTCCATTGCCGCCCGATTCAGTGCATCGCGAAGTGCTCGAGCAGACGGCGCTCAATTGCCCCGTGCACAAAAGTCTCCCACCGGAAATTAAGCGCCCGACCCAATTTTTCTGGGAAGGTCTGAGCCGGACTGGCAGTTGATTCGCGCAAATGCGCAAATCATTTTTCAACCGGATAGAGCCACTCCAAATAATCCGCGACACCGCGTTCGAGTGAGAACTGTGGGTTATAACCAAGCGCGCCGCTGACTTTGATCAAATCCGCTTCGGTGAAGTTTTGATAGTGCGCGTGCGGATTCTCGATGTAGTCGGGCTGAAATTTTGTGCCAAGACACTTGTTGAGTACGTCGACCAGCTCGTTAAACGAACGCGCCTGACCCGAACCGAGATTGTAGATTCCGCTTTCCTTTGCTTCGAGCGCGAGAATGCTGCCGTCGACGACGTCTTTCACGTAAACGAAATCGCGTCTCTGATCGCCATGTTTGAAAATGCGCGGCCGTTGTCCGGCCTTCATTTGCTGAGTGAGATGATAAACCATGCTCGCGGGGACACCTTTGTGCGCTTCCCTCGGACCGTAGACGTTGAAGTAGCGAAGACCGATGATTATCCACGTCGGGTTCTGCTTTGCTTCGCGAATCGCCAAATTGTCCATAATCGCTTTCGAAAACCCGTAGACGTTCGACGGCGCCGCGCCGTTTGATTCGACATTCGCCGTCGTTGCAGCGCCATAAGTTGACGCCGAGGAAGCGTAAATGATTCGTGTCTGGTTCGGCCGCGCGAATTTCAGGAGCCGCCGAAAGCTTTCGACGTTGTCGTGCACTTGGACCAATTGATCGTGCAACGTCGTGTCGGTGATCGACGCCAGATGAAAAATCGCGTCGAACCTTTCGTTATCGAATTGCTCGCGCCAGTCGAGTGTTGCCAGATTTTGCGCGACAAAATCGCCGCCGTAGCCGTGCAGGTTTTTGAAATCGCCCGAACGGAAATCGTCGATCACGGTCAGACGCGCGTCAGGGAATTTTTCCTGCAGCGCGAGCGTTAGATTGGAGCCAATGAAACCGGCTCCTCCGGTGACGAGGAAATTGGGAGCGGATGAGGCCACGGATGGGTTGCGAGATAAATAAATCTTGAGCGCGGAATCGCAAGGGAGTAGTTCTAAGCCCAGTTCTTTGCGAGCTTGAAAAAGTGGATCGGCGCGAGAAATCCCGTGAAAACCGGGAGCAGTTGCGCTGCTGTAACTGGATACGACTTCCCAAGGCCAATCGTTGCATAAAGCGATGGTGAAGGCGGGAAGAAGGTAACGCCAGGAGCCAGAATATTCGACCGCTCCACCTCATTCGCGTTGGCGTAGCGGCGGCCGCAGGCGGCAATATCGAATTATCGAATCATTCGGAACCGCTGAGCCGACGGCGAAAAAACTTCTTCGCAAAAGGAAGAATGAGAGCTGGGCGATGCGCCGTTGCTGGGCAAACAGGTCCGACTCTCGGGTTGGAGGAAATTCGGTATGCGAAGTCGCCCTTTATGTTTTGTTTTAGTGAGCTTGATGAGCGCGGCAATTTCAGCCCGCGCCCAAGATGCAACGTCCGTATTGTCCAATGGCGATCAGTTGCCCGAAGCCGAGCCGGTCGTCGTTTCGGCGACGCGTTTCGATATTCCGCTCGATCAATCGCCAGCGAGCGTGAGCGTGATCGATTCGCAAGACATCGAAAACAAGCAGATCGAACGCGCGGCGGATGCGCTCCGCGAAGTTCCCGGTCTCGCGGTCGTCCAAACTGGAACGCCCGGCCAGTTGACTTCCGTTTTCATGCGCGGATTGCCGAGCCAGGACATGCAGGTCTTGCTCGACGGAATCCCCATCAATCAGGGACTCGCCGGACAGTTTGATTTTGCGAATCTGACGACGGACAACGTCGACCGAATCGAAGTCGCGCGCGGACCTCAAAGTACAATCTACGGACCACGCGCCCTGGCGGGCGTGGTTCAGGTTCTTACAAAGCAAGGTTCGGGCCTACCCGGAATCACCGTGAGCAGCGAAGGGGGAACCTACGGCACGTTTCGCGAAGCTTTGGAGAGCGATGGCAAGATCGGCATCTTCGATTATTCGATCGGCGCTAGCCGGCTCGATACCGACAACGCGCGTCCGAACAACCAGTATTCCAACAGCGACGTTATCGCGGACCTCGGCTTATCGCTCGACCCGCATTTGCGCGTGGGAAGTCTGTTCCTCTATTCGCTGAGTGACACTGGAGATCCGAACTCGATCTTTAATCCGAAGCCGCTCGATCATTTATTGACGGAGCGTTGGCTCATCGGACCGCACGTCGATTGGAGACCGACCGATTGGTGGGAACAGAGAATTATTTTCGATTACGATCACGAGCGACAGGTAAACAATCCGAACCAGGACGGATTCGTCGGACCGACGCGCGCGTTGTTCAGGCAAACTCAGCTTGATTATCAAAACGACATTCGGCCGACATTTTGGCTGACGCTGACGAACGGCTTTTTCTTCAGCCATGTTATTTCGGGACAGGAACGACCATTTGTCTTGTTCGGGCCGACCTTCATCAGCGACGAGACGGAAGAAATCGCCGGATTTCTGCAGGCAACCGCGAACATCGACAACTTCGTTTTCGTTGCTGGCGGACGCATCGATAACTTCAATCAGTTCGGCAACGTTTGGACTTATCGCGTCGCGAGCAGTTACAAGATCGACAAAACCGACACTACGGTGCATGCGAGCGTGGCGACAGGATTCAGTCCGCCGAGCAGTCAAGACAAAATTTTCGGCATGAACTTTGGATTGAACCCGGAAAAAGATTTTGGCTGGGACGTGGGGATCGAGCAGCGACTTTGGGAACGTCGCGTCATCGTCGGCGCGACTTACTTTCATAACGATTTGTCGAATGTGATCGGATTCAACGGCCAATTTCTCACCTTGAATCTCGGCGCGGCGGAAACGCAGGGCGTGGAAACCGAACTGCGCGCAACGCCAATCCCTGATCTCGATTTGAGGGCGAGCTACACTTATCTCGAGGCTGAAAAGACCGACTCCGCCAATATCTCCCAGCCCCAAGGCGCCCGGCTGCCGCGTCGTCCGCGGAATGAAGTTTACGTTTCCGGTTCTTATCTCTGGTGCAAGAAATTCCGCACCACGATCGAAGCGAAATTCGTGAACGCGCGTCAGGAATTGAATTTCGGCGGCCCGAACTTCGATATTGAAGACTACCGTTTTCTGAATGTGGCCGCGGAATACGAAATCAATCCGCACGTGTCTATCTTCGGCCGGGTAGATAATGTTACGGGCGAACACTACGCGGAGGTTTTCGGTTTTCCGGCGCTCGGGACGGCGTGTTATGGCGGGATGAAGGTGAGGTTTTGAGCTGGAGGGACGCGCGCCGCCGTGTCCCAAGAATGATAGGCGCCGACAGCGTGACGCCCTCCAACCGCTTGAAATCCGCGCGTCATCGCTTAATCAGCGTTAGTGAGCCAGCTGCTTTATCTTCTCGTCGGGATCACGTTGCTCGGTGTCATCGCCGTCCTCTTTGTCTTAATCCGCGAACGCGCGCGCGCGAATCAGTCGAGTCACGACGCAATGATGTTGCAGCAACAATTGAACGCGCTTCAACAGCGCTTGGACATTTTCGGACAAGCGGTGACTCAGAATCTTCAGCAATCGACCGCGTCGATGAACACGCGTCTGGACAAGGCGGCGGAAGTGGTGGGCGATTTACGAGAAAAAGTTGGCCAGATCCATGAAGTTGGGCGCGCCGCGCAGGAGCTGGTTCACATCATGCGCGCGCCAAAGCTGCGTGGTGGAATGGGCGAGTTATTTCTGGGTGATTTGCTAGCCCAGATTCTGCCACACGAGCACTACACGATGCCGTATCGGTTTAAGAGTGGCGACGCAGTCGATGCGGTGATTCGAATCGGGCAGAGATTGGTTCCAGCCGACGCTAAGTTTCCCTACGAGAATTTCAAGCGGGTGGTGGAAGCCGCGGGCGAGGCGGAGCGCGTGGCCGCTCGCAAACAATTTTTGCGCGATGTCAAAAGGCATGTCGATGCAATCGCGACCAAATACATTTTACCGGACGAAGGGACGTACGATTTTGCGCTGATGTACGTGCCGGCCGAAAACGTCTATTACGAGACCATCATCAAAGAAGATGTGGCGGAGGACCGCCAACTCTTCAGTTACGCCCTGGCCAAGCGCGTGATTCCCGTCTCGCCGAACAGTTTTTACGCCTACGTGCAGACAATTTTGCTGGGCCTACGCGGGATGAAAGTCGAAGAACGCGCCCAGGAGATTTTGGGAGAACTGTCGCGGCTGCGCGGTGATTTCGCGAAAATACAGGAGAGCTTCCGCATTCTCGGCCGCCATCTCGCGAACGCGAGCGGGAGTTACTCCGAAACCGAGAAGACAATCACCAAACTCGACGCCAAGCTCACGCAAATTGAGCAACCACCGAAAACTGAGCCGGCGCAGCCGCCTTCGTTGCCTGGCTTGGAGTGACGAGTATCAGAGCACGTCGTCCCATTTCGACTTATCCTTCAGCATTAGCTCGCGCAGCAATCGAATCGGCGGCATCCCGTGGTTGAGCAGCTCGTTGTGAAATTTTTGCGCTCCGAAATTCCGGCCTTCCTGAGCCATATAATCGTCACGTAGTTTCAGGATCTCCAATTTTCCGAGTGTGTAATTGAGATAACCGGGATCGAAAGTGCCGCGCATTGCTTCTGCACGCGCCGGTTTTTCTTCGTAGTAACAATTCTCCTCGAAGAACTTGGTCGCTTCGTCGACTGTCATCTTCTGTGTGTGCATTTTGATCGCAACGCAGAGACGGCATAATCGCAGCAGCGCTTCATCCGCTTGCGCGAGCCGATATTTCGTGGCGCGCTTCTCGTCCGCTTCGTTTGGGTTCGCGACGGTGCCATAGCCTTCGTCGATCATGACTTTTTCGCAGTAATGCGCCCAACCTTCGATGAAGGCGTAGCTCCCAAAAATCTTCTCGACTTTGCTCGCAGGCGACGCGTTTAGGCGGAGGAACTGGACGTAGTGTCCGGGATAAACCTCATGAATCGAGACAACGTCGGCAGTGTAGAAGTTGAACGCCGTCAGCCATTGGTCCTTTTGTTCCGGCGGCCATTGGTCTTCGGGTGGTGTGACATAATAGTAAGCATCGGTGGCACGTTTCTCGAACGCGCCGGGCGTATCCATCGACGCAAAAGATGTGGCACGTCGATATAGCGGCATTTCTTTGACGCGGGCGCGAATCTCCGATGGGATCGTCACCAGCTTCCGGGTCACAACAAACTTTCGAATTGATTCGAGATCTTTATTGATGTCGGCGAGCAAACTTTCCGGCGTCGGATGTTCGCTCTGCACTTGTTTGAAGACTTCGGCCGGAGTTTTGCTGGCATCGATTCGTCGGGCGGCCTCGGTGAACGCTTTCTGTTCTTTGGCCAACTGCTCCAATCCGATCTCGAGAACTTTCTCGGGCGGAAGATCGACAAGTTCCGTCTCCTTCAGCATGCGCGCGAACTTTTCTTCACCGAGCGCGAAATCGGCTGTGGCTTTCGGTAGCTTGTCGCGCTCCAGCCACCCCGCATAATCGGCCAGCGCTGCCGCCGCTTTCCGATTGGCTTCGCGAAATTCAGTCCGAATTCGGTCATCTTTCAGATCGGCGACAGCTTCGACCAGGTTCTTGCGCAGAAAGTCAGCGGAAGCTTTGGCGATTTGAATCGCGAGTTCGACATACGGCTTCGGCAAAACCGGATCGAGGTTCGTCCGGGCCGCAATGAGAATGTTGGGCACCTGCGATTCGATCGCGACAATGCTGTGCACGCGGTCCTCCAACGGCGCGAAATTGCGCTTGATGTAAATGTTCACGTCAGCGGCGCGCGCGTACACCATCGGATCGCGCTCGTAGATCGACATCGCTTCTCGTTGGAAGATTTCTTTGTGAATCGCGGCCTGCAGAATTCGCAGATCGATCGATTGCCGCCGGCTGAGTTTACCTAGCTCGAATTTCTGGAGCCGGTCCTCGAATCGTTTCAACCGGGAAAGCTCGGCGTCAAGCGCGAGCCGGCTGTAATCGCTAATCCTACCGTCGTACTCGTGCATTCCTATCGAGGTGCCGAGAAGCGGTCGCGCAGCGAAGTAACCTTTGATAAATTCCTCGGCGACCGCCTCATATTCCTGGTCTTGTGTTTGGAGGGCAAAAACGCTGGCCAACGGCAAACAAATTGCCGCTGCAATAAACGCGCCCAAAAATTGCTTCAAACGAAGGATTGACACGGCGGCGCAACTTTAGACGACGCCTTACACGTTGCCAAAAATTTTGGATGAGCGAATGTCCGACGTTTCCAGCATCAACCCAAGATGAAGCGCCATTTCCTTATCAGATCATTTGGTTTGTTAGTTCTCGGTTCGCTTTTCAGCATCGGCTTTTACAGCTTGTGTGCCGCTGATCAGGACGACGACAGCGGCTACAACCAGATCGCGATTTTTGCGAAGGCTGTGCAGTTAATTCGCCAGGATTATGTCGATGGAAATAAGACCAGTTACCACGATCTGATCACCGCGGCGCTCAAAGGCATGCTCGGCTCGCTAGATCCGCACAGTCAATTCATGGATCAAAACGATTTTCGCGACATGCAAGAAGACACACGGAGCCGGTTCAACGGACTGGGCATCGAAGTCGCGATCAAGAACGGTCTGCCAACGGTTGTGACTCCGATGGAAGACACGCCAGCAGCGAGAGCCGGCATTCTTTCGGGAGATCAGATCTTAAAAATTAACGGCGCTTCGACAGAGCGAATGGACCTTCAGGACGTGATCAATCATTTACGCGGCGCGCCCGGCCAGAAAATTTCGATGACCCTGATTCGGCCTTCGACGAAGGAAGTGAAGGATTATTCGCTCGAGCGCGCCGAGATCAAAGTGCAAAGCGTGAAAGGCGCGCGCTTGCTCGATCCCGAGCTGACCGGCTCGTTCAAGATTGCATACGTGCGTTTGATTCAGTTTAACGAACCGACGGCGGATGAACTTTCGAAGGCGCTCGATGACTTGCAAAAGCAGGGGATGCAGGCGCTGATTCTCGATCTTCGAAACAATCCCGGCGGTTTGCTCAGCAGTGCCGTCGATGTCTGCGGGCAATTTTTGTCGCCGAGTACGAAAGTGGTCTCGACGCAAGGGCGGGTTGCGTCTCAGCAGCGCGATTACTCGACGTCCGGCCTGGCGAAGGATCGACCGCATTTTCCAATGGCCGTTTTGGTGAATGAAGGAAGCGCGAGCGGCGCGGAAATTGTTTGTGGCGCACTGAAGGATCTGCATCGCGCGATAGTTGTTGGTGAGACGACTTTTGGGAAAGGTTCCGTCCAAAATGTGATGCAGCTTCCGGACGGGTCGGCCTTGCGTTTTACAACCGCGAAATATTACACGCCGAGCAAGCAAGTGATTCATGGGAACGGCGTAACGCCGAACATTAGGGTGCCGATGAGCGTCGAGCAGGAACGCCAGCTCTTCGTCGCGCGCAGCAGCAGCGACACGATCCGGCCGGAAGAGGACAAGAACTTTATCAGGGTCATGGATCCGCAGATGCTGCGCGCGATCGATGCGCTGAAGGGTGTAATGATCTACGCCCAGCAAAACGCGCCCAGAGGCGAGCCCATTAAGAAATAAGGGTTGTCTCATCGTCGAGGACGCGGTGGTCGCAGCGATTTAATTTTGATTTAGCTTTCCTCCGCGCTTCTGCGAACTCTGTGTGGTGAAATCCAAGACTATTCTCGCTCTTGAAACTTCCTGCGACGAAACGGCGATCGCGCTCTTGCGCGGCTCGGAGCTCCTAGCGAGCGAAGTCGCGTCGCAAATTGCTGAGCACGAAAGATTCGGCGGCGTCGTGCCTGAAGTTGCGTCGCGCAATCATCTCGTACATGCGCCACGTCTGCTGGAGAGCGCACTGCGCAGAGCGAAGACCGACATCTCACAGGTCGACGCGTTTGCCGCTACGAGCGGACCCGGTCTTGCGAGTTCGCTCATGATCGGCGCTTCGATCGCGAAAGGACTCGCAATCGGTTTCGGCAAGCCGTATCTCGCGATCAATCATCTCGAAGGTCATTTGCTCTCGCCATTCTTTGGCGAAACGGAAATCAAACCAAATGTTTCACTCGTCGCCAGTGGCGGCCATACAGTGACGGTGTTCGTTCGCGGCGGCGGCGATTACCAAATGATCGGTCGCACGGTTGATGATGCTGCCGGTGAAGCGTTCGACAAGATCGCGAAGTTGTTAGGACTCGGTTATCCCGGCGGCCCCGTAATCGAGAAGCATGCGGTGAAAGGCGATCCGAACCGTTTCGATTTGCCGCGCAGCATTCCGGATTCGGAAAATTTCAGCTTTAGCGGTTTGAAAACGGCCGTGCGTTATCTTCTGCCGGCGTTGCGGGGTGATTATCTCGCTGATGTTTGCGCCTCGGTCCAAGCCGCGATTGTCGATGTCCTCGTTCGAAAACCAATTGCTGCTGCGAAGAAGCACGACGTCGATCTTGTCACGGTCAGCGGTGGCGTGAGTTGTAATCGTGAGTTGCGAAAAAAGATAGCCGACGCCTGCAAACGACACGGTCTCGAGTTGAAAACTGCCGAACCGTGGCTGTGCACTGACAACGCCGCCATGATCGCATTCGCTGCGATGTTGAAACTTCAGAGCGATGTGACTTCGAGTGTGATCGAAGAGATCGTTCCAAATCTTGCGGTCGCGGTTTAATATTCGCGTTCGAGCAGGTAATTGGCAAGCGTGTGAAGCGGGTCCGCTGTTTTGCCGAATATGATTAAGGATTCGTGCGCTTGTTTCGTAAGACGCTTTGCCTCGGCGCGCGATTTTTCCAAACCGATGATCGATGGATAGGTCGCTTTTTGCGCGGCAACGTCTTTGCCAGCGCTCTTGCCGAGTTTCTCGCTGGTTTGGGTCACATCCAGAATGTCGTCGATCACTTGAAAAGCGAGGCCGAGCGCACGCCCGAACTTTGTCATCGCGTTGAGTTGCCTCAAGTTCGCATTCGCACTCATCGCGCCGAGCCGCACCGAAGTTGTCAGGATTGCCGCGGTTTTATGTTCATGAATGTAACGCAACCCGGCCATATCGATCTGTTTTCCCTCGCCTTCGAGATCGGCGACTTGTCCGGCAATGAGCTTTTTGCTGCCGGCCGCGACTGCGACTTCGCCCAATAACATCGCCATGTCGTAGCGCGAAGTCGGTTTCGCGCGCGAAACAATTTCGAACGCGATTGTCAGCAGCGCGTCACCGGCTAGAACCGCGAGGCCCTCGCCGAAAACTTTGTGACATGTAGGACGACCACGACGGAGATCGTCGTTGTCCATGCTGGGAAGGTCGTCGTGGACGAGTGAATAGGTATGGATGCATTCCATCGCACACGCGAGCGGGAGTGCATTATCGACCTTGCCGCGGCAGGCTCCCGCTGCCGCGAGACAAAGAATCGGTCGCAAACGCTTGCCCCCAGCAAACAAGCTGTAACGCATCGCCTGGTGAATGGTTGCCGGCCGGATGTTTTCCTTCGGCAGATAACCATCTAGCGCCCGGTCGATGATCCTCTGCCGCGATTTGAGGTAGGCTTTTAGATTCATTCGGTGCAGTGGCAGTTAAGAGTCGAGCGCGTTAGTTAGCTAGATATTTTCTGCGGTTTCGGTGACAGCGGTGGACTTGGTGCGCATGGCGAGGAATGCGCCCACGAGCAGAATAGCGGCGCTAATGAGTTGCGCGAAGGTCAGGCGCTCGTGAAAGATGATTGCTGAAAGCCCGAGTGCTCCCAAGGGGCAGAGAAGTTGCAGTGCCTGCGCGAGCGCGACGCCGATTTCGTGAATGGCGACGTAATACAAAACGTGCGCGAGCGTGATGCAGACGACGGCCGAAATAATGAGGATCACGTTCACATGCGCGGTGACGTCAAACGGGGTTCCGATTTTTCCGAAAGCGAGCGTCAACGGAAGAAGGAGGGTCGAAGTCACGACACTAATCACGCCGAAGCTGCGAATGGAGCCGAGGCGGGCGGACGGACGTTTAACCAGAACACCATAAAGCGACCAGCAGAATGTTGCGACAAATGAAATGGCCAGGCCGTGCCAGGCAACGTGTCGATCTTCGCCGCCGGACTGAAACCAAATCACACCGAATGCACCCAGCAAGCCGAACAAAGTTCCGAGTTGAAACTGCCATTGGCGGATGAGGTAGCGTTCCTCTGGAAAAAATGCGAGGGCAAGGAGCGCGGTGAAGATTACCGATGTTCGGCCAAAGATGGCATAGACGCCGGGGCCGACGTAAAAAAGCGCAACGACCTGCGTGATTTGATGCACAACATTGGGCAGACACGGGACCAGGCAA
>Ga0310910_10000342_pt1 | contig 23380 bp, 24 predicted proteins | sample GREbulkMGHF172_FD_203448 | JGI IMG/M metagenome (GOLD analysis project Ga0310910, IMG submission 203448) | Lab enrichment of tropical soil microbial communities from Luquillo Experimental Forest, Puerto Rico - GRE.bulkMG.HF172 | ecosystem: Environmental > Terrestrial > Soil > Tropical forest >... | reverse complement strand
GCGTTCGAGCGCCGGCGCCGGTCCGTGGATGGGCCGATGCTCGACCTCAGCCGGGAGGGGTGAACCCCGGTCGGTCGGCTCACCGATTGCACTGAGCAATCGCCCGAGCACGGCAGCACCAACCGGGGCGCGGACCGGCGTGCCGAGGGCGCGCGCAGCCGTGCCGCGCCGCAGCCCTGCGGTGCCTCCGAGCGCGACCGCGCGCACCATTGACGGGCCGAGATGCTGCTGCACTTCCGCGACCAGCGGCGGTCCAAGATCCCATTCAATCGCGACGGCCTCATTGATCGCGGGCAGCATCGCGCCGGCGAAGGAGAGGTCGACGACCGAGCCGTGGACTGCCGCGACGCGGCCCAGCCCCGGAGCAGTTTCGAGTGGTTCCACTGAAACAGACATCGCTCTTGGTTGCCTAATGCGTTCTTTTTTTGCCCGCCGCGTTGATCTAGCTCAAGGTGGTGGCGCAACGTGCCTGTGAGGCTAATGTGCTGTGCAAACTGCCGGAAGGAATTCCGTTCAGAAAGGGGCACTTCAATGTTCCTGACCGCCTACATCGCTTTGGTCCTTGTTGCGGCGCTTCCGCTCGCCCGCACGCTTTCGAAGGGAAGGGGCGGCGGTCCTGGGGTGATGTTTCTGCACCGCCTTTATCGCGACTTCGCCTACATCGTCGCTGCCGTTATCGCTATCATAGTTTTCGAAACGGCGTTGACCATTTCTCTCCAAAATTACTGGTTCGGCGAACTCGGCCAACGCTACCGTTACTGGTTGGCGCTCGGGCTTCGTAGCGGGATCTTTCTAACGCTCCTGGTTTCTGTGGGTGCCTTCGTAGGTTACAACCTGCGGGTGCTATGCCGACCATTGCCGGCGGTCCCACGTACCGCCCCGTGGTTCGCGGCTCTCTTTCTTGCCGCTCTGGTCGGCATCGGCGCGACGACCCTTTGGATACCACTACTGGGATACTTCGGGGCGACCGCTTCCGGGACCAGCGACCCGGTCTTCAGCAAGGACATTTCCTTCTACCTGCTGGTCTTGCCCTGGTACGACGCGGTGGTCGCGATCATGATCACCGTCCTTGTTATGACGATTACGCTTTGGGCGCTGATGGGCTTCGCATTTTATCCAAATTCGGGAAGGCCATGGCACCAGCCGGCATATCGCCTCGGATCGAGCACCCGTCGCTCGCTCCGCGTAATCGAGTCGGACGACGCGGATTCGTGGCCGCAAAACGAGCTGATCTGGCGAGGCTGGCTGCGCCAGGGTGTGGCGCTGGCAATGCTTCTCTGTATCTCGATGGGCATCAGCCGGTTTCTCGGCCGGTATCACCTCGTCATCAATGGACACTCCACGGTCGTTGCGGGCGGCTCTTACGCGGACATCTATTTCTGGATCCCGGCCTACGACGTTATCATGGTCTGCTGGTTTGTGGCCGCATTTATTTTGGCGCTCGCGGTTGCTATGCCGCGGTTCCTCACTTGGCTGGTGACCAGGCCGTCTTACTGGGTTCTGCCGTGCGGGCTCTTTGCGATCCTCTATCTCGGAGCGGTCATTGTGCCGCCGACAGTCGAGCAAGTGTATGTCGGCCCCAACCAAATAACCCTCGAGCGGCCTTTTTTGACGAGGAGCATCGCCGGTACACGAGAGGCCTACAATCTCGGCGGGTCGTCGGTCGAAGAGCAGGAATTCGCCGTCTCCGCTGTTCCGCTCACTCGTCAGGACTTGGACAGGAATGCAGCGACCTTGCAGGACGCCCGCATCTGGGACTGGCGAGCGCTCGAACCCCAACTGCAGCAGATCCAAGGTCTGCGGCCGTATTACAGCTTCGCCGGTGTCGATATCGACCGCTACGTGATCGATGGAGCCAAACGGCAGGTCATGATTACCGCTCGCGAGCTCAACCTCGATAAGCTGCCCGATCAAGCCAAGGTATGGGTGAACCTCGCGCTCAAATACACCCACGGATACGGAGCCGTTGCCGTGCCCGTCAACGAAATGGATGGCCGGGGAAACCCAGTACTTTGGGCGCACGATATCCCCGTCAAGGCCAAGGGCGACCTTGCGGTGACGCACGGTGCAATCTATTACGGCGCGCTGACGCGGGATCGGGTCTACGTCCGCACATCCGAGAAGGAATTCGATTTTCCGCAGGGCCAGGCGAACGCCGAAACGGTCTACGAAGGAAAAGGTGGAATTCCGCTCTCCAGCTTCTGGCGAAAGCTCGTCGTCGCCAATGAACGCGACGGACTGCGGCTGTTCATTTCGGGGTATTTCACCCCCGAAAGCCGAGTGCTGTTAAGGCGAGATATCGTCGAGCGGGTCGAAAGGCTCGCGCCATTCCTGATTTTTGACCACGACCCCTACATCGTCGCTGACGGGGATCACTATTCCTACATCATCGATGCCTACACGAGTTCGGCGAATTATCCCTACAGCGACGTTTATCAGGGGTCCTTGCCTCAGTTCCACGGCCGCAACTATTTACGGAATTCCGTCAAGGCAGTCGTCGACGCCTACAACGGGTTGGTGATGTTCTATGTATTTGATGGGCGCGATCCGATCATCAGGGCTTATCAGCAGATGCTGCCAGGTTTCTTCAAGGACCGCAGCGACATGCCGGAGAACCTGCGCCGCCACATTCGGTATCCGGAAGATTTGTTTACGGTCCAAGCCGAGATGTACGGCACTTATCACATGACCGACCCCACGACCTTTTACAATCGCGAGGATCGATGGGAGGTGCCGCGTGAGCTTTATCGCGATCGCGAGATCGAGATGACGCCCTATTACGTGATCGCCCAGCTTCCAAACGCCGAAAAACCCGAGTTCCTGCTGATGCTGCCATTGTCGGTGGCGGGGAAGAACCAGATGGCAGGGTGGCTCGCGGGTCTTTCGGACGGCGAGAATTACGGCAAGATGGTGGCGTTCCGTTTTCCGAAGGGAACCTTTATCGACGGTCCGGCCCAAGTCGAATCGCGGATCAATTCGGATAGCCGCTTCTCGGGCGATTTGACGCTCTGGGACCAGCACGGCTCGCAGGTGATCCGCGGCAATCTCATTGTGCTGCCGCTCAACGGCAACCAGCTGATCGCGATCGAGCCGGTCTATATTGAAGCCGAGCAAACCAAAATTCCGACGCTCGCCCGCGTTGTGCTGGCGCAGCTTTTGCCCGACGACCGAAAGATCGAATGGGCGCGGAGCCTCGCGGAAGCCGAGGACCTCCTCGTTGGAGTGCCCGCGCGACCGGCCATTTCATCTGCCGAGGTGGAATCGGATACCGGCAGACTCGATCGTGCACGTGCCGTATTCCAGGAAATGCAGCGGCAATACGCGAACGGTAACTTCGCCCGCTACGGACAATTGCTCCAGCAGCTCGAAAAGCTTCTCGCGCCACCTTAGTACCCGCGCCCGCGAGCAGGCAGCGTTCTCTTTATCGCTCTGTTTGACAGGGTTACCGAGAGACGGCCGATCAGGTAAACGTGACCATCCGCCACGCGACAACCAGCCGCCACGCGAATCAGCGATGCCGCGGGATATGGGCCGCCGACCGAGCTGCCGGAGGCGCGCTCACAGGACCATGAGGCGCGCGTCCGACCGATTCTCGAGACCGTTCCCGATGCAATCATCACGATCGATGAGAGCGGCGCGATAGAGGCGATATCGACAACAGAGGAACGGCTGTTGACGGTTGAAACAAAAAAAGATGAAACAGAAGGCATCGGGTATGTCGTCAAAGGAAGGATTTCTGATACCGGAAGCGGTTTGGCACCGGCCGTTCTCGGTCGCCTCTTTGAACCGTTTGTGACAGCAAAGGTGGGTGATATGGGTGTCGGTTTGTCGATATGCCGTTCCATCGTCGAGGCGCATGGTGGGCGGATCTGGGCCGAGCGCAACGCCAGCGGCGGGACGAGCCTCACGTTTACATTGCCGATTAACGCAACATACGAGATGACGAGTGCCGCAGACCGTATTCATCGTGGATGATAACGAGGCCGTAAGAGATTCGCTGCGGACATTATTGGAGGCAGCTGGTCACCGAGTTCGGTCCTTTGGTTCGGGAGGCGAGTTTCTAGCGGCGATGCCCCCGTCCGAAGACGGCTGCTTGATAATCGACGTGCGAATGCCGGGCATCGGCGGATTGGACGTGCAAGAGCGGCTGCAGGCCGACAGCATTTCGCTGCCCGTCATCGTCATTACCGGACACGGCGATGTACCGCTAGCCGTGCGGGCGATGAAAGCGGGCGCAGTCGATTTTGTCGAGAAACCGTTTGCCGAGGAGGTGATCCTTGCCGCGATCGAGCGCGCCCTCAAAATTGGCCGGCAACAACACGAGACGGGTGCCGAAACAGCAGAGGCCGAGGCGCGCTTTTCTCGGCTCACCGTGCGTGAGCAAGCCGTCTTGCGCCTGCTCGTCGCGGGTAAGCAGAACAAGGTGATCGCTTATGAGCTCGGGATCAGCCCGCGTACGGTCGAGATTCATCGCGCGAGGGTCATGGAGAAGACCCGGTCGCGCAGCCTCTCCGAACTCGTGCGCGTAGCAATTGCCGGTGGCATCTCGCCAGCCGCCGACTGAGCGTCCATAGGATAATCCCTTATTTCCGCGAACCGGTCTACGCCCTATCGTGTCTCCGCGGCCGGCAGGCCCTCAGGCAAGGGTGAAGCGACAGCGGCGGGTGCTGGCTTGCAGTACGCCGGAGCAGAATTAGCGGTATCGTTCTCGGTCTCACGATTGAATGGATGCGGCTGACTTTCCAGCGCTATCATTAGTGCCGCCGAGCAAATGCTCCGCGGTATTATTGATACCTATGGTGCACCTGATAGGACCTTCAACGACATGCGCCAGAGCGTGCAGAGAAAGGAAATTTCCGATCCCCTGAGAAACTTCAGTGAGGATTGCAGAGCGAATTTGCGCATCGGTCCCGTCAGCAACGCTAGGTTTGGTGCAGAAGTCTTAACTTATGCACCACGAGCTATAGAGCCGCAGCGCTCCGGGCGAGAGTTCCGCTGCTGCTAGTGTGCGATCCCGAGCGCGCGCCGGACCAGTACGAGTAGTTCGCTTGCACGGTACGGCTTTTCGAGCACCGCGAGGGCGCCGCCGGCTGCGGCGCGGCTGCGGGTCGCGGAGTCGGCGTAGGCGGTGACGATGATGACCGGCAGGTTGTCGCCGCCGCGGCGTCGCAATTCCCGCAGAACCTCGAAGCCGTTCATCCCGGGCATGGTGAGATCGAGGATCAGGCAATCGCCGTCGGCCGGGCGCTCGCCCTCGAGAAACGTTCTGCCGGCGCCAAATTCGCGCGCCTCAAAGCCTTCGGCTTCGAGCAGCAGCCGCAGCGAGTCCCGCGTCGGAGCGTCGTCGTCAACAATGAAAATCATACGCCGGTAACCGTCATCTTGCCACCAGCTTCCGGATTTCTCATGTCGCGGCGTTGATCTGCATCAAAGGAACCGATAAACGTCTGTCGGTTGTCGCCGATACCAGATCAGCAGAACACACTGGCCGCAGAAAAGCGTCCAATTAGCCGCTTTTGCCATCGCAAGGGTTTCGGGGTGGGCCATGATGGAGACAGTATCGTCCGGCAAGTCTGCCGCAAGCCTGTTGGCAGCGATCGTCGAATCGTCCGAAGACGCGATCGTCGGCAAGACCCTCGACGGTATCGTCACCAGTTGGAACCCCGCCGCCGAGCGCATGTTCGGCTACACGGCGGAAGAGATGATCGGCCAGCCGACCGCGATTTTGGCGACCCCGGCCACCGCCGACGAAATGCCGCGCATTCTCGAAGCTATCCGGCGCGGCGAGCGGGTCGAGCATTACGAAACCGAGCGACGGCGCAAAGATGGGCAGATCATACAGGTGGCATTGACGATTTCGCCGATCCGCGACGCCGCCGGCTCCGTCGTCGGCGCCTCGAAAATCGCTCGCGACATCACCGAAGCAAGGCGCGACGCCGACGAACTGGCCAAGCGCGAAGCGCTGCTGGGCTCGATCCTCGAGACGGTTCCCGACGCGATGGTGGTGATCGACGAGCGCGGCATCGTCCAGTCGTTCAGCGCCGCCGCCGAGCGCATGTTCGGCTATGCCGAGAGCGAGGTATGCGGCGGCAATGTCAGCATGTTAATGCCGACACCGCATCGCGAGCGCCACGACAGCTACATCGCGCGCTATCGCGCGACCGGCGAGCGCCGGATCATCGGTCTCGGACGCCTCGTATCCGGGCGGCGCAAAGATGGGTCCGAGTTTCCGCTCGAGCTGGCTATCGGCGAACTGCACTGGGACGGGCGCCAAATGTTCACCGGCTTTCTGCGTGACTTGACCGAGCGCCAGCACACCCAGCATCGCCTGCAGGAGCTTCAGGCCGAGCTGACCCATGTGTCGCGCCTGACCGAGATGGGCCAGATGGCCTCGGCGATCGCCCACGAGGTCAACCAGCCCCTGACCGCAGCCACAAACTATCTCGGAGCCGGCCAGCTGCTTTTGGCACGCGACAATCGGCCGGCCACCGAGCAAGCCCGCGGGGTGTTTGACAAAGCCGCGGAACAGGTGGAGCGCGCGACGCAGCTGGTCCGTCGGCTGCGCGAATTTGGCCGCAAAGGCGAGAGCGAACGCCGCCCCGAGCCGATCGGCAAATTGATCGATGAGGCCGCGGCGCTGGCGCTAATCGGAGCCAGGGACAGCGGGATCAAGGTGCAATTACGCATAGCCCCGCAGCTTCCCGACGTCGCGGTCGACCGCATCCAGGTTCAGCAGGTCGTTGTCAATCTGATCCGCAACGCCGTCGAGGCGATGGAGTCCGAGCGGCGCGAATTGACGGTCAGCGCCGCACCGGACGGCGACGGGGGAGTCGCGATCCGGGTCGCCGATACCGGCCCTGGCCTCGCCTCGGAGGTTGCCGAGCGGCTGTTTCAGCCGTTTCTTACGACAAAGCCGCAGGGGATGGGTATCGGCTTGTCGATCTGCCGCTCGATTATCGAAGAGCATGGCGGCGAACTGCACGCCGAACCCAACCCCGGAGGCGGTACCGTCTTCGCCTTCACGCTGCCGACGGCGCCACCCGTCGGCTGCACGGGGTCAGTTCGGTAAATCTCCCGACGGACAGGCTACACAAGCTGGCGGCGTGGTACCGCGAATTGCCGCGCGCGCGGGAGACCCGTGGATTGGGGATGCTTGGCTGAGGACAGCTGACAAGCTGGAGAAAGAAGCCGCTGTGCTGGAAAAACGCCTGATCCAGATCGAAGAGCCAACGAGCTCACCCAAGCATAAGCGGAGCCGGCGAACAAAGTGCCAACGGAGGCAGAGTTGGCATTCACGGCGGCTCTTAATCGTCCAACGACCGCTCGATCAGCGCACTCAGGTATACGTAGTTCTACGTAGGAGAATTACGTAGGTATAACTCCGGATTTCGGACCTCCGGATACCTGGTGATTCTTGCCTTCGGCGAAGTTAAGGAGGGCGAGATGTACAGACAACTCGCGGGCGCATCCCAATTACCTTACGGCGGTTCGAGCATACCGGATATTGCACGCTCGGGTCAGCTGGACGCGCTGATTGCGCTCGAGCGGATCGGCACCCGATTGCGATTTTCGCGCAATCAGCAGATCTATTGCCAGGGAGAAAGTGGCGGCGAGTGCTGGTACGGAGTCATCTCCGGCACGGTACGCATCACCAATCTGCTTCAGGATGGCCGCCGACATATCGCCGAGTTCTGCTTCAGCGACGACGGGTTCGGTCTTGAGAGCACTGCGGAGCGCAGCTTTTCTGCCGAGGCGGTCGGTGACATCACGGTGATGCGGTATCCGCGCGCGGCTACCGAGCGGCTAGCCGAGGGCTATCCGGCCGTGGCCCGACTGCTGCGCGATATGGCGCTGAAGAGCCTCGCGGCGGCGCAAGGGCCGGTTGATCATCCTTGGCCGGATGACAGCGACCGAGCGCGTTGCCTCTTTCCTCCTCGAGCTGTCCAAGCGCTTTGATAACGAAAAGCATATCGAGCTGCCGATGTGCCGCTGCGATATCGGCGATTATCTCGGGCTCACGATCGAGACCGTGTGCCGGGTGTTTTCCGATCTGAAGCGGCGCGGCGTGATCGAGGTCTTGCCGCATTCGATCGCATTGCTTGACCGTTTCGCCCTCGAGGCGATAGGTGAGGACTGAAGGGATAGAGGAGCGGGGCGATGGACCACTGGCGGACTAGAAACGCAATAAGCGGTGACACGGAGCGAAGCTCTTTGTGACGATGCACTCGGCGCGCTTGGTTACTGGCTTCCTTTTGCGGCGGTGATCGCCGCGATGCTGGCGATGTCCAGCTTAGCGACGGCCTGAGCAAGAGGGTCAATTAGACGAAGCCGGGTCGGCCATGAGCCGCCGCCACATGACGAGACGAGGCGACGCGGAATCGGGCTTACCTTCGTAGCAGCGAGAAGCTCCTGAGTTCGCGATGATCCGCATTCCGTGCCGGGGCATTTGGGGCGCGGGCCGACGGCCGGTCGACCCGCTGCAACCAGTACATAGATTATGCACCTCTCGGGCCACAGTGCAGTTCTTGGGATGGAGACGCCACCGTGCCAAGGGTCAACGAAGTTGCTTACCCTGGTCCTTTATCCGGTCGAGCCAACGCCAGCGCCGAGCCTCGTCCGCGGCATGCACCATCCCAAGAAGCGTCTCTCGCACCGGCTTGATACCGGCAAATCTGAGAACGCTGCGCTCCAGTCCGCGCACCCCATGCGCCCGGAAATACCACCGATACACCATGGCCGGCATCCCCATCGTCACAACGAGACGGGCCGACCGTCCGGTCAGGAGGGCACGTGGGAAGCCCTCTTTGCGGTACTCGAGGGCAACCCCTGGGCGCATTATTTGTTCAATGAACCCTTTGAGGAGTGCGGGCATCATGCCGTGCCACAGCGGGAAAACGATGAGGAGATGCTGTGCGGCAATGATTGCGTCACGCGCCGGCGCCAGCATCTCCGGAATGGCCCCAGTCTCGAAGTCCTTCTGCGTACGCAGCAGTGGGAAGTCGAGTTTCGCGGGCTCAACGCGAGCAACCTCATGCCCACCGAGAACCGCGCCTTCGGCATATGCATCGGCGAGAGCGTGGCAGAACCGGTTCCCGGCGGGATCGGGATGACCCTGAATAATCGCGAGGCGTCTTGGCATGGCCGGCTATGGGCTCACTGAATTGACGTGCATCAACGGCAACGACGCGAGGTCAGAGCAGGATGACATTGCGTCTCTAGTGCGGAAGGCGTCATGGACGAGCACACCAAGCGAAAGGCGGTCGAGCTTCTCGATCAGCACCGAATCATGACTGTCGCGACCAACCGCCCTGACGGCTGGCCGCAGGCAACCACGGTCGGATACGCAAACGATGGCCTTATGCTTTACTTCTTGTGCAGTCCGAACAGCCAGAAAGCGAAAAACCTAGCCAGAGACAACCGCCTGTCCTTGACGGTCGACCACGATACTACCGATCCCATGGCAATCACGGGCCTGTGCATGGCGGCCCTCGCCCACCCCGCGAATGATCCGAAGGAGGCGGCGAAGGCCATTGAGCTACTGGGTACCAGATACCCGGAATATGCAGCCTTTCCTATGCCGAAACCGGAAGAAATTCTGATCTTTCGAGTGGTGCCAAAGATCATTTCCATACTCGACTATTCCAAAGGGTTTGGGCACACCGATCTGGTAACCCCCTGAAACGCCGCTGCACGAGCCTGGGAGAAGTTTAATGTCGCCACTGACGATCTTCTTGGCAAAGTTCCTCGGGCTATACTGCATCGTCGTGGCGCTGGGGATGATGATGCGCAAGCAAAGCACGGTCGCGACAATCCAGGCGATGCTGCGCGATCCGCCGCTTCTGCTGTTCGTCGAAGTGGTTGGCCTCGCCGCCGGCCTTGCGATGATCGTCGGTCACAATATCTGGTCAGGTGGCGCGCTGCCTGTCGTCATCACTCTTTTCGGATGGGTGTTGGCGATCCGAAGCGCCGGGCTTCTCGCCCTGTCGCCGGCTGCGCTGAGCAAGCTCCTCGAGGCCATGCGGTACGAGGAACTCTTTTACCTCTACATGGGCGCGACGCTGGTCTTGGGTCTCTATCTGACCTATGCGGGGTTTAGCGCATGACCGTGACTAGGCGATGTCCGCCCTTAAAGAGGCCGCTCACGACCAGAAGGAACTCCACGATAGGCGAGGAGCGCCACACAAAGGACCGGTATTGGACGATGAGTGAAACAGTCGATCGACTGCTCGGGGCCGCAAACGTGGCCGAGTTATGATGCCGCGGCTTGGACGTGCGGCGACCCTCGCCGGTGCTCTTGCTGCGACGGGCTTCAGCGCGGCGGCACAGGAAGGCGATATCGCGGCCGGCCACGCCTTTGCGCGCGAGGCTTGCAAAATTTGCCACGTTGTCGAACCGGAAGAAGAGGCGCCGCGAACCCTCGACATCGCCCCGGCTTTTCGCGCCATCGCGAACACCCCCGGGATGACGGCGACGGCCCTCCGCGTATTCCTGACGAGTTCCCACCCGAAGATGCCGAACCTGATCCTCAAGCGGGGTCAGACCGCGGATGTCATCGCCTATATCCTCAGTCTACGCGACCGTCCCTGAGTCGCCGTCAGGATGACCCCCAAAAGGAGCTTGCCGCCGTGAATAATCGATCGATCATCCTGATCGCAGTGGTGGCAGCACTCGCGATGCCGAGCCTCGCGACAGCACAGCGGCAACATGCTGCAGCCCTTGGCGATCTGATGACCGCCTTGGTGCAACCGCGCCACATCAAGCTCGGTCTTGCCGGGACCGAGCGGAACTGGCCCTATGCCGCCTACGAACTCGATCAGTTGCGCGAAACTCTCGCCGACGTCGCCGAGATCCTGCCGAACTATCGGGATCTGTCGATCCCCGATACGATCACGACGACGGTCAAGGAGCCGCTGGCTGAACTCGACCGGGCTATCAAGGCCGAGGACAGCAACCAGTTCGCTGCGGCCTACGGACGACTGACCGCAGCGTGCAACGCCTGCCACCGGAGCTACGATCGAGGGGCGATCGTGATCCAGCCGGCGACGGTCGCCGCTTTTCCGGATCAGGATTTCCGCCCGACTACGAAATGAACGGCGCTGCCGTCACTCCCTCAGACGACCGGGTCGGCGGGTCGTGCCTGGCGGGTATCGGCCGGAACGGAGCTTCCTGGAAGCGGTTGCGCTGGATCAATTCCCGGCTTCCTCGGCTGCCTACTATTGTGTCGCACTCACGAGGGAAAATTCGATGCAACTTCCGCTTCAGATCACCTTCCGGCACATGGATACCTCGGACGCGGTCGCGGCGCGTATCCGCGAACGGGCCGAGGAGCTCGAGCGGTTTTTCGATCGCATCGGGTCGTGCCGTGTTGTCGTCGAATGCCGGCATCCGCGCCGCCTTCAGGGCAATTTGTTCCGGGTCCGCGTCGACCTTAAGGTTCCCGGCCGCAACATCGTCGTCGGCCGCGATCCCGCGGCACACCACGCGCATGAGGACGTCTACGTGGCGATCCGCGACTCCTTCGACACGACCCGCCGGCTCCTCGAAGACTACGTTCGCGAGGCTCGGGGGGACGTCAAGCTGCATGCGGTGCCCGACCACGGGCGGGTCGCCCGCCTCCTCCCCGAGCAGAATTGTGGCTTCATCCTGGGCGCCGATGGCAACGAGATCTATTTCCACCGCAACAGCGTCGCGAATGGCGGGTTCGACAAGCTCGCTCTCGGCGATGAGGTACGTTTCGTCGCTCAGCGTGCCGAGAGCGCGGAAGGCCCGCAGGCGAGCACCGTGGTCCCGCTTGGCAAGCATCACCTGCCGCCGACCGAAGCGGTCCGCGCGTGATCGGAAGGACAGTTCGATGAAGCAGATTGCTCGACCTGCGACCGCCGCGGAGATCATAGAAATCGTGGGTCCGCTCGATGATGCCGTCCTGATGAGAATCGTGGAGACCGAAGCGACCCCGGCCGAGGTGCTCGAGGCCTTCACCTGGGCGACCGACGACGATCAGATTGGCACCGAGCTGGAACACCGGCCGCGCGGCGTCGTTGCCCGGGTTTACGAGATCCTCAAGCGCGAGGAACCGGAGGCTGACGAGCGCCGGTGAGCCACGCGCATTGTCCGGCGTCGCCATTGAAAGTCTGGGTAGGAGCAAGAGACGGTTTAACAGGAGCCGGCGCAGTTATCCGAAAGCGCATGTGACTCTATCATCCCACCTTCGAGCGGCGTGGGGCGCTGGACCTGAATGGCATGCGGCGTCTCCGGCTGAATGATCTGGGTCAATGCATCATTCGCTACAGACCGGAAACTGCTGCCGCCCTGATTTGCATCAATTCGTCTCTGCCGCCGTCGGCGCGGTGAGAGCGCTCCAACCGGAGGATAGCGCCCATGCAAACTGACCCCACGGAAACTAATCCATCAAAACTCCGCGAGCTCGCTTCCTGGTATCGCGATTTCGCCGAGCGGGCCGGCAACCCGGCCATTTGGCAGGCTCGGTTGCGCACAGCGAAAGAGCTCGAAGCGGAGGCTGCTCTTGTTGAGCGCGCGCGAGCCGGCCGCAACCCAGGTCACGTCGGTCAAGCCGATGGAAAAGCGGGCTGACGAAGAGAACCGGCACATCGCCTTGCTGCACCAGCTGGGCGAGCGGCTCACAGCTGCACGGAACTACCTGAAGGCCGCGCGGCGCCAACCATCAACCGCCGCCGCTCATCACACTTCTCCGCACTCAGGAGAAATTCTTCAGAGGGCGCTCGCGCAACTCGATCAGGCCAGCGAGATCCTCGGGCATCTGCAGAAAGCGTTACACCGCTCCGCACACGCCCGTGGCGATGCAGGCCGCTCCTATCGCGTTTGCTTCATGAACCGTTTCACCTACGGAGACAACACGACGACCGCATGCCAGCGCACGATCGTAATCCCGTCAGCCCCTTCACGTGAGGCTGCGATCGAGGCCGCAAAGCAGCGCTTCGCCGAACTCGAGGGCATCCGCGACTGGCACATCCACGCCTCGTTTATCGAGGCGGCGCTGTTCGAAGATGATACCGCGGCCGGCTGCGAAACGGATGAACAACGCAGCGCCGATCCTTAACGCCACGCCATTTGCACCCGAGTGAGTGGGAACCCCATGAGGCCGATCTTGGTTGCCACCATGGCTCCGGCGCGGCGGAGCCGAGCGCGTGGTGGAGGCGGCCGCCCGCGCGGCAGGGCAGGCAAGCTCGATTTGTATCTGTGGATCCTTCGTGTGATGGATGGCTTATCGGAGGATGTGGCTCAGTTCACGGCGACGGAGAGGAGCCCGATAGGCGACGCACTGTAGGCTGCCGCCCATGAGATCTTGACGGCAGCAAAGTCATAGGCCGAGTCCGGCGGCGCAAAAGCTGTTTATCTCAGGCAGTGCTCGGGCGATTGCACCGAAGGGATCATTGAAACGGCCCGCGAGGTCCGGCGGCTGCGATTTTCGTCGCCCGCCGCGGCCGCGGTCGGCTGTCGGGTCTGCTGTTAGGCAGCGTTGCCGAGAAGCTGGCAAGCCTGGCCTCATGCATGGTCGTAGTCACTCCCTGACATCTGACTGAAACAAGGAGATCGGCTGAGACGGACGCCGCCGACAGCGGCTCGACGATGTCATCGCTGAACCATGCGCGGCGCGGAGAAGCGAAATGAAGTATCGGCCGGCCCATTCTTCGGGAAATTCAGGCGCAGCACGCGCATCGCAATAGTCGCTGTGTAGCGAATCCATGAAACGACGAACCCCATCTGACGCTTGGTGCCTGGACCGGAGGTCGGCTCCAGGGTGGAGATCCGACGTCGCCGAAGCCAAGGTTAGTGGCGACGTCGCGCCGCGAGCGGTCATTCTTGCGTCCGCGATCAAAACCGCCGGGTTCGCAAAGCTGATTTAAAAGACGCGGCCGACACTCCTACACAGTTTATCTTAGATCAGCCGCCATTGCCCGTCGGGCTGCAAACAGCTGCTGAGCCTATAATGCTCTGGACCGGCGGGCGTGCGCTTCGTTATCAACCTGTAATCGAGGGTCTCGCATTGCTGGCCATTTCGTGTAAATTTCCTGACGAGCGCTATCTTACCGGAATTCTGCGACTCCGGATTGCTCCATTTAGCGGTGGTACCGACCGACTTGCCGTGCACCTGCTCGTTGACGGTGTGACGGATAATGTCGAGGTCTTGCTTTGTCAGCTCGACATTGGTCTCGATCCCAAATCCCAAAAATTGCGCCTGAGCTGGTAGCCAGGTGACGAGGGCGGCGCACACGACGATCACTCTGAGCGACGACGACATTTCTTTGCTCTGCGAATTAATGACGGAAACGCAAGCCTATAGCCCGAAGCTGCCGTGCCGCCTTGATCCAAGTCAACAAAGATCCCGACAGCTACCAGCTCGCCGCCAGCGCTTGAAGCCGGTTTTGTCGTCCATCAAACAATAGGTCTGTTTCGGCGCAAGGGACCAGGGCGCGACGTGTCCTGTTCGCCTTTGTCGGGATAGGTCTTGCGGACCGTTGGCAAACTACGGCTTGTGAGCTCTTCTAGTGTCGTCGCAAAGGCAGATGATGTCATGCGCCGTATCGTAGAAAGCTATCGATCGCCGCCGCTGAGCGATTTTCAAAACATTAGCAAAGGCGGCAAAAGAGCGATCTGGACGTCCTCCAAGATTTTAGTCAAACTTCCCGGAAGGATTTGTGTCTTTAGCGAGACCGGAACGCGCCGACCGAGGAGCTCGAACGGTTCTGCGATCGGATTACATCGTGCCGCGTCGTCGTCGAATGCCGGCGCCCTCGCCGGCTTCGGGGTAATCTGTTCCGGGTTGGTATCGACCTCAAAGTCCACGGCCGCGAGATCATCGTCGCCGCGATCCCGCGGCACACCATGCCCATGAGGACGTCTACGTGGCGATCCGCGACTCCTTCGACACAACCCGCCGGCTGCTCGAAGACTACGTTCGCGAGGCTCGGGGAAATGTCAAGTTGCACGCGGTGCCCGACCATGGACGGATCGCGCGGCTCCTCCCCGAGCAGAATTGCGGCTTCATCCTGAGCGCCGACGGCAATGAACTCTATTTCCACCGCAACAGCGTCACAAATGGCGAGTTCGACAATCTCGCGCTCGGCGATCAGGTCCGTTTTGTCGCGCAATATGCCGAAACCGTCGAGGGTCCACAGGCGAGTACCGTGGTCCCACTCGGCAAGCATCACCCTTCCTCCGACCAAAGCGGTCCACAGGTGATCGGGAGGACGGTTCGATGAAGCAGATTGTTCGACCTGCGAGCGCTGCCGAGATTACCGGGATCGTGGGCCCGCTCGACGATGCCGTGCTGATGAGGATCGTGGAAACCGAAGCAACTCCGGCCGAGGTGCTCGAGGCCTTCACCTGGGCAACCGCCGACGACCAGATCGGCACCGAGCTGGAGCATCGGCCGCACGGCGTCGTTGCCCGGGGTTTACGAGATCCTCAAGCGCGAGGAACCGGAGGCTGACGAGCGCAGATAGGCATCGCGTCAATTCCCGGTTATTTCCCGGTTAGGTGTTTTTGTTCCCGGATCAGCGTCGATAAATTCCCGGTTCGGGTGAGCCTCATCTGACCCCGTAACTGCCTCAAATAACAGGAGTTTGTGGCGATTCTAAGATCGATTTCGCGGCTTTAGACGGGATTTTTCGCGGTTTCTCCGGCACAAAAGGGGGAAGGGATGGGGTGGCGGAGCGGTGTAGGCGCCAGCGAGTTGCCTCCGGCGCCCATACCGAGCGCCACTACGGTTCGATCGTGATGCGGTCCTGAACCTCGGTGACACCTGGTGCGGACCAGGCCGCTCGTTCGGCAATGTCGCGCTCATACCAGGCGTGGACCCTGCCTTTGAGGATCACCCTGCCGCCCTCGGTCTCGACGGTGATCCGCAATGCCTCGAGCTCGGCGCTGCGTTGCAGCGCCTTCTCGATCTTCTCCTTGACCTCCACGGCATGGACCGGCGAGGCGACCCGGATCTCGTTGACCACGTCGATCACGCCGCTGAGCTTGTGCACGACGTGGTCGGCGTCGGTCTTCTGAAATTGCCAATCGACCTCGCCGGTCAACGTCACTACACCCTTTTCGACCTTGACCTTGATCCGGTCGGCGGGGACCCCGACCTGCCACTTGAGAATATCGACTGCGCGGGCGGCGATCTCGTCGTCCGCCCGTTTGATGTCCGATGGCAGACGCACCTCGATCTCCTCGGCGATCGCCTTGACCCCCTTGACGCGTCGGGCGGCGCGCTCCGCCATTGTCTTCTCGGCGTAGCTCGTCACGAAGCCGGTCAGGGTGACCACACCGTGGTTCGCAGTCACGCCGATATGGGCGGCATTGACGCTGGGCTCGAATTCGAGCTCGTCGAGAACGTCTTGCCGAAGCTGTAAGTCGCTGCTCATGGCAAACTCCAAAGGCCGTTAGAGTGTGCACATTTCCGCAGGTCGCCCGCCCCGGCGTTGATCTGCGTCAACGCAGATCGCTTTGCTGGGAGCGCATTATGGTCTTTTACCAGGCGGGTGGATTCGATGCCGACACAATCCTATGTCCGCTGGTTCAGCGAGATCAGGCTGAGCGATGTTCCCGAAGTCGGCGGCAAGACCGCGTCGCTTGGCGAGCTTTATTCGATGCTCGCGCCCGGAGGAGTCAGAGTGCCCGAAGGCTTCGCGCTGACCGCCCGAGCCTACCGGGACGCGCTCGCCGAGGCGGGTATCGAGGCTGAGCTCCGCAGGCTTCTGTCCGGTTTCGACCACCACGATGTGGCACTGCTCGCCGAGCGTGCAGCCGCGGCGCGCTGGCTGGTTTACCAGGCCACCGACACGGCGCACCTCCGCGCTGAGATCGCCGCCGCCTATCGCGCCCTCGAAGAGAGGTGTAGCGCCCAGGTTGCGGTCGCCGTGCGCAGCTCGGCCACTGCCGAAGACCTGCCGACCGCGAGCTTCGCCGGCCAGCACGAGAGCTTTCTTAATGTGCGCGGCGAGAGCGATCTGTTCGAAGCCTGCCGGCGCTGCTTCGCTTCAATCTTTACCGACCGGGCCATCGTTTACCGTATCGACAACGGTTTTGACCACTTCAAGGTGGCACTCTCCGTTGGTGTGATGAAGATGGTCCGCTCGGATCGAGCGGCGAGCGGCGTGATCTTCACGCTCGACACCGAATCCGGGTTCCGCGACGTGGTCTTCGTGACCGGGTCCTGGGGTCTTGGCGAGAACGTCGTGCAAGGCAAGGTCGACCCGGACGAGTTCTATGTCCACAAACCGACCTTCCGCCAAGGCTACTGCGCCGTGCTGAGCCGCTCTCTCGGCAGGAAGCAGATGCGGCTCGTCTATGCGCGCGGTCATGGCGAGGCCAGCACCCGCAACCTGCCGACCCGGAAGACCGACCGCGAACGCTTCTGCCTCAGCGATGCAGAGGTGCTTGAGCTCGCCGGCTACGCCATCCGTATCGAGGATCACTATTCGAAGCTGGCCGGTCGACCGACGCCGATGGACGTCGAATGGGCCAAGGATGGCGTGGACGGCAAGCTCTGTATCGTGCAAGCCCGGCCCGAGACGGTCGCCTCGCGGCGCGCAGCGGGCGCATTCGAGACCCATACTTTGAAGACCGGTGGCCCGGTCCTGGTAACCGGGCGCGCGGTCGGTGAAAAAATCGCTTCAGGCAAAGTTCGGGTGGTGGCGGACGCGCATGACCTCGCCTCCTTCCTTCCCGGAGAGGTGTTGGTCGCCGAAGCGACCAGTCCCGATTGGGAGCCGGTCATGAAGACGGCCGCGGCGATCGTCACCAGCCGGGGCGGACGCACCTGCCACGCCGCGATCGTCGCTCGCGAGCTGGGCGTGCCGGCGGTGGTCGGCGCCGAGGGAGTGACCGAGCGCCTCGCGACCGGGTCGGTCGTCACGGTCAGCTGCGCCGACGGCGAGGTCGGCAAGGTCTACGATGGAGCACTGCCATTCGAGGTGACCCGGGTGCCAGCGGGCGCGCTGCCCCGGCCACGCACCAAGATCATGATCAATCTGGGTAATCCCGAACTCGCCTATCACACGGCGATGCTGCCGAATGACGGTGTCGGGCTCGCTCGGATGGAGTTCATTGTCAACGAGCACATCGGTGTCCATCCGATGGCGCTCGCCTGTCCGGAAAAGGTTACCTCGAAGAAGGCGCGCGCGGAGATCGACAGATTGGTGCGGAATTATGTCCGACCGACTGACTTCTTTATCGAGAAACTGGCCGAGGGGGTCGGCACGATCGCCGCCGCCTTTTATCCGCGACCGGTCATTCTGCGGCTGTCCGACTTCAAGACCAACGAATATGCAAGCCTCCTGGGCGGCGGCGGTTTCGAGCCGAAGGAGGAAAATCCGATGCTCGGCTTCCGTGGGGCTTCGCGCTACGCCCACCCGGCCTATGCCGCCGGCTTTGCTCTCGAATGCGCCGCTCTCGCCCGTGTGCGCAAGGAGATGGGCCTAACCAATTTGTGCGTAATGGTGCCGTTTTGCCGACGCGTCGCCGAAGGCAGGGAGGTAATCGAGACGATGGCCCGGAACGGGCTCCGGCGCGGTGACAACGGGCTCGAGATCTACGTCATGTGCGAGATCCCCAACAACGTGATCCAAATCGACGCTTTTGCCGAGCTGTTCGACGGGTTTTCGATCGGCTCGAACGACCTGACGCAATTGACCTTGGGGGTCGACCGCGATTCTGAGATCGTGGCTTTCGATTTCGACGAGCGCGACCCCGGCATGCTCGAAATGCTGCGGCTCGCGGTGACCGGCGCCAAGCGCAACCATCGTCACGTCGGCATCTGCGGCGAAGCGCCGGCGAATTACCCGGAAATCGCCCGTTTTCTGGCCGAGCTCGGGATCGATTCGATCAGTGTCAACGCGGCAAGCCTCTTGCGTACCATAACAGTGGTGCATGAGGCGGAGCAGGCAGCGGCTGCCCGCTCGCTTGCGGCACAGTAGGCACATCCCCATGGGCACGATCGTGACATTGACGATGAACCCGGCGCTCGACATCGCCACCTCGACCGACAGAGTTATCCCGACGCACAAGCTGCGATGTTCGCCCCCGCGCTACGATCCGGGCGGCGGCGGGATCAATGTCGCACGGGCGGTGCGTGCACTGGGCGGCGATGCTGTCGCGATCTTCCCGATCGGCGGGCCGGCCGGCGAAATGATAGGTCATCTGTTGGACCTGGAAGGTGTCCGTCATCATCCGATCGCGATCGGCGGGTTCACTCGCGAAAGCCTCGCGGTCGAGGACCGCCTGACCGCGGAGCAGTTTCGCTTCATTCTGCCGGGGCCGGAGGTTTCCGAGGCGGATCAGGAACGCTGCCTCGACCAGCTATCGGCAGTGGCGGCAGAGGCGGACTTCATTGTCGCCAGCGGCAGTCTGCCATTGGGTGTCCGGGAGGATTTCTATGCCCGAGTGGCTCAGCTCGCGCAAATGCTGGGCAAGCGGTTCGTCCTCGATACTTCCGGCGGCGCGCTCAAACGGGCTGGCTATGGGATCCATTTGCTGAAGCCGAGTTTGCGCGAGCTGCAGGATTTAGTAGGTCGAGAAATCGCCACACCTTTTGAGCAAGAAAAAGCCGCGCGCGAAGTGATTGCGCAAGGCCGCAGCGAGATCGTCGTGCTGTCGCTCGGCGCGGAAGGCGCGTTGCTGGTGACCGCGGAGGAGTGCGACCGCTTCGCCGCGATCCCAGTCGAGGCGCGGAGCACGGTCGGCGCGGGCGACAGCATGCTGGCGGGTATCGTTCTCGGTCTCTCCCGGGCACTTCCACTACGCAAAGCCGTCCGCTTTGGCCTGGCGGCGGGAGCGGCTGCTCTCCTGGGATCGGGTACTCAGCTCTGCCAGCGCTCGGACGTCGAGCGTTTATACCAGCCGATGTAGCAGATCATTCGTCAAGATCGACACTCTCAAGCCGGACATGCTGGGCGTCTGGGTGATCTAGATCGCTTGACGCCTCGATCGTGAGTATCGCTCCAGCGGCGATCGATCCTTGCGCCTCAAGGGCGTAATGCTCGCGGAAATGTTCGGCGGAAAGGTGGCTCAACGCGCCGAGCCAGATCTTAGCACCCGTGATACGACGTGCGCCGGTCGCTTGGGCGAAGTCTTCAATACGGCGGACGACGTCGCGCACCAGTGCAGTCTCATGCATGTCGACCTTTCCCTTTTGCCTTCAGTATCGTCAAAACCTCGTTGACGACGCGCTCAGCCACATCCCCGACAGCCTGGGCGACCGCTAACGACAATGGCGCCCCGGTCCCGAACTGCTCGCCTTCGACAAGGTAAGCGACGAGATACCGGGGCAGCCTACCTAGGCTGCGCGCCAGCTCAACGGTCTCCGCGACTCCGAAAGCGTGGCTGGAGCTGGGCGCGAAACCGATCGGCAGCGGGCTGTCGGTGAGATCGAAGCGATGCACTTGGCCCGGTTCGCTGATCGGCGCCATTGCATCGATGACAACAGAGGGGATACCGTCCCAATCCTCGATCAGGGCTAAGGCATCGCCGCTACGTTCGAGGATGCGAACCGTAGGATGCACACGCCTCCGCAATCGCTGGGCGACAGCCGGACCAAAGCCGTCGTCACCGCGGTCCGGGTTGCCGATCGCGAGGACGAGGACCGAGGGCTGCTTGTCACCCGTCATGTCCGGTACACTTGCAGTTTCAAGAAGTGTGCCGCGCAGGAAATGCACGGGTCATGGTTGCGAATGCTCTGCTCGCACCGTGCCTTCAGGGTCTGCTCATCCAGATCGAGCCCGGCCATTGCGACCTCTCGCAGATCCTCTTCGATGACATCCTGATTTTGCGCGGTCGGCGGAACGAGGGAGGCATCGAGGATCGTCCCGTCGGCATCGAGACGATAGCGGTGATAAAGAATCCCGCGAGGCGCCTCGGTGCAAGCGTGGCCAATAGCAGCACGCGGCTCGGGTGGGACGCAAGAGCGCGACGGCGGCTCGTAGCTGGCGATTAGACGCAATGCCTCATCACAGGCATAGACGACTTCGATCCCGCGAACGAGGATGCTGCGGAACGGATTGCGGCATATCGGCTCCAATCCGACTTCGTCGGCAAGAGCGCGGATATCCGCCGGCAAGCGGTCCCGGTTGAGCGCGTAGCGCGCCATTGCTCCAACGAGGTAGGCACCACGTTCTTTCAACACAGAATGGAGTGCGGTCGAGTACGGCACCTGACGCTCGATGAACTCGGTTTCGTAATTGGCGGCGGCAATGTTGAGACCCGCCGAAGAGACGATCCTCCCAGCGTTCATTGGGTATTCGTCAGGATGGCGGAGTGTCACGAACTCGTAGTCGCGGACAAATTCCGGAAATGGAAAGCTCGCCGTCCAGCGCAGTGATTCGATCGACTGATCGCGCGCGGATTTGAGCGCTTCGGCAACCGGCGCCAGCTCGGCGCGGGTGGGAACTCGATAGAATCCGCCGACGCGCGCGTTTATCGGGTGGATTTCGCGACCACCGAGCAGGCGCAAGAGGTCGTTGCCGGTCTTCTTGAGCGCCAGCGCGCGCTGCACCGCTTCGCCATGATCGCGCGCCATCGTGATCGCGTCCGGATAGCCGAGGAAGTCTGGCGCATGCAGCATCACTATGTGCAGCGCATGGCTCTGGATCCATTCGCCGCAATACAGCAATCGGCGCAGCGCCCGGATCGGCTCGTCGACCTCGATGCCGAGCGCATCCTCGACGGCGTGCACCCCGCTCATCTGGTAAGCGATCGGGCAGATCCCGCAAATGCGAGCGACGATATCGAGCACCTCGCCGAAGCCGCGCCCGCGCAGCAATGCCTCGAAGAAGCGTGGCGGCTCGAAGATGCTGAGGCGCACCGCATCGACCTTGCCATCGCGAATGCTCAGTTCGAGCGAGCTCTCCCCCTCCACGCGCGCGATGTAGTCGACCTGGATAGTCCTATTCGCCATGGGCCTCGCTCTCCTTCCGGAACGCCTCAGCGGCCGCATTGAAGGTGCGGAAGACGCGAGCGATGTCGCGCTCTGTCATACCGAGCGAGGAGAACTCGCGCGCAATTGCGGCGGTGTTCGGACTTTCGGCGGGTCCGAAGCAGCCATAGCAGCCTCGGCCGTAGGCTGGGCAGATTGCGCCGCAGCCGGTCTGGGTAACGGGGCCGAGGCAAGGTGTTCCGTGCGCGACCATGACGCAAGCCGTCCCGCGCAGTTTGCAATCGTGGCACACGCTGTGGCCGGGAATCGACGGCTTGCGCCCGATCAGAAAAGCCTTGATCACTTCGAGCAGCTGGCCCTTGTCGATCGGGCAGCCGCGCAATTCGAAATCGACCGGCACATGGGCGCTGATCGGGGTCGAGGCCGTAAGCGTCTTCAGGTATTCAGGGCGCGGGTAGACGGCAGCGGCGAATTCGCGGACATCGGCGAAGTTCCGCAGAGCCTGGATACCGCCCGAGGTGGCACAGGCGCCGATCGTAACCAGACGCCGGGAGAGACGACGCACCCGCAGGATATGCTCCGCATCGGCCGGCGTCGTGATTGAGCCTTCCACCAGCGAGAGATCGTACGGCCCGAGCATCATTCGGCGCGACGCCTCTGCGAAGTAGGCGATGTCGAGCTGGTCGGCTACCGCGAGCAGTTCGTCCTCGCAGTCGAGCAGGCTCAGCTGGCAGCCGTCGCAGGAAGCGAATTTCCATACAGCCAGGCGTGGGCGGGTCCGGCGGGCCACGTCAGATCTCCCGGATGTTAAAAAACGGTGCGATGCGGTCAAAGCGAAAAACTGGGCCGTCGCGGCAGACGAAGGTGGGCCCGAATTGGCAATGCCCGCACAGCCCTATCGCGCATTTCATGTTGCGCTCCATTGAGACAAAGATCCGGTCCAGCGCCAGCCCGCGCTGCTGCAGCGCATCGATCGTAAACCGCATCATGATCTCCGGCCCGCACACCATGGCTATCGCATGATCCGGATCGATTAGCGTGCGTCCGATCAGCGCCGGTACGACGCCGACATTACGTCGCCAGTCGGCCGCTGCATGGTCGACCGTGACTGTGATGTCGAGATCAAGGCGCCTTCGCCATGCTTCGAGCTCCCGCCGATAGAGGATGTCGGCCGGCCCCCGCGCGCCATAAAGCACGACGACCCTGCCGTAACGCTCACGGTGAGCGAGCACGTGGTAAATCACTGGGCGCAGCGGAGCTAGCCCGAGGCCGCCTGCCACCATGACGACGTCGCTGCCCTCGCTATCGAGGATCGGCCAATACGAGCCATAGGGTCCGCGCACGCCAATGACGTCATTGCGGCGGAGCCGGGTGATCGCCTGACTGACGGCGCCGACCGCTCGCACCGTGTGCACGATCCGGTGATCTTCGGCCGGATCTCCACTTAGGCTGATCGCCACTTCGCCGAGCCCGAAC
>Ga0310910_10000337_pt1 | contig 23561 bp, 27 predicted proteins | sample GREbulkMGHF172_FD_203448 | JGI IMG/M metagenome (GOLD analysis project Ga0310910, IMG submission 203448) | Lab enrichment of tropical soil microbial communities from Luquillo Experimental Forest, Puerto Rico - GRE.bulkMG.HF172 | ecosystem: Environmental > Terrestrial > Soil > Tropical forest >... | reverse complement strand
ACGGCATCGGCCGGCTCACCCATCTGACCGGCGAACTGCTGCAGCGGCAGGCCGGCATCAAATTGTTGATGGTGCCCTATACCGGCGGCACGCCGCAGATCATTAATGACATGATGGGCAAGCGGGTGGGCTTGGTTTTCGAAGCGTATTCGGGCCTCGCCGGCGCAATCGACGCCGGAAACGTGGTGCCGCTCGCCGTCGCCTCGGCTAATCGCATCGCGAACACGCCCAATCTACCGACCGTCGCGGAAACGCTTTCCGGCTTCGAATCGGTTGGCTGGCAAACGCTCGTTGCGCCGCCGGGAACGCCGGGCAACGTCGTTGCCAAGGCCAATGCCGACGCAATCAAAGCGATGCACGATCCCGAAATTCGAAAAAAGCTTGCCGATCTTGGTCGCGACGATCGAATGATGTCGCCTGCGGAATTGTCGGCCTTGATTCAAAGCGAACAACAAAAATGGTCGCCAATCGTGCAGGAGATCGCGGCGCAGACGCAGCGCAAATGACGATGTTTTATGTCTTCTCGAGCTCCGCTTTGAGCGCCTCAAGCGCCTGCGGCGTATCAATGTCGGCGAGCACGGCCGTGTCGGACACCGGTACTTCGACAACGGCTTCGCCGTAACGGCCGATCAGGTGGCGCGCGCCGACGTCGCCTTCGACGGTCATTAGATCGGGAAAGAATCGGCGCGACCACACCACCGGATTGCCGCGCTTGGCGTCGATGGTCGGCACCGCCACCAGCGCTCCCTTATCCGGATCGATCGCATCGATAAGTCGATCGATCAGGGCGGCATTCACTTGCGGCATGTCGCCGAGACAGACGACCGTGCCATCCACCTTCGCGGGCAATGCCGCGATTCCTGTCTTTAACGAGGTACCGAGACCGTCGGCATAGTTCGGATTGTGTACGAACTCGACCGGCAATCCGGCGAGAACGCCCTCGACCCGTTCGCGTTGATGGCCGGTGACAATGATCACCGGGCGAGCGCGCGATGCCAGCACTGCTTCGGCGACTATGCGAACAAGCGGCCGGCCAGTGATCTCGGCGAGGAGTTTGTTTGGCCCACCCATGCGGCTTGATCGTCCGGCGGCAAGAACGACCGCTGCGATTGAGCGGCGAGCGTGCAGCGGTTCTTCCCGCGGCTGCGGCCGGGTGACGATTTCCATCAGCAAGCCGCCGACGCCAAGCCCGGTAATATCCTCGCGCTGCACGGGCAATCCGGCGAGGAGCCGCATCAGCACCCAATCGAAGCCGTTCTCTTTCGGGCTGCGCGCGCATCCCGGCGCGCCGAGCACCGGCGTTGCACCGACACTGCCGATCATCAACAGGTTGCCGGGATCGACCGGCATGCCGAAATGCTCGACGCGGCCGCCGATCGCCTCAAGCGCTGCTGGAATGACGTCGCGGCGATCGGCGATTGCGGAAGCGCCAAACACGATTGCCATTTCGGCGCCGGCTTTGAGTACCTCATCGATGGCGCGCGCGACCGCGTCGCGGTCGTGCGGCACGCGGCGCTCGGCGATAATTGCTGCACCGGCCGGCGCCAGCCGCTCCGCGGTGTTCTTCAAGGTTTTGTCGATGACCTTGCTGGCAAGTCCCGGTAACAGCGTCGACACTATGCCGACCTTGCGAATACGGTACGACGCGACCCGTAACAACGGACTGCTCACGCTGGCGAGCGCGGCATCGCGGGCCTGACCGCTCACTGCAAAAGGAATGATTTTCACGGTGGCGATCATCTCGCCGGCGACCACTGGTTTGAAGGCCGGCAGCGTGGCGAACGTGATCGCCTCGTCGATGCGATTGAGGCCATCGATCGCATCCTTGTCGATAACGAGAACGCCGGCTATTTGTGCAAACAAATTGGCGCGACCGGTAAATGCGCGATCAACGTGGACGCCCTCGCCCGCGACTACTTTGGCGATTTCGGCGGCGGCGACATCTTCGGAAACGTCGCCTGGCTCGAGCCGCGCCACGACGATTTCCTTAATCCCCGCCGCCTTTAGCGCCGCGACCTCCGCCGAGCCGATCGGCGTACCTTTTTTGAGCACGAGCCCGTCCTGGCGAATCGTGTGCACGGCGGTGGCGCCGAGCGCGTCCTTGAGCGGGACCGCACCGAATTTCATGATCCGGCCGTTGCCGCGGCCGGCGCAGCGGCACGCGTCCTTGCGGGTTCGACATCGGCGGCCTCATGCAGCCGCTCCGTGATTTGCGCCATGATCGCGACGGCGATTTCGGCAGGCGACACGGCGCCAATGTCGAGCCCGATCGGCGCATGAATGCGCGTGATGGCGGCTTCGCTCAACCCTTGCGCCTTGAGCCGTTCGACGCGCCGGGCATGAGTTTTCCGTGACCCCAGCGCGCCAATATAGAAACAGTCGCGCGACAATGCGTGGCGAAGCGCCGGATCGTCGATCTTCGGATCATGCGTCAGCGCCACGAAGGCGGTATAGCGATCGACATTAAGCTGCGGCAGTGCTTCATCCGGCCATTCAGCGATGACCTTCACATCCGGGAAGCGCTCTGAAGAAGCGAAGGCGGTTCGTGGATCGACGATGGTGACGTCATAGCCGAGCAGCTTACCGATCGGCGCCAAGGCCTGGCTGATATGGACCGCTCCGGTGATCACAAGCTGCGGCGCCGGCACATAGACAGTGAGAAAGACGCGACCTTCCGCAGTTTCTGCCATGCCGCTCTTGCCGGTACGCAAATGCTCGGCGAGCGTGGCGCGCAGCGTATCCTTGCCGATATCCGCGGCTTTGACGAAACGTTGCATGCCGCTATCGACATTGGTGACGACGATTGCGGCGCGCCGGGCGGCGCGTTCGGCATTGAGTGCGGTGAGGATGTCGAGCTTCATGATCTGTCCGGATGACGGACGACGGACCACAGAGGACGGAGGTTATAAGCGGATCAGGTTGCGTGTGTCTTCAGCCGTCTGTCTTCCATCGTCTTTCATCTGTCGTCAGTGTTATTCCACTTTCTCCACAAACACCCGGATCGTGCCGCCACACGACAACCCGACTTGCCAGGCGGTTTCATCGGCAACGCCGAATTCCAGCATTTTGGACTTGCCAGTTTCGATCACGTCGAGCGCCTCGGTAACGACCGCGCCTTCGACGCAACCGCCGGATACCGAGCCGAGGAAATTACCCTCGCCATCGATGACGAGGTTCGAGCCGACCGGACGCGGCGCCGAGCCCCAGGTCTCGACGACCGTGGCAACCGCGACCTCACGGCCGCTTTTGCGCCAGTCTTCGGCGGCTTTGAGAACGTCGGTATCGGTTGTGTGCATAGCGAGCCTCTCGTCGCGTAGAATTATTGCCAATATAGTGGCTCATGCCACATTCCGCAGCCAGGGTTTCGGATCGACCGTAGCGTCGCCGCCATATGCGAGCGCCGCGACCAAACCCGCCATGGATTCCAAATTGTGAATCGGACGCATCTCGTCCACATACGGCAACATTGCTTTAATGCCACGGGCGCGTGCTTCGAAGCCCTCGAAGCGAAGCAGCGGGTTAAGCCAGATCAGCCGCCGGCACGAGCGGTGCAACCGATCCATTTCGAAGGACAGCGTGTTGTCGGCATCGCGCTCCAGGCCGTCAGTAATAAGGAGCACGATTGCGCCTTGCGCCAACACCCGCCGCGCCCAGAGTTTATTAAACGCGCTCAGTGAAGAAGCAATGCGCGTACCGCCGGACCAGTCGGGCACCGCGGCCGAGCATGCGGCGAGCGCATCGTCCGGATCGCGCTCACGCAATGCGCGGGTCACATTGGTGAGCCGCGTGCCGAACAAAAACGTGCTGACGCGCTTTCGCGCATCTGTCAGCGCGTGCAGAAAATGCAGAAAGATACGGCTATATTGGCTCATCGAGCCTGAAATATCGAGGAGCGCCACGATCGGCGGCGGCCGCGTCTTGGGACCGATAAAGCGCAAGTCGATGAAGTCGCCGCCGCCTTTCATGCTGGCGCGCAAAGTGCGGCGGATATCGATCAAATGACCGTGCAAATGCGGGGTAAGACGCCGCGTGCGTAATTCCGCGAACGGCAGCACTAGGCGTTTCATCGCGTCCTTGGCGGCGGCAATTTCCGCCGCGGTCATTTGCGCGAAGTCCTTCTTTTGCAACACCTCGCGGTCGGAGACGGTCATGCGAGCGTCAACTTCGACCTCGCGGTCTTTCTTCAGCTTGTTATCCAAACCGGCGAACAGGGCCTCGTGAACGCGGGTGGCGCCGGCCTGTGGCGCCTGCGGCGCCGCCGGCGCTTGCGGCAGCATCATCGCCAGAAGCTGATCGATGTAGCCACGGCGGCGGAAAAAGATGCGGAAGGCCTGATCGAACAAGACTGAATGTTCGTGGCGTTTGACGAAGACGGCGTGCAGCGTCCAATAAAAATCTTCGCGCGTGCCGACGCCCGCCACTTTTAAAGCTTCCAGCGCATCCAACACCGCGCCGGGACCAACCGGGAGACCGGCCGCGCGCAACGCGCGTGCGAAGTAAACGATATTCTCGGCGAGCCGGCCGGCTTGATCTGCACCTGCTGTTTTATTTTCGATCGTCATTGCCGGACTTGACCCGGCAATCCATGAGGCCGGAACGCTGCATGGATGGGCGGGTCAATCCCGCGTACGACGACTGCAAATATTCGGGAGCACGTAATCAACATAACTCACTCCGCGGCCCTAAGCTCCGACTTCACCTGATCAAGCAGGTCTTTGACCTTCGAGCCTTCCAGACGCGCGATATCGTCCTGATATTTGAGCAGTACGCCGAGCGTATCCGACACCGTCGCCGGATCGAGTGCGGTGACGTCGAGCTCGGTGAGCGCGCCGGCCCAGTCGAGGGTCTCGGCGACGCCCGGCGCCTTGAACAAATCCTGTTTGCGTAAGCCCTGCACGAATCCCACCACCTGCTCCGAGAGCCGCTTGCCGACACCGGGCACCTTGGCGCGCACGATCGCCAATTCCCGCTCCGCGTTCGGATAGCCGACCCAGTGATAAAGACAGCGGCGCTTGAGCGCATCATGCACTTCGCGCGTGCGGTTCGAGGTGATGACGACGATCGGCGGGTGCTCAGCTTTCACGGTGCCCAATTCTGGAATCGTCACCTGAAAATCCGCGAGCACTTCGAGCAGAAAGGCTTCGAACGCCTCATCGGTGCGGTCGATCTCGTCGATGAGCAGGACCGGGGCGCCGCTAGGATCCGGTTCGAGCGCTTGCAAGAGCGGCCGCTTGATCAGAAAGCGTTCGGAGAAAACGTCGTGCTCGAGCCGCTCGCGGTCATGCTCGCCTTCAGCCTCGGCGGCGCGGATCGCGATCATCTGTGCCGCATAGTTCCACTCGTAGACCGCCGCGGCGACGTCGAGGCCTTCATAGCATTGCAGGCGGATCAGGCGCCGGCCGAGCGTGGACGACAGCACTTTGGCGATTTCGGTCTTGCCGACGCCAGCCTCGCCTTCGAGGAAAATCGGCCGGCCCATCTTGAGCGCGAGATAAAGGACCGTGCCCAGCGAGCGGTCGGCGAGATAATCGGCTTCGGCTAACAGATCGACGGTGGCATCGATCGAGGCAGGCAGCGGCCGTGGGGACGTTCTGTTCATCGTCTCAATCTAGCCCGTCGTTGCCGGGCTTGTCCCGGCAATCCACGTCTGTCTGGCATGTAAAGACATAGATGCCCGGCGCAAGACCGGGCATCACGGTTGGTAAATTCGTACTTTCAGATCAGGCAATCGGCTTGCCTATGGCGTCCGCCACGGCGCGGCGTGCCAGCACGCCGACCAGATGGGCGCGATATTCGGCACTCCCATGGATATCGCTGTTCATGCCGTCGGCCGGGATACTCAGGCCTTCCAGCGATTTCGGCGAGAACCGCTTTTTCAAAGCCTCTTCGAAGGACGGCACACGGAATACGCCATTGGCGCCGGCGCCGGTCACCGCGACCCGGATGTCGCTGCCGCGCTTGGAGACAAAGACGCCGACCAGTGCGAAGCGCGAGGCCTGGTTGCGGAATTTTTGATAGGCGGCTTTTTTCGGAATGGGGAAGCTCACTTTGGTAATGATTTCCGTTGGCTCAAGCGCCGTCGAGAACATGCCGGTGAAAAAGTCGTCGGCTTTGATGCGTCGCTTATTGGTGATGATAGTGGCGCCGAGACCAAGGCAAGCGGCCGGATAATCGGCGTTGGGATCGTTGTTGGCGATCGAGCCGCCGATTGTGCCCATGTGCCGGACCGCCGGATCGCCGATCATTCCGGCGAGCTTCGCGAGCACCGGAATGGCCTGCTGCACCACCGGCGAGGTATTGACGTCGTTGTGCCGCGTCATGGCGCCGATGGTGAGCGAGCGGCCGCTCAGCTCGATGCCCGACATACCTTCGATCAGCGACATGTCGATGATTTGCGGCGGCCCCGCGAGCCGCAATTTCATCGTCGGCAACAGCGTCTGACCGCCGGCGAGAAGCTTGGCATCCGGATTTTTGGTCAAGAGTCCGGCCGCCTGCCGCACTGTCTGCGGGCGATGAAAGGTGAAAGCGTACATCGCAAGTCCTCCGTGTAATCTCCGCTTCTCCCCGCACGCGGGAAGAAATTCATTCACGCCGCCTTTGGCATCCGATCCGCTATTTGCAGGGCCGCCCACACCGTCTGCGGCGCCGCCGGCATCGCCAGCGCTTCGGTGCCGATCGCGTCTGTGATCGCATTAATGACCGCGGCGGGCGCGGCGATGGCGCCGGCTTCGCCGCAGCCTTTGACCCCGAGCGGATTGGACGGGCATTTCGTCACGGTGGTGTCGACCGTGAGCGCCGGAAGATGATCAGCGCGCGGCATGCAATAGTCCATGAACGAACCAGTAACGAGCTGACCGTCCTTGTCGTAGATCGCGCCCTCGCACAAGGCCTGGCCCACGCCTTGCGCGATGCCGCCGTGGACCTGGCCTTCGACGATCATCGGATTGACGATAACGCCGAAATCGTCGACGGCAGTCCACGCCGCGATTTCGGTATTACCGGTCTCCGGGTCCACTTCCACTTCGCAGATGTGACAACCGGCCGGGAAGGTGAAATTGATCGGATCGTAGAAGGCGCCTTCCTTCAATCCAGGTTCAAGTTCCTGGCCGGAGAATTTGTGCGCGATATAGGCGTTGAGCGCCACGTCGCCCCATGCCGCCGATTTGTCGGTGCCGGCGACATTGAATTTTCCATCCTTGAACTCGATGTCACCTTCGGCTGCTTCGAGCATATGGGCGGCGACCTTCTTGGCCTTCGCTTCAATCTTGTCGAGCGCCTTGGCAAGCGCCGACATGCCGACCGCGCCGGAGCGAGAGCCATAGGTGCCCATGCCGAACTGCACCTTATCGGTATCGCCGTGCACGACTGAAATATTGTCGATCGGAATACCGAGCCGATCGGAGACGAGCTGCGCAAAGGTGGTCTCATGACCCTGGCCGTGAGCATGAGAACCGGTCAGGATTTCAACACTGCCGGTCGGATTGACGCGCACCTCGGCGGATTCCCACAAGCCGACGCCGGCGCCGAGCGAACCGACAGCTTGCGACGGCGCGATGCCGCAAGCCTCGATATAGGTCGAAAGCCCGATGCCGCGCAGCTTGCCATTGCGGGCGGATTCGCGCTTGCGCCTGCCAAAGCCTTTGTAGTCGGCAAGCTCCATCGCCTTTTTCAGCGAGGCGTTATAGTCGCCGGCGTCGTAGGCCATGATGACCGGCGTCTGATGCGGGAATATCCTGATGAAGTTTTTGCGCCGCAGCTCCGCAGGGTCTTGACCTAATTCGCGGGCGCTGACTTCGACCAAGCGCTCAACAACAAAAGTCGCTTCTGGACGTCCAGCGCCGCGATAAGCGTCGACCGGCACGGTATTGGTGTAGACCGCATCGACCTCGCAATAGATTTGCGGAATTTCGTACTGGCCCGACAGCAGCGTCGCGTAGAGATAGGTCGGCACCGACGACGAGAATGTCGACATATAGGCGCCGAGATTGGCGATGGTTTTGGCGCGCAGCCCGAGAATCTTGCCTTCGGCATCGAACGCCATTTCGGCGTGGGTCACGTGATCGCGCCCATGCGCATCGGCGACAAACGCTTCCGACCGCTCGGCCACCCATTTCACCGGACGCCCGACCCGCTTTGACGCCCACAGCGCGACGACCTCTTCCGGGTAGATGAAGATCTTCGAACCAAAGCCGCCGCCTACATCCGGCGCGATGACACGCAGCTTGTGCTCGGGCGCCATGCCGACAAAGGCGGCAATGACGAGCCGCGCGACATGCGGATTTTGTGTCGTATTCCATAACGTGAAAGTACCGGTGCCGGCGTCGTAGTCGCCGATCGCGGCGCGCGGCTCGATCGCGTTCGGGACTAGGCGGTTGTTGACGATGTCGAGCCTGGTTACATGTTTGGCCGTGCGGAATGCAGCCTCGACGGCACTCGCATCGCCCAGGTGCCACTGATAGATCGTGTTATTTGGTGCGATGTCATGAATTTGCGGCGCGCCAGACTTCTGCGCCGCCGCCGGATCGGCGACGGCCGGCAGCACCGCGTAGTCGACCGCGATTTTTTCTGCTGCATCGCGCGCCTGCGCCAGTGTCTCGGCGACCACCACCGCGATCGGGTCGCCGACATGACAAACTTTGCCCAGCGCAAGCGCCGGGTGCGGCGCCATTTTCATCGGCGAGCCGTCTTTCGAGTGGATCATCCAGCCGCAGATGAGATTGCCGATCTTGTCGGCGGCGAGATCGGCGCCGGCGAGAACTGCAAGCACGCCTGGCATTTTGGCGGCAGCCGTGGCGTCGATCGATTTGATCGTGGCGTGCGCGTGCGGCGACCGGAGGAAATTAGCGTAAGCTTGGCCTGGCCGGTTGATATCGTCGGTATAGTGGCCGGTGCCGGTGATGAAGCGGCGGTCTTCTTTGCGGCGCACCGCGGCGCCGATACCGGTCGCGCTCATGGTCTTCGCCCTCCCCGGCGACTGCGGTTGCGCGTCCCTATTCGGCGGCTTTGCTCGTTGTGCTGCCGCCACGCATGGCGCGCGCGCCCGCGGCAATCGCTTTGACGATGTTGTGATAGCCGGTGCAGCGGCAAATATTGCCTTCAAGCTCCTCGCGGATGGTGCGGTCGTCGAGGTCATTGCCTTTGCGGCGGACCAGGTCGACGGCAGTCATGATCATGCCCGGCGTGCAAAAGCCGCACTGCAAACCATGGTTCTCGCGGAATGCTTCCTGCATCGGATGGAGCGGACCGTCGGGTGCCGCCAGTCCCTCGATCGTGAGCACATTGGCCCCTTCGAGCTGCAACGCCAAAACCGTGCAGGATTTGATCGCCTTGCCGTTGACGTGCACGACACAAGCGCCGCACTGCGATGTGTCACAGCCGACATGCGTGCCGGTAAGCCGCAAGTGTTCGCGCAGCAGCTGCACTAGTAGCGTGCGCGCGTCGACATTGGCGGTGATGGGCTTGCCGTTCACCGTCATGGACACGGCTGCCGTCTCGCCTGCCATAGGGTCCCTCCTCGAAATTGGGGTCAAAACGTCGTGATTTGCCACCGAACGCGACCGCCGGCGGCGTTCGGGCGCGGATTCGGGCCGATTTTGGCATTTTTGGCGCCCGGAACGCCAAATTACTGTGAACCGCAAGCCTGCTGCCGGTCAAGCGGGTTGAACGCTTGGCAGGCCATCACTTTGGTGCGACAGGTCCGCATTGGCATTGTTGCTGGCTCTGCGCTGGGGTCCAGCCGTTGTCGCTACGCCGCCTTCGGATTAACGGCATTCGCGAAGTTCGCGAAAAAGTCGTCGGCAACCTTCTTGGCCGCGCCGTTGACCAGGCGCTGTCCGAGTTGCGCCAGCTTGCCGCCGATCTGGGCATCGACATTGTAAGATAGAAGCGTGCCGCCGTTCTTTGGCGCGAGCTTCACCGTCGCTCCGCCTTTAGCAAATCCCGCGACCCCGCCGTCGCCCTGCCCGGAAATCTTGTAGCCGTTCGGCGGATCGAGATCGGACAGCGTGACCTTGCCTTTGAACTTCGCTTTGACGGGCCCGATCTTGACGGTCGCGACCGCCTGAAATTCAGTGTCCGACGTCTTGTCCAATTGTTCGCAACCCGGAATGCACGTTTTCAAGATCGCCGGATCGTTCAGTTTTTCCCAAACCGTTTGCGGCGGTACCCGCAGCTCGTATTCGCCGTTCATGGTCATCGCCATCTGAGGAACTCCTTGCGCGCGCGCCGCTTGGCTTTGCTGATATATCCGCTTAGCGCCTCGCGCGGCTCGTGAAAAGAGTGCTACAGAAGTTCGGGACGTGTCCCGGGCGCAGCGCAGCATGAAATGGTGCGCTGCTGAACGGGGACCTTTACAGACTCAGAGTCTGTGACGATCCCGGATCTGCGGTGCAGCTGCAGCGTGTCCGGTAAATATGGGGAGGACGGAATGCCGGACATCAAAACCGACGACGGTTGCATCATCCACGTCGAAGTCGAAGGGCCGCACAACGGCCCGGTGCTGATGCTGTCGAATTCGCTCGGCACCAATCTGCACATGTGGGACGACCAGGCGCCGGCGTGGAGCCGATATTTTCGTCTGGTGCGTTACGATCGCCGCGGCCATGGCCAATCGAGCGTGCCGAAGGGGCGCTATACGATGGAGCGGCTCGGCCGCGATGTGCTGGCCGTCCTTGACGCGCTTAAGATCGCCAAGATCAATTGGTGCGGCCTGTCGATGGGCGGCATGGTCGGACAATGGCTCGGCGCTAACGCGCCGGCACGCGTCGACAAGCTTGTCCTCTCCAACACGTCCTCATATTTCGCCGACAAGGCACTGTGGGAGGGTCGGCTCAAGACCGTGCGGGAAAAAGGCTTGGGCGCGCTCGTCGACGCCAATATGGAGCGCTGGTTCACCAAGGATTTCCGCGAACGTAATCCGCAGGCGATGACGCGGATGCGCGAGATGTTCCTCGCCACCAAGCCGGAGGGTTATCTCGGTTGCTGCGAAGCGATCCGCGATATGGATCATCGTCCGCTTTTGGCAAAAATCAACGCACCGACGCTGGTGATCGCCGGCAAGCACGATCCGGCCACTCCGGTCGACGGCAACGAGTTCATCTGCCAGCACATCCCAATCGCACAGATTGCGGTGCTGGATGCGGCGCACATCGCCAATATCGAGCGACCGCAGGCCTATACCGATACGGTGTTGAAGTTTTTGTTGAATTAGTCTGCGCGCCATTCTGGGCTCCTCAGCCCCGGCATGACGAAATTACCCTCCCCGCCGCTCGCGAAACTCATGCGGCGTCGTACCGGTTTGCTTGCGGAAGAATCGTGCGAAATGCGACGGATCGGCGAAGGCCAACTCCTTGGCGATGTCGTGGATCGGCTGTGTCGTGAAAACCAGCTGACGTTTGGCTTCGCTCAGCACGCGCTGGCGAATGAGATGCCCGGCGGTGACGCCGGTTGCATGTTTGACGTGGTCATTGAGGCGATCAACCGTCATGTCGAGCTTTTCGGCATAGAATCCCAAGAGCCTTTCGTTACGGAAGAATTGATCGAGCAGCGCGCGCAATTGTGCAACGGTCGCGTCGGCCGGACGCAGCGTTACACTGCCGCTGCGCGCGCGGCTTGCCGCAAGCCGCGCTACAGCAACCGCGATCAGCACCAGAAGGCCGCGCATCGCCAGCCGATAGCCTTCGCGAGCGAGACTGTGTTCGTCGAACAACTCCGCGGCCAGCGCAAACAAGCGTCCGCGCTCGAGGTCATCGGCGAGCGGAACGACCGGCTCCGCTGCGAGCGACCGCAGCCTGCTCAGCGCTTCCCCCGAGCGGTCACCAAGGGCCCCGGCGGCATCTTCGGTGAAGCTGATCACCCAGCCATCGCTGACGTTCGGCTCAAAACGAAAGCCGTGCGCGATCGCCGCCGGAATGAGAATCGCCGCTGGTGCGGCGAAGGCGAGTTTTGCCACATCGAAAGTCATGTCGCCGCCGCCGCGCTCGATCAGCAGGATCTGAAACAAATTGCGATGACGATGGGCACGAATGGTCCATTCGTGTATCGCCGCGCGCGACGCAATCCGCTCTATGTGAATGAAGTCGAATGCCTGATCGTCCGGCGGATCGCCGTAAAGATGGAAGAGCGGCAGTGCCGATGACCGGTTCTCGCCAATCATGGGGCAACCATAGCCCATTACGCCTGAAAGCGAATGGCGAGGTGCGAATTGCGAGTCGCCGCCTAGCCGCTTTCAGACCCGCTTGTAACCTCTTTCGTGATAAACCAACGCCGGGCCGCTTTGCCCCATCCGCACCGCCTCCACGACCCCGAATACCACATTGTGCGAGGCCATCGCCTTGGTCTCGATGGTGCGGCAATCCAGCGACACGACCGCGGACGCCAGAACCGGAGCACCGGTCTTTAACGTGATCCACTCACCGGCGGAAAACCGTTCGTGCAGGTGGACCCCGCTTCGTCCGGCGAACAGGTCGGCAAGCTTCTCTTCCGCGGCGCCCAATGTGTTGACGCAGAACACGCCGTTTTGGGCAAGCAACGGGGCGCTGTTGCTGCGCCGGTTGAGACACACGAGCAGCATCGCCGGCTGATCGGAGACCGGGCACACCGCGGTCGCGGTAAAGCCCGTCTTTCCGGCGATGCCCGCGGTGGTGACGACATGGACCGCGGCGCCGAGCCGGCTCATGGCCTCGCGGAATAGGAGCGGCTCGACGCTCGTAATCGGACCCGGGCCGACGGCCGTGAAGGCCCCGTCCATTGCATCGTCGGGACGCTGGTCGATCCAACTCATCGATGCAGCCTAGCATTCATCCGCCTACTCCGCCGCCCTCGCCTTTTGCGGCGGTCCGGAATAGGCAACGTCATCCGGATCGAGCCAGGCCGGATCGGTCCAGCCGTTCTCGTCGTATTCCGACATGCATTGGTCGGCCAACGCCATCATCTGTTCCAGCGTGCCGGAGCCTTGCGCATTCCACAGCGCCTGGATGCGGACGTCCTCATGGTTGCCGGCGTAGTTGCGCTCGTAAAGTTCATGCCGGCCGCCAAATTCCGTGCCGATCGCGTCCCATAAGAGTTTCATCACTTTGATGCGATCCTTGTACTCGATGCCATAGGAGCCGCGCACGTAGCGTGCGAGATAGCTGTCGATCGTTGGATTTTTGAAATCCTTGGTCGACGACGGCAAATAAATCAGCGACGAAGCGACGATCTTGTCGACGATTTCCTTCACGCGCCCATAAGCATCGCCGGCGAAGACGCGATAACTCGATCCCGATTGCAAATTGGGTAGGACGGCGCCATTGACCCACGGTGTCGGATTCATGGCCATGGCGTCGGTCAGCGCCCAGAACAGATTCCGCCAAGCAATGACTTCGCCGAGCATAGCCTGATTGCCGCGAAATTCGTCGGATCCAGCGGCATGCAGAGCCTTGACGATGACGCCGGTGAGAAAATCGAGCTTCACCGCAAGCCGTGTGCAGCCCTGGAATTGATAGCCGGCGAGGAATCCGGATTGCGGAAAAAATATCTTCAACCTTTCGAGATCGCGGTACAAGAGCACGTCTTCCCACGGAATGAATACATTGTCGAAGACGAAGATCGCGTCGTTTTCATCGAAACGCGACGACAATGGATAATCGAACGGCGATCCCATCACGCTCGCCATCATTTCATAAGAGGCGCGGCACAAAAGCTTTACGCCGGGCGCGTTCATCGGCGCGATGAACATCACGGCGAGATCGGTGTCGTGCAGCGGCACCGCCGCGTTCTGGCCGAGAAAATTATAATGCGTAAGCGCTGACGAGGTGGCGACTACTTTGGCGCCCGACACGTAGATGCCGGCATCAGTGTCCTTTTGAATGGTGATGAACACGTCTTTCACTTGATCGACGGGCTTGGCGCGGTCGACCGGCGGATTGACGATGGCGTGGTTCATGAACAGCACGTTTTCTTGCGCCCGCCGGTACCAGGCCTTGGCGTTGTCCGCGAACCGTCCGTAGAAATCGTAATTGGCGCCGAGCGTATTCATCAGCGACGCCTTGTAATCTGGCGAACGCCCCATCCAGCCGTAGGACATGCGCGCCCAATGGGCGATGGCGTCGCGCTGCTTGATCAGGTCGTCGCGCGAACGCGCGGCGCGAAAAAACCTGTGGGTAAAGCCGCCCGAACCGGTATCGGTCTCGCAGGTGAGCAGCTCCTTTTTGCGCTCGTCGTGCAGCGCGTCGTAAAGCCGCGCGATCGAGCGGGCGGCGTTGCGAAATGCCGGATGCGTGGTGACGTCCTCAACCCGCTCGCCATAGACGTAGACCTCGCGGCCGTCGCGCAAGCTTTCGAGATATTCGGCGCCGGTGAAAGGCCGGCCCTTGGCGCCGATAACATCCTCGCTTTTGACCCGTTCCATGCGGGATTCCCCTTGATTTTACCGCCACGCCTAGCCCGGCGCCGCCAAGCCGACAAGTGAGCGTTTCACGGCCCAATTGTTGCAGATTATTGCACAAGTCCGCCAACAGGGTCTGCGCGGTTAGCCCCAACCGGCGCACCCACAGCGTTGCCGCTGTAAGCGCCCGCTGTTAGAAATTCTGAAGTCGTCCAAAATTGTCAGTAGCAATTTAGGTTTGTTGTCAATTACTTCTGCGGTTTTTGTCTGATATTGCTTCCCAGAAAACAGCGATTGGGAAACGCATGGGAAGCATCAATCCTTATCGACGCCGCGTTCGATCAGCAATTCAATCATCGTGCTTAGCGGCGTTCGAATCCGCGCGGCTCACACGCGAGAATAGGTAGGAGAGGTGCCAGCGAGAGCGTATGCTTGTCTCAGTCGGACCGTGGAGAACCGCTCCGTGTTGGTCCGACACCCAACGTCGCCGTGTGCGCACCGGCATACCCACTCGGCACGTATGGGGGACAAGGCAAAGCCGCCGGTTTTCTAGTCGCCGACGGCTTTGCTGCGAATCAGCAAATGCCCACACGCCGCTTCCCGCTCGCCTCAATGTGACTTGCGTTGCGAGAGCGCCGCCGAAAGCATGGCGACAATCAGAAGGCTCAGCACGATGTAATCAAAGTGCATGGCGTCGTCCCCACCATGCCTTAAAGTAGCGCGTTATCGGGATAATCAATGTGACAGACTGCCGTGACAGAACGCCGCTTCCCGCCGCCGTGGTCTGGCGAGGCGGAAGAGGATTGGGGCGGCTAACGGTCGACTCTTTAGTAGTAAAAGGTCACGTAGCAGACTGACGGCTGCCACAAAGAAAAAGGATATCTGAGAGGCCGATCACCCCGCCTTTATCTTCCAAGTGGTCGGTCTGAGCCGGGATGACGCGCCCACGGTGGTACAGGCGGGAGGCGGTCATCTCGGCTCGCAGCCAATAACCCCTCATCGATGATTATATTCCGCCTCGGTGTTATCTCGCAGTCGTCTCTGAACACCTCAGTCGTGATCCGAACCGTCGCTTCGGATTGTTACCGGTTGCCCGACCGGCGCTAAGCTGGGTGCGTCGGTGACCCTGCCTCCGCTGTGCTCAAAAGAATGATCCACAAAGCCACGCTGGATTGCCCAAATGGCGGCCTGCGTTCGGTTGTGCGTCTTTGTTTTGTGTAGAATAGCCTTAAGGTGAACCTTAACGGTGGCTGGCGCTAAATTGTACAGCCGCGCGATTGCTTTGTTCGATCTGCCCTCCGCTACAGAAACGAGAATTTGGTGTTCACGCGGCGACAATGTCGGTGAAGCCCCAGCTCGGTTAGGGACATCATTGCCAACGGTCTTGACCGCTGGGTCGTTGGCGATGGCCATCGATTGGCTCAGCGCGAACACGCGCTGATCCATGAATGTGAGTTCTAGTATTTTGATCAGGGTATCACGCGAGCCAAGGTTGAAAATGCAGGCGTCCGGAGAAAGCGTCAGCACGCGCCGAGCGTCGATTGGTTCATTGGCTTCTATTATCAGCGCCACTTTGCAATCAGGCATCAACGACCGCAGCAGTCGAATGCTCTTCCCAATCTCATCCAGATTTCCATTTCCTGCATTTATCCCGAGGACCGCCAAGCTCGCCTGGCCCTTCGAGTAGAGAACATGCGGTAGTTCCGCCGGTCCGGCGGCAGTCGCTACTACTTTGTAGTGAGTATTTCTCAGAACCGAGACTATTCGCTCCTTCAGCAGGACACTCGGCGTCACGATTATCGTAGGTGTACTTTTACTCACTGCTAATACTCAATTTACAAATACGCGCACGACGACCGCGCCAACCAAAAGGTCGGATATTCCAAACTTTAGATACGCGATACTCGAATATCCAAAGCGACCTTGGAAAATTTGTTCCGTAAATTCCGTAAAGATGTGATCTACGTCAAATTAATCGCTTTTTTATAGCGTGTCGCCCCGCCGCTTCCCGCCCAGCTATCAAATCCGCGCGGCTCACCGATAAAACGCAAAAATAGGTGGGAGAGGTGCCCGCGAGAGCGTATGCTTGTCCGCAGTCGGATCATTGGAGTCCCGCTCCGGTGTTGGTCCGACACCCAACGTTGCCGTGTCGTGCCCTGGCACGCGCCCAACAACGGCACGTATGGGGACAAGGCAAAGCCGCCGGTCGTGAAACCCCCCGACGGCTTTGCTGCGAATCCGCAAATGACAACTCGCCGCTTCCCGCCGCCGTGGTCTGTCGAGGACATCGGCGCTGCCTTCGTCGTAAAAGACAGCGCCAATCACGCTAGCGAAGAGTGCGTGCAATCAGTGCTTCTTACCCGGAGGTCTGTACGCACTCGCTACTTTGGAAGCTTTTTCAGCAACTGATTTAAATTCCGCGCCAGTCCACGCCCTTACATTAGAGACATGGGAAACGGCACCCGACGCCGCAGCTGCCATTAGCGCTGCGATGATGGCCTCAGACTCTTTAGCTTCCGAAATGAGGAGGAAATCGCTTTCGCCGGTCGTGAAGTAAAAGCTGAGAACTTTGCCCCCGGCTTTCTCAATTAGCTTCCGCACCGCCGGTTCTCGATCCTCTGGTGCAGAAATGAACCCCTTAAGATAGTCGTGTGTCACCCGCCCACGCGTCACCAATGTGACCATAGATGCCTCCCTAATGCGCCCGACACCTAAACAAAACATTATAGCATCGGCACTAGCTCGCCCATGTCTATTTCGAGGAAGAGCCGGGGCGACGCTCAGCGGCCAAGCTGCTCAGCAAAAAAATTGGCGTGCGCTCGCTAAATTCAGTTCAAGAGCCGGTCGTTGGCTGGGCGAACATCCGTTTGGTCTTGATGAGAGAACACACGCTCACAGGATGGCACGTTCAACAGCTGAGCCAGAGAGCCATTGTCTGTGCAGAGAATTTCCTTATCGACGACGCAGGTCAATTGCATCGCAATTGTGATCAACGCGCACACATGAGGCATCTCGGGCCCCTGACGCAATTATTTGGCCTATGACCACTTTGTCCGTTTGCCTGTCCACGCCTAGAAACTAACCAGGCCAAATCTGTCGGGCTTTGATCCAGATCAATCGCGATGAGGCGCGACGGATTGCTGTGAACTTTGCCAGGTTGCCAGAGCTACTGAAGTCGCAGCCTCATTGGCGCTAAGGCGGTCTGCTAGCCCCCCGCCGCTTCCCGCCGCTGTGGACTAGGGCTTCCCGCCGAAAATGCGCAATCTTGTGGTGAATATCACATCCAGCATCGCCGGGCCGGGGGCATGGTTTCAATCCTGGCAACGATTCCAGTCCTGATTGTGAATGCGACTGGGTGTCGGGTTAACGGGTGGCATGATGAGTACGAAGGTCATAATGTTTGAAGCCGAGGATGATCGGACTGGCAAAATTCGTCTTGAGTGGTGGCCGGAAGGTTTCGTGCTGTGGGCTGGTGGAAAGATCGTATGGAGAGCTTGGGACGGCCGCCCAGTCCACCGCAAACCGCGAAGAAAAAAAAGCATACGCTCCCTGTAGTGCGGTAGTAGCTTTACGAGATTCAGTCATCCGCCTCCGAAATTTCACTCAGTGGTCGATAACAAGAACTAACTTTCCCGCAGTTGAGGGCCTCTAATTTCCCCGGGGACCATAGTACCAGCACGACAGGGGGGACGTATGCGTAAGTCTTATGTTGCATTAGTCGCTGCGGGATTGTTGCTTACGATTGGCTCTTCGGCAGAGGCCGGTGGAAGAAGTGGTAGCGTGACACCATCTTTCGCGCCGCCCGGCCTTAGGACAACAAACCCGGGCTTTAATACTAATTCTCCTTCCATGAAGGACACAAACATCACGGCAGCTCCGTCTGGCTCGTCGTCGAGTGGGTATGGACCGAGTGGATGGTCTCAGGGAAAGGCTGACCCTTGGAAGGGCATAACTCCTACAAGCTCGCCTCCCGGATTGAAATAGCACTGGCCGCTTAAATTCTTAAGAAAGCGGTGAGCTTTTGATGGCGGTGAAATATCGCAAGCCGCTATCTGGCGTTTGGTACCACGATGAGGCGCGACGGATCGCGGCGAATATCGCCAAGCTGCCGGGGCCTTTGCCTTCAGGCGGCGGACCATCGAGGATTAACTCAACTTCTTCTGTCGCGTTATCTCATAAAGCCTTTCGATCTTGATCGGCCCCGATTTGGCTTCCTTCAGCAGCGTCTTGACGACCCTGTCCGGAAAGCCGCCCGAAGCGAGCCCGTACAGAACGCCCTTGGTCAGATTCAAAGCCGACACTGTGTCGTATTTGGCGGTGAACTTGGCGACAGAAATGGCGCGCTGCGCCATATGTTCGTCCCAGTTAAAATTTGTCTCAAGCCATGTCAGCCACCCGTCCTGCTCGATCTGATCCTTGGCTTGTTGTAAAAGCTCGCCGCGCGTGATGATGTTGCAAATGTCGTCGCGGATTGTGCGTTTGATCTTGGTGACAATCGTCGCCACGTCGCGTGGCTTGGCCTTCGCCGTCTTCGCTTTCGGGGCCTTCGATTTCTTTTTCATGGCGCGATGTATCCGCGTTCAACCGCAGCATCGTAGAGCGGCGACTGCTTTTGGAATCATTCATCGCGACGGCCCCGCGTCTTTGATCTAAATCATACTTATCCCCGACGCGGCGCGACGGATCGCGGGAATATCGCCAAGCTGCCGGAGCTTTTGCGCAAAGCTTGATGGCGGTATTGTTCGGCGACCGAATGACCGGCGCGGCCTTTGTCAGGAGTACCGCAATGGAAAAACACGAACTGAGTAAGATCGACTTCGGGCTCATCGACGACGCATTCAAGGCGTCACTGCAATCCAATCCGGATCCGATCACGGCCGATAAAATTGCCGATTTGCGCCACATGTTTCAGGACGCTTACACCGGCTGGCTCGAAGTTTATGACGAGGCCGCGTAACCCCAAGCTGCCCGCCGCTTCCCGCCGCCGTGGTCTGTCGGGGTAACGCGCGAAGCGGAGGAGGTTATTGGCGGCTAGTTGCCCGGAACGACGCTCCCGGCTGATAGGGATAAAGGGTCGGTCCAAATCAGTAATCTTCCGAGCGCGTTTCTCGCTCGAGTTTCATCAATTTTCTGTCGCCGCGAACGCTTTCCCAAATTGCGACGACCGCGATGAAGCATAGTCCGAGAACCCACAGGATGAGAAGGACAGCGAACAAGAGGCCTAGCATTCCTAAAATTTACTCAACTTCACAAATGCAAACAAGCAACCGCGACTGGCGAAACCCGCCGCTTCCCCGGCCCGCCGTGGTCACGACTTGCCTCGCGGGCGCATCTTCACCAAGACCCACAAGACAATGACAATTAAGATGCTACTTACGATGTAATCGTCAATGGTCATGGGGCATCGTCCCCATCGCACGAAACGTAGCGCGAAATCCTTCATCCCAAAAGACGACAATGCCACCCCCGCCGCTTCCCGCCGCCGTGGTCTGTTTGAGGAGCTCGTTGTGTGGATTTGACTTAGATCAAAGAGCGTGAGTGCGATCCTACGATGGGATTATGAACCGCGTCGTTCGCAAACAAGGCGCGGTGTCCTCCGCATGAATTAAGGCCACCAACTTTGGTGGCCTTCGTCTTTCCAATTCGTTGCAATTCAATACGAGATACCGTTCAAGCTCAGCATAAGCACATTCCACGTCAGCGTAATGGCCATCACCCCGACGATGGCGAGCCATAAAGTTCGCCATCCTTCGGGCTGATCTTCAACCTGTTCGGTGTTCATGCCCCAATGCGCCGAGGTCACGGCAGCCGGGCGTTTTAATCGGAAGCCACGATCTGACAAAGTTTGCATGTCTGTGTCTCCCCTAACTTCGTCGAAGGCTAGAGGACGGGAGGCCCATCGCGCCATTGTGCGTCGAGTAGGCTGCGCCTATACAAAGGTATCGAGGGGTCGGAGCGGCAGCCTGCTTATTCTCATCCTTTATAGCTTTATCATCTGCTTGGTCGCAGCGGCGCTGTATGTAGCTGTCAACAATCTCGAACCAAATCGCAGCCACGCATCTGCGCTAAAAATTCTGATCATTACCCTAGCTGTGGTGGCAATCCTCAGCTGTGGTGGCAATCCTCGCTCATTTGATGGGGTGATTGGAGGGCGAAGTCTGCTTGAGTTTACACTCAACCACCAAACCAGAATTGCGGTTCGACCACTTGTTGTTTGCAATCGTATCCAACATTCTTAGGATGTCCGAAATCGGGGCTGGGACCAGGGAGGCCAACATGCCTCACATAGGACCGGTCTTAGAAGGCCGCGCCTTCTTCTGCCCGCATTGCGGGGCCCTTTATTCGGCGACACCTTCGCTCGTTCCTAAAAGCGAAGGCGATACAGCAAAATGTGTCGTCTGCCTAAAAATCATGGACAGCTTGGATACAACCAAAGTTCCGAGCTTTAAGCTCATACAACGACCTGAAGATGCCTGATCATCTTCGCAAACCGAAGAGCGCCGGTCTCACACGCGACGAGGCGCGGCCTGGCCATGTTAAAATCTGATTTGATTGAGCGCATTTCTTCTCAGAACCCGCACCTTTACCAGCGGGATGTGGGGAAAATCGTCGACGCGATATTCGACCAAATCATTGAAGCCTTGGCGCGCGGAGATCGAGTGGAGCTACGGGGTTTCGGCGTGTTTTCGAGTAAGCTCCGCGAAGCGCGGACTGGGCGCAATCCTCGTACTGGAGTTGCCGTTTCGGTCGCACAGAAGGCCATGCCTTTCTTCAAGGCTGGAAAAGAAATGCGAAAGCGACTTAACCAGGAAGCTGCGCTGTAGGTTGATTGAGCAGCGACAAAGCTTCGAGGAATTTCTCACAAAATTTGCGCAGACCTACCCTGCTAATGCCCATGCATGAAAGCCTCCATTTCCTCCAGGGTAACGGTGCCATCGTGATCGGCATCCATTGCCTTGAATATGCGCTCTTGCGCCGCCTGAAACTCCTCCAATGAGAGCTTCCCGTCACCGTTAGCATCCATCAGACCGAAAATTATTCGCATCATCACGGAATGGCCCATCATTCCGTGGCCCATCATTCCGCCGTGATGCCAGTCCTGGTCTTGATGCTGCATCATCGGGCCAGCTGGTATCGTGTCGGGACCCTGGGCACTCGCAGCAATAACGCCACAGGTGAGCATAAACGCAGTTGTCGCGACTAACAGCACATGCTTTCGCATCTCGACCTCCTTGAATGAGAGACCACACTCCGAAATGTCCATTCAACGCCGACCGAGCAATAATGATCCTTGGCGATGATGACTGGTGTCATTCGCCCAGTACGCGACGACGATGTTCCTCCCGCATTTCGTCGGCGATGCTTGTCCGACAGGCCGCTAATCCGGACACGAGTCATCGAGCGGCGCGAGTATCAAATCGATCTCCTGAGCCTGTTGGGAATTTGGATCCAAGCCTTTCAAACTGCTAACCAGGGAAATGAATTCGGGACCCAGTTTTATCTCCAATTCGAATACCTCCCGGGAAAGTGCCTCTTCTTTCTTACTGTCCTTCTCTTGTTGAGCCACGCCGATCTGCCCGGCGAGTTTGATAATTTGGCAATACGCTTGGCTCTTGTCCTTATTGTCTTTGATTATGCTGAGAACTTTTTGTGCATCCCCCTTCAACTTGGCAGGATCCGGTTGAGCCTGCGCAAACAGCGGCGCTGTCGAAATAATCAAAATCCCCATTATCGATAGGCGGTTCATTGCAGTGCGGAGTTTCATATTCACACCGGAACGGCCTTTGCTGCCGCCGAGTTATTAATTTAGGCGCGCCGCGAATGGCTGCGCCAGGCCCCGGTCCATCATTTCAAATCCCCCCAGCCCCGTGATGGCCGGGGCCACAGCGTGCTCACATCACCGTTACACCCATGTCCACTGAACCAGAAAGGCTTGTCCAGGACATCAACAATCTAAAAGAGAGAGTGAGTTTGGTGTGGCTCGACATGATATCCGAGCCGATGACACCAGCTGAACGTCAGGAATTTCGGAAGAGCATCGAGTCGTTCCTCAAAAAGCTGGATACTCTACGGGCGAAACTGGATCAGCCTCCGACAGACGTTGCATAGCTTTGCCTCTCGCCTCAACCGGGCTATATCCGGCTGCGTTATGTTCTTCGCGCGAGAGGGCGTACCCATGACGAACCTTCTTGAGCAGGCAATCAACTGCAACGACGGCGACCGCGCCGCCAAAATTATCCGGGACGCGCTTTGCATCGAAAGCGACGACGTGGCCAGCTACTGCTTCCCGAAGCAATGGCCAAGTAATCGTGAGCAGCGCGCTGACATCATCGGTGAATGGGTATCGACGAAGGGCTAGGATGCAGTAACGCTTCGACAGAGCCACGTAGCCGTTCGTCTAACTGACCGTCAGTCGGTACTAATTTGGCAGCCTCTCCATCCGCAGGGTTCATCGGCGCGTGTCCAACTGAATGTTCTTAATGTCCGCTCTGGGCGCAGCATAAGCTGCTGATGTAATCATTCAGTTGATTGTGGATTATCCCGGCCTGTTGGTTAACTAAACGTGGCAGCGGTGGTGCCGTTATCGTTTCCGTGGTCGTTACCCGCTGCTTAGACAGATGGTTTAGTCGTCTAAGTCATTGATCTTATTGATCTGGCTTGTCTCTTGCTCAGAATTGGGAAGCGCAGGGGAAGCTGGAGGCGGCAATTGCTGGGAAGCTGGCGCAGGGAGCTGCTTAGGCGTCACGCCCTCGATCTCTCGACGTCCATCTGGCCACACGATCACGCGAGCTCGTCGCCGTTAAGTGAAGGTTTTAGTTTTCACCTTGGCCCGCGCCTTGATGCGCTCCACAGCCATCTCACCCCACGAGCGGGTGTCACCATCAACGGCAAAACAAAGCTGCGTGTTATTCTCGACAACGGTCTGAATTCGACTGATTGCCTCATCGGGATCGAGGTCGTCGAGCTCATCCGGCGTGGGGAGCGGGTCCTCTATCTCGCAGAGGTGCAGAACTTGCCGCTCGGCGGTTTCCCGCCATTCGGCTTCCTCTTTATCGAACTCGGCGAGTGTAGCCTTCCTCATGTCTTCGACGTAACGCACGGCAACTACTCCATGTACTGAAAGAGGCGCGGAGAATTACTTCTCGTCATTACGACTTAATTAAGTGCTTGTCGTTCGCCGTGGTTGCGGCTTGCC
>Ga0310910_10000336_pt1 | contig 23575 bp, 21 predicted proteins | sample GREbulkMGHF172_FD_203448 | JGI IMG/M metagenome (GOLD analysis project Ga0310910, IMG submission 203448) | Lab enrichment of tropical soil microbial communities from Luquillo Experimental Forest, Puerto Rico - GRE.bulkMG.HF172 | ecosystem: Environmental > Terrestrial > Soil > Tropical forest >... | reverse complement strand
GTGAATCAGCGCCAGCCCCTCTGCCGTGAAGGCGGCCTGATAATACATCACGGCGCCACATGGGAGAGGACTGAAGCAGGTGTCGAGGTGATAGAAGGCCGGATCGGCCAGCGCCAGTGCCACACACGGCACGCCGAATTGCTCGGCAACAATATTGCGCGCGACTAGCTCCGATCGGAAACCGCAGCCCATCCAGAATAGCTGGCGGTGCGCGTCCCAAAGACAATCACCGGCGCCTTCGAGTGTCACGCCCGGCGGCAACGTGACGACCTCATCGATCAAACCGCGCTTACGCAAAACACGGAGCGCCGCAGCAAACACCGCCTCCTCGCCTTGCCGCTGCGGATGACGAAAGCGCGCGAGCAGCGCCTTGCCGTCGAGCACGACAGCAGAGTTGGCGGTGAAGACGAGATCGGGCAAGCCGTCCTCAGGCTTAACCAGCTCGACGTTGGCGCCGCTGCCGCGAAGCGCGCGAAACAAGCCCTGCCATTGTCGCACAGCGGCGCCGTGCAGCACGTGGCCACTTTGTTGCCAAGCGGCCGGATCCATCCAGGGATTGATGCTGTAGGTGACCGCAAAGTGTCGCGGCGGGCACATCAGGAAACACGGCCGCTGGTCAGTTTGCTCTGACGTGGACATCCCCTGCTTACGACCCTTCTCTTGTTGGCGCAGCGCGTGCAACTCAAAACGCGTCATGTGGTGCTCAAGATATGCAATCGGAACGCGGACGCAACGGCGAGGTTACACCCCAATTCGCTGAAATCCGGTTTTTGCATGGTGCGGTCGCTACGTTTGAACGAGCGCAAGCGCCACGATATGCGATGCAATGCACGACCGAAGCGTGAGGGTGCGTCCCGATCGCGTCGTCGCCGTGCCGGCGGCAAGATCGACTTCGATATCGCCGAACTCCAGAAACAGCCGATCGAGCGGATAGACCGCCTTATAGACGGCCTCCTTGACGGCAAACAGCAGCTTCGCCTTGACGAGATCATCCTCAATCCTGCGTCGCTCGCTTTGCGTGGCGACCAGCGCCAGCATGTCGGAGGGCAACTCACCAGCCCACTCTACGTCGATGCCAACGCTCGCGAAATCGCGCCGCAAGCCAACGGCCGCAACCGCAATCTCATCGTCGTGCGCCAGCGAGCCAACCACGCCCACCGGCCAGACCGGCGCCCCGCCGGCGCCCTTCGGCACTTGCGCCTCCGGGTATCCAAGCTGCGCAAGCAGGCTGCGCGCCACCATGCGGGCCGCACCGCTCGCACGCCGCACATTCGCGATGGAGGATGAGATCGAACTTCCCTCTGCGTCGCGCAGCGCACCCTCGTCGCCTGGCGAAATCACGCGATGTCCGATGAGCAGTCCAGGCACCGAGAGCGCATCAAGCGCCGGTTCCAATGACGGCTCGTTCGCAGCGCCGCTCACAAGGTCAGTTCCGCTTCGATCTCGCCGTTCGGACATCGCCTGCGCCGCGTCACGCGGCCCCGCGGCCTACTCGGCCGCGATGCAGTATTCGCACGCGTCCACGACCTCGCCTGCTGAATGGCGCACCAGCTTCGCCGGATTGCCACGCCAGCCGGTATGCGAGTCGAGCATTTCACCCTTCATCAGGAACGAGTCGGCATCGAGCACCACGTGATCACCAATCGTGACGCCGTAGTGCACGAAGGCGCCAGGACCGATCGAGCAGCCGTTGCCGATGCGAATGTGATCCGACTTGAACACGCCCTCTTCCAGCGAGTGGGCTTGCAGCACGCCGCCCTCGTTGATGTTGGCGTAGTCGCCCACCTGGGTCAGCGTGCGCTCGGTGATGGAGCGGCCGCAGTCGAACACCTTGGCGCCGATCTTCATACCCATCGCTCGGAACATCATAGTGCGGAACGGCGTACCGGAGAACAGGCGCGTAATCGGGGACTCCGACAGCTTCCAGTGCCGCTCGTGGAACCAGAAGTACGGGTCGTAGATCGACGCAATCGTCGGCTCGAGCCGCTTAAAGGCAAGGCTGGCGCGTTCGAGCAGCACGAACGTCACGATCGAAGCGCCGGCGATCGCCACGGTCGCGGCGAACAGTGCGAGCACGCCGAAGCGGTTGTAGTAGGCGAGCGCGGCCATCCAGAGCACCAGCGCCGCGAAGAACGACATCCAGCGGGCGGCAAGAAAGATCAGCGCGGTCACAAGGTTGTAGCGATTCTTCTGGCGCAGCCGGGCGCGGCGCGTCTCCTCGTCGAACGAGGCGTTCATGTCGCGGTCGCGGTCGACCATGCGCGGGATTTCGAATGCCGGCGAGCCAAGCAGGCCGGTGTTCTCGCGCACCTCGCCATCGATCGGGATCATGGTCTTGGTGCCGAGCAGCACGTTTGCGCCGGTCTTGCCGTTCGGCGGATAGAAGATGTCGTTCCCGAGGTAATTGTTCTCGCCGATCTTCGCCTCGGCGAGCTGGAACGAGGTCGCCGACATGTGCGCGTTGATCATCGACAGCCCGTCCGAGACCATCGTGCCGGAGCCGATGTTGCACAGGAACGGATTGTCATGACGCTGGTTTGTGCCCATGTTGGAGCCGGTCTGCTCGACCCTGTTCAGGTTCCAGCCGACCTTACTCATCCAAGTCGTGATGAACGCCGAGTCGCCGAACAGCACGCAGAAGAATTCCGAGTTACTGGTGCGCAGGATGACGCTCTGCATCAGGTAGTGGAAGCCGAACGCCGCATAGGTGACGCCAGGCTTGAGGAACAGCATGCAGAGACGCGGGATAACGTAGATCGCCACAAGTCCCGCGACGATCGACCCGAAGAACAGCGCGGCGGAGACGCCGAGCAACGATAGCGCCGATATGCCGACGCCAATGCCCGCCGCGGTCAGGTGCTGATCCCAGAAGGAATAAGCGACGATCGGGAGCGGCACCGCGACAAGGACCAGCGCGGCGAGCTCGAGCGCGGTAAACGCGGCGCTGCGCAGCGTGCTGACCTCGCGGCTCTCGATCGGGCAGTAGTTCGACGTGGTCTCCACCGCGGGCGAGCCGTGATAGTGCTTTCCGTCCGGCACGTGCTGGCCGCTCTGCAGCGACGAGGCGTGGCCGAGCTGCGTGTCGTCACCCATCGTCGTGTTGATGTCGATGACGCTCGCTTCGCCCACGAAGGCGTTCGCGCCGATATCGACTGGGCCGATGTGAATGAAGTTCGACTGCGCACGGTAGCCGAGGACAATGGTGTCCTTGCGCAGGATGGTGTTGTCGCCGATCGACAAGAGGTCGCAGCAGACCGGCCCGTAGCGACAGCTCAGCACCGCGCCTTTGCCAATCTTCGCGCCCATCAGGCGCAAATAAGCGTTGTAGATGGGCGTGCCGGTGAAGACCATCACCGGCGAGCTCCGCATCATGGACTTGACGACCCAGAAGCGGAAGTAGGCAAAGCTCCAGATCGGGATCGTGCCCTCCACGAACTGGCCGATCAGCAGCCACTTGGCGACGATCGAGATGCCGGTAAGCGCGACGAACGAAACCGCTGCGAAGATTGCCGCGCGAATGTAAAGCTCGACCGCGCCCGATGCCGCGACGGTCCATTCGTAGCCGGTGTCGAGCACCCACAATCCGAACAGCGCATAGGCGGCGTAGAACGCGGCCTGCATGGCGCCGCAGGTGTAGTAGGCGAGGTTTGACGGAATGTGGAACGGCTCTGGTTTGGTAGCGACGAAGCCGTCGATGACCTTGTCGAGGTGGTCGGCAAGCCGCGCGATGGTCGGATTGGTGTAGATGTCGCGCATCGACACGTTCGCCATGCGCGGATTCTTGCGGATGGTTGCGCAGACGCGCGCCATTAGCAGCGAGTTGGCGCCCAGATCGTCGAAGAAGTGATGCTCGGTCGAAACGCGGTCGACGCGCAGCACCTCGCACAGGGCCGAATGGAGGATGCGCTCGTTCTCAGTCTTCGGCGCGACATAGCCGGTGGTCGCCGACGAGAAGCGCGCGAGTTGCGGCTTCGGCAGGCGTTTGTGGTCGGCCTTGTTGGAGAGCGTCATCGGAATCGCCGGCAGCTCTTCGAGGAAGGCTGGAACCATGTAGGGCGGCAGTTTGGAGCGGAGCGCCTGCGAAATTTGATCGCGCGGCAGCTCTGCGCCCTGCTTGAACGCGTAATACGCGACGAGTTCGACCACATCCGGCTCCGGCTCGAACGTGGTGACCGCCGCCTGCGCGATCTGCGGCAGGTCAAGCAGCACCGCCTCAATCTCGTTGAGCTCGATGCGATAACCGCGGATCTTCACCTGGGTGTCGATGCGTCCGCGGTATTCGATCTCGCCGTTCTCGTCGATGCGGCCGAGGTCGCCGGTGCGGTAGATGCGACCGGACGGATTGTTCTCGATGTTGAGGAAATCGCGGATGAACTTCTTCATCGTGAGTTCGTCGCGATTCATGTAACCAAGCGCGAGGCCTACGCCAGCAATGCCGATCTCGCCGAGTTCGCCGTTCTCCACCGTCTTGTCCTCGTTCGGGTCGAGGATGACAATCGTATAAGTCGAGAGCGGCTCGCCGATGGTGACTGGCTTGTCGGGACGCAGCTCGGTAAGCGTCGCAGTGACGGTCGCTTCGGTCGGGCCGTACGAATTGAGGATGCGGCGGTTCGGGCGATACCAGCGCGCCACGAGGTTCTGCGGGCAGGCCTCACCACCGACCAGCAATAGCCGAAGCTTCGGCAGATCCTGCTCGACGGTCGCGAGCAAGGTCGGGCAGCACGCCATCACGGTGACTTCGCGATCGCGCAGAAAGTCCGCAAGCTCATCGCCCATCAGGGGCAGCCCCGGGCGCGCGGGAACCAGCGTCGCGCCTGCGACCAGCGGCACCCAGATCTCCTCGATCGAGAAATCGAAGGCGATGGTCATGCCCTGATAGATGCGGTCACCCGGCTGATAGCCGTAAAGCTCGGCCGCAACGCGCACGAAGTTGCAAATGCTGGCGTGCGCGATCGCAACGCCCTTCGGGTTTCCGGTCGTCCCCGAGGTGTAAATGATGTAGCAAATGGGATCGTGGCTGCGCGGCACGCCGGTTAGGCGGCTTGCATCCTTCCCGTCGACCGCGTGCTTGGCACTGTCGAGAAAGACCTTCTTCACCTCGAGCGGTGCAAGCCGTTCCGCGAAGGACGACATCGAGACGATCGTGGTAATCTCGGCATCGGCGAGGATGAAGCGCAGACGCTCGATCGGGAACGCGGCATCGAGCGGAACATAGGCGGCGTGCACCTTCATCACCGCGAGCATCGCGATGTAGGTCTCGGCGCACTTCTCGAACAGAAGCCCGACGCGGTCGCCCGGCTGCACGCCCTGCTCGATCAGATAGCGCGCAACCTGGTTGGCACGGCAGTCGAGTTCGCGATAGCTGAGCGCGCCTACCTCGGTGATGACGGCGTCGCTCTCCGAGAAGCGAATGCAGGCCTCTTCGAGGACGTGATTGAGGCGCTCGCCGACCTTCCAACGCACTGCGTTGTTGGTGTGCTCGCGGATGACCTGTTGCGGACGGCCGAAGCGGCGGCGTACGGGCTCGATGGCGTCACGCAGATCGGACCTCAACTGCGCGGGCGATCGCAGCTCAACGACGGGCGCGCTCACCGGACGGTGGGCACTCAGATTGCGGATGTCGGAAGGCTGGTCCATCGGCGCGCTTGCTTTTCTCTGTCCGGCCAAAGGGAGCTTCAGCAGCAGAACCTCGGCTGCGATGCGCCCCCTTCTCCGGCAAAAGAAGTAGGGCTTGAAGGATGAACCTGCGATGAACCTGTCCAAAATATAATAATAAAATCTGTAGCTTAACGGCCGTTCAGCTTTTTATGAATGGGCATTCAGAAGAAGCGTCCCAGCTCGCGTAGTTTGCCGGCTGGGCGAGCCGGATTCGCGGTTAACGCCTGCTCTTTGGGCATGCCTCACGCGCGAGCTTGCGGGAAAGCGCGAAGGCACCGTCGCCTCGCGACGAGGCGAGTTTTTCTGTCCGAAAAAAAATCATCTGCGTTACAGCGCGTTTGTTTGCGCCGGCTCGGGCGCACGTAACGTCTCAAATAAGCGTTGGCTGGCGCCGCAGTGCGGATTACCCCCTCCCCGCAATTTCCCCGATAACAGCGAATTTACAGGGAATTTCCAAAAATTGTGGCTTTCGGCCACCTCGGAGACCCAAATTCCAGCGAAAGCGCGGAGCGCTAGACCAAACTTCCCTAATCAGCAAAACACGGGATTATTTAGGAGCAGCAGGGAAATCTGCAGCAATAACCAGGGAACGGAGCGATGTCCGCTTTAGCTGTGAAAGCGGACATTTGCGCTGCAAAACCGCATGTCCGCTTTGGGCCAAAAGCGGACATGATTTGAAAAAGATGGAGCTGGGTAAATCCGCGTTTTTGTGATGGACGACACAGCAGAGCGAGACGAAGGTGACTAGGGTTTTTGAAATTCGAGAACGACGCGCTCTAGCGAAAAACCCAAGAGGAGACTTCCATGCGTACCCTGTTCGGCATCGCGATCGCAGCCGTCGTCGCATTCACTGCCTGGTCAGTCGAGCCGACAGTCGGCAAAACTCCCTCCACCGTTTCCCTCGATCCCCTCGGGATGATGGTAAATACGGGCGGTCTGCCGCAGGCGCATTACAACGATTACAGCACTATTTACTGATCGATTGTGCGGTCATTGTCGGGTTACCTACCCTGTCTCCTGCAAATCCTGGTCGCTTCCCTCCGCCGGCGGCCAGGGCTTTAAATCGCCGCCACACAGAAACATGACGGGCCTGAAAGCATGACCATCCATGAAACATGACGGGCCTGAAAGCATGACCATCCATCGTAAGTTCGTGGCCAAATGACCTGCGCTGATGACCAATCATCGCGGTCGATTCTCCGCCGCGAAAATCCGCATCAGGTTTTGGTGCTCGCTGACAGCGTCCGAGGTCGCACCTTCAATCGAGTACTAGCTTTCCATGACCAGGCCGGCGTCCGAATTAGAAACTGTACCGATCGAAAAGACGACAAGTGGCACCTGCTCTACTGCTTTAAAGAGCGGGAAAATGCGGTGGCATTTCAATCGATGTTCGGCGGTGAGCTATTCGATCGTTCACCGACTTATGGTTCCAACGGGGGCATCGATGAACACTCTAAAAAGGACCGCAAATGGAAATCGTCATAACGATTATTATTGTTGCGTACCTGATACGGCTTGCAATGAAAGTGTGGAACCGGGAAAGAGAGTTCAGGGAAGCATCGCTGTCCAAGGCATGGCATGTAGTACTTAGTGATCCGAATTATAAGAAACGACGGTCCCTCGAAGAGCGTAATCTGCAAAAACAATGACGCCCGTTTGGCGCGCTACACTGATTTAATTCCATTTTGATTCGATACAGGCGAGCTACAGCACCGTGCAAGCGCTATCGCCCCCTGAACGCCACCGATGTCCGCTTTGGGTTAGAAACGGACATTCGCTAAACCGGCTGCTCACAAAATCAACTTTCTGATGTGAGAAAAACTAAGCCGGTTAGTGAGAACAAGCATTATTAATCCTACGAGGGAACCAAAGTTGCGGGCCATGAAGCAAACGCTCAACCACGCTCTCATCATCACCATTTTGATGCTGAGCTTCGCTGAAATTGTAGTCGCGGGGCCGCTAGAGGATGCCGATGCCGCGGTTAAGAGACGTGACTACGCAACCGCTGTACGGCTTATTCGCCCACTAGCCGAGCAAGGCGATGCCACAGCGCAGTACACTCTCGGAGTCTTTTATGACAACGGCCTTGGTGTCCCGCAGGACCATATCAGGTCATATATGTGGTTTGACTTGTCGGCGACCCAAGGCAGAGACGGTGCTGCCGCTTTTCGAGACCTCGTCAAACGGCGAATGACCCCTGGACAGATTGCTGAAGCGCAGAAACTCGCGCGCGAATGGAAACCAACTAAGCCGCCAGACCGATAGACTGGACACAGCCTTGATCTTCATGACCGATTTAGCCGCGAGACGGACATGGCATGGGCAAGTGCGCTAGGTCGTATCCGCTTTAGACCAATAGCTGACATCGAGCAAACTATGGCGCAATTCAAAGGAGTGAAACACGCTTTCTAAGCAGAAGCGGTTTTGATGTGGATCAATGCTCTAGCCGCAACTACAGTTTTGTAGTCGGATAGTGCACTCAACTATGCAGAAGGATACCGCAATGAAATTACGAATGACGATCCTTTCCTGTGCAACCTTGCTGTTTCCGGTGGCCGCGAATGCGCAGCTCACGATTGATATGAATAATATCACATGCGGCCAGTATCTTGCGATGCCGCCGTCACAGTCACGCAGCTTCTCCGCATGGATGAGCGGCTGGTTCAGTTACCAGCTCAACAAGGAAACGATTGATCTTGTGACCCACGAGAAGAACGTCGCGAACGTGAAAGCGTGGTGCCAATATCATCCACAAGAGACCGTCATGTCGGGACTTAAAAATGCAACAGGCCAACAGTGACAGCCCGCAGCGGAGTATTGACATGAAATGCAAAATTCTAATCGTTGCCATAGCTTTAAGCGCACTCGCGCTGCCGAGCGCGGCACAAGTCAATCTGAACATGAATAACATCACATGCGGCCAGTGGCTTGGATTCAGTCCAGACGCACAGCAGTTTGTGCAATATTGGATGAGCGGTTATTACAATGCGGCCGCGAACAGCAGCGTTCTCAATTATGATCGCCTGCAGAAGAATTCCGCCAAGGTTCTGGCCTTCTGCAAAAAGAATAAATCCAAAACGCTTCCGACCGCGATCAAGGCCAGCGCTAGTTAACTGATTGGAAGACAAGGACGTGTCAGTCGGACGTGACAACGCACGGCCGGATCGGCTGCGCAATGGTAGTGTCCGCTTTATTCCTGAGAGGAGAAATGTCCGCTTTGGGTCAAAAGCCGACATGTGCGGTGCGAACCCGAATGTCAGCTAAGGGCCAAAGCGGACGTTTCGCAGCGCAACCGTCGTGACCACTTTACTCCAGAAAGCACACATTGTTGAGCCGTGCCGCCTTACGGGGATGGAACGAAAACAGCATGGACGGTATGAAAGCGCGCGGCGCTGATGCGCGTGTGCAATTTAGACCTCATCTTGCCGGATCAGGCCAAAAGCAGCATGCTTGAGAGTAAGAGCGTGCCCTCGGGGTAACGTCCGGAATGCTGACGGACACGGAGGTGAAGCTCATGACAAAACAAGAGTTCGATCGTCGCGATATTCTAAAAGGTGCTGTCGCTGGTGGTGCGGCAGCTGCAAGCGCAACAACTGCGATCGCCCCAGCCTCGAACGCACAGGCTCAACCGCCCGCGTTCGCATCCGCCACGTCAGAAGCTGCTGGATATGCGTTCTTCAATCTCGACGAGGCCGCCTTCGTCGAAGCGCTGGTAGATCACATGATCCCAGCCGACGAGGTCAGCCCGAAGGGTACTGAGCTTGGCGTCAACATTTATATCGATCGCGCGCTCGCCGGCGCCTGGGGTAAGGGAGACCGCCTCTATATGCAGGGCCCTTGGAAACAGGGCGCGCCTAGCCAAGGGTATCAGTTGCCACTCACGCCTGCACAGCTCTATCGCGCCGGCATCGAGGCAACCAACGCGCACTGCCAGAAGAGTTACGGCAAATCTTTCCCCCAGCTCACGGAAGCACAGCGCGAAGACGTGTTAGTCGGCCTGTCCACCGATAAGATCAAATTCGGCAATGGGCTCCCGGTGCGCGTGTTCTGGACGACGCTCTATCAGACCGTGATCGAAGGCATGTATTCCGATCCGATTTACGGTGGGAACCGAAATAAAGCCGGTTGGGCGATTATCGGCTTCCCCGGCGTGATCGCTGTACATCGCGATCATGTGGAGAAATATCGCGGCAAACCATTCCAGAGCAAACCTGTCGGCATCGCGGATATGAGTTGAGGGCGTGCCATGGCCACAAAACTCAAAGAGATCGATGTCGTCATTGTTGGGTTGGGCTGGACTGGCGGCATTCTCGCCAAAGAATTGACCGAGGCCGGTTTAAAAGTGGTCGCGCTTGAGCGCGGCGCACTCCGTACGAGCGAGAATGATTATTCGCTGCCCAACATTCGCGACGAGCTACGCTATGTGGTGCGCCACGACCTCATGCAGAACACCGCGCGCGACACTATCACCGTTCGTAACAATCCCACCCAGGACGCGCTGCCGATGCGCCGGCTCGGGTCATTCCTGCCAGGCGAGGTGGTGGGCGGTTCTGGTGTGCACTGGAGCGGCCACACCTGGCGCTGGACCGACATGGAATTTAAGATCCGCTCCAATTACGAGGATCGCTACGGCAAGAAATTTATCCCCGACGACATGACGATTCAGGATTGGGGAATTACTTACGCCGAGCTTGAGCCGTACTACGAAAAGTTCGAGTACACCGCCGCTGTCTCCGGCAAAGCCGGCAACATCAATGGCCAGATCCAGGTTGGCGGCAATCCATTCGAAGCGCCGCGCGCGAGGGAATATCCGCTACCGCCGCTGACGCCCATTCTCGCTAGCGTGATGTTCAGCGATGCCGCGCGTAATGCCGGTTATCACCCGTTCCCGCGGCCCTCAGCAAATGCCTCGCAACCCTACACAAATCCTGACGGATCCAAATTCGGCGGCTGCCAATACTGTGGCTATTGCCAGCGTTTCGGATGCGAAGCCAACGCCAAGGGCAGCCCGCATATGACGGTAATTCCGATCGCGATGCACAATCCGAATTTCGAGCTCCGCACGCACTCCTGGGTTACCAAGGTGCTCAAAGATTCCGACGGCAAGCGCGTCACCGGCATCACTTACACAAATATACTCAGCGGCGAGGAATTCGAGCAGCCGGCCACTATGGTGCTGCTATGCGCCTACGCGATCAACAACGTGCACCTGATGCTGTTGTCGGGGATTGGGACTCCTTACGATCCGATCGCGCAAAAAGGCGTCGTTGGCAAAAATTATTGCTACCAGACCGGCGCCGGCGCCACGCTGTTCTTTGAAGGAAAGTACTTCAACCCGTTCATAAGCGCTGGCGGCTCCAACGCCACCATCGACGACTTCAATATCAACTGGGCATTCGACCGCGCGCCGCATAATTTTGTCGGTGCTTACAATGTGGCCGGCGGCTTTAACACCGCATTGCCGATCGGATACCGCCCGGTGCCGAGCGGCACACCGAAGTGGGGCAGCGAATGGAAGCGCGCGACGGCGAAGTGGTACCAGACCGCGATGACGATCAACGCTAGCGGCAGCGTGATGGCCAATCGTTATAATTGCTACGATCTTGACCCAACCTATCGCAACGCTTTCGGCCAGCCGTTGATGCGCATGACATTCGATTACAAGGAAAACGAACACAAAATGGGACGTCACGCCGCGCAGGTGATCAATGACATTGCCAGGTCGGTGAATCCTATCAAGCTGAACCCCGCTACAGCGCGTACCGATCCCTGGACCGTGGTGCCATATCAGAGCACTCACAACACCGGCGGCACCATCATGGGTAACAACCCTCGCGAAAGCGCGCTGAATAAATATTTGCAGAGCTGGGATTGTCACAATCTGTTCGTGGTCGGCGCTAACGTTTTTCCACACAACGCATCATACAATCCGACCGGTCCCGTAGGGGCGTTGGCTTATTGGACCGCAGACGCAATCAAGAATCGCTACGTAAAAAATCCAGGTCCATTGGTAGCGGCATGAGAGGCGCCTCACCTGCGGCCGTCGCAATGAGTTTGACGCTTTTGCTGATCGGCGCTGCTTACGCCGACGGTGACGCCGCGCGCGGTGAAGCGCGCTTCCAAGATTGCGCCGCGTGCCACAGGTTGGAGGCCGGCACCAATAATGTCGGACCCAGCCTGTACAGAATTTTTGAGCGCAAGGCGGCGGCGCTGGAGGATTTTCGCTATTCGCCGGCCATGAAGCGCAGCGGAATTTCCTGGACGCCAGAGACGCTCGATAAATTCATCGCTGATCCGCAGGCCGTGGTGCCGGCCAACCGCATGCCCTACGCCGGAATGGCGAACCCAAGCGATCGCGCCGACCTCATCGCGTACTTGGCGAAGATGTCGAAATAGGTCCAATAGCAACGCGATGCGCCGGGTCTGAAAGGATTCGTTAACTGCGAATGGCCTGATATCGGCTGATCGAATCGCCGTGTGGTCTCGCGATTACTGATCGCGCTTCGGGCGTAGCTTTCCAGAAAAATAAGTAAGTTGTTTCAATCGCGCCGCCTAACGCGCCATATGATGATCCGCGTCGTCCTTGCCGTCCTTACCTATGCGCTGGCAATTGCGGCAGCACCGCCGTCATTCGCCGCCGATATGCCTGTTGGGCGTTACTGCGAGCCCGCCGATGTTGCACCATATTTTGTTTCGAACGATTCTATGTCGGTCTCACATCCGACTGGACGAGCAGTTTACTAGCGGGTCGAATAGCCCCGCAGGAGGAATGTTTGGTGGAACTCTGGGCTTTAACGCGCAATATGAACCTTAGGGGATTATCCCGTTTCCACTCTGTAAACCAATCTCGCAGTTCACCAAATTCTTGGTCATGCCAGGGCAAACTCATTTTTTCGGAGAACCACCCAACGCCAAAACACCATCAACCTGAGCCGCTTTTTGTCGTATCTTGAAGAGTCTTCGAACGGCTTGGGTGTTACGCTCAAAGCAGAAGTAGAGTGCTGTCGCGACCAGCACACAGATCGCCACCCTCAGCCCGTAGGCCGAGAGCGTCTCCAGCGTGATGTTGTTGACCCGGTTCGGCCAGATCGTGGCCAGAATGTTGTTCGTAGGCCGGTGCGTGAGATAGAGCGTATACGAGAAGGCCGCGATGGCGCTCGCTAGGGGGGCTATCGGTTCCATTATCCGATTAAGAGAGGCATCGGCCAGTGCCGGAAAAGTCATGGCGATCCCAATGCCTATCATCCACTCGGCGATCCCCGGCTGGATTATTCGGAACCCGGTATCAAATGCGTGCGACTCGACACCAAGCTGCCAATACAGGCAGCCAATAGCGGCGACCAATGCGCCAGAAACAAACAGCGCCCATCGGTAACGCATGTGAACCAAAAGGCTGGCGCCAGCGCCCAGTACCCAAAATACGACGTAGTGGGTTTTTAGTGAGAAAAACACGACGGCGCAGATCAGCAGCGCGGCGTAGGCGGCGAAGCCCCGCGCATTGCTCACGATATAGCCCACCGCACCCGCGGCGATGTAGAACCAGATTTCGTAGGCCAGCGACCAGACGACGGCGTTGCTCTCAATGCTCGGCACCAATACCTCGTTAAGGCCGATCATATTGGCGATCAGCTCGTAAACCGGTGCCGTCTGGCCGTGCACTGCGAGGTCGACGGCGGCAGTAAACAGGACCGCTGGCACAAGCGGCAACCAGATACGGGTCGTGCGATCTATCGCATACCGGCTCAAGTCGAAACGTTGCTCACGCAGGCGCGATAAGACCTGCCCGCCGACGAGGAATCCGCTGAGCACAAAGAAGACAATAACAGCTTCGTGCCCGAGCCGCGTTATTGCGTAGAACGCGGCTGTAAACACATTTTGCTGATCGGCCGGCAGCTGGGCATATTCCCCCAGCACCTCTCCGCGCAAATGCCCAAAAAGCACCGCGAATGCAGCAAGGCCGCGCGTCAAATTGAGCGCTATCAGATTTTTCGCCCGCAACAAGCTCTCCCCATTGCAGAGACGAGGCTATCAACTGCTACGTGAGACTCGCAATGGCCCCTGAGAGAAACCGCGCGAAATAGAAATATATGGCCATACAGGTTCTCGTTGGGGCCAAGCGGGTCTGAATGTCCGCTTTTGGCCCAAAGCGGACATTCCCACTTGCACCGCACATGTCTGCTTTCGAGGGTAAAGCGGACATCATTCAGGGAAAAGCTGACTTGGGAAATAGGCTATGTGGTTGGCGTCGCAATCGATGCGGATGATGACCGCCGCTGCCGCCTGGTTTGACACGCTTTTTTTAGCCTAGGATGCTGTCAAAGAATTTAAATTACTCGGAGGAAGCGATGACCATTATTCCCCGTTATTTGATGATCAAATTCGGCGCTGCCACCGGCTTCTTCGTCGCTTTGTCGATGGCTGGACCTGCCGGGGCGGGATCGCCGAAAGTCGGTGACCCACCAGAGGCGTCCAATATGCGCCTGGTCGGCTTTAATGATCTACAAGGACGTTCGGCTTATCAGCCAACTATTCATCATCAGGGCAATCGCTGGATTGCTTATATCGGCCATCACGGCGGGACTGACGATATTCTGAAGCCAGTCAATCGAATAACCGGTCAGCCCGAGTTCAACGGCACCTCAATCATTGACGTCACTGATCCGGCGCATCCGACTTATTTGCGTCACCTGCCGGGGCAGGAGGGGACATACGAAAGCGGCGGCGCGCAGATGACGCGCGTGTGCGACGGCAAGGATCTTCCCAAAGGAGATCCCAATGCGGTTTATCTGCTCCGCACGTTTGGCGGTGCGGCGCACGAGATCTGGAACGTAGCCGATCCAGCAAATCCTACACGCGTTGTTCGGCTCGACGGCCTTAAGGATACCCATAAGAGCTGGTGGGAGTGCAGCACCGGCATTGCCTTTCTTGTGTCGGGCGTTCCGAACTGGCGCGTTCGCCGCATGACGGAGGTCTACGATCTCAGTAACCCAGCAAAGCCGATTAAAATTCGCGAATTCGGTCTGCCGGGGCAGGAGCCTGGCTCGTCCGGGCGCGTGCCGACGGAATTACATGGCATGATCTCGACCGGGCCTTCCGGCAACCGTGTCTACTTCGGCTATGGCACGAACAAAGGTGGCATTCTGCAAATCGTTGATCGCGACAAACTGATCAATGGTCCGAAGGCGCTTACCCCCGAAAATCTGCTTTTCCCGGTGATTGGCGAGATGGAAATGTCGCCACTAAATGGCGCCCACACGACATACCCGCTGGGTAAGATGACGATCCCGAATTTCTCCAAGGATAAATTTGCCAGTCAGCGCGACATAGTGATGATCGTCGATGAATCGCTGATCAACGAATGCCAGCCTGGCGAAGCGCGGCAAATGGTGTGGTTCGTCGATGCGACAGTCGAGGCCAAGCCGATGGTAGTGTCGAGCTATTCAGTGGACGAGGCGAGCGGCGATTTCTGCACGCGTGGCGGCCGCTTTGGATCACATTCTTCCAATGAGAGCATGGCTCCGGTCTTTTTCGGGAAGCTCGCTTTCGTGACCTGGTTCAATGCCGGTGTTCGCGCCATCGATATCCGCGACCCGTATCACCCGAAGGAAGTTGGCTATTTCATTCCAGCGGTTACCGAAGCCACCGATAAGCGTTGTATCAAGATCGATGGCAAAGACGTCTGCAAGGTCGCCATCCAGAGCAACAATGTCGAAACCGATGAGCGGGGTTACGTTTATGTAGTCGATCGTGCCGGCACCGGTCTCCACATTCTCGAAGTTACCGGACCAGCGCGAGCAATCGCCGGCTTGCCGAACTGACCCGCCTACACTGGGTGATACGATGAAACGCGTGGCAGCAGTGATCGCTGGCATCGGATTGTGCGGGGCGGCGGCGCTGTCCTTTTGTGTTGTGCCGGGGTTGCAAAATACGGTCCACGCAATGACAGTGCTTGACCGCGCCGTTTGGGTTGAGGGCAAATGGCCGTTTCCGATGGACCAGTGGGGCGAGGGCAAGGCATTCCAATGCAAAGCGGCGGACTGTGGCTCGGCGATAAACTTGTACATCCGTGCCAAGGTGGGCTTCTGCAGCAGCACCCTAGGCGTTGCCGACGACGACGAACTTGACCGCCTGAGCGACTTCGACCTTATGGAGGGCCGTACCGCACCGCTGACCAGAGGTCATGAGATCAAAATTGCCGGAATGAAGGGACGCATTCGTGCGTACGTAGTCACTAGCCTTAGTCGGCCGCGAACTTATGCATTCTCTATTGCGTTCAACAGTAATGATGACGCGGTGGTAGCGACGGCTCTGTTTGAGGGCGCGCAACTCGCAGCGATTGAATCGATCGTGATCCAATTCCTTAGCGGGGAGATTGTTCAGCGATGGGTGACCGTTACTCTGGGATTGTAAATCGGACATGCCTCTCGCGCTGACAAGTGTCCGCTCAACTCGACTGTGCGCTATACGGCTTTGGCACCTGATCGCTTCAAGGGATTCTGGAAAGACCAGTCGCGCCTATCCGAACACGTAGAAGCTTCAGGAATAGAGCGCTGCCCATCACAGTAGTTGTCGCGGCCACTCTGATAACTCGCTTCGACCGACCAACCTGTTATTAGCAAAATTTAAAAGGACACCCCGGTGCGGTTGTTTCCAAAACCCCATTCGCACGACCCCATTCATCATTTGGGTCCAAGCCATCTCCCGGAGCGTAGCCCCAATTTCCATTGTAGGCTGCGCCCTCCTTGCGAGCTTCTTTTTTGTCGAGCTGGTCGGTCGGCGTATTGGTCATTGTGACGGTTTCGGCCGACGCCATCGGAGTCACGGCTTCGAGCGAGGTGCACGCTGGCAGGACGGCGGCGACGGCGAGAGAGAAAATGGTGCACATCAAGAGCTTCGTCATGCGAGCGTGAACGCACTTGCATAATGGCGCCGCGAATCGGTTCATATCGCCCTCCTACAGCCCTAAAATAATTTCTCTCGGGTCCGTAATCAGCCCGGGCACCCGTACCCCCCGCCTATCGCAGTGCAAACCCCCCAAGTAAAGTTGGTCTTGTCACTTACCGTGCCCGCGGCGATCTCCAACGCTTCATCGGGGACTTCGAAGGAAGGAATGGTCTCTTCCTCAGTCTTCAACATAATATCCAACATGGCGTTGATCCTTTCGTCTCCCCTACGTACTAACAACGCCGCGGTGGCGTTTTCGACCCATTAGTTTGTGGGAAACCGCCGCCAGGGGGGCGAACCGGCGGCGGCCCCATTCGTCACAAACGTTTGGAGGTGGCAACACTCAAAATCGTCACCCCAGCAATATTGGATTTCGTGACTTCGCAACACAATAATCAAAAGTAAGTAGTCGTCCAAGGTCCGCTTTGGGCGGGTCTCAACCGGGCGCGTCTTAGCCCCCAGGCGCGCCCAATGCGGCGCGCTTACGTGTTGGCGCGCTTACGTGTTTATGAGTTGCTAGAGATCGGCATCCGCACGGGCTAAGCATTTGATGTCTCTAAGAATTGCTGGGGAGCTCGGATTCGCTCGACCCCGCCAGGAACACCCTGAACGCAGACAGCGTCATAATATCCTCGACGTTTTATTTATGTAGACGTTTCTTGTGACTCCGTCTTGGCTAAGGGCACTATTCACCGAGCGGAAAAGGGGCGTTCGCGCGGTTTCGTTGTGACTAGCTGGGCGACGGGAGCAGGGGGCATAAGCTCTCAGAATCTACAGGCCATGGGAGGAACTTTGTTTCTTCCCGTGACAACTGTAGCATTGGCGTTGACTGTCTTTGCCGTTGACACAATTACGGATCTGGAAATCGCAATTCCCGTCTTTTACACCGCGATTATCCTCCTCTCAGTGAGCTTTTTAAATAAGAACGGCATTGTATTCGTCGGCTTAGGATGCATTGCACTGACGCTGCTAAGCGACCTCTTGACGGCCAATAATGGTGTGTCAGAGGCGGGAGTAATAAACACCGCGCTCAGTTTGCTGGCGATCACAAGCACCACGTTTCTCGCGGTCAAAATTCAGTCGTCAAAAGTTGCAGCATCTGAAGCGCAATCGCAGCTCGCGCACGTTGTGCGCGTGACAACGCTCGGAGAATTGGCCGCCTCGATCGCCCATGAGGTCAATCAACCACTTGCCGCGGCGGTGATAAACGGAAATGCCTGCTTGGAGTGGCTCGCGGCTAATCCGCCGAATTTTGACGAAGCAAGGCGGGCTGCTGCCCTTCTTGTCGAAGACACGCACCGGGCCAGCCACATCCTCGCGCAAGTGCGCGCTCTCACAAAGGGATCGACTTCTGAAAAAGGTCCCGTGGAAATTAACAAAACCATACTTGCGACTGTCGCATTGATCGATGCTGAGATCCAACGGAGTGAGGTCTCCGTGCAGACCCAGCTCTCCAATCATTTGCCAATCGTCGATGGCGACCAAGTCCAGCTTCAACAAGTTATCCTGAATCTGATCCTCAATGCGATCGAAGCTATGAACTTAGTTGCCGCGGGACCGAGGGTCCTTGTCATAAGTTCGGCGACAAGCGATTCAAATGGCGTCCTCATATCAGTTCAGGACACCGGCGCAGGCTTTGCGGGGAAGAATTTCGACCGTATTTTCGACGCCTTCTATACGACTAAACCCAACGGCATGGGAATGGGCCTCGCGATTAGTCGCTCGATCGTCGAGAATCACTGCGGCCGCATTTGGGCGACACCAAATTCGCCACGTGGTGCCGTCTTTCAATTCACGTTGCCGAACGGCCGGGAGTTAAATGCATGATTGAGAATAACAATAAGCCTTTTGTATTCGTCGTTGATGACGACCCCCACATCAGGCAGGCACTGCACGGTCTTATTCGCTCAATCCAATTGAATGTACATACATTTGCTACAACAGAAGAATTCCTAAATTTCGAGCGGCCCGAAGCCCCTGGATGCCTCGTACTTGATGTTAGACTCCCCGGCCTCAACGGGCTCGATTTCCAGCACGATTTGCAAAGATTAAAGATCGATCTCCCGATCATCTTCATCACCGCACATGGTGACGTTCCGATGTCCGTTCGAGCCATCAAGGCCGGTGCGATCGAATTTCTGACTAAGCCGTTTCGGCACCAGGACCTTGTCGACGCGATTAACGTAGGAATTGAACGAGATCGGTCCCATCGCCAAGCGATGACGAGTCTTAGGGAACTACAAAGTCGTTTTGTTTCGCTCACACCCCGCGAGCGGCAGATTATGCACAAAGTCACTGGCGGCGGGCCGAACAAACAAATCGCCGCGGAGCTCAAGCTCAGCGAGTTCACAGTCCAAGTCCACCGCAGTCACGTCATGCACAAGATGAAAGCCAAGTCATTGGTGGATTTAGTCCGGATGGCCGACAAACTTCAGGATTGCGCTAAAACGGCGTAGCCACGACAACGACACCCGTGCCACCCGTTTGATCGAAAATCGGCAAGTGCCGGCGCAGGCTTACGCGCCTCCGGCTGATTTCAGGATTACGTATCTACGGTGAATATCGCCCACCGTCACGATTTTGCAACACAACAGCCAAGTTATTGGCGCATATGGTCGGATTTGCCGAAGGGCGCCTAAGCAGTTAAGGAAAACACGTAGACGACTAACAGAACATTGTAATCGTCCCCCACCCGCGAACTGCCAACAATTGCTTGTTTTAGAAGTGGCAAACGGGGGATGTCATGGGGGACTCGTCGCGGCGCTTGCGGCTTTATGCCGGCGTTTCGCTTTCAGCACTTGTTCTTGTCCTGAGCGTAGACGGTTCCGCAAGAGCCGAATCGAATGACCAGGAGGTCAAAGCTCTTAAAGCTCAGGTCGAGCAGCTCACGCGCACCGTAAATAAATTATTGGACGCGCAGGCGCAAAACGCTGCCGACGCCAAGGCCGCGAAAAAGCAGGCAAGCCAAGCGGAGGCGCAGGCGCAGGCCGCACAAGCTAAAGCGACTGCGGCTGATGCCAGTGCAAAGTCGGGTCAAGTTCCGGTGAAGGCCGGAGTGTGGGATGTAGACACTTGCAGCGGCCACAGGTTCCTTGAACACAAGATTGGCAAAGATCTCACGTTTTATACGCACTGCGGAGAGATCACCCTTTACGGACAACTCGACGTTTCGTTCGACGGGGCGACGAAGAATGCCAAGTCGGGTCCATTTTTGCCGGACGGCACGGGACCGGTCGGAAATTTCGGCTGGATGCCTGACATTTCGACCAACATTTCGTATTTGGGCGCGCGTGGTTTCCAACGTCTCCCCCTGTACAACTTTAATTTTGTCTATCAGTTCGAAGCTGGTATCGACATTTCAGTGACGCCCGGCATTCGACAATCCAACAGCAATCTGAGCAATTCGGTTAACGGCGCCCTATTCAGCCGGAACAGCTATATCGGCCTCGCATCATCGGACTGGGGTGCCATCAAAATCGGCAAGACCGACGCGCCCTACAAGAACTCGACCGCTGCGTTCAATCCGTTCGTCGGGACATGGGGCGATTACGCGGTCGTCATGGGCAACACGGGCGGCGACAATCGTGTCGAGTTCGGCACACGGCTAAGCCATTCGATCTGGTACGAATCGCCGAAAATCTACGGCTTCCAGTTCAATGCGCTGTACTCACCGGGCCAGAACCGCGACAATAGCACCACCAATCTCCCTTCGGGTGAATCCGATTGCGCCGGCGGCAACGATCCAACCAGCGGCGCAAACCCGCTTATCTCGTGCAGCGATGGCGCGTGGAACAATGTGGTGAGCGCCAATCTCAGTTACACAAACGGCCCGCTCTACATGACCGGCGCCGCTGAATGGCACCAAGCTGTCAACCGCCAGAGTGACCTTGCGGGCGCGTATGGCGTTCCGCTCATCTTTGCGCCGCAAGACTGCTCGGCGTTTTTCACGGCACCGGGTGCTGTTGACGGCAATCTCGCACAACAACAATGCCTTCAAGATGTTGCGAACGAGTGGGCCGCCAAGGGCGGTATCCTGTACACCTTCCCGACCAAGACCACGGTTGGTGGCATCGTTGAATACATGCATCGCGATGTCCCGGCGGATCTGGCATTCCAGAACGAACGTACGCGATGGGGCACTTGGCTTGTCGTGAGCCAAGAGCTCAACCCCCTGGACAGCGTGTATTTCGGCTGGGCGCACGCATTCCGCTCGCCCGGTAACCCCGGCCAACACAACGACTCCACGCTCGTGACCGCCAACGGCGCTACTTTTGGCCCTAACCAAAACCAAGCTGACATGGTGACCGCTGAGTGGAAGCACAAGTTTTCGGAAAACTTGATTTGGTACAGCATCGTGGCGGCAACCTTCAACGGACCTGATGCCCATTACGATCTTGGCGCGGGCGGACGCTCGGTTACCACCGATTGCCATGACGCCATTGCAGCGCCTGGCGGCCTCACCTCCAACGCGCACTGCTGGACGGGGACAACGCTGGTGGGCGTTTCCACCGGTCTGCAATGGAGGTTCTAAAATCGTGTCGACCGATTTTGAACCATGCGCGAAATAACGGCGTTGCGTGAGGGAAACACATTTGTGATCGCGCCCTAGAACTTTGAGAATCCCGGGAGGAGTCCTATATCAACAGCATCACGGTTCCCCGTGACCGTGCAGGCGTCCAACGCAACGCGCTGGGGCCAACTTGTGTTCGGCATCATCTGCATGGTGATGACGGCAAACCTGCAATATGGCTGGACGCTTTTTGTCAGTCCCATCGACAACAAATATCATTGGGGCCGCGCGTCAATCCAGGTGGCCTTCAGCATCTTTGTGTTGGCCGAAACTTGGCTGGTGCCCTTCGAAGGATATCTCGTCGATAAGTTCGGGCCAAAATTGATGGTCAGCATCGCTGGTGCCCTGATCGCAATCGCTTGGGCAATGAATGCCTATGCGGATTCGCTGACACTGCTCTATTTGGGCGCGATCATAGGCGGCGTAGGGGCAGGCGTCATTTACGGCGCCAGCGTCGGAAATGCACTGAAGTGGTTTCCCGACCGGCGCGGACTGGCCGCCGGTCTAACGGCCGCTGGTTTCGGTGCTGGTTCTGCGCTTACCATCATTCCCATAGCCAATTTAATTAAGGCAGACGGCTATGAAGTGGCGTTTCTTTGGTTTGGACTTGGGCAGGGCTTGGTCGTGATGCTCGTCGCACTGTTGTTACGGGCGCCAGAGGCGAGCGAAATCCCCGTGCCTGCTACTCCTACGGTTCAACAGACCCGGCGTGACTATCGTCCGCGAGAGGTGCTCAAGACGCCGGTATTCTGGGTGATGTACCTCATGTTCGTCTTGGTTGGCGCCGGCGGTCTTATGGCAACCGCGCAGCTCGCGCCAATCGCCAAGGATTTTCATGTCGACAACATTCCCGTCTCGATCCTCGGGTTGACGCTGCCGGCCCTGACATTCGCATTATCGATCGACCGGGTACTCAATGGCATTTGTCGGCCGTTCTTCGGCTGGGTGTCAGATTCCATCGGCCGCGAGAACACTATGTTCATTGCCTTCACGCTCGAAGGCATTGGCATCTACGCTCTGCTCCTGATGGCAGGAAACCCGATCTGGTTCGTTGTGTTGTCGGGTGTAGTGTTCTTCGCTTGGGGGGAGATCTATTCGTTGTTTCCGGCGACCTGCACCGACATCTATGGAAGACAATTCGCAACGACGAACTACGGTATGCTTTACACCGCGAAGGGCACTGCGTCGCTACTAGTGCCACTTGCCAATGTGCTCACTACAGCGACAGGGAGTTGGCGCGCCGTTTTTGTCATAGCCGCGATCATGAATATCGTCGCCGCGGTCATGGCGCCACTAGTACTCAAGCCGATGCGCATTAAAACAATGGCCGCAGGCTGAGCGCCCCGTCGTTGGCAGTCAGGAAACGTTTCTCAATCAGACACGGCTTTTGAACTATCGGGGGCCAGCGGAATTTCTTTAGGAGCCATGCCGCGAAGGTGGTCAGCGTTGCAGAATGCGCTAGCAGTAGCGAAAAGGGCACGCCGGTGAGTTTGTATCCCAAAACCCGAGCGAGCGACGCCACTTGTAGTTAGGTTCCCAGTGACTACCGCCTGGGGCGAAGCCCCAATTTCCAAAGTAACCTGGCGGTGGTGTTTGGGGAAAACCGAAATAATTGAAATAATTGTTACTGTTGTTACGGCTCTCTAAATGTTTTTTGCCCAACTGGCCATTGGCGTAACTCATCCCCATCGGCGTCTTTGCAGTTGTCTTAGCTGGTGTGATGACAGCGACAACGGCCAAAAAGATGCCGTACATCACAAGCTTGGACATATGAATGCGAATGCTCTCTTGTTGCCGCATCCTGTGGTTAGTGCCCTTTCGTGAACGTTCTTTGAACGGTGCCATGGTGAATTCCCCAAAAGGTACGGCGCACTGAAAAGGCCAATATATCACATTCGGGCATGGGGACCGCAGTCCCTCCGACAGTTTCACGCTCAAGTGCTGAGCGAGCGCAACTATCTAGAAAAGGTAGTGAAACTCGTGCGGCCCGTGTTTTGCCTTCAAAAGCGGACGTTGTCGATAGTGAATGGGAACGCCGCCTTGGGCCAGTAGCGTACATGTGTTGTCGTACGCGATCATGACTTCGGTAGACAGACCCACCCCAAATCTGTCCCGCAATGCGGGGCAGATTTTAGACAAATCACTTGTCGCCTTCCTAGGGCGCACTTCTATTCTGTGTCCGTCGCGCCCAAGGAGGTGCTCGTGCGCCACATCCATCTTGTTGGCAGCGTGCCGTTAGCCGATGCACACGAAGTATTTGCGACCGTGAGCGAGGCCCTTGGCCCTTATCTCAAACGCATTCCAGACGGCGAGACCGGCGACCGCTCGGACTGGATCACTTGGCTGGAACCTGTTTTTGCTAATAACCCGGCGCTTGAAAAGTCCGATGAATTGTTTCGGATA